>Ga0233425_10000846_pt1 | contig 74201 bp, 54 predicted proteins | sample Watercolumn_Towu_2_FD_181712 | JGI IMG/M metagenome (GOLD analysis project Ga0233425, IMG submission 181712) | Freshwater microbial communities from Lake Towuti, South Sulawesi, Indonesia - Watercolumn_Towuti2014_140_MG | ecosystem: Environmental > Aquatic > Freshwater > Lake | place... | reverse complement strand
GCGGCCCGTCGCTCGCGCTCCGGGTAGCGTTGGGGGCGAGCGTGGAGGCTACTTCTTCTTCTTGGTCTCCAGGGCGGAGAGGCGGGCGTCCACGGCTTCCAGCCGCTTGTCCACGGCTTCCAGCCGGTCCAGCAGCGTGGAAAGCCGATCGTTGAGCCCCGGGTCCGCAGGCTTGTCCGGGTGCGACTTGGAGAAGCGGAGCACCTGCTTGAACCGGTCGTCCAGCGTCCGGGTGAAGTCGTCGAGGGCCGCCTGCGTCGCGTGCGAGACCTCGGCCACCACCGCCCGGGCCTCCTCCCCCATCTCCCTCTGGTTCGCGAGGAACCGTCCCACCTGCTTGCCCGCCTGTTCCTTCAAGTTCGACACCTTCTTCTCCGCTTCCTCGCGAAGCGCCATGACCGGCGCCCCGATTCGTTTCTGCAGCAGGTCGCTGCTGGTCAACAGGATATCCTTGAGCGCACCAAGGGGCAGCCCGCTCTTCTTGGCGCGTTCCTGCTCGTAGAGGATCTGCGCCATGGTCACGGAGGTGATGTCCTCCTTGGTCTTGTTGTCCACGATCTGCACCTCGTGGCCCGCTTCCAGGAAGGCAGCGACCTCCTGCAGCGTCACGTAGCGGCTCTCCGCAAGATCGTAGAGCTTCCGGTTGCTGTACCGCTTGATGATCCTTGCCTCGCTCATCTGGCTTCCCCCTTGTCGGCCGGCTTCCCGGCCCGCTCGCCTTTCCCCTCCGGGTTCCTTGCTGGCGCACCCTTCCCGTCCGGCTCTTTGGCCGGCTCGCTCTTTGCTTCCGGCGCATTGGCCGGAGCCAGCACCCACTCTGCCTCGGTGTCCAGCGTATCGGTGAACACCGGGCCTCCGTCCTTGCCCTTTATGGCGAACCTCTGGACTGCGGTGCCCGTGACACCGCACTTCTCCACGCGGCCCTGCTCGAGGTTGAGCACCACGACCGAGTCGGTCCGGCCTGTGCCGCTGGACTCCCCTGCGGCCTTTCCCGTGAGCGTTCCGCCGATGGTGAACTGCCCGGTGGTGCGGATGACCGCGCACCTGCCCGGGCTGGTTCCGCACTCGGTCCAGCCGAGGAAAACGGAATTGTACTTGGACTCCACGACGCTGGCCGTCCGGTCGGTATCCGCCTCGGCCATGCTCTCGGTCTCCCAGCTCTCGCCCGGAGCGACCGGCCGGTCAGGGAGGGAGACTGCGGACTCCCGCACGAGCTTCTCCACCACCTTCTTCATCCCCTTGAACGGCGCCGCGGGCGTCCCTTCCAGCGACACGTCCAGCACGCGGCCGGTTGCGTCCGACTTGACCTTGAACTTCACCATTTCCAGAGCGGACCGCACCGCGTTGGTGGACTCGCCTGCGACCTTGTCCGGCTTGCCTTCCAGGGGCTCCACCGTGACGTTGCGCATGCGCATCTCCTGCACCCACAGGGTCTGCCCGGACTCCGCCAGCGTGCTCTCCATGGTGAACTTCTGGCGGGAGCCGCTGGTGGCTTTGGACTCCCCCCGCGCCTGCTGTGAGCGCTGCACCAGCGACACGGACCACGCCACCTTGCCCACGGGTTTGTACGCGAGCAGCACGGGGTCTCCGGGTGACGTCTCCACGTCGAGCGTCTCGAGAATGCGGGGAGGCTTCAGGTCCGGAAGCTGGGATTCGAGCTCGTCGGACTGCTGGGAGCGGCAGGCTCCGGCCACCAGCAGAACCGCCAGGGTGAACTGTGCCGCAATAGGGGCGAACGACCGCATGATGTCTCCGGCAAAAGCCGTTGTCTCACCCTATCCTGCACAGATGACGCACCATGTCAACACGGAACCGGCCTTGACCTTTTGCTGTCGCTGGGTTATGAATCCCGCACGGAGGTCAAGGTGGTCCGCTATCTGGTGCCGCTCCTTTTCCTTGCTGCAAGCTGCTCGTCCGACCCGGTGTGTCCCACCGGAGCGGTGCGCGTGGCGGGCCAGTGCGTCGTCGCGGACGCAGCGTGGGACGGCAGCTTCGACCTGCCGCAGAGGAAGGAAGTGGTTCAACCGGAAACGTCTCCGGAAGCGGAGACCCAGTCGACGGACACGGTCCCGGACACGATGGACGTGGTCCCGGACGCGGCAGATTCCGCGCAGGAAACGATGGACGTTGCCCCTGACGCACAGGACCTGACTCCTGCCGCCTGATTCCTCCCAAGGGTCCAACCATAAGGAAGTCCGTATGAGAAAGGTGATCTTCTGTAGTCGTGAAGGCGGAGAAACCAGGGTCTGCATGCTGGTGTCCGGCAAGCTCGTGAACATCGATGCGGAGGGGCAGCATGCAGGAAGCCTCGCACGCAACATCTACCGCGGCAAGGTGACCGGCGTCTCCCGGTCCCTCAACGCCGCGTTCGTCAGCATCGGGGAAGGCAAGGAGGGGTTCCTCTCCATCCAGGACGTGCACCCGGCCATCCTTGCGGGCTACCCCCGCGGGGCCGGCATGCAGGACATCTTCAACTCCGGGCAGGAGATCCTCGTGCAGGTCGTGCGCGACGCGGTCAAGGAGAAGGGACCGGTGCTCACCACCTGCATCTCGCTTCCCGGACGTTACCTCGTGCTCATCCCCGCGGTGGAGCGCACCGGCATCTCCAAGAAGCTCCCGGAGGACGAGCGCCAGCGCCTGCGCGACATCATCTCCGAGGTGGAGATCCCGGAGGGGTTCGGCGTCATCGTGAGGACCGCGGGCCGCAACCAGCGGCGGGAGGAGATGCTTGCGGACCTGAACCAGCTGGTTGCGCAGTGGAAGCACATCGAGAGCGCCTACATGGGTGCGACGGCCCCTGCCCTGCTGGTGCGGGAGCAGACCGTGGCCGCACGGTTCCTCCGGGAGTACTTCACGGACGACGTGGCCGAGGTGCTGGTGGAGGGGGCCGGTCTCCAGCAGGAGATCCTGGACGCGCTCGGCGACGTCATGCCGCGGCTCCAGAAGGTGGTGAAGCTCTACTCGGACCCCATGCCGCTGTTCGTTCGGTACGGCATCGAGGCCCAGATCGAGAAGATGTTCCTGCGCGACGTGCCGCTCCCTTCCGGGGGTCGGATCGTGATCGACCGGACCGAGGCGCTGACCGCGATCGACGTGAACTCGGGCAGGACTCGGACCAAGGACGTGGAGGACACCGCGCTCCAGACGAACCTGGAAGCCGCGGAAGAGATCGCGAACCAGCTCATGCTGCGCGACCTGGGCGGGCTGGTGGTCGTGGACTTCATCGACATGGCTTCCTCCAAGAACCGCAAGAAGGTGCAGGACCTGTTCGAGAAGTGCTTCGAGGAGGACAAGGCCCGCGTCAATTTCGGCAAGATCAGCCAGTTCGGGCTGCTGGAGATGACGCGGCAGCGGATGCGGTCCGGAGTGGTGACGCAGGGTACGCGGCCGTGCCCGCGCTGCGACGGCGTGGGGTACATCCGCTCCGTGCCTTCCAGCGCGCTCCAGATCCTGCGGCGCATCCGTGAGCTGGCCGTGTCCGGAAACGGCAGGGTCATCACCGTGACGGCTCCGGTGGAGGTAGCCAACTTCATGCAGAACGGGCTGCGCGACTCGATCTACGCGCTGGAGAAGGAGCGGGGGATCCGGATCTCGGTCCTTGCAGACCCGACGGTGCACGTCGAGACCATTGACCAGACTGCCGCGGTGCAGGAGCAGGGGCCCCAGGACCAGACCGCTACGGCTCAGCCGGCTCCGGCCGAGCCGGCCGCGACCGACGTCCCGGCCTCGGAAGACGGGGGCCAGAAGCCGGGCCGGGACCGCAAGCAGCGGGGCAGGGGAAGGGGCGGCCAGGACCAGGGCCCGGCCCAGGCCCAGGCAGATCGAGCGGCCAAGGGCCAGGACCGCGGGGCGCAGCAGCCCAGGGACGGTCGAGCGGCCAAGGGCCAGGACCGCGGGGCGCAGCAGCCCAGGGACGATCGAGCGGCCAAGGGCCAGGGCCGCGACGCGCAGCAGCCCAGGGACGAGCGAGCGGCCAAGGGCCAGGACCGCGGGGCGCAACGGCCCCGGGACGATCGAGCGGCCAAGGGCCAGGACCGCGACGCGCAGCAGCCCAGGGACGAACGAACGGCCAAGGGCCAGGACCGCGGGGCGCAGCAGCCCAGGGAACCCGGCGCAGGAGAGGAGCCCCGCTCCGGCCGGAGCCGGCGCCGCCGCAGAGGCCGGTCAGACTGGCGCAACGGGCAGGAGCAGGACCAGGACCGCGGGCCGGCAGCTGCCTCGGATGCGCTCCTCCCGCCCCCGCTGCCTCCGCAGGCCGGGGAGGCTCCGGCCGGGGCATCGCCGGGGCAGGAGCCTTCCGGCCGCGAAGCGGTGCGGCGACTGGCGGCAGAGCACGGGCCGACCGCGCCCCGAGAGGCCGGCGCCGCTTCCGCACCCGGCAGCGCCCGCCAGGGGGGTACCGAGCCGGACGGCGAGCCTGCCGGCCCTCGCTGGACCGAGCCGGACAACGGCCTGTTCGAAGCCCGCGAGACCTTGCTGGACGGCCTGATCAAGAAGCTGTTGCGCATCAAGTAGCCGCGGCGGGTCCGCCGCGTCCGGGCGCTTGCCGATTGCGGTGCTCGGGCGCCTATACCTTCCCCTGCTTGCGCACGTAGGACTCGAGGTGGCCCATGTAGCTCTCGATGGGCAGGCCCGGGGGGAGGGTGCCGGCCTCGATGGCTTTCTCCAGCTCCTCGCGCAGCATCCCCACCAGCGGGCCGGGCTCGAGGCCGAAGTGCTGCATGATCGCGTCGCCCGCCCCCCGCGGAAGCGCGGGCTCGCGCGCCTCCTCGGCACGGATCTCCTCGATGCGGCGGCCCAGGTCGTCGAGGAGCTGGGAAAGCTCCTCCACCCGGCGCTCCTGCCGCGAGGTGATGTCCGCCTTGGACAGGGCCAGCAGGTCTTCGAGGTTGTCGCCGGTGTCGCGCATGAGGCGCCGGACCGCGGAATCGGTCCACTCCGCGGTGTACATGTTGATGCGGGAGTGGTTCCGCACGAGGAACTCGACGCGCTCGCACAGGCGGTCGTCGAGGGCCAGGCGGGCCGCGATGCCCTTGAACAGCAGCGCGCCCATGTCCTCGTGGCGGAAGAAGTGCACGCGGCCCTGCCCGTCCACGGACCGGGTCCACACCTTGCCGATGTCGTGCAGGAGCGCGGCCCAGCGGATGGCCGCATGGGGCTTGGACTTGAGCACCACCTTGCGGGTGTGGTCCCAGATGTCCTTGTGGTGCACCTCGCACGAGTCCGCGAAACCCACCATGGACTGCACCTCCGGCAGGATGAACCGGAGGATGCCGGTCTGCTCGAGGAAGGTAAGGCCCATGTCCGGGTAGATGTTGACCAGGAGCCGCTCGAGCTCCGGTCGGAGGCGCTCGCCCGAGACGTCCAGCACGTTGGACGCGTACCTGCACGCGTTCTCCAGGGTCTCGTCGTCCGCGGGGAAGCCGTGGTACGCGACGTGCTTGGCGACCTTCACCAGGGTCAGCGGCTTCTGGAGGAACGCGGTGGCCGGGTGCACGATGGGGCGGATGCGCTGTGCGGCCAGGTCGGCAAACCCGGAGAACGGGTCCACGACCTCCCCCCCCTCGCCCATGGCCAGCGCGTTGACCGTGACCTCGCGCTTGGACAGGTGATCGGCAAGGTCGTGCTCCGAGGGAACGTCGGTGATGGACAGGCGGCGCAGGAGCTCGCCTGAGGAAGCGTTCTGCACGTTGAACTGGACCATGCGCCGGACCCTGTCGGCCCGAGAGAAGAAGAAGGAGGTGGTGGAAGCCCCTTCCAGCGCTGCCTCGACGTCCTGGAGCGACTGGCACACCGCGACCAGCTCGATGCGCGCCACCTTGTCCATGTTGCCGGAGCTCAGCGCATCCCGCACCGCGGGCCCCACTACGAAGCAGCCGATACTCCGCTTCTTCAGGCGATGGAACACGACGCGCAGGTCGCCGGGGAAGTCTCCCCTCCACGTGGTCTGCGATTTGCCCACTACGTCAACCCTTACGGCTTTGGCGCCCGGTGCGGCGCACCGCGCCGGGCGTTTGTCCACCCAACACACCGGAGGCCCGTACGGGCGCCTCCGAGAAACGACGCTACGGTACTACAGGTTCTCGCACACGCCTCCGTTGCACAGGTCCTGCGTCTCGGGCACACCGTCGTCGCACTCGAGGTCGTCCTTGCAGCACGTGCCCTTCTGGCAGGTGGAGAAGTCGATCTGGTCGTTGCACAGCTCCGGGATGCAGGAGTAGGGGTAGGTGACCCCGTCCTCGCAGCACATGGGCGAATACACGTTGGTCCCGCTGCAGAGGTCCGCGCACTCCGGGCACCACAGGGGACTCTTCACCGTGGTTCCGAAGTAGACGGCGGAGCACTCGGTGCCATAGGTGTTCCCGTCCTTGCCGCACACCCCGCGCTGCCCGGTGTCCGCGGGAGAGCCGGTGATCCCCTCCTCGCTGGGGATGATGGCGCCCTCGATGAGGGTCGGGCAGGGGCAGTCTTCGAACGTGCAGGGGGTCTGGCAGCGGGGGTCCTTGCCAACGGTCTTGAGCACGTCGGAGGCGCATGCGAGGGCTTCGAGGTTGTGGTAGGTGTGGAAGTCGTCGCCGCACACCTCGGCCAGGGTATCCGGGGTCAGCGTCAGCTTGCAGTCCTCGCAGAAGTAGAGCTGCGGGTCGTCCTGCTCGTCCACCGGGATGGAGTACAGCACCGGGAGCTGGTCGGGCGCCTTGCAGGTGAGCTGGCAGTCGTTCTTGAACGCGACGAACTCCTGGGAGCAGACCCAGTCGTCCACGTTGGGGCACTCGGGGCAGCAGGGCCCCTGCTCCAGCAGGGCGGCTCCCTGGCACTCCATCTGGCACTGGCTGGAGAACGTCTTGAAGGTGGAGTTGCCCAGCAGGCCGCACACCGGAGCGCACTCCTCCTGGCACGCGGGGCACTTGGTCTTGTCCAGGCACTCGCCCTGGCACGCGATGTCGGTGGGCTCGCACGTCGCCGCGTCGCACTGGAGATCGGCCTTCCCCATCGGGTAGCACAAGAGGAGGTTGCACTTGTTGTAGTAGGTCTTGCCGTCCGTGCCGCACAGGGGGTCGTAGATGTCGCCACACGCGGGGCACGTCTCGGGCTTGCACTCGCCGAGGTACTTGATCTGGGGGCACTTGACCAGCGTCTGGCAGGTGTCACCGCCGATGGCGCACTTCAGGTCGCAGAAGCTGTTGTAGGTCAGGCCGTCCACCGCGCAGATGGGCTTGACCTTCTTCTCCTCGTCGCTGCACAGGTCCTCGCAGGTGGGGCATGCGCCCTTGCAGTAGGTGCCCACGGTGCCGCAGTTATCGTCGAAGACCAGGCCCGAGCACTCGGCCTCGCAGGAGTTCTTGTACTCCTTGCTCTTGTCCCAGTCGCACACGGGATTGGCCGGCTTGCCCGTGCAGTCGCACAGGCAGGTGTTGTACGCAGGGTCCTTCGGGTCGAGGGTGTCGAGACACACGGACGGGGCCTTGCAGGTGCCGCAATCCGTGCCGCACTTGGTCTTGCCGCACTGGTATCCCTCTTCCGCGCAGTCGTTGAGGGGCGCGGAGCACGCGCCGCCCGCGCAGGTCTGGCAGGAGGGGCAGGCGTACCCCTTGTCGCTCCACAGGTAGATCCCGTCGCACTCCGCGACCTGGACGCACTTCAGGAACGCGAAGTCGCCGTCGCACACCGCGTCGCCCGGGTCGCACGCGGATTCCGCGGGGCAGTCGATGCACAGGTTGGTGTCCGCGTCGCACACCTTGCCGCCCCCGCACGTGCCGCACGTGCCGCCGCAGCCGTCGGACCCGCACTCCCAGCCCTCCTCGCAGAGCGGGACGCAGCACTGCTCGTTGAAGCACACCGCGGCAGCCTCTCCGCAGCAGGTGTCCCCGCACGCGGGCGGGAAGATGCACTCGCAGGCGTCCTGGGTGCAGGACTGGTTCTCGGGGCAGTCGGTGGTCTGACCGAACTTCCAGCACACGTCGCACAGCGGCTTGTCGGCCCAGAGGTTCGCGCACACCTGGACCTTCTCGCCGTTGCACTTCTCCTCCCCCTCCTCGCACTCGCTGCCCCCCGGGCACTCGCACTCTTCGATCTCGCAGTCGCACTCCGCGCCGTCATTGATGCACAGGCAGCCTTCGTCGCAGCCTTCTGCCGGGCCGGTTCCACAGAAGCCGCCGCAGCCGTCCGGGCCGCACGCCTTGCCGTCGCACTGGGGGATGCAGGCGCACGGCGGGTCTGCCTCGCAGACTCCCTCGGCCTCGTCCAGCGGGCACATGCACACGGCGAGGGCGCCCTCGCACCCGGTGGAAATGCTCCACTCCCAGCACCCGTTATCGCTCTTCTGGCACACCTTGTACTTCTGCTCCGAGGTGCACTTGATCTGGCCTTCCTTGCACTCGTCGGTGCAGGCATGATCCTCGGTGCCGGCCTCGTCCTTCTGCTCGACGCCTTCATCGGGAAGGATCTCCGTTTCCGCGGTCACCACGACGTCCCCTGCCGGGCACGTCTCTCCCTTGCAGTCCGCGGCGACTTCTTTGCCGCCTTCTGCCCCGGGCGCAGAGCACCCCGCCGCGCAAGCCGTCAGGATGGCGACGCAGCCCAGCAACGCAACGAGGAGAAGGAAGCGCTTCGTGTTCATGTTCACCTCCGACAGTAGAGCCCCGAGGCTCGGAAAACAGGTTTATTATACGTGCGGTCCGCGTGCTGTAAAGGACAAAGGGTGCGTGTTCGCATCCTGGCACGAGCACGCGTCATGCGTAGCATTCTACTAATCCCACACTCCTTATGGATCGTCTTTGACTTTCAATATGATTCCCGTGTACACTCCTTACCAGTTTTGCCCGGCGCTACCGCGCGCGCAGAGGGCTTGCCAGCCCACCGGGCGCAGGCGCGGCCGGGAGTTGCCGAGGGAAGAAGATGAACAAGATGCTGGGTGTGGTGCTGGGTGCGATGCTGCTCATCGGGACGGGGTGCGGGTCCTCGCCCACGGGCGACAAGGACGGGGCGGGCGGGGACGGGGTCCCCGGCGACGCGGGGGACATCTCCGGCGAGTACGAGATCCTGCCCGGCGACCTTCCCGGTGATGCGCCAGGCTCCTGCAAGGAAGACCCTTCCAAGGTCTGCTGCCCCGGGGACACGAACGGCTGCTCCGAGGACTTCCGATCGATCCTGACGTGCAAGGAGGACGGGTCCGGGTGGGACCTGGTGGAATGCATTGGCGACGATGGGCAGGCCAGCTTGTGCATCGTGAGCCCCGACGCGCCGACGGGCTACTGCGCGTCGTGCATTCCGGGCAAGCGCAAGTGCCAGGACGACGACGTCGCGCTCCAGTGCGACCAGGTGGGCAAGGGGTGGGAGTTCTACCTCGACTGCAACGGTGCGCAGACCGGGCAGATCTGCCTCGAGGGCGGCTGCGTCAAGCTGTGCGATCTCAACGACAAGTGGAAGATGTACATGGGGTGCGACTTCTGGGGGGTGGACCTGGACAACGCGTTCGTGCCGGGCGGCCGGTCGGGCTACTACGACGCGGCCGGGTCGCAGTATGCCATCGTGGTGTCGAACCCGCATCCCAAGTACCCCGCGGACGTGAAGGTGTACATCAAGGAAGCGGGCGAGGAGGTGGAGGTCCTGTACGACTCGAAGGACGAGCCGCTGCCCAGCGGGCCGCTGGGTCCCGGGGAGCTGCGCATCTTCAACCTGCCCCGCCGTGACGCGGACGGCACGATCCTTGCGCCGCTGGCGTACCGGGTCGCGGCGTCCATCCCCATCACCGCGTACCAGTTCAACCCGCTGGAGAACGTGGACGTGTTCTCCAACGATGCGTCCCTGCTCATCCCGAGCAACGTGCTGGGCAAGTACTACTTCGTCATGACCCGGGAGCAGACGTTCGACGAGCTGAGGTCCTACTTCACCGTGGTCGCGGTGCGCTCCGGGCAGACCGAGGTGACGGTGGACTTCACCGCGTCGACGCTGGTGGGAGAGAACGCAAACACGGGCGAGCCCATCGTGCACTACGAGCCGGGCCAGAGCGCGAAGTTCACGCTGGAGCAGTACGACGTGCTGAACATCGAGACGGACAAGATCGGCGCGGACATGACCGGCACCCGGATCCTGGCCAACCGGGACGTCGCGGTGTTCGGCGGCAGCGAGGCGTCCAACGCGCCCAACACGAACCACTGCCTGGTGGAGGAAGGGGTCTGCGAGTGGGACGAGGAGACGACCTGCAAGGACAACTCCGACTGCATCGCGTTCAACACCTGCTGTGCAGACCACCTCGAGCACCAGCTCTTCCCGGTCAAGAGCTGGGGGCTGCGGTACCTGGCTTCCAAGCTGTACCCGCGCAAGAAGGAGAAGGACGTCTACCGCATCATCGCCGCGGAAGCCAACACGCAGGTCACCACGATTCCTCCGCAGGTGAACATCCCGGTGCTCAACCAGGGCGAGTGGGTCGACTTCGAGTCTGCCGAGAATTTCGAGATCATCGCGAAGAAGCCAATCATGGTCGGGCAGTTCATGGCCGCGCAGGACGCGCCGGACCCCAACGTCAACGGCGTGCCGCAGCCGAACCTGGACGCGGGCATCGGCGACCCCGCGTTCATCCTGCTGGTGCCCAACGAGCAGACCCGCCAGGACTACGTCATCCTTGCTCCCAACAAGTACGAGCTGGACTACATCAGCATCGTGGCCCCGGTGGACGAGGAGGGCACCGTGGTGAACGTCTGGTACGACTGCAAGGAGATCGATCCCAAGAAGATCGCGGACGCGTGCACCCCGCTGGACCCGGACGACTTCGAGCTGTTCGGCACCGGGGAGTTCGCCACCGCCAAGTTCCAGATCGAGGACGGCGTGCACCGCGTCTACGCGGAAAAGCCCGTCGCCCTGTACGTGTACGGCTATGACCAGTACGTGTCTTATGGCTACGCCGCGGGCCTCAACATCGCGGACCTCGGGCTCATCAAAGAGCCCGGGGAGCAGTAGGCAGGAGGAGGTGTCCCATGCGCAAGTTCCTGTTGTCTGCCATCCTGTTTCTGCTCTCAGCCCTCGCGGTGGCGTGCGGGTCCGGGTCCGGAGGCTCGGACGTGCCGCCCGGGGCTGACGTCACGGGCGACGGTATGCCCGGAGACGTCGCGGGCCTGGACACGGACGTGGCAGCCCCTGCGGACCTCGGGCAGGAGTCGTCCGACAGCGGGGGGGGCTTCGACCTCTTCCTGTACGAGACCGAGGCGCAGGCGCCCGACCCGCTGGCCGTCTACACCCTGGACCCTGCCAAGGGGAAGACCGTGGGCGGCGAGCAGGTGCTGCTTTCCGGCAAGGGGTTCCAGGACGGCATGATCGCGACCTTCGGGTACGGCGTGGCCCCCGACGTCTTCGTGCTGAGCGGGTCCAAGGCCACGGTCATCACGCCGGCCGGGTTCCCGGGCCCGGTGGACATCGAGGTGCGGACCCCGGACGGCCAGGTGGCCAAGCTCCCCAACGGGTTCCTGTACTACAACCCCGTGACCATCGAGTCCATCGACCCCGCGGCAGGCCCCGCGCAGGGAGGCACGCCCATCATCATCACGGGCAGCGGCTTCTCGCAGGGCGCAACCGCCATCCTGGGCGACCACATCGCGGTGGACGTGAAAGTGACGGACGACAACACGATCCTCGCGGTCACGCCGCCCGGAGCCCCGGGCTACGCCAACGTCTCGGTCAACGCGGCCGAGGGGTTCGCGACCCTGGTGGGTGCGTTCTTCTACTTCGAGCCCCCCAGGATCCAGCAGATCGTGCCGTCCGCGGGTCCCGCGGCCGGGGGCAGCGTGGTGCTCATCACCATGGACGGAGCGCACCCGGAGGCCGAGGTGTACTTCGGCGACGTGCCCGCGGACAAGGTGTCGTTCGTGGACTGGAATCACGTGGAAGCCTCGGTGCCGCCCGCGCCGGTGGGCTTCGTGGACGTGTCGGTCAACACCCCGTTCGGCACCGACACCCGGGCCGACGGGTTCTTCTACTACGGGTCCTCCGTGCCTCCCAAGGACCTCCAGCTCCTGGCCGTGCTCCCGGACAGCGGTCCCACCGCGGGGGGCAACACGGTGCAGATCTCCGCGTTCGGCCTGACGACCGCGGATGAGACCACGGTCCTGTTCGGCAGCAAGGTGGCAGCGGTGCAGTCCGTTTCGCCGGGCCTGTTCCTGCTGACCGTGACCGCGCCGGCCAACGTGGAAGGGCCGGTGGACGTGACGGTGATGAACTCCGCGGGCTCGGGCACCATCGAGGGCGGGTACACGTACCTTCCCATTGCGTCGGTCCTGGACGTCACGCCGGACCACGGTCCTGCCGCGGGCGGCACCAAGGTGGTGGTGTCCGGGCAGGGCTTCCTGCCCGAGGCCCAGGTCTACTTCGGTGCGCTGCCCGCTCCGGGCACGGTGGTGGTGAGCCCCGAGGAGCTGCACGCGGTCACGCCGGTGGGAAGCCCCGGCACGGTGGACGTGACGGTGTACCAGAAGGGCACCGAGGCGGTCGCGGAGGATGCGTTCACGTACGAGGGCCCGCTGGGGCTGTACATCGTGGATCCCAACGCGGGGTCCATGGCCGGCGGCACGTTCATCAAGCTCATCGGCTCCGGGTTCACGGGAGAGCCGAAGGTCTACGTGGGCGGTGCGCCGTGCAGCCACATCACGCTGGAGAGCTACAACGTGATCACGGCCAAGACGCCTCCGGGAGCGCCCGGAACGGTGGACGTGGAGGTGGTGTCGGGCACGCAGTCCGCGCTCCTGCCCCTGTCGTTCACCTACTTCGACCCGCTGAGCTTCTACGGCGGCACCTGGGGCGGCCAGGTGTACCACGCGGTCAACGTCACGGTGCTGGACGGCGACGTGGGCATCCCGCTGGCCGATGCGTTCGTCATGCTGTGGGCCAACCCGGACACGCCGTACCAGGGGTTCACGGACCCCAACGGCCAGGTCACGTTCTCGGGCCCGGACCTGATGGGCGAGCAGATGGTCACCGCGTCCAAGGAGTGCTACTCGAACTCCAGCGTGGTGGAGTATGACGCGACCAACGTGACCCTCTACCTGCACTACAACTGCCCGTCCATGGGAGGCGGGTTCCCGCCCCCGTTCACTCCGCCCATCATCAACGGCCGGGTCATGGGGTTCGGCAAGTACGTGGTCATCCCGCCGGGCAAGTGCAACTACTCGGGCTTCGAGTTCCCGGGGCTGTGCCAGACCTGCCAGACCAGCGAGGACTGCGTCACCGAGAACAGCCTGTGCGCCACGCTGGGCGAGCAGGGCAAGTTCTGCCTCAACCCGTGCACCGACGACACCGAGTGCCCGCAGGGCTACTCCTGCACGTCGGTACAGGGGGGCGGGTCGGACTTCGGCCACTGCCTGCCGCTGGGGGGCCAGAAGATGGTCTTCTGCTCCACGTCCAAGGGGCACTACCTGGGCGAGAACCCGGACAACGGGCCCGGGATGCTGACCGACCCGGAAGGGAACTTCTCGCTGATCTACGAGGGGCTGGGCGAGATCGCGGTGATCTGCGTGGGCGGCGTGCTCCCGATCTGCAACAGCGACTGGGACTGCATCTTCGGCGACAGCGTGTGCCAGGACGGCGGCTGCTGGATGGGGGACGGAAGGCCCGAGCTCACGTCCTATGCCATGGGCGTGGCCCGGCACATCACGCTCAAGGCCTCGGGCGACATCATCAACGACGTCAACATCCTGATGGACATCCCCATGACCCGCCAGGTCAACGTCTTCCTCGACGACCCGCACCTGAGCTGGGACGGGCCCAACGCGATCTTCTCGAAGGTGTACGTGGACTTCGGGTCGGACGGCGTGTTCGAGTTCATGGAGTTCCCGGTCAAGTTCTACGGCTTCGACAACGACACGGTGCTCACGTTCAACCACCTGCCGTCGAGCCTCACGGGCAACATCGCGGACTCCACGTTTGCGATCCTGGGCGCCGCGGTCACCGCGACCGGTGCGGGGGAGGACCCGCAGAAGCTGCCCAAGACGTTCGGCCTGCTGACCAACCTCACGCAGTTCGAGGACGACACGGTGTACGTCAAGGGCACGGGCGGCTGGGAAGCCCAGCCCAGCGGCATCAAGGAGACGCTCTTCGACCTGTGGGGCGACTCGTGGAACAACCTGTACGGCGTGGGCATGCAGGGGGTCGTGGCGCACTTCAACGGCTACTCCTGGCAGCCCCAGCCCGGAGGCCCCGACGACATTGCGCTCCGGTCCGTGTACGGAGCGGACGGCGCGGTGTTCGCGGTGGGAGACAAGGGCACGGCCCTCACCTTCGACGGCGCGACGTGGAAGCAGATGCCGTCTCCGGGAGGGGCCAACCTGCGCGCGGTGTGGGCAGGCTCCAAGGTCAGCGTCATCGCGGTGGGCGACTACTGCGCGTACCTGTGGGACGGGGCCAAGTGGAACTTCATGCCCGGCCAGGTATTCCACAAGATCAACGGCGTGTTCGGGGTCAACTCGGCCAACGTGTGGGCCGTGGCCGACTACGGCAAGATCATCCGCCTGGTCAACGGCGTGTGGACCCTGGAGCCGAGCCCCACGGGCTACTCGCTCTACGACGTCTGGGGAACGTCTTCCGTGGACGTCTGGGCCGTGGGCGACTCCGGCACCGTGGTCCACTTCGACGGCACCAACTGGACCGTCGTGGACTCGGGCACCAAGGCCACGTTGAAGTCGGTCTACGGCACGGGCCCCGACGACGTCACCATCGTGGGCGGCAAGGGGACCATCCTGCACTGGGACGGCGCGGTCCTGGCCAACGAGAGCCTGGCGGGCGTGCAGCAGGACTTCCTGACGCAGTACGCTTCCAAGGACTCGGGGCTCGCGCTCATCTCCGGCAACCACCAGATCGTGATGACCCCGTTCGTCACTCCGGTCAACATCACGTTCCCCGGGGACGGCGACGTCATCGACCAGAACTACCTCGAGTGGCAGGTGGACCCGGGTCCGGCTTCCAGCTTCTACTACACCACGCTGGAGCAGCCTTCCATGATGGGTCCCCCGATCATGTTCTGGGACCTCATGAGCGACGGCGACGTGACCTACGTGGAGCTGCCCGACTTCCCCAACATCGAGGGCACGCCGGGCGTTCCGGAGGGCTTCTACATCTACTCCGTGCTCCGGGTGTACAAAGAGGGGTTCGACATCGACAACTACGACTTCATGGACCTGGACTACACGACGTGGAGGAGTTGGAGCTCGGACATGTCCAACTTCCTGTCCGAATAAGGAGACCATTGATGCACAAGACGTTGTTCGCGGCAGCCCTGGTCGCGCTGCTGACGTGCTGCTCATCGTCCTCCTCCTCGACGGATGCGGGAGACGTGGCGGGCAATGACGCGCCGGACGTTCCGGGGGACGCGCCGGAGGACGAGCGCGGCCCGGACGCTCCGGCCGACGATGCGGACCTGGCCGACGGGGTCCACGTGGACGTTCCGGGGGACAAGGACGCGGTGGAGGACACTGCGGGCCCGGCCTCGGCCTACACCATCCTGCCGCTGGCCCCGACCGGCGACATCCAGTCCATCTGGGGGTGGGACGACACGGCCATCGCGGTGGGCAACGGCGGGGCCATCCTGCGCCGCCAGGGGTCGTTCTGGACCCCCATGGACTCCCCCACGAAGAACGATCTCTTCGGGGTGTTCGGGGTCGCGGCAGAGGACGTGTACGCGGTGGGCGCCAAGGGCACCATCCTCCACTGGGACGGCGCGGCATGGGTCGTGGTGGAGCCGTCCGCGGACCTCCCCGAGAACCCCCAGTACAACGCGGTCTGGGGGCAGGAGGGGCATCTCTACGTCGTGGGCAACGGCGGGCTGGTCCTGCACAAGGCGGACGACGTGTGGAAGAAGGAGGACAGCGCGGTCACCTATGACCTCCTGTCCGTGTACGGCGCATCCCTGCTGGACGTGTACGTCGGCGCCAGGGGAGGCACGGTGCTGCGCCGCATCGGCGGTGCGTGGAGTGCGACCCAGGTGGCGGGTGGGTCCATCGGCTTGCACGCGCTCGCGGGACTGTCGGGCAACGAGCTGTGGGCCGGCGGCGACCAGGGCACCATCGTGGTCTACGAGGAGGTGCAGTGGGTCCCCAAGCTGTCCAACGACGTGGCCGCACGGACCCTGCATGCCGCGTGGGCCCTGTCCGAGTCCGACGTCTGGTTCGTGGGCGAGGCCGGCGCGGTGGTGCACAGCGAGGGGACCAAGTGGAACCTGGCGGAGGTCGCGGGTCCCTACTTCAAGAACCATGGCTTCTACGGCCTCTGGGGCCGCACGTTCCCCGAGGGAGTGGAAGCCCTGGCCGTCGGCCAGAAGGGTGCCATGCTCCGGTATGACGGCGAGACCTGGGCCGACCTGTCGGCCGCTCCCGCGGTGGACATCAACGACGTGGCAGGGCTGTCTGCCGACGACGCGCTGGCCGTGGGCAACGACGGGCTGCTGCTCGCGTGGAACGGCTCGGTGTGGCACGGCCTCGATCGGGTTCCCGGCAAGGACCTGACCAGCGTGGCCGCAGTCGGCAACGGCTACGTCGCGGTAGCGTCCGACGGCTCCGTGGTCCACGTGAACGGCCAGGTCGTGGCGGTCGAGGACACCCTCATCGACGCGACGCTGCGCGGCGTGTGCGCGGGCCCCGGTGTCGTCGTGGCCGTGGGAGAAAAGGGGCGCATTTACGAGGAGAACAAGGACGGCGGCTGGGACCCGATCCCGTCCGGCGTCTTCGACTCCCTGTCCGACTGCGCGGTCGGGGACGGGGGGCTCGTGGTCGCGGTGGGCGACTCGGGCCGCATGCTGGAAGTCACGGGCGACACGGCCGAGACGCTGTCTTCGCCCACCATGTCGAACCTGCACCGGGTCAGCATCCTCGGCGGCAACGTCTACGCGGTGGGCGACAACGGGCTGCTGCTGCGCTACGACGGCCAGGCCTTCGAGAAGCTCTACGAGGAGCCGGGACTGTTCCTGTACGGGGTGCAGGCGTTCGACGACCGCGTGGTCGCAGCGGGCTGGGCGGGCCGCGTCGTGGTCTGGGACCCTCAGACCGGTTCCGCCGAGAAGATCGACGTGGACGGGGCCGGGGTCCTGCTCCAGGTCTGGGGGGCTGAGGCGCAGCACCAGTTCGTGGTAGGCAAGAAGGGTCGCATGGTCGAGTACGTGGAAGGAGAGAATCCATGATCGGACGGAGCGCACACACAGGCGTGTCTGCCGGGCCGCTCCCGCGTGGCCGGGGCCTTGTGGCCGAGGGCTGGTCGTTCCTGGTCGGGATGCTGGCGCTGCTGGCCGTCGCGGGGTGCGGATCCTCGTCGGGCAGTGACGACGCGGCAGCGCCCACCGAGGTGACGGCCGAGGTGGATGCCGCGGCCGACGTCCATTCCGACGGTCTGCCGGAGGTCACGGAGCTGACGCCCGACGGTCCTCTCGCGGACGTGGCTCCGGAGCTTGTCGACGTCCCGGACATCGCGGACGCGGCGGGCGAGGGGGCGGATGCCGCGGGCGACACGCCCGACGTGACCCCGGACCTTGGCGGAGCCAAGCCCATCCCGGGCCACTGGGTCCAGCTCTCCACCGCGCAGCTCGGCGAGCACGTGCTCAAGAGCCTCTGGGGCTTCCCGGACGGGAACATCCTTGCCGTGGGCGAGGCGGGGCTGGTCGCGGCCAAGGTGCAGGACGCGTTCGCGGTCGCGTACCAGAACCCGTCGCTCAACATCCTCAACGGCGTGTGGGGCTCCTCCACGTCCGACGTCTGGACCGTGGGCATGTACGGGCTCATCTATCACTACGACGGCGGGTCCTGGACCATGCCGAAGTACTGCAACACCGTGGACGACTGCAGCTTCTCGGGCCAGTGCCTGCTGGCCAAGTGCGTCGACAACGCGTGCAGCTACTCGCCCACCGGCGCGGCCGGCTGCTGCGGCGCGGACCACCTGGTGAACCACTTCGACTCCGGGGCCGAGACCACGTCGTTCCTGTTCGAAGACCTGTATGCGGGCACGCCCGACGGCGGCATCAACTGGCAGGTGGCAAGCGTCCAGTCCAAGGGGGAGGCCCGGTTCAAGACCGCGCCCAACACGCTCTACTTCGGGCAGCCCTGGAAGCAGTGCCCGGACGATCCGGGGCTCACGTGCCCGGACTTCAACAACGGGAAGACCGTGGGCGGGACCGCGACGTCGCCGGTCATCGACCTGCCACCCACCGCGGAGACCGCGGAGCTGACGTTCCAGCTCTTCATCGACGTGGAAGCCTCGCCGGCCGCGGACAAGCTGTTCGTCCGGGTGCTCAACAGCGGCAAGTGGGAGGAAGCGTGGAGCAAGACCGCGCTGTCCGGCAACTACCAGAAGCAGTTCGTCCCGGTGAAGGTCGACCTGTCCAAGTACATCGGCAAGAGCATCAAGTTCCAGTTCTACTTCGACTCGGTCAACCCCACGAACAACGCGCTGGAAGGGGTATACGTGGACGACCTGCTGGTCACGTCCACGTGCTCGGTCGCGGGGGCGCTGGCAGGCAAGTTCCCCACGCTCTGGAGCGTCTGGGGAGCGGCAGAAGACGACGTGTTCGCGGTGGGAAGCGAAGGCAACGTGCTGCACTACGACGGCACCTCCTGGCAGAAGCAGGCCGGGGGCGAGACCTACGACGTGCTGGGCGTGGGCGGCGCGGGCGGCAACGACGTGATGCTGGTGGGCAAGAAGGGCCTGGCGCTCCATTCCAAGGGTGCGGGATGGGAGACCGAGCAGACGCCGACGGGAAGCGACCTGGCCAAGGTGGCCGGCACCTCTCCCGACCGCTACGTGGCCGTGGGCGCCAACGGGACCCTGCTGGTGTACCAGTCGGGCACCTGGTCCGTGGCCAATGCCCCGCCGGTCCCGGTGCTCTCCGACGTCATCGGGTTTACGGACACCGAGTACTATGTCGTGGGCGGTTCGGGCGCGCTGCTCAAGTACAACGGCAGCACGTTCCAGTCCATGCCCACCGCGGGCATCAGCAAGAACCTGAACGGGGTCTGGGGAGAGTCGGGCCAGACGCTTACCGTCGTGGGCGAGAAGCTGGTCGCCAGCGGTCCGCCCGGTGCCCTCGTCATCGAGCCCATGCCCGTGGAGACCACGTGGAACGCGGTCACCGGATCGGGCACGCACCGGTTCGTCGCGGGGTTCTACGGCAAGGTCGTCCACCACGACGGCCAGACCTGGACCAACATGGCGACCGGAATCGAGTCCAACCTCCTCGACATCTGCGCGGTCAGCCCCACCGACGTCTACGCGGTGGGCGAGCTGGGAGGGTTCATCCACTACGACGGCAGCGCGTGGAGCAAGCCCGTGGTTCCGGGCAACTCCGACACCACCACCTACACCGACTGCTGGGCGTCCGGCAAGGACAACGTCTACGTCGTTGCCGTCACCGAGAACGGCTCCTACGTGCTGCGCTTCGACGGCAAGAACTGGAAGGTGGCCCTGTCCGCGACCATCGCCAACCTCCGCCACGTGAACGGCCTGTCCGGCGACAACGTGTACGCGGTCGGCCAGTGGGGCACCATCGTCCACTACGACGGCAAGGGCTGGGGCGCGGACCTCATCGACCCGTACGAGATGGAGAGCGGCGAGAAGTACTACGTGACCCAGCTGCTGCTCGGGGTCCACGCGGTCGCGGAAGATGACGTCTACGCGGTCGGAGAGCAGGGCACCATCGTCCACTACGACGGCCAGTCGTTCAAGCTGCACAGCCTCGTGGACAAGTCGTTGCGCGGGGTGTGGGGGCTGGACAAGGCCAACGCCTGGGCCGTGGGCGTGGCAGGATACATCGTCCACTTCACCGGCACCGCCTGGGTCCAGGAGGAGTCCGGGACCGTGGCCACCCTGTACGACGTCTGGGGGGACAAGGACGGCAACGTGTTTGCAGTGGGCGACAACGGCGTGGTGCTCCGGTTCATCCCGGACTAGACGGGGAGGACATGTCGTACCGCTTCATCTGGAAGAAGATCGCTTCCAAGGCGTTGAGCTCGACCGTGGCTCGCGGGCTCCTGGCCATCAACAGCCATGACCTCTGGGACAAGATCGCTTCCACCGAGTCGCTCTCCCCGGAGCAGGTGGCGCGGCTGCGCACCGAGATCGACGAGACATTGAAGCGGGTCGAGGCCTCGGGCCGGCAGGAGCGGGACCTGGTGGGGCAGGTGCTCAAGGAGCTGGTCGGGCAGATCGTGAAGGGAGGCCGCGGCCCGTGAGCAGACACCCTGAGCGCATCCAGGCCCGGGTTTCGGGGCCGGGGCTGAAAGGAGGCCGCGGCTCGTGAGCAGACACCCTGAGCGCATCCAGGCCCGGGTTTCGGGGCCGGGGCTGAAAGGAGGCCGCGGCTCGTGAGCACTCTCGGCGCGTTCTTCCACCTTGCCGGCGGGTACCGCAAGCTCAGGCGGTACAAGGACATTGCCGCGACGCTCGCTCGGCACGGCTTCGGCGACATCGCGTCGCGCACGGGGCTCGCCCGGTTCTGGCACGGATTCAAGTGGACCGTGACGTTCGGCCACGCGGAGAGGAACGAATCGTTCACCACCGGCGAGCGGCTGCGCCTCGTGTGCGAGCAGCTCGGGCCCACGTTCATCAAGTTCGGCCAGATGCTGGCCAACCGCCCGGACATGCTGCCCCCCGAGGTCATCCGGGAGCTGGCGCAGCTCCAGGACAGGGTGCCCCCGTTTCCGGCAGACCGGGCGCGCTCGGTCATCGAGAAATCCCTGGGCCGCAAGATCGAGGAGGTCTTCGACCAGTTCGAGGAGACGCCCATCGCGGCCGCGTCCATCGCACAGGTGCACAAGGCGCGGCTGAAGGGCGGACAGGTGGTCGCGGTCAAGGTCAGGCGGCCGGATATCGAGAAGACGGTCCGAGAGGACCTCGCGGTGCTCAACGACATCGCGTCCTACCTCGCCACGAACGTCAAGGACCTCGACCGGCTCCAGCCGGGCGGGCTGGTGGAGGAGTTCGCGCGCACCCTGAGAATCGAGATGGACTTCGCCAACGAGGTCCAGCACATGGAGCGCTTCGCCAGCAACTTCCGGGACGAGCTCGCGGTCCGGATCCCGGCTCCGGTCAAGGAGCTGTGCGGCAAGGACCTCATCGTCATGGAGTTCCTGGCGGGGGTCAAGGTCACGGACATCGCGGACTGGAGCGCGTACCCCGTCACGCCCAAGGAGATCGCGGACCTCGGGACCCGGCTCCTGCTGCGATCGGTGTTCGAGCATCGCTTCTACCACGCGGACCCGCATCCGGGCAACTTCCTGATCGGGGCCGACGGCAAGGTCTGTCTCCTCGACTTCGGGATGATGGGGTACATCGAGGAAGCGCGCATCGAGGAGCTGCTCTCCTTCATGGTGGGCCTGGTGTCCTACAACTCCGAGATGCTGGTGGACTCCATCCTCCAGGCAGGGCTTGCGCCCGAGGACATCGACCGCCGAGCGCTCAAGCGCGACCTCGAGATCATGATGGACCGGTACGCGATGGTCCCCATCGAGAAGCTGCGAATCGAGCCGCTCCTTCGCGACGCGGTGGAGACCGTATTCCGGCACCGGATCCTGCTGCCTTCCGACCTTCTGGGAGTAGGCCGGGCGCTTTCCACCATGGAGGGGATCGCCCGCCGGATCTACCCGCAGTTCAACCCGCTGGCGGAGGTGCAGCCGTACCTCGTGTCCCTGTTCCTCAAGCGCGCACTCAACCCGTCCGCGCAGTCCGACGCGGTGGTGGACCTGGCAATGGACTGGGCGTCCTTTGCCCGGGATCTGCCAAGAGACGTCCGCGATGTGCTGCAAAAGCTGCGCAGGGGCGAGCTCAGCCTGCGCATCGACGACCGCAGGGCACGGGAAGAGACCGCGGCGGCCAACCGCAGGGCCAACCGGCTGGCCGGCACCCTCATGGGCCTGGCTGGGTCGGCCGGAAGCGCTCTGTTGCTGGCCTCGGACAGCGGCTCCCCGCTGTTGGCATACGCGGGGCTTGCAGGCTCGGTCCTTGTCCTGCTATGGGTTCTCTCCGGCATTCACCGCTCCGGCGGCATGTGAGAGGGGGGTATGAGCACCAACGACAGGGACCCGGTCAGGGCAACGGTCGAGTCTGTGAAGCAGGCCCGGGAGCGGATGGGCGACAGGCTCGTGCTCCTCGTGCACCACTACCAGCGAAAAGAGATCGTGGCGCTGGCGGACTTCGTGGGCGATTCCTACGCATTGTCCCGGAAGGCCGCGGAATCGCTTTCCACGCACGTCGTCTTCTGCGGCGTCCACTTCATGGCCGAGTCCGCAAGCATCCTCGCACGGCCGGGACAGGCCGTCTACCTGCCGGACCCGCACGCGGGCTGCCCCATGGCGGACATGGCCGACCCCGCGGATGTCGAGACCGCGCTTGCCACCCTTGCCCGGCTTGCTCCGGGCCGGAGGATCTCGGTCGTGGCGTACGTCAACTCGTCGGCTGAGGTGAAAGCCATCGCGGGACGCAACAACGGCATCTGCTGCACCTCGTCGTCCGCGATCCCGGCCATGGAGTGGGCCCGCAAGCAGGGCGACCTCGTCCTGTTTCTCCCCGACTTCCACCTCGGGAACAACACCGCGGCCCAGATGGGCATCCGCCCCGTCGCGACCTGGAACCCCCACGAGGAGAACGGAGGCCTCACGTCGGCCCGCGTCGCAGGCGCTTCCCTCGTCCTCTGGAACGGCTACTGTCACGTCCACACGTTCTTCACGCCCGAGCACGTTGCGGCCGCACGCAAGCGCTTCCAGGGCGCCAGGGTCATCGTTCACCCGGAGTGCCACCGCCCGGTGGTCGAGGCCGCGGACGCTTCGGGCTCGACCTCGGCCATCGCCCGGATCGTGCAGACCGCGTCTCCGGGGGAAACCATCGTCGTCGGCACCGAGGTGAATTTCGTGGCCCGGCTGGCCCGGGACTTCCCCTGGGTGCAGGTCGTACCGCTGGCGCACTCCGTGTGCCCCAACATGTATCGCACCACGCCGGAGAAGCTCGCCCGCGTGCTCGACACGTTCGACGAGCGCTTCCGGGTGGACGTGGACGAGGAGGTCCGGCAGGACGCGCTGCTGGCGCTTTCCCGCATGCTTGCCATCGGCATTTCCTGAAAGAGGTTCTCTCCATGAAGGTCGAGCTGAGGAAGAGCTTTCGTTTCGAGGCCGCGCACCGGCTGCCGTTCGCTCCGGAAGGGCACAGGTGCCGCCAGATCCACGGCCACAGCTACGCGGTGGAGGTGTGCGTGGAAGGCGCGGTGGATCCGGCCCGGCAGTGGCTGGTGGACTACGGCGACATCCTTGCGGCCTGCATGCCGGTCAAGGAGCGGCTCGACCACCACCTGCTCAACGACGTGCCCGGCCTGGAAGCCGGCACAGCGGAAGCGCTGTCCGTCTTCATCTGGAACGCGATCCGCGACCGTCTGCCCGGTCTCAAGGAAGTGACGGTGAGGGAAACCGAGACCTCCTCGTGCACCTACCGGGGGGAATCGGCCGCATGATGTCCGCGCTGCGCAAGATCCTGCCGGGCTCCCGTTGCACGGAGTGCCCGGACCCGGTGCCGCTGCTGCTGTTCGTGGCCGCGTCCATCTTCTACATGCTGTTTGCCGGCCAGCTTCCGTTCTGGCTGGACTCCGCGGAGTTCGTGGCCATGGGAGCTGGCGCGGGCATCGCACACCCTCCCGGCTCGCCCCTGGCCCTTCTCCTGCTCAACCTGGCGTCCCTCCTGCCCGTGGGTTCGGTCGCGTTCCGCATGCACCTGCTCATGGCCGCATCCGGCGGGGCTACCGCGACGCTGGTGTACCTGGTTGGGAGACAGATCGTCAGCCCCGCTGGACCCGCGTTTGCCGGCACCGCGGGCAGTGCAGACCAGGCGCTGTCCGGAACCTCCGGCCACGCGGACCAGGCTCCGGTCGAGTCGGTTGCCCTGCCGGGCCCGGGCACTGCCGGGATCTCGCCTCCCGCGGCGCGACCTGCGGCGTGGGCTGCGGCCGCGGTGGCCGCGGCGCTTGCGCTGTCGCCCGCGATCTGGCTCCAGTCCGTGCGGGCGGAAGTCTACTCCGTCCAGTCCGTGCTCTGCCTCGGCACGGTGTATGCCGCGCTCCTGTGGAAGCGCGACCCCGCGGCCGGCCGCTTCCCGCTCCTGGCCGCGCTCCTGGTGGGCCTCGGCGTGGCCAACCACTACTACATCGCGCTGCTCACCGCGGCAGCCTGCTTCCTGCCCCTGCTGCTGGAACGCGGGATCCGGGAACGGCTGCTCACTCGCACGAGCCTGCTCGCGCTGGCAGCGTTTGCGGCCGCGTGCCTCACGCTCCTCTACCTGCCGGTCAGGGCTCACCACGGGTGGATGATGTGGGGAGACCCCTCGACGTTTCGCGGGTTTGTCGACATGCTGTCCGGCAAGGCGTTCCACCTGTCCGTGACCGAGATGCCGGTCGCGCCGCTGCCCGACGCGCTCTCGACGATCTTTGCCAAGTGGGTGGACCTGGTGGGCTGGCCGCTGTTCTTCTCGGGCGCCCTGGGCCTGGTGATCTTCCTGTTGACCGACCTCGGGACCGGCCTTCTGCTTGCCGCGCTCATCCTTGCCGCGGCGCTTTCCAAGGCCGTGATGTACCTGGACGTGGAGAACCCGGACGACCACGCTTACTTCCTGGCGGGGCTGCAGGCGCTGGCGCTCTCGTGCCTCGGCTTCCTCAGGGTGCCCGAGCTGTTCGCCCGGTTCCGCATCCCGTCCGCGTCCCGGTTCACGCCCGTCGCCACGAGGCTGCTGGTGCTCGGCCTTGCCGGATGGAGCGGAGCCCTCCTGTTCGTGGCAAACGCGAGCACCTGCAACCTGTCCCGCTTCAACGCACCGGACACGGTCAACCGGCACTTCCTGGGCCGGCAGGCCCCGGACACGCTGTTCATGCCCAGCTACTACGCGGGGTTCTTCAGCCACCTGTACTACAAGGGGGTGGAGCGGCGCCGGCCCGACGTGACCCTGGTGCACCAGTCCCTGTTTGCCCGCTACTGGAACGGCGCCGGGTACCGGGCTGACGTCGTGGCCGCGCACCCGGACGTGGACCCCGTGTTTGCCGAGCATGCTTCCACCCGCGCCTTTCCCCTGGCGTCGCTGATGGCCCTGGCGCAAACCCGCCCCGTGGTGCTGGAGAACGACACTCTCGAAGTTTCTCCCCACCTACAAGATCTTAAGGAATACTCCCTGGGCGCGGGCGGGCTGACCGTGCCGGTGGACTCCTTGAGCTTCGTGGGGCCCGGCCTCCAGCTTCGCGAGAAGCGGTTGGACTGGGCGCGGCAGCACGAGAACCAGCGGGCGTTCTGGACCGGCTTCTACCGGGACATGGAGGGCACGCCGCTGCACCCGGAGCTGACCAAGCACCTGGTCTGGGACCACTACCGGGACATCCTCTACTTCATCAACGACGGCAACTGGGCCGCGGCGCTCCTGGAGGTCCGCATGGCCCGCCGCCTGACCCCGGACTCCACACGCCTCTCGAACCTCGAGTTTGTGCTGACCCGCAAGGCGGACATGGCCGCTGCTCCACCGGAGGAGTAGTGCCGCAGTGTCCGCCCCTTCGGCTGTTCAACTACCAACAAGACCGTTGCCAACAAATACGTTGCCAACAGATTCGTTTTGATACCGCTCCTCGCTGACTGGCCGCCAAGTCAGGGCTGTAGTTCGGGCGCGGCACCCGGGGACGCTGCGCCATCGGCCACTACGCGAACAGCTCGCGGTCGAGGATCTTGCGTGGGTCCGTGTAGTCCTTCTCCCACCACGGCTCCTGACCGGGTCCCGGCGCCTTCTTCAACTGGATGGGCTTGTCGGAAGCACCGGCCTTTGCCTGGAGAACGCGGAAGTGGTAGTGGTCGAAGATGGACAACGCCTGGATCATGTAGGAGACCGCGATGCGGCGATCCCGGAGGAGAAGAAGGTTCTCGCCGTTCTTGTTGTCAGCAGGCCGCGAGAAGTTGTATGAGCCCATGTAGACGCGAGCCGTAGGCTTGTCGAAATCGATCACCACGAACTTGTGGTGCATGCGCGTGCCGCCGCCAGCGGCGTTGAGCCCCGTAGGCTCGCTCTTGAAAGGCTCCGGGAGGTCTCCGCTGAGGTTGGCAGCATAGACGGGCGCAACCTTCCCGTTGGGGAGGTGAACGTCCAGCCCACCCGTCCGCTTGTCAGAAACGCCGTAGACGAAGATGCCCTCCTTCCGGGTAACCTCCTTGATGGCCTCCGTCACTGCGCCGCCGGTCTGGTTCAGGAACGCCAACGAGTACAGAACAGAGGACTCCGCGCCAAGGATGTCATCTGCCACGGACTGCAGCACCCCTTCATCCTTGGCGTGCGGCGAGAAGGTGACCCTGGCGTCGATGCCGGCAAGCTGGAGGCTATGCCAGCTCGTGGAATCCGTTGGACCGAAACCACTGACGTAGTTGTTCTCCCAGTAGTTCTCGAACGCATCGATGAAGGGCTGAATGGCCTTCTTGCCGTGCAAGACAACAGCGTTGTTGGACTGCACGAATTGGCCCCGCCAGGTGAAGTTGGTGGAACCGCAGATGGCGCTCTTCACAGCGTCGCCGTCCACGACGATCGTCTTGTTGTGCTGAAGGTTGCTCATATGCTGACGCTTGACCTTGCCGGCTCCGGCTGTGGCCTGGAGGCGCTCGGCACACAGTGACTCGGCCGAGGTCTCGGACTTGTGGTCCTTGCTGTCGTCTATGATGATTCGCAGCCGCTTTCCGAGTTTCTCCAGGCGAGAGACGATCGCAGGGTCATTGATGTCGTAGCACACCACCCGGACCAGCGCCGTCTGGTCCGCTATGGCAGCGTCCAGCAGTTCGAGAATGGCGCTTCGCGCCTCGAAGCCCATCCAGCCGAGAGCCTGATCGCCCTTCGGGTGGGAAGGCACGAAGTCCAGGCCTTCATCGGCCTTCTCCGGGATGAGAGTCTCCAAGCCTTCGCAGTCGGTGACGTAGCGATTGACAAAGGCCTGGGAGGAGACGAAGCCTCTCGTGAAGGTGACGTTGAGTTTCCCCGGATACGTTTCGCGCGCCAGCACGATGCCCGCTTCCTGAGCTACGCCATAGCTGAGTTCGCCCGAGGCGCTCATGAACACGGGCGTGACCCGGTATGTGAATTCACCCTTCTTCTCCGCGTTCACGGGGAAGTGGACCCAGCGGAACTTCTGAATGGGTGACAGCAGGCTCGCAGAACGCTCCCTGCTCACACTGCCGTCGGCATTCGGGAAGTTGATGCGGTTCTTGATCGTCCAGAAACGGTCGCCGTCGGGTTCCCTGTACTCGATGGCGAACCCAACGAAATCAAGTGGCGGCTTGACCCCCTTCCAGTTCATGGCGAGGAGAGTCATGCCATCCCCGCGATGAAGCTTCAAGGTGAAGGGGGCGTCAGGGTTGTCGGCCATGACTTGGAAACCGTTGGACATGTTGGCTCCTTTGCAGAGGGTTGTCGGGACGGCCCACGCGTGACGGGGCCTATTCCTGTCTATGATCGTCAGCAGCGCCTCGTCAAGTGCCAGGCGACGACTGTGCATTTCCTCCCCACCCCCGGACATCCCTGCCACGCAGCCCAGAGGGCGAAGGGGGCTTCTGGAGCCGGGAAGCGGGCGATCGCATCTGTTTTGCGAGGTTCTTGCCGGCTGAGGCAGCGTGGCACGCAGGTTGCAGTTGCTCGCGTCGGGCTGCTTGACAGCTGGCTCCGGTGGCTGTCCCCTCCTTCCAGCTACCGGGGTGCTTCCTCCTTCCAAGGTTTACTGCGGCCTTGCGGCAAGGGCCGGGCGAAAGCTCGGCTCTTGTCGTTTAACCGTTGCGCTTGAAATGCGCGGCAGTTGTGACACAATCGAGTCCGCCGACAACGGAGGATGACCATGCGGAATCTCGGCTGCCTTGCCCTGGCGCTCGCGATGCTTGCAGGCTGTATCTCCGGCACGTGCGGCGGGGGGGAAGACGTGCCCCCTGACGTCGGCCAGGAGGCGGGCGCGCCGGACACAGCATCGGACGTGCTGGACACGGGCGCCCCTTCGGACCTGCCCGGCATTGACGCGCCGACGGACCTGCCGGATGAAGACGCCACGCCGGACCTCCCTGTCGGGGAGGCTCTGCTCGACCTGCTCGACGCGGAAGTGGACACGCTTCCCGAGTGCTCGATGGAAGGAGGAGGCACGGGAATCAAGGGCACCATCTACGTGGAGAAGAAAGTGGGCCCGAACGCGGCGATCGCCCTTTGGTTCAGCACGAAACAGAGCACCGACCCCTGCGTCCCCGGGCCCCTGCTCGCGCTGAAGAAGATCGAGCCAGTGTCTTCGCCCCTCCCTTACCAGGCGCAGTTGCCCCCAGGAACATACTGGGTCAGCGCCGCGCTCGATGAAGACGACAACTTGCCCCCCGACGCCTGCCAGTACTACAAGGTCGACGGGCAGCCCGCGGCGGTGGTGGTGCAGGAGGGCGAGGTGGTGTGCGGCATCAACATCTTCCTGCCGTAGGCACTGGCAGCTCACGGCAGAGGCTTCAGGTTCGGAACCCGACTCACGGGGAGGGCCCGGACCCTGTCTTTCAGCGGATACTCCTGACTCCCCAGGTGTACGACGTCCAGTCGCTCCAGGCGCAGGTCCTCCAGCGCGGTGTGCATAGACCGGGTCAGCTGAGGCGAATCGGTTCGCTTGAACTCGAATCCGAGGCGACGACCGTCACGGATCACGAGGAGATCCAGCTCCGCGCCGGAATGGGTCGCCCAGAAGAAGCACTCGTCTGCCCTGAGACCCAGGCGGGAGATAACCGCGTCCATGGCGAACCCTTCGAAAGACGCGCCCACCTGTGGGTGTCCCTCCAGCGCGTCCAAGGACTCGATTCCGAGAAGAGCGTGCAGCATTCCGCTGTCCCGAACATATACCTTCGGAGACTTCACCTGCCGCTTCGAGAGATTCTCGTGCCACGGAGCAAGCTGGCGGACCAGGAACGTCCCGACCAGCAGGTCGAGGTAGCGGCGGACCGCGCTGTCGGAGATTCCGAAGGCCCGCGCGAGCTCCGACGAGTTGAGGATATGGCCGTGATAGTGGGCCAGCATGCTCCAGAACCGCCTCAGCGTGGTGGGCGACACGTTGACGCCGATGTCCCGCAGATCCCTCTCCAGCAGGGAGCCCACGAATTCGCGTCGCCACAGGGCGCTCTTGGCCTCGGAACCGGCCAGGTAGGACTGGGGAAACCCTCCTCGCAACCAGAGCCTCTCGACGTGCCTGGGACCCACTTCCTGGAGCGAGAAGCCGTCCATGCGATGGACCGCCACCCTGCCTGCCAGCGATTCAGAGCTGTTGCGAACGAGCTCCGGCGATGCGCTGCCCGCCAGAAGAAACCGGGCGGCGGGCGGCGGGCGGTCTGCCAGCACGCGCAGGACGGGGAACAGGTCTGGCCGCCTCTGTACTTCGTCGATGACCACCAGCCCCTTCAGCCTGCCGAGCGCCAGCATCGGCTCGCCCAGCCGTGCCGCGTCGCGAGGATCCTCGAGGTCGAGAAACGTCTTGGGCCCGGACCGCCCCTCGAGGATCTGCCTGGCCAGCGTGGTCTTGCCCACCTGCCTTGGACCCGCGATGGCAACAACCGGGAACTGCCGAAGCAACCTTTCTACCGTCAGGACGTGGCTTGTGCGCGCAATCATCATGTCCCACAACTACCATGAAAATTCGACAGGCGCAATCGAATTTTCAATATTGGTAGTGCGGGCTCACGGTCAGATCTCCCCCTCCACCGAGCCGGAGACGAACTGGCGGACCGCGGGGTCCGGAGAGGAGAAGAAGTCGGAAGCGGGACCGGAGAAGCGCACTCCACGGTGGAGCAGGAACACCACGTCGCTGGCAAGCCTCCGGATGCTGCGCAGGTCGTGGGAGATGATGATGACCGTCATGCCCGTGGTCAGCAGCGTGGCTACCAGCGAGTCCAGCTTCCAGGCCGCGTACGGGTCCAGCCCCGTGGTCGGCTCGTCCAGGATGAGCGTCTCGGGAGCGAGGCACAGCGCCCGGGCCAGGGAGATCATCTTCTGAGCGCCCATGGCCAGGTGGCCCGGCGTGGCAGGGGCAAGGTCGGCAAGCCCCAGCTTCTCGAGCTGCTCCAGCGCGAGCCGGTCCCCCTGGAGCTTGCGAAGCCCCCGGTGGTGCCGCAGCACCAGGGACACGTTCTCCTGCACGGTCATGGAGTCGAACAGCGTAGGGTGCTGGAACACGTACACGCACCGCTTCCTCAGCTCGATGAGCTGGGCTTCCGGAAGCACGTCCACCCGCTCGTCGCCGTAGTAGACCTCCCCCTCGTCCGGCCGCAGCAGCCCCACGATGTGGCGCACGGTCACGCTCTTGCCCGTGCCCGACGGGCCCACCACGAACGTGCATCTCCCGGAGGGGATGCTCAGGCTCACGTCCGACAGCACCGCGTGGTCCCCGAAGGACTTGGACACGTGGACGAGGCGGGCCGCAGGGCCGGAGGCCGCGGCAGGAGCACCGGGGCCACGGCCGGAAGCTGCCGTGGGGCCATGGATGGGAGACCGCGGGGACGTGGGGGCGGGGCTGCGAGACTGCGGGGACGTGGGGCCGCGGCCGTTCATCGGGTCCACAGCTCCCATGCCAGAGAGATGCACGCGTCCTCCACGATGACGAAGAAGGACGCGAGGACCACGGCCCGTGTCGTGGCTCGGCCCACGCCTTCGGACCCCCCGGTCGCCTCGAAGCCGCACGCGCACGCCACCAGCGGGATGGTGCCGCCGAAGACCAGGCTCTTGGTCACGCCCATCCAGAGGTCCGACATCCGCATGAACCGGAACGACAGGAACGTGTCGGGCAGCACCGAGTAGCCGGTGTAGGCCACCATCATGCCTGCCAGGATGCCCACCACGCAGCCCAGCACCGCGAGCGTCAGGCACGCCACGGTGGACGCGATGAACCGCGGGACCACGAGGTGCTCCACCGGGTCCACGGAGGAGAGCTTCATCGCGTCGAGCTGGTCGGTCACGGCCATGGACCCGATCTCCGCGGCCATTCCGGTTCCCACCCGCGTGGCCAGGAGCAGCCCGGCCATGATCGGCCCCATCTCCCGGATCGCGGTGTGGATCACCGCGCCGCCGAGCGCGGAGAACTCGGGCAGCACCCGGACCATGTTGGCCGCGGACTGGTACACGCCGACCATGCCGACGAACGCGAGCGTGATGGCCACGAACAGCGCGGACCGCACGCCCGCTTCGTGGAACTGCTCCAGGACGTCGCGGGGCCGCACGCGCAGCCGTACCATGGCCCACAGGGAGAGCCCGGACAACCTCAGAACCTGTGCGATCAGCAACACCTCAGCCTCCGCCTCCCCACAGCCGCTTCGGCCGCAAAGCGGCCGAAGCGCCACGCCGTAGCCCCACCATCCTCGGCACGGCCCACGCATGACCGGCTGGCAGAGGCGGGCGGGCCTTCTGTACGGCCGCCGGGCTACTTCTCATCCTATCCCTCCCACAGGTACCACAGGTACGTGATCACGTAGTCGAACGTGAAGATGCCCAGTGCGGTTGCGACCACGCACCCGTTGACCGCCTTGCCCACCCCTTTGGCCCCGCCCGTGACGTTGAGCCCGTAGGTGGTGCTCACCGTGGAGATGACCGTGCCGAAGCACACGGCCTTGATGAGCCCCACCACGAGGTCGTCCAGGAGCCCGGTCTCCAGCATGGCCTTGACGAACGCCCACCACTCGATGTGGAGCATGAGCTGGCTCGTGAGAACGCCTCCGACAAGGCCGAAGAGGTCTCCCACCAGGGTCAGCATGACGAGGCTCACCACGATGGCGATGAAACGCGGCACCACGATGAACTTGACCGGGTCGATGGCCAGCGCCCGCAGCGCGTCCACCTGCTCGGACACGACCATGGTGCCGAGCTCCGCGGTGGCGTTGGCGCCCACCCGACCCGAGAACATGAGGCCGATGAGCGCGGGGCCGAGCTCGGACAGCACCGCGACGCCGGCCACGGAGCCCACGAAGCTCGTGGCCCCGGTCTTGTTCACGTAGACCACGGACTGGATCACCATGATGACGCCCACCAGCAGCGCGGTCATCATCACGATGGGAAGCGACGCCACGCCGACCTTGTAGAGCTGGCGCCACATCTCGTCCCGGTCGAACCTCGGGGGGAACAGGAAGCGCTGCGTCCGCCAGAACGTCAGCGTCATGGCCCCCACCGAAGACAGCATGGAGAGCCCGGTCCTGCCCACGGCTGCTGCAAGGCCCCGGATCATGCCGCATCCTCCCGGGCCGCTGCGTAGAACTCCCGCACCCGCGGCTCTGCCGCGTGCACGATGCCCGCTGTCCGCCCGTCGTACAGCACCCTTCCGTCGAACACCGCGACGAGGCGGTCCGCGATGCCGGCAAGCCGTGGCACGTCGTGGGTTGCCACCACGGTCGCGGCCCGGCTGCGGCGGGCAAACGTGCCGATGAGCGCCATGATGCGTGCGGAGTTCACCGGGTCGAGCCCCGCGACCGGGTCGTCGAACAGCGCAAGCTGCGGCCGCGACGCCATCACCCGTGCAATGGCAACCCTGCGCCGCATGCCGCCGGAAAGCTCGCCCGGGAACTTCTCGGCAGACTCGGAAAGCCCCACTGCATCCAGGGCCGCGTTCACCTGCGCCTGCACCTCGGCCTCGGGACGCGGGGGGCCGTTGACGAGGCAGAACGCCACGTTGTGCCACACGTCCAGGAAGTCGAAGAGCGCGAAGTTCTGGAACTGGAGCCCGATGCTGCTGCGCACGTCCACGATGCCGCGGCGCCGCCATGCGTCCACCCGACGGTTGAACAGCGTGACGCTCCCCTCCCACGGCGTGCGCAACGTCGCCATCACCTTGAGCAGCTGGGTCTTTCCCGCGCCGCCCGGCCCGATGAGCCCCACCACGGTCCCGGGATGGATCTCCAGGGACACGTCCCGGAGCACGGGACGCAGCCCGTACCGGAGCGTCACCCGGTTGAGCTGCACCGCGGGTGCGGGCGCGGTCATATCTCGATGATCTCCTCGAACCGGCCGAACACCGACTCCATGGCCGCGGAGATCTCGCCCAGCGTGGCCATGGACTTGACCGCGGCAAGGATGAAGGGCACCAGGTTCTCGGTGGTCCTGGCCGCTTCCACGACGCGGGCCAGGGCCTGCTGCGTCTTGCCCTCGTCCCGGGCGCCGCGCACCGCGGCGATGCGGGAGCGCTGCTTCTCCTCCACCGCGGGGTCCACCCGGAGGATGTCCGGCGTACGGGTCTCCTTCGCGGTGAACTTGTTGAGCCCCACCACGACCTGGTCCGTGGACTCCACGGCCTTCTGGTACCGGTAGCTCGTGTCCGAGATGGCCCGCTTCACGAACCCGGACTCGATGGCCCTGAGCATGCCGCCCATGGATTCGATGCGCTCCATGAGCGCGGTGGCTTCCCGGTCGATGTGGTCGGTCATGGCCTCGATCGCGTACGCGCCGCCCAGCGGGTCCACGAAGTCCGCGACGCCGCTTTCAAAGCCGATGATCTGCTGGGTGCGCAGCGCGACGGTCACCGCTTCCTGGGTGGGCAGCGCCAGCGCCTCGTCAAAGGAATTCGTGTGCAGCGACTGCGTGCCGCCCAGCACCGCGGCCAGCGCCTGGAGGGTGACGCGGACCACGTTGTTCAGGGGCTGCTGCGCGGTCAGCGTGTAGCCCGCGGTCTGCGTGTGGAAACGCAGCAGCAGGCTGTTGCGGCTCTTCGCGGCGAACCGCTCCCTCATGATCCGGGCCCACATCCTGCGGGCCGCACGGAACTTGGCCACCTCCTCGAGGAAGTTGTTGGCCACGCCGAAGAAGAACGCGAGCCGGCCCGCGAACTTGTCCACGTCCAGGCCCCGGTCCACCGCGGCCTTCACGTACGTCACGCCGTCGGCCAGGGTGAATGCGACCTCCTGCACCGCGTCCGATCCCGCTTCCCGGATGTGGTACCCGGAGATCGAGATGGTGTTCCACTGCGGCACCTGGCGGGAGCAGTAGTCGAAGATGTCCGTGATGATGCGCAGGGACGGTCCCGGCGGGTAGATGTACGTGCCGCGAGCGATGTACTCCTTGAGCACGTCGTTCTGGATGGTGCCGGTGAGCTTGTCCGCGCTGACGCCGTTCTCCTCCGCGACCGCGATGTACATGGCCAGCAGCACCGCGGCAGTGGAGTTGATGGTCATGGACGTGGACACCCGGTCCAGCGGGATGCCGCCAAACAGGATGCGCATGTCCTCCAGCGTGTCGATCGCGACCCCGACCTTGCCCACCTCGCCGCGTGCCAGCGGGTGGTCCGAGTCGTAGCCCATCTGGGTGGGCAGGTCGAACGCGACGGAAAGCCCGGTCTGCCCCTGCTCCAGCAGGTACCGGTAGCGCGCGTTGGACTCCTCCGCGCTCGCGAACCCCGCGTACTGGCGCATGGTCCACATGCGGCCCCGGTACATGTTGGGCTGCACCCCGCGGGTGAACGGGTAGGCCCCGGGCCACCCGAGCTTCGACGCGTAGTCGAAGTCCTCGCAGGGCCAGTAGAGGGGCTCCACCGCGGCCCCGTCGGAGCGGGTGAAGGTCTCCTTGCGGGGCCTGGCCTTGGCTTCCGACGGCTTGAGCACCGTCTCGAGCCACTTCTCGTAGTCTGCTTTGAGCGTGTCGTGGTCGGTCATGGCCGTCTACCAGTCCTTCTGTTCTTTCATCTTGCCGAAGCGCTTCCACGTCTCGGGCGACAGGGCCCGGGCTCGCGCCGCGATGTCCGAGAGATTCAGGGTGAGCACGACCCCCTCTGCCATGAGCAGCTTGCCGTTGCACATGGTGTGGGTGACCCGCGACGGCTGCGCGCCGAACAGGAAGTGCCCGTACCAGTTGGCAGCGGAGATGGGGGTGAAGGGGTAGTGCTCCACCACGATGAGGTCCGCGGCCGCGCCCTTCTCAACGACGCCCAGCTTCACGCCGAACATCTTGGAAGCAAAGGCCGCGTTGTTGCGTGTCAGCAGGTCCACGGCCTCGCAGAAAGCCACGGTCGGGTCGTGCTTCACCTGCCGGTGCAGCAGCATCGCGATGCGGGCTTCCTCCATCATGTCCGAGGTCATGCCGTCGGTGCCCAGCCCGACGTGAATCCCCTGCTTCAGCATCCCGAGCACGTCCGCGGCGCCCACCGCGTTGTTCATGTTGGACTGCGGGTTGTGCACCACGAAGGTCCCGCTCTTCTTGAGCAGCGCCCGCTCCTTCTCGTCCACGTGGATGCAGTGAGCCAGGATGCTCCGGGGTCCCAGCGCTCCGAGGTCCGCGAAGCGAGCGACCACCCGCTTGCCGTACCGCTTCAGGCTGTCGTCCTGGTCGGAGACGTCCTCGGCCGCGTGCACGTGGATGCCCACCTTGAGCTTGCCCGCGGCTTCCACGGCCTTCCGGACCGTGGTGTCGGACACGGTCAGCGACGCGTGCAGGCCGAACATCGCGGCCACCATGTGGTCCTTGCTGCGTGCGGCCTTGCGCGCAAACCGCGCGTTCTCCTCCAGCCCCTCGGCAAGCGAGGTCTTGCCGTCCCGGTCCGACGTCTCGTAGCAGAAGCAGGAGCGAAGCCCTGCCGCGTGCGCGGCTTCGTGCAGCACGTCCAGGCTTCCGGTCACCGCGTACGGCGACGCGTGGTGGTCGATGACCGTGGTGGTGCCCGCGACGATGGCACGGTGGTACGGGACCAGCGCAGAGTAGTACACGTCGTCCAGGGACAGCGCACGGTCGAGCTTCCACCAGAGCTTCCGCAGGATCTCAGGGAAGTTGTGCGCGGGCTCACAGCCGAGCCCGCAGGCAAACGTCGAGTACAGGTGCATGTGCGCGTTGACGAGGCCCGGCATCAGCACCCGGCCCGCCACGTTCACCACCGCGGCATCCCGGTGCTTGCCCGACAGCTCCTTGCTGGGCCCGACCTCCGCAATGAATCCCCCTTCCACCAGCACCGCGGCGTCGGCCAGCACGAAGTCCGGCTTGCCGGGGCTCACCACCGTTGCATTCACGAACAGCGTCTTGTGACTCATGCGTCCTCCCACGAATTGGACTTGCCCTTATAGCACACTACTTGCCCTCTGGCACGGCCGCAGCTGCCAGCTCCGCAGCTTCCGGGTCCGAGAGATACGCGAGGGTCCGCTCCACCAGCCTGCCGGCCAGCAGCCCGTCCATGACCCGGTGGTCGAAGGTGCCGCACAGCACGCAGATGGGCCGCACCACCACCTGCCCGTCCCGCACCACGGCCCGGTCCTCGACCTTGCCCACGGACACGAGGACCGGCGTGCGGCTCATGGGCACCAGCGGTGCGAACCCCTCCGGGATCCCCAGCGACCCGATGCTCGTGACCATGGCGCTGCCGAACGCGTTCTTCGGAAGCCCGGCCCACCGCAGGTCGAGGTTGAGCGTGTAGTTCAGGAACGCGACGGCCCCCAGCACGACGCGGTAGAGGAACGAGGGGATGAGGTCCAGGGTCTTGCGCGTCCGCTCCAGATCCGGGTCCTTGCCCGCACGCACCGCGTCCGCGCGCTGCTTCAGCTCGTTGGCGATGTCGCCCGGCCGCTTGTCGGCCGCGTTGCGGATCACCGCACCGGACAGGTCGGGCTGAGAGCCGGGGATCGCGACCTGGCAGAACACGTCCACGTGCCGGCGCTGGTAGATGCGGGAGAACCGCACTATCGCGTTTGCCAGCGGCAGGTTCTTGAGCGCAAGCGCGATCGCGCGCACCACCATGTGCGTGGGCGTGACCCGGGCACCGGTGCGCTCGGTCTCCCGCGCGGCGTACGCGAGCGCCGCGGACATGTCCACCTCCAGGCGCCCGTAAACGGTCGGGTCGGTCGGGTTCGACCAGTTCCCCAGCGACATCCGCCGCCACATCGACGGACGCGAATACGGAAGCAGCTCCACGTTGGGCATGGCAGTCCCCTTTCAGAGGCACGACGTGCTACAACCGTCCCGTTTCTACCACGACTTCTTTCCCATGCCGATCCTTTTCTGCTATCCTCGGTCGCACCTGATTTGGAGGTGGTCCATGGTCAAGTCCCCAAGGGTCAGCGTCGTCGGTGCAACGGGTCTGGTCGGCCGCGAGATCCTCAAGCTCCTCGAGCTGCGCAAGTTCCCGTACTCCGAGCTTACCCTGTACGCTTCCTCCCGCTCCGCGGGCGAGGAGGTGTACGTGAACGACAAGAAGTACACGGTCAAGGAGCTGAAGAAAGAGGATTTCATCCGGGACACGGACCTGGCCCTGGCTTCCGCAGGCAAGAAGGTGAGCGCGCTGCTGCGCGAGTGGGTGCGCGGCACGAATGCGGTGGTAGTGGACAACTCCTCCGCGTTCCGCATGGATCCCGAGGTCCCGCTGGTCGTTCCGGAGTGCAACCCCGAGGACCTGGCACAGCATTCGGGCTACATCGCGAACCCCAACTGCTCCACCATCCAGCTCGTGGTGGCGCTCAAAGCGCTCCAGGACGCGTTCGGGCTCAAGAGGGTGGTGGTGTCCACGTACCAGGCGGTCAGCGGTGCGGGCCACAAGGCCATCGAGGAGCTCTCCTCCCAGTCCATCGCGCTGTTCAACCAGCGGGATCCCGAGATCAAGGTCTTTCCCCACCGCATCGCGTTCAACCTCATCCCCCAGATCGGCGCGTTCGATCCCAGCGGGTACACCGAGGAGGAGCTGAAGGTCGTCTACGAGACGCGCAAGATCCTCCACATCCCCGACCTCCCGGTCACCTGCACCGCGGTCCGGGTCCCGGTGTTCGCGTGCCACAGCGAGTCGGTGCTCGTGGAGCTGGAGCAGGACCCGGACGTGGCCGACGTCCGCAAGGCCTTCGAGAAGCAGCCGGGGCTGGTAGTGCTGGACGACCCCTCCAAGAACGCGTACCCCATGCCGCTGGAAGGCGTGGAACGCGAGGAGGTCTTTGTGGGCAGGCTGCGCAAAGACCTGTCCGGACCGCGCTGCTTCAGCTTCTGGTGCGTGTCCGACAACCTCTGGAAGGGCGCGGCGCTGAATGCGCTCCAGGTCGCGGAAGCCCTTCTGAACCCCACCTGGGAGTAGTGTGCTGACCCGCGGCCAAGACGCCTGGACCGGGGGTTTGCCGGGGCCCGGGGGCAGCGGTCACCCGCGTCGGAGCAGGCCTGCGTGACAGATTGGCCACGGCCGGCCGGTTCATCCGCATGTTTTGACAAAAAGGCACGCACGCGGGGAAGCGCCGCGCTCCGCATCCGCACGCGAGGCCACGCGGACTTGCTGGTATGCCTATTGCATGATACAACGTGCCTGTTGTTGGAGGGTGCTGCCATGCGCGCCGGACTTCTGCTTGTCGTACTCGCTGCCCTGGTGCTGTCGCCAGCCGCCGCTCGCGCGGAAATCAGCGGCTTCAAGGTCAACTCCGTCGAGGGAGTCGGGGACATGGAGGACGCCATCCAGGACCGACTCAAGGAAGACCTGCGCATCAGCTACTCGGACTGCAAGCTCTACATTGGCGACGCGGTCGCCCGGGTGGACGGCGACGAGGAGACCGGAACGGTCGTCGAGCACGACTACCCGGACGTGGTCGAAGTGGTGGACACCGCGAATACCCCGGCCGACAACCCCTGGGGCAAGGCGGATTCCACCGCGGAAGACGCCCGCATCCTCCTGACCTGGTCCGTGTCGTCCCTTAGCGGCTATGACTACGCCATCAAGATCGGCTCCTGCTCCGACACCGGTAGCCTGACCGACGAGGAGAGCTCGGGCTGCACGTACCTCGTGAGCCGCACCAAGCTCGACTCGTTCACGAACAACGAGCTCTACATCGACATGCTCGACATCCTGCCCGACGGCTGCAACGAGGGCGACACCGGCGAAACCGGGGTGTACTTCTTCGTCCAGTGGGGCGACGACACCATGACCAAGCAGGTGTCGGTGGTCAAGTTCACCTACGACTTCGACCCGCCCGCGGCGCCCCAGAACCTCGTGCTCGAGGCCGGCGAGGAGAACATCCAGGTGTCCTGGGACGACGAGACCAACAGCGAGGACGTGGAGTACGTGGTCTACTGGAGCCAGAAGGAGTTCGACGTCCTCATGCTGGACAGCTCGGACGTGAGCAGCAAGGGGGGCCTGACCGCGAAGTCCTACCAGATCACGGGCCTCGAGATCGGCACCCAGTACTACGTTGCGGCCGCCGCGGAGGACGACTACGGCAACGTCAGCCCCATCACCGAGGTGCTGGATGCCACCCCCGAGGCCGTTGACGACTTCTGGGAGCACTACAAGAAGAGCGGCGGCCAGGAGGAGGGCGGCTACTGCTTCGTGGCCACCGCGGCTTACGGCTCGCCCATGGCCCCATCAGTACGAGTGCTGCAGCGCTTCCGCGACCAGGCCCTGCTGGGCAACGCGTGGGGACGGAAGCTGACCGACCTCTACTACACCGTGGGGCCGGACCTGGCCCGTATGGTGAAGGCCAACGCGGTCGCGCGGCTGGCGGCCCGGGTCGTGCTGGTCCCGGCCGTTGCGTTCGCGTGGCTCGTGGTGGATGCCACGTGGCCGGCCCGCATCGCAGTGCTGCTGGCCATGGCCGGGATCTTCCTGGGAGTCCGCACCCTGCGACGGCGCTCCCGGGCAAGGAGGGCGTCATGAGGACACCGGCCATTCTTGCAGCCCTGCTCGTGCTTTCCGCCCCGGCCGCCTCGCTGGCCGATGACAGTCCCCAGACCCTGGCCATGGAGCTGCGCTTCGGGTTCTACACGCCGGACATCGACTCCGAGTTCGACAAAGGGGTCACTCCTTACGACACCGTGTTCGGAAGCGATTCCGCATGGATGTTCGGCCTCGAGCTGGATTCCCAGCTCTGGCACGGCTTCGGCTCGCTGGGAGCCTTCGGCCTCACCTCCTACGGCTACCTGTCGGGCCACGGGATCTCCCAGGACGGCACCGACAGCTCGGACGAGACGACCATGAGCTTCCTGCCCCTCGTGGCAGGCCTCGTCTACCGGTTCGACGTCCTGGCCGTTCGCTACGACATCCCCTTCGTGCTCGTGCTCAAGGGCGGCCTCAACTACACGATCTGGTGGATCCGCGACGGCGTGGAGGAGATCTCCGAGATCGAGGACGCGGACGGCTCCACCACCGAGGGCAGCGGAGGCACCTTCGGCCTGTACGGCGCTGCTTCCCTGCACCTCCTGCTGGACTTCTTCGAGCCCCACACCGCCAAGGTGTTCGACAACGACCTGGGGGTGAACAACAGCTACCTCTTCGTGGAATACGCGTTCCAGAAGGTGGACGACTTCGGAAGCGACAGCAGCTTCGACCTCTCGGACAGCGGCCTGGTGTTCGGCCTCGCGTTTGAAATGTGAGAAACTACCTCCTCCTCCTCAGATACGACGGCACCGGTTTTCACGGCTGGCAGCGCCAGGACGATGCGGGCGCATCCGTGCGCACGGTCCAGGGCGAGCTGGAGAGGGCCCTTGCCACCATCCTCGGACCCGAGATGCACCTCAAGTCCTCCTCGCGGACCGACGCTGGCGTGCATGCACTGGCTCACCCGGTCAACGTGCAGGCGGACAGCACCATCCCGCCGGAGGGCCTGCTCAAGGGCCTCAACTCCCTGCTTCCCCCGGACCTCAGCGTCTTCCAGGCATTCACCGTGCCGCGGGAGTTCAACGCGAAGAAGCTGGCCCTTGGCAAGACGTACCGCTACCAGTGGGTCGAGGGCGTGAACCGGGACCCGTTTGTCGACCGCTACGCCTGGCGCGTCAAGCGTCCCCTGGACGTCCCGGCCATGCGCACGGCCGCGTCGCACCTCGTCGGTGAGCACGACTTCGACGCATTTCGCGCCGCGCACTGCGACGCGGCCTCCTCCCGCCGTCTGCTTACCGGCATCGTGCTGGAGCGAACCGACCGCCTGCTCTCCATGACCATCACGGGCAACGCGTTCCTGCGCAACATGGTCCGCATCATCGCGGGCAGCCTGACCGAGGTCGGCCTCGGCCGCCGCACGCCAGAGTGGATCAAAGAGGTCCTCGACTCAAAGGACCGCACCCGGGCCGGCCAGACCGCGCCGCCCCACGGCCTCTTCCTGCTTGCGGTCGCATACCCGCCCGAGCTGCTCAGCGACAACGCCCACGGGTTCTAGCCCATACAGCCCCGGGCCTCAGTCCGGCGGGGGGCAGAGCGCATTGTGGTATCGCAGGCCCCAGTAGGGGAGAAGCCAGAAAGCGGGCGAGCGGCGGGCCGAGCCGTCGCCCCCCTCGGCCACGCGGTAGGGATTGTGGTCCCACCGCTGCACGTAGGTCTCGTCAAAGGGCGGGGCCTTGGTGAACTGGTCTGCGCCGCTCCGGTCCGGCACGTCCAGCTCGTAGTCCTGCCGGCTCGAGCTGTCCACCAGCCACATGCGCAGGTCCCGCGGGTACTCGACCAGCGTCCGCACCCCCTCCTCCAGCCCGGGCACGCCGTCCACCGCGGCCGCCATGGCCAGCGACTTCAAGGGCGCCCGCTCCCCTTTCTCGTGCCCGTACGCGTCCAGCATGGACTCGACCCATTTCGCACGCCGCTCCGGGCTCGGCTCGTACCGGATGAGCGTGAGGAACGCCAGGTCCGCCAGCTCGTGGTCGCAGTAGTTGGCCAGCCCCTTCTCGGTCCACGTCACCACGTCCTTGTTGAACATCGCCAGCTCACCGTACCGATGTGTGGTCACGAGGTCCTCGTACGCGTCGTAGAACCGCTGCTGCCCGCTCACGTGCCACGCGGCAAGCATCGCACCCAGGATCTCCACGGAGTTCAGGAACCCGCCGCCGCCCCACGCGTCCGCGCACGACACGATGTCGTGGCCGTTTGCCACGCACACGTCCAGCCCGTCCAGAGCGATGGCCAGCCGCTCCGGGTTCCAGTAGCCGTGCTCCGTGGGCTGCCCGTCCAGGTCGATGAGCAGATACCCGTGGTCCAGGATGTAGCCGGCCAGCTCGACGACGTGCTGAGCGACCCACGCCTTCTCGTTTGCCCCTTTCGCACACAGGTCGTAGTACAGCGGAAGCCCGAAGAAGTGGCCCGTGGTCTCGTCCGACGACGTGTCGTCCTTCCAGTAGTAGTCGTGGCCGTCGGTGTAGTGGACCAGGTGCCAGTTGGATTGCGTGGCCTTGCTCGTGAACACCTCCCCCTCGTCGTCCCGCACCACGGACCTCGCCACGAACCCCCTCCCCAGCCCGGCGGCCTCGAAGTCCATCGCGGGCACGTCCATGAGCAGCAGCATGTTCTCCATCGCCTTCTTGGCAGACTCGTAGTACTTCTCCTCCCCGGTCACCGCGTACGCGTAGCACAGCGCGGCCACCGCTTCCTCGGTCCACTGGCCGTCGTTGTCGTCGTCCGCCAGCACCACCGGGCCGTCGCTCCACGGGTCCGGGAAGTTCGCCTGAGCGGACGCGAATCCGCTGAGCCGCCACCCCCACTTCTCCAGCTCCCCGAGCATGTAGTCCGCCTTGTCCCGCAGGTCGGACTGGGTCTTCCACAGCAGCGCAAGCCCGCCCTCCGTCCCCACGAGCACCCCCCCGGGCCCGCTTGCGAACGGGTCGCCGGAAACCGCCACCGCGTTCACCCCCGGGTCCGGAAGCCAGCGCAGAGAGTGGAAGTGCTCCACCGCAAACGGGCTCGTGCGCGCCAGCGTGACCGCGTGCGCGTGCGCCACGGCAAACCCCTTGCCCCCCTCCACCCAGGCCAGCCTGCCGCTGCCTCCGTCCCCGCTTCCCGGCCCTCCGTCCCCGGCTCCCGGCCCTCCGTCCCCGGCTCCCGGCCCTCCGTCCCCGCCTCCGTCCCCGGCTCCCGGCCCTCCGTCCCCGGCTCCGTCCCCGCCTCCGTCCCCGGGCCCGCCGGGAAGCCCCCCGGGCCCGACCATCCACTCCTTGACCTGTCCGTTGGGCAGGATGCGCCGCACCGCCGCAGTCGTTCCTACCAGCACGCCGGCCTCGGCTCCGGGATCGGCCGAGGAGTTCTCAGCCGCGGCCAGTGTCACGATCTTTTCCCCCTCCGGAGCCTGCCACGATTCGGCCAGTTCCGGGAAGTCCGTGTTCACCCACAACCGGTCCTCTGTCGCGAACCACGCGGTGTCGCCCGAGCACGCGATCCCCACCACCGGCGGGTCGGACGGAAGTACGATCTCGCTCTCCTCCCCGCTGCCCCTATGCAACTCCCACAGGTTGCCGCCCGTCAGGTAGTAGAGCCCCCATGGAGCGCAGTCGACTGCCTGGTCCACCGCCCCTTCGGCTGGCCAGTATTCCGCCATCTCCAGATTCGAGAACACCACCGCCACACCGTTGTCCCCTGCCACAACGATCTCGTCGGTCAGCGGGTTTGCCTCGAGATGCCGGACTCCGGCCATCTCCCCCAGCTCGACGGGTTCGAAGACCTGGTTGATGTCTGCCGCGGCAAACAGCCCGCTGGGCGTGCCTGCGAGATACCAGCCTTCCGTCTTGAGCACCGCACGCACCCTCAGGTCGGGCAGCCGGTCCTGGGTGCGGACCATCTTCACCGCATCCTCGACCCACGGGCCGTCGGACACGCACTTGGCGTGAGACCGCTGCTCGAATACGCACTTACCTTGTAGATCCCCCGGGCACTTTCCTCCCCCGTCCCACGGGGGAGTCCCCGCATCCGCGGGGCAGGGGGCTAGATCCCCCGGGCACTTTCCTCCCCCGTCCCACGGGGGAGTCCCCGCATCCGCGGGGCAGGGGGCGAGATCCCCCGGGCAGGACGCACGGGCATCCGAGAGCGGCTCGCTGCCGTCCGTCCCCGCATCGGAGGCGGCGGAGGAAGCGCCGCACCCCCCTGCGACCACGGCCACAATGATCAGCCGAAGATACATGGTCCCTCCCGCGGGCCCGGACCGGAGCGTGAGTGCGCCCGCTTCGCCCGCGGGTCGAGCATAGCGCGCTTGCGCTCATGGCGCACGCGCTTCCGGCTGGCTGGCGAAATGGCTGTGGCGGGCGAGGTTGGGATTCCCAAGTCGACGGGGGTCTTCTATACTGGGTCGGCCCGTGACTGGGAACGGGCACCTGACCCGGAGTGGTGCATGCAACGACTGCCCATGATTCTGCCGATTCTGCTCCTTGCGGCCCTTCCTGCCCGCGGGATGACCGTGTCCTCGGACATTGCCGAAGACACGGCTTGGACCGCGGCCGACAGCCCCGTCCGCATCGAGAAGGACGTCGCGGTGAAGGAAGGGGTGACGCTCACGGTGGAGCCCGCGGTCCGCATCGAGCTGGGCCCGGGCGTGACCCTGTCCGTAGCCGGCATGCTGGTAGCCCGCGGCAAGGAGGGGCAGGAGATCGTCTTTGCAGGGGTCGAGGAGAGCGGAGAGGAAGCCCGGTGGAAAAGCATCCGGTTCCTCGACTCGGCCGTGGACGCGACGTTTGAAGCAGTGGACGACTACGCCTACGGCTCCATCGTGGAGCACTGCCGCTTCCAGCACGGGACCAAGGCGCTGCACCTGTCCGCCGCATCTCCCTACATCCACGAGTGCACCTTCGCGGACAACCGGACCGAGTTCCAGGCAGACATCAAGGGGGGCGCTGCGATCTTGGTGGAAGGAGGCAGCAGCGCACGCATCCGGGACTGCACGTTCGAGTCCAACGTCGCGGACGGCTTTGCCTACGGCGGCGCGGTCTACGTGGAAGCCGGCGATCCGATCCTCCAGGACAACGTGTTCACGGACAACACCGCGATCTACGGCGGCGCGCTCTGCACGAACCTCACCGCATCCCCCATCGTGGGCAACGTGTTCGACGGCAACCGGGCAGAGGGAAGCACCGAGAGCAAGGGCGGCGCGGTGGCCCTGGTGTCCACCGTGTCCGCGGTGATGAACAACGAGATGACCGGCAACCGCTCGGTCAAGGACGGAGGAGGCCTGCACGTGTGCGTGGACTGCCACCCGCACGCCACCCCCTTCATCCTCGACAACACCATCACGGGCAACGAATGCGAGGACCCGGACCCTGCCGCGGGAGCGGGGGGCGTGGGCGCGGGCTTCCTGCGCATGATGGCGGACAACAACCTGCACGGCAACACGCGGGACGGCAAGCCCGCGGACTTCGGCTGGTACCACCCTGTGGAGGAGGGCTTCCCCGACTGGGCACGGGACGTGTCGGTCGCGCACAACTGGTGGGGCACCACGGACACGGGTGCGATCGCGGCCACCATCACCGACGCCGCGGACATCGACGGGTCGGGCAACGCAGACCCGACGCCCGCTCTCACCGCGCCGGTTGCCGGCCCCATCCCGCGGGTCACGGTCACCACCCGCAGGCTGCGGTACGAGGCAGCGGGCGAGCCCATGCCCGTGTTCCTCACGCTCTACAACCCGGGTGCGGAAACGACGCTCGAGCTGCGGATCCTGGCGCAGGCCGACTCGGGGCCTGCCGTCCCGTTTGCCGGCCCCATCGACTTCCCGGGTATTGCCCGCTCGTCCGGAGCGTACCTGCTCACCATGCCCGAGAACTCCGTCTTCTTCGCGGTCCTCCTGTCCCCGCTGTACGCGCCTGAAACCACCCCGTTCGAAACCGTGACCTGGCACGCAGCCCTCTACGACCCGGGCTCCGGGAAAGTCGTCGGCAGGGTCTCCAGCATCCGGACGCAATTCGTGAAGGAGGTGACGCCATGATGCGCTCGCACCACCTCCACGCGCCAATCGCCACGCGCCTGGTCCTCCTCGTCTCCGCGGCCCTCGTTTCCTGCTCCGGCGACTCCGGAAGCGCCCCGGCGGACCTCTCGGGCACGGACATGATGGAAGCACGGTCCGAGGATCTCGTGCCGGAGGACCTTCCGCAGCTGGACGCACCAGCGAGTTTCGCCCTCTGCACCGGGGCCGACTTCTGGGGAAGGACGCTCAACCTCGGGGACTCGCTTCAGACCGTCACCGCGCGCTTCGGACCTCCTCCAGTGCTTCGCGACCTGGGCGCGGCAGGCACGCTGTTCGAGTACCCGGCCGCGGGAGTCGGCGGCATGCTCGTGCCCCCGGCGACCACGGACCCGGACGCGGCCCCCGCCACGGACCCCGCCACGGACGCTGCCGCGACCGTTGCCGCAATCTACCTGTACGAGAGCTTCTCCGGGACCACGGCGGACGGGCTTGAGACCGATTCCCCCCTGTCGGAGTGGACCGCTGCCTTGGGAGACGGAGTCCCAGACCCCTTCCTGCCCGCGGTCCACCTCCCGACCGAAGGGCTCGTGCTGGGCCTCGACGGCGACACCGTGTCCGCGATCACCCTCGGGGCCGGCGCGTGCGCACCAGGCCCGCGGCCCGACACCGTCTCCTGCCCTCCGTCCCCGCCCTTTGGCTGTGCGCTGGGCGACGTGATGGAGGACATGACGTTTGCCGATGCAGGCGGAGCCACCCTTTCCCTGCACGGGCTGTGCGGTTCGGCCATGACGCTGCTCTACCATTACTACGGGTGGTGTGCGACGTGCGGGACGTTTGCTTCCGGGCTTGCGGACCTCATGGCGGACTACGGCCCCAAGGGCCTTGGCCTCGTGTTCGTGGTGGCCGAGGACCCGCTGTCCCGGGCCGCGACCTCGGACTACTGCCAGCAGGTGAAGGAGCAGTACGGGCTTCCGGGCTTTGTCGCGTGCGACCCGGACCACCTGCTCGAGGCGTGCGGCGCAAACGGGCTCCTGGTGCTGCTGGACTCCAGCCTCAACGTGGTCTTCAAGCAGGAAGGCCCCTCGGTGGAAGCGGTCCGCAAGGCCCTCGACAAAGGGCTTGAGTAGCGGCCAGAAGCGGCGTTCCCTTGCCAACCGCCGCGGTTGGGCGTATTAACTGCCCGGTGTTGCTACCGCGCAACCGCTCCGCGTTGCGCCTCGTGTGCGCCCGAGAACAAGAGGTTGGATCATGGCTGGAATGAGAATCTACGAGCTTGCCAAGGAGCTGGGCATGGATGCCAGGGAGCTGGTGCGCAAGGCCCAGCGCCTGGAGATGCCCGTCAAGAGCCACATGGCGACGCTGGACGAGGACGAGGTCGCAACACTCATCACCGCATTGGCCGCAGAAGAGGCCCCGGCCGATGCGGCCGCTCCGGCCCCCGAGGCCGCATCTGCTCCGGCCCCCGAGGCTGCCTCGGCTCCGGCCGCGGACACGGCCTCCGCTCCGGGAGCAAAGGCGGCCGCTGCCTCGGCTCCGGCCGCGGACAAGGCTTCCGCTCCGGGTACGGAAGCTGCTGCCCCGGCCCCGGCCGATGCGGCCCAGCCCGCCAGGGAGCCTGCACCGGCAGCGGCCCAGCCCACCGAGGAGGACGAGGACGCACAGCCCCAGGTGGACGAGTTCGGACGCCCGCTTCCTGGGGCCAAGCCCCGCCCCCGGCCGCAGGGCCAGGGCCAGGGGCACCGCCACGGCCCGGGCCGAGACCGCGGCAACCGGGACCGCAGCTCCGGCGGCCTGTCCCAGGACGACCCGTACTGGCAGTTCGGAACCCCCGTGGACTCGTGGGGCAGCTCCCGTCGCGGCGGGGCAGACTCGGGCCGCGACCCGTCCGGCATGTCCCCGGATGACCCGTACTGGCAGTTCGGAAGCCCCCCCGAGACGTGGGGCAGGACCCGCAAGGCCCGTGATCGGCAGGGCCCAGGCAACCGGCACGACCGCCCGCGTACCTACCTCGAGTGCCGTACCTGCGGCGTGAAGATCGAAAAGAAGCAGGCCCACGCGGGCCGCAAGGTGCCCTGCCCGTTCTGCAACAAGTGGATGCAGGAAGTCAGGTAGGCGTCTCCTCAACCCCTCTCGGACCCGGTCGCAAACGGGTTCTCTATCCTCACCCCTTCGATCACGCGGCCGTTGCCGAAGTCCTCGCTCAAGAGGACAGCGGCCCCCGATTGGACCGCGGCCTGCACGACCATGGCATCCCAGAAGGAAAGCCGATGCCGCACCTGGACGTCGATTGCCGACAACAGAAGCGCCCCGCTGTTTTCGACCGTCTCCCAGTGGAGGTACTGGGCGATGATGGCTCGGGCCCTGTATGGAGGAATGGTCCTTGGCAGCTTGCGCGTCACGATTGAGAAGAACTCCTGGAGCACCTGCACGCTGACGACGCCAAGGCCGGTCTCCCACAGGCCCTCCACAACCAGCCGGGCCTTGTCGTGACGCGGCCCGGCATCCAGATCCTCTGCATAGACGAGGACGTTGGTGTCGACGAAGGTCCTAGCGGTCATGGAGCGACTCCCTGGCCGGGAGCCGCCCCCCGCCAAGGTGCGCGCCGCGGGCCATTCGCCGCAAGGCCGCAGCCTTCGCTTCGGCATACGCCTCGTCCTGAGCCGCCAGCCTCGAGATCTCCTGCACCAGGAGGCCGGAAAGCGATGTCCGGCGCTTCGCAGCAACTACCCGGGCCTTCGCTATCGTCTCCTCGTCCAGGCATACCGTGACGTTCCTCTGCATCGCTCCACCTCCACGTTTTACACGTAACACACGTTGCACCCCCGGTCAAGCGCCGAAGACCCGGGAATGCCCTGCCCCAGGAGTCCGACCCTTCCGTTGAAACGGCTTGCCCGCGTCGGCCAGGAGGCGAATGCGCACCTCGCAGGCCAACCGTCCCTCCCCCGGTGGTCCAGCGGTCGCGGCCGGTCGCGGGATGCAGCAAGAGCGGTAGCTTTGCCTATCCCAGCAGTCTCACGAACCTGCAACGCTCGGCCACAGCGGAATGGAGCCGTGCGTCCGCGGCCATGGAAAGGACGACCGCTACAGCCTTGCCCCCCCGCTCGACCACGACCGGAGAGTCTTCGACGGCCCTCAGCAACTCGCCGAAGCGAACCCGAGCCTCGGTGGCAGGAATCCTTCTCCCCCCCGCTTCCGCTGCCATGTGGCGCCCCCGTCATGCCGGTGTCTGTATGATGATCAATCAATCAATCAATCGATTGGACGGTACCTCTCGGCGAGAGGTGTGTCAGGCGTCGTTGAGGAGGGACTCGTCCCGCATCGTTGAGCAGAAGCCGGTCACGCGTCGCCGATCATCTTCGTGCCCAGGGAACGCCACAGGTACCACGTGGCAACCGTCCGGTAGGGACGCCAGCGCGTGGCCACCTCCTCCGCACGGTCCGGCGAAAGAGGGGTCCGCGAACCGGTCAGGTTGCCCACCGCCCTGCGGATGCCAAGGTCGCCTGGCGGAAAGACGTCCGGGAATCCCCGGTGGAAGATCGCGAACATCTGCACGGTCCAGGGGCCGATGCCCCGGATCGCGGACAGCCGCTGCTGCAACTCCTCGTGGCCCGCAGTCCCGAGAAACGCCTCCGCCAGCAACCCGGAATCGATCTGCTCCGCCAACGCCAGGATCGTTCCTGCCTTGCCCGCGGACAAACCGGCAGACCGCAGCCTTTCCAGCCCTGCGCCAAGCACGGACCCAGGCGAAAGCTCGCCGTCCCCGGAAGGCGCCCCGTCCCCGGAAAGCGCCCCGCTCCTGGAAGACGCCAGGTCCCCGGAAGCCGCGGCACCCTGCACGACAGCCGAGAACCGGCTGAAGATCGTCGCGGCCGCGGCACCCGCAAGCTGCTGGTAACACACCGCCTCCGCCAGCGCCGCAAACGGGTTGCCCGGGTGCTCCTGCGGAAGCGCGGTGCTCCCCACGCTCTCGTACAGACCCCGGAACAGCCGGTCGCTCCGGGCAAGCCAGGAAGCGGCCAGCGCAAACGCGTACGGTTCGAAAAGGCTTCCGAACAACGAATCGGCCCGGTGCGCGGCACCGGGAAGCGGCACACGGGCACCCTCGGCCGCAAGCAGCTGCGCCTTGGTCGCAAGACCCCGGCCGCCGGAAAAGCCCCCCAGCGTCCCGTCCGACGCAACGACGCGGTGGCAAGGGACAAGCAGGGGCAACGGGTTGGCCGCCATGGCCCGCGCCACTGCACGGGAGGAACCGGGGCCAAAGCCCGCAAGGCGGGAAAGACCAGCGTAGCTCACCGTGGAACCCGGGGGAACGGTGCGAAGGGCTTCGTAGATGGATCGGGAGAAGGTGCTGACGCCGAGGCAACTCCAGTCTATGGGGACAGAGAGGAGATCCTGGGGGGCGCCGGAGCAGTGCCGGACGAGGAGGGAGGGAAGACGGGAAAGACAAAGACAGGAAAGGCGGGGAAGGCGGGAGAGGCGGGAAACCCCCTTTTCGGGAAAAGTGGGTTTCCCGGACCCTTCCCCCAAAAGCCTGATGACGGGGGAAGAGAACCCGGACTTAGAAGCAGTGGTGACGGGGGAAGAGAACCCGGACTCAGAAGCAGTGGTGACTGGGGAAGAGGCACCGGACTCAGAAGCAGTGGTGACTGCGGAAGGCGCGGGCGAGGGAAGAAGGCGGATGCGGGAGACGCCAACGGGGGTGCAGGTCACCTCGACGTCGCAGAGTGGCGTGGGGATGGTGCAGCAGACCGCGGGGTCGCGGCCGAAGGAACGGTCGACCGGAGCGGGGCTCAATCCAGCAGCCCGCCCTTGGGCCGGTTGATCTCGTCGATGGCGTCCTGCGCCAGGGCCTTGAGCTCCCCGTCGTCGGTCTGCTTGATGAACTCCTCCAGCGGCGGGATCCCCTTCTTGTGCCCCAGCAGCTTGAGCGCCTCGATGCCCGCCTTCTGCACCTCGACTTCCGGGTCCGCAAACGCCCGTGCGATGAACTCGATGGTGTTGAAGTCGCGGGATCGGCCCAGCGCCAGGATCGTCGCGGCTCGCACCTTGCCCTCCTTGTGCATCAGCAGGATGCCCGACTCCAGCAGCGGAGGCACCGTCGGATCCACGATCCACTGGATCCCGCGGATGGCCGCAAGCTGCATCTCCGGGTCCATGTCGAACAGCAGCGTCTTGTACGTGTCGAAGTACTCCCGGTGCTCCTGCTCGTTCGCGTTGAGCCCCACCAGCGTACGCAGCGTCTCCAGCTTCTCCGCCTTGTTGCGCGACTCCACCAGCACCTTGAGCTTCGGCTTGGCCGCCTTGACACCCCGGTCCCGGGCAGCGATGACCGCAGTGATCCGCACCTGGTCCGACTCGTCCGACAGCATCTCCACGATGACCGCATCGCCCTCTTCGTTGGCCAGCGAACTGGCCGCGGAGATGGCCAGGATCCGGATCGCAGGGTCCGTGTCCCCCTTCACGTTCAACAAGCGCTTCCAGTTCTTCGGACCGCCGATGTCGTTGAGCGCCTGGACCGCGGCGCGCTTGATGACCGGCTCCTTGTCCTTGAGGGTCTCACCCAGCAGCTCCAGGATCGCCTCCGTTTCCTTGGCCTGCGGGTTCTTGGCCGTGGCCACCAGCGCCAGCACCGCCAGCTCCCGCAACACCATGTCCACGGAGCCTGCCAGCTTCATCACCTCCTTGACCGGCCGCTTGGACAGCATCGCGGCAATGGTCTCCCGGGCCGAGGCCGTCAGGTTCGGCCGGGCCGACGCCTTGGACAGGTTGGGCAGCAGGTCCGCGAGATCCAGCGTGCCGACAGCCTTGACCGCGGCAGCGGCCACGGTCTCGTCCAGGTGCTCCAACGCCTTGACCAGCGTGGGGGAAAGGTCCTTGTACTGCCGCATCTCGATGGTGGTGACCGCTTCCACGGCTTCCTTGCCCTGGTACCGCGTCACCAGGTAGTTGATCCCCTCCTTGGAGTACTCCGGCTGGTTCTGCCGCATCAGCACCGCGGCCACCTGCACCCGGAACGTCTCGTCCACCTCCGGATTCGTGAGCAGCCCCTTCAGGCTGTTCAGATCCTGGAGCTGGTTCAAGCCGGTGAACGCCGCGGTCCGAACCTCCTCCTTCTCGTGGGTCAGCATCTTGAGCATCGCGGGAAGCACCCGCTTGTCGCCCGAAGCGGCCAGCTTTCCGATGGTCTCGATGACCACCTTCGGGTCCGGGCTCTTCAGGCTCTCGAACAGGATGTAGATCTGGAAGTTCGAACGGCCGTTCGCTACCAGGATCTTCGCGGACCGCAGCTGCGTCTCCGGGTCCGTGGTGCCGTCCGCCAGCTGGGCCAGCGCATCCAGCACCGGGGCTTCCTTGCGGTCCTGGAGCAGCTCGATGACCTTGTACCGGACGTCATCGTCCGTGTCCCTCAGCATCGGCAGGAGCAACGCGGAGTCGTTGGACACCTTGAGCAGGGGCAGCGCTTCCAGCGTCTTCAGCCGCACGTAAGGCTCCGCGTTCTTGAGCATGCCCGTGATGCGGGTCATGAGCGCGGCGTCCCGGGCGTCCAGCTTGGTGTAGAACACCCGAGACTCCAGGTACTCGTTCTCCCCCATCCGGACAAGGGCATGGGAGAACCGCAGGGGAGGCAGCGCTTCCCACAGCGGCACCGTGGGCACGAAGTACGGAAACTTCAGCGCCTCGTCCGTGACCGGCTTGGCTTCCGGACCCACGAACACCTTGGACACGCCGATGTTGGTGAGCGTCAGGTACACTTCCCCGAGGATGATGTCGTAGAACTGCCTGCTCTCCTCGTCCACGGTGATGAACGCCTGCAGCTCGCCGCCGACATCCTTCACGATGACGTAGGTGTCGCCGTAGATCTTCTGCCGCGACCCGTGCAGCTTTTCGAAGAGCACGCCGATGCGGCGCTCCATGTTGGTTTGCGTGGGCCCCACGAAGCTGAAGGGCACGAAGAACACACGGTTCTGACCCTGGAACTTCAGCTGCTCCGCGGAGAACGCGAAGTACACGTCTGCCCGGGATATCGCCGGGACGAGCAGCGCTGCCAGCACGGCAAGCAGGACGACCTTCTTCATGACTCACCCCCAAATCGCACGCCGTATTCTTTAGAAAGGCCAGGGGAATGTCAACAACGAGGCGCGGGGTGCGCCTGCACCCCTGCCCGAGCCTGCCAGGCAGCGACTGGCCGCGCTACGCCCGGGTCTTGAAGTCCTTGCCCAGCCACCCCTTGGCCACCACCAGCATCACCGACGACGAGAGCGCGATGAATCCGAAGACGAGCCACATGAACTCCGTGCTCTTTGGGCCCTCCGCGGGGCAATACCGGTCCATCATGAAGCCCGAGTACAGCAGCGGCACCAGCACCTTGGTGAGGAACCAGGGGAACTGCGCGATGCCCATGTACGACCCGGTCCGCCCCTCGGGCGCGATCTCCGCGGCGTACTGGAGGAACCGCGGCTGCCACATGGCCTCGCCCACGGTGGTCAGCACGATGTAGGCGAAGAGCAGCCCGGGATGCGGAGCGATGGCCAGCAGGAACGCGGGAGCGGCCATCACGAACGTGCCCAGGATCATCATCCGGTACACCGGCGCCTTCTGCGTCATCGCGGTGATGATCGGCACCAGGATGAAGATCAGGATGGGGTTGAAGTTGGAAGCGATCTCGAAGTACTCCCCGACCCAGCCCGCGTACGACCGGGAGATGTACTGGGGAAGCACCAGCCAGTTGTACGTGAACAGCGTCTGCACAGGGATGAGGCAGAAGATGAAGAACGAGAACTTCGCGTCCGCCAGCGGGTGATTGGCAAGCCATGTGCGGGCCTTGGTACCGGCCGCACCGGGGAGCACGGCCAGGACGATTGCAGCTGCCAGCACCCCCCCCGCCACGTGGTAGCCGTAGTACTCCGGCGGGATGCGCCACAGGATCATGGCGATGATGCCCGCAAGGTACAGCCACATGTGCCACGGCACCTTCCTGGCCCCGGCCCCGGCCGCGCCCTGCTCCGTCCCCTTGTCCGCGGCCTTGGGTGCCGCGTCGCCCGCGGCTGCGGCCTTGGCAGCGTCGGCCTTCTTCATCTCCTCGGTCTCCCGCCTGGCACGGGCGACCGCATCGTCCACGGTCTTCCGGGTCAGCAGGAACCAGGTGGAGACCAGCGCCACCGCGGTGAACACGGTGTACACCCAGAACACTCCCGGAATCCCGATGCCGAGGTAGTCGTCGTCACGCAGGAGGAACGCGAACGTGGGAAGCCAGCCGCCGAGGTTCATGAGCGCGTACAGCATCGCGTATCCCATGCCCGCGGTGACCGGGTTCGTGAACATGCGCACCGCCGCGTAGGAGGACGGCTGGTAGAGACCGTAGCCGATCACCACGATGACCAGGCCCGCCATGGTCACCAGGTGCAGCGGCGACCAGAGGCCGGACGGCGTCAGCCCCAGCACCGTGGGCGCCAGCGACACCAGCGTCCGGCCGATCAGCATCAGCGCAAACGCCAGGATGAGCGACCTCCGGATCCCCCACTTGTCGCTCACGCCGCCCAGGAAGAACATGGCGATGGTGATACCCGCGGTCAGCACCATCACCATGCTGTGCGACCACTCGTCCGCGTGCGGCACGCCCTGGAACACGTACTCCGAGAAGTAGATCGCCAGATAGCCCAGGATCCCGAAGTACACCATGCCTTCCAGGAAGTAGGGGAGGTTGATGCCCCACAGGTCCCTGGGCGCGTGCACCAGGTCGATGAAGGGCTGCACGATCTCTCTCCACGGCGACGGCTTCTTCTCAGGCTCGCTCATTTCACGGCTCCTTTCCCCGTATCGGTTTCCTCAGACCCCTTGTCCGCTTCAGCCCCCTCGACAGGCTTCTCCCCGAACTCCTCGATGCACCGTGCGCGCTTGCCCAGCTCCAGCGTCAGCGTGCACAGCCGCACCTGGTCCAGGTAGCGCAGCTCGAACTGGTACGTTCCTAGCGGCCGCGTGTCCTGGTACGGCGTGGGCCCGACCAGCTTCCCGTTCTCCCACACTTCGGCATAGGGATGCGCGTTCACCTCGAGCTTCGCGATGTTCTCACGGCCGGGCGACAGCGCGGCCTTGGTCCTCACCGACACGGGACTGAGCTTCACGCGCATCTTGTTGACCTTCTTCCTGGCTCCGAACGCGTCCTTGAGCAGGTAGGTGTCCTCGTACGTGGAGTACCCTTCCAGCGAGACCTTCACCGCGACCACGTCCCCCTGCTTGCCGGTCAGCCCGTACACCCCCTTCGGATGCAGGTTGATGGCGCGGCCGTCCAGCTCCACCAGCGCCTTCTCCGGCTCGACCACGAGCGCCATCACCGCCTGCTCCCGCTCCAGGCCGGATACGCCAGGGCCCCCCGATTCGCCAGCAGGCGTCGACGCGCGGTCCTTCGTGTCCGCGGCCACGGCCTTCTCATCGCCCTTCGTCTCCAACGCCACGGACTTGCCGTCGCCCTTCGTCTCCAACGCCACGGACTTGCCGTCGCCCGCTGCCGCGTCCGGCTCTCCCACGCGGTCAGGCTCCTTCGTCTCAGCGGCCTCGGCCTTCGCGTCGCCCTTCGTCTCCGCGGCCACAAACTTGCCGTCGCCCTTCGTCTCCGCGGCCACAAACTTGCCGTCGCCCTTCGTCTCCAACGCCACGGACTTGCCGACGCCCGCTGCCGCGTCCGGTCCTCCCACGCGGTCAGGCTCCTTCGTCTCCGCGGCCACGGCCTTGCCGTCGCCCGCTGCAGCGTCCGGCCCTCCTGCGTCGTGACGCTCCCTGGCTTCCGCAGGGACGGTCTCCGCACCGCGCCTGGCTTCCGCCGCGGCCGTCCCGCGGTCAGCCGCTGCCCGTTCCGGCTTCGCGGAGTCGGCAGAGCCCCTGGGCCCGGCTGTGGCAGGCGCCGGGACCCTGGCCACCGCTTCCGCAGCTTCCCTGCTGCCTGCGGCCGCGTCCGGGCTCCTGCCGCCAGGACCGGATCCGAACCCGGGAAGACGCTCCATGTACGAGTAGCCCAGAAACAGGACGGCAGCGATCCCCACGACCGCGGCCAACCCCGCGGCCCAGTGTCTCTTCCTGCTGCGGGACCCGGGCTCGAGCACGGCCCCGAGGGGGCTCGTGCCAGACCGATCCGCGGTGTCTTCGGTCACAGGCTCTGAAGCGGGGTCCGACCCCGCGGGCGAGGACCGGTCCGCCCTCCGGGGACGGAATCGGACCGTGCCCGGGTCTGCCGCGGCCGCGGCGCGCGCGGCCGCGGCAGGGGGCATGGAACCGGCCGCGGCAGGTTCGGACACGTCCGGAGGCTCGAACGCGAGGTGCTCCCCCTGCCGGAGCCGCTCCATCTCGTCGGGGAACAGGTCGTACACGAAGCTCGCCACCCGCTCCAGGGGCGGATAGCTGCCCGTGTCGAAGAGGATCTTCGAGAGGTCTTCGTACAGCGCGACCATGGTGGGATAGCGGTCGTGGCGCTCCCGGGACAGAGCTTTCAGCACCGGGGCCGACAGGACCTCGGGCACCTCCGCGTTGATCTTGTGCGGCGGCTCCGCCTTGCAGCGCAGCACGTTGGAGATCGTCTCGGCCTCGTGCTTGCCCGCGAACAGCCGCCGAAGCGTCATCATCTCCCAGAGCACGACGCCGAGGCTGAAGATGTCGGTGCGGTGGTCCAACGGCTTTCCCGCCACCTGCTCGGGAGACATGTACGCGTACTTGCCCTTGACCGTGCCGGCCTGGGTGAGGCACTGCTTGCTCACCGCGTTGGCGATGCCGAAGTCGACGAGCTTCACCTCGCCCGCGTGGCTCACCATGATGTTCTGCGGGCTCACGTCGCGGTGGATGATGTTGAGAGGCCGGCTGGATTCCCGGCGGGAATGCACGTAGTAGAGCGCCTTGGCGATCTCCAGGGCGATGAACACCGCGATGGAGTAGGGAAGCCGGGTCCCGGTGGCGACGCAGCGCTCGAGGATGGAGCGGAGGTCCTTTCCCTCGACGAACTCCATGGCGATGTACGGCGTGCCGTCCACCACGTCGAAGTCGTAGATCTGCGCGATGTTCGCGTGGCTCAGGTGGGACGCGATGGTGGCCTCGTCCACGAACATGCGCTGGAACTCGGGGCTCTGGCTGTAGCACGGCAGGATCTTCTTGATGGCCACGATCCTGCGGAAGCCGCCGTGGCCGCTCACGACCCCGCGCCACACCTCGGCCATCCCGCCCGTGGTCACCCGTTCCAGCAGCGTGTACTTGCCGAACCGCTCCATCCTACTCCGCTACCAGTACCGCGACGCCCCGCGGCGGCAGGTCGACCGAAGCCTTCCCGCCGGACACGGCCGCGCCCTTGCCGCCCAGCTCGTCCGAGAGCTTCTTGCCGTCCAGCTCCGGCACGGTCACGCTCACGGTCTTGGCGCCCGACGACCGGTTGGCCACCACCAGCACGCTGCTGCCTTCGTAGGTCCGCAGGAACGCGAACGCGTCCTTCTCGGCCAGCAGCGTCTTGTAGCTTCCCCGGCGCAGCTCCGGCCGCGCCCTGCGTGCGGAGCCGGCCTTCTTCACGAAGTCGAGCACCGCCTGCTGGTTGCCCGACAGCCCCTCCCACTGCATGTTGCGCCGGTTGTCCGGGTCGCCGGCTCCGGGAAGCCCGACCTCGTCGCCGTAGTAGATCATCGGGATCTCGGGGAGAGCAAGCGTCAGCCCGAGCGCGAGCTTCGCCCGGTCGAAGGGGTCCGCGTCACCGGGCGCCTGGGGCGGTGCGGTCAGCCCCTGCATCTTGGAGCCGTTGCCCCACATGTCCGTGATCTGGCCCGCGGCGTGGGAGAGGATCCGCGGCACGTCGTGGTTGCCCACGAAGGACACCATGAGCGCGTCCGGACCCCAGTACGAGAGGCTCGCATCCAGGAACGCCGCGAGCTCCGCGAAGTCCCCTTCGTCCCGGGCCGCGGCCCGAAGCACCTTCCAGTAGTAGGGGAAGTTGAACTGCCCGTTCAGCTCCCACCCGTTCACGTACTCCTTGATGACCTTCTCCGCGTCCCCGGTGCCGCCGCCCCACTCGCCCATGAACGTCTCGCCCACCATGTAGAACGGCACGTCCGTGGTCTCCACCCGCTGCCTGATGTGCCACCGCAGCGAGCGGGCGAAGTTGTGCACCATGTGCTTGACCGCGTCGACGCGAAACCCGTCCACGCCGGTCTCGAGCACCCACCACACCGCGTTGGCCATCATGGACTCCACGACCGCGTCGTTGGTGTAGTCGAGGTCGGGCAGGTAGGCCTCGAACCAGCACTCGATGGGCTTGTCCCAGTTCGGCTTGCAGGGGTAGAACGACGAGAACCAGCCGTCGTCCTTGTGCTGCTTGTAGACGTCCGACTCCTCTGCCACGTGGTTGGCCACGAGGTCCATGAGCACGCGCATCCCGTGCTCGTGGGCCACGTTCACCAGCTCCCTGAGCTTGTCCATGTCGCCGAAGTGGTTCTCGCAGTCGGCAAGGTTCAGCGGGAAGTAGCCGTGATACGCGGTGAAGCTGTACCCCTGCACCGCCGCGTCTCCGAAGCAGCCGTCCGGGTTGTCCACCACCGGAGCGATCCAGAGGACGTCCACGCCGAGGTCCGAGAAGTAGCCGCCCTCGATCTTGTCGATGATGCCCTGGAAGTCCCCGCCGTTCCAGTTGATGATGTCCATGCTCGCGCACGCGGCCTTGCCGTCGTTGCTCTTGTCCCCGTTGAGGAACCGGTCGGTGAAGGTGAAGTACATCGTGGCGTCCTTCCAGGTCCACGGCGTGGACTCCACCCAGAACGGCAGGTAGAGCTCCGGACTCGGCCCGAACTCGTTTTCCACCGACAGCCGCAGCGCTGCCTTGGTGCCGTCCGCAAGCCCGGTGAGCTTCACGTGGAAGACCGCGTCCTGCCCGTCGAACCCGGGGTCGGTCTCCTTGCCGTTGACGAGCACGCGGGCCGTGGACGGAAGCACGCCCGCGCTGGCCGCGGGGTTGTACACCTCCACCGTCACGGTCAGCGTGCCGGCCGCGGCGTCCGCCTTGGAATCCTTCAGCTTCAGCTCCGGCAGCTTGCAGTCCGGCACGACGAGCTTGGAGTTCTCCAGCCCGCCGACCCACTTGGACATCGGGTTTGCCGGGTCCATGAACCACTGGTCCGACTGCGTGTGGAACTTGTATCCGTAAGAGCCGGGGGCGTAGGGCTTCATGTCCAGCTGGAGGGTCCACGTGCCGTCGCCGTCCGCGTCTTCCATGGGCAGCTGGCCGGTCTGCCAGTCGCTGAACTCCCCGGCCACGAACACCGGCGAGCCGTCGGGGGACTTGACGGAAAGCGTGGTGGTGCACTCCCGGACCCGCTGCACCACGACCTTCTCGTCCTTGGCAAAGTCGGTTGCGGTGCCGCGGTCGTCCGCGGGCTCGACGTCATCGGGTGGCGGCGTCGTGTCCGCGACGTCGGTCTGGCCATTGACGTCCACGGGAGGCACGACCCGGTTGTCCCCTACGGTCCAGGCTTCCGCATCCCCGACGTCCACGGCTCCGCCGTGGTAGTCGTAGTCTACCGGCGTCTTGTCACAGCCCGCTGATGCGCCCGCCAGCGCCAGCGCAACACCCGCTACGAGCGCGCAAATTCTGGATGCCATGTGTTCAACTCCCCTAGACGCGGGGCCATATTACCCGCGAATCCCCGAAAGGCCAAGCAGCGGATCTCGGCCCGGGCTCTTGGGTATCAGGAAGGTGTCCGCTCTCCGGTGTAGAAGGCGGAGATGGTTCCGGCCAGCAGGGCCAGGACGAGCAGGGCCAGCAGCCCCGCGGGCAGAAACAGGATGGGGAGGTCGGCCCGCTGCTCCACCTGCGAGCCCACCAGGATCGTCTCCGCGGGCACCTTGCCCACCAGGACCGTTCCCCAGAACACGCTGAGCAGCTCGAGCAGCGTGAACAGCGCCACGGTCCGGATGCGGCGGCGCAGGTACCAGGCCTTCAGGCCGAGGAACAGGTAGACCCCGAGCAGCGCCCACATCCCGAGGTGCATGTACCAGTCCGCGACCCGGGCGGACCGCACCGCGGGCACGGCCACTCCCGCGGCCGCGCCCAGCGCCACGGCCATGCCGAGCCCCACGGGCCAGCGCCAGCGGAAGTACCCCTCGAAGAACCTTCGCATTCCCCCCTCCCGGACACCGGACCATTCAACCACCAAGTGGGCTCGCGCGCAATTTCCCTGTCCCAAACCGGACGTCAACCCCGATACCTAACGTGCTTGCGGGCGCCGGTCCCGCGGCGGAGGCTGGAATGTCCCTCGTGCGCTGCCTGGTCGACGTCTTCTTCCCCCCGCGGTGCGCCGCGTGCGGCCAGGCCGCGGAGGGGGAGCTCTTCTGCCCCGCCTGCCTGCGCCGCGTCGCGCGGGTGACGAATCCCGTGTGCCGGCACTGTGCCGCGGCGCTGCTCCACCCGTCGAGTCCGACGTGCCTGCGCTGCGCGCAGGAGCCCTGGCCGTGCGACCGGTTCGCCGCGGCATTCCACTATGCCGGGCCCGTCCGCGACGCGCTGCTTGCCTTCAAGCACTCGGGCCGTGTCGAGCTTGCAGACCGGCTGGCGGACGCGGCGTTCCCGCTGGTTGCGCCGCTGCTCCAGGGCACCCCGGACCTGGTAGTAGCGGTCCCGATGCACGGCACGAGGCTCGCGCGGCGCGGGTTCAACCAGGCAGCGCTTCTGGCAGCGCGCATGGCCTCGCGACTGGATGCCGCCTGCGCCGCGCGGATGCTGGTTCGTACCCGCCACACCGGCAGCCAGGGCGGCCTGTCCCTTTCCGAGCGCCGGCGCAACGTGGCCGGCGCGTTTGCATGGGCCGGTCCGAAGCCGGGCGAGGGCAGCAGCGTCCTCATCGTGGACGACGTGGTGGCTTCGGGTGCGACGATCTGCGAGTGCGCCCGCGTCCTTCGGGCTGCGGGCTTCGCACGGGTGGATGCGTGGGCCGTGGCGCGGCCGCCCCTGTCGGATTTCGGCACCTTCTGCACAAACCGTCCGATTCCCATTTGACATGGTGCGTCATCCGGAGTATGACACGTCCCGCGCGGCGCTGTCGTTGCCGCCCCGAGGAGCGTTCCGATGTGCCCAGACGTTCCCATTGATTGCCTCACCGAGTTCAAGAAGCGATTTCCAGAGAAGTTCGTCACGGAGAGAGAGGCTTTCCAGAACATCCACCGGGGGGACCGGATCTTCATCGGCACCGCGTGCGGAGAGCCCCAGCACCTGGTCTCGGCCCTGCGCGACTACGTGGAGGGCAACCCGCACGCGTTCTACGATGCGGAAGTCCTCCACGTGTGGACGCTGGGCGTGGCGCCGTATGCGGACGAGCGGTTCCAGCGCAACTTCCGGCACAACTCCTTCTTCATCGGGGACAACACCCGGTCGGCGGTCAACCGCGGGATGGCCGACTACACGCCGATCTTCCTTTCCCGTGTGCCCGACGAGTTCCGCACCGGTGCGGTCCCAATCGACGTGGCGCTGGTCCAGACCTCGCTTCCCGATGCCCAGGGCTACATGAGCCTCGGGGTGAGCGTGGACATCGTCAAGGCCGCGGTGCAGGCAGCCCGGGTCGTCATCGTGCAGACCAACCGCTTCATGCCCCGGGCCCACGGCGAGACCTTCATCCACGTCCGGGACGTCCACTACGTCATCCCGTTCGACGAGCCGCTGCTGGAATTCAAGTCCCAGGTCGCCAACGACATCGCGGACAAGATCGGAGGTTACGTGGCACGCATCGTGCGCGACGGCGACACGATCCAGGTCGGATACGGAAGCGTGCCCAACGCCATCATCACCGCGCTCAAGAGCAAGAAGCACCTCGGCGTACACACGGAGCTGCTCTCCGACGGCATCGTGGAGCTCATGAAGGCCGGGGTGGTGGACAACTCCCGCAAGACCATCAACCAGGGCAAGACCGTGGCAGCGTTCTGCATGGGGACGCGGTCGACGTACGAGTTCCTCAACGACAACCCGGCCATCGAGATGCGGCCCGTGGACTTCACCAACGACCCCATCCGCATCGCGCGCATCGCCAACATGGTGGCCATCAACGCCGCGCTCGAGATCGACCTGACCGGGCAGGCCACCGCGGAGTCCATCGGCAAGCAGTTCTTCTCCGGCATCGGCGGCCAGGCGGACTTCATGCGCGGGGTCGTCATGTCGCCCGGCGGAAGGACGATCCTCACGGTCCAGTCCACTGCGAACGACGGCGCGGTGTCCCGCATCGTGCCCTTCCTCAAGGAGGGTGCGGGCGTGACGCTGACCCGCGGGGACGTCCACTACGTGGTCACCGAGTTCGGCATCGCGTACCTGCACGGCAAGAACGTGCGGGAGCGTGCCATGGCTCTCATCGCCATCGCGCACCCGAAGTTCCGCCCCTGGCTCATCGAGGAAGCCAAGAAGCTCAGCCTCATCTACAGGGACCAGGCGTTCATCCCGGGCAAGAGGGGCGACTACCCGGAGCACCTCGAGGCGCTACGCACCACCAAGGGCGGTGTCATGCTCAAGTTCCGGCCGGTCCGCATCAGCGACGAGCCGCTCCTCAAGGATTTCTTCTACTCGCTCAGCGACAAGAGCATCTACCGCCGGTTCATCTCGTCGCGCAAGGACATGCCCCACGAGCGGCTGCAGGAGTTCGTGGTGGTGGACTACACCCGCGAGATGATCGTCCTTGCCGTGGTCGAGGAGGACGAGCGCGAGCACGTCGTGGGTCTTGGCCAGTTTGGAATCCACGAGGAGTCACACACCGCGGAGGTGGCCTTCGTCGTGCGCGACGACTGGCAGAACCGCGGCATCGGCAAGGAGCTGCTCGGGTACCTCACCCTGCTGGCACGCAAGCTCGGTCTCCTGGGCTTCACCGCGGAAGTGCTGGCCGAGAACAAGCCCATGCTGTACCTGTTCGAGAGCGCCGGATTCGATATCACGCGGCACACCGACGGTGGCGTGTGCGAGCTCAAGATGATGTTTCGAGGCCAGTGATGACAACCGACTCCCCGGATATCCGATTCCTGTTCGAGCCGAGAAGCACCGCGGTCATCGGTGCGTCCAGCGACCGCGGGAAGATCGGGTTCAAGCTGGTGGAGAACATCGTCTCCGGCGGGTACGAGGGTCGCATCATCCCCGTCAACCCCAAGGGGGGCGAGGTCCTCGGCCTGCCCATGCACACGTCCCTCGACGACGTGGACGGGCCCATCGACCTGGCGACCCTGGCCGTGCCCGCCAGGATGGTGTTCGACACGGTGCGCCAGTGCGCGGCCCGGCAGGTCAAGTACCTGTCCATCGTCACCTCCGGCTTCTCCGAGGTGGGCAACTCCGACGAGGAGCGGAAGATCGTGGCGTTCGCCCGCAGCCACGGCATGCGCGTCCTCGGGCCCAACATCTTCGGGATCTACTCGGCGCCGGTGCGGATCAACGCCACGTTCGGCCCGAAGGAGATCGTCCGGGGCAACGTGGCCATCATCACGCAGTCCGGGGCCCTCGGCATCGCCATGATCGGCCGCACGGCCGTGGAGAACGTGGGGCTCTCGGCCATCGTGTCGGTGGGGAACAAGTCCGACATCGACGAGGCGGACCTGCTCGCCTACCTGGTGGCGCACGAGGACACCCGCGTCATCATGCTGTACATCGAGGGGGTGGGCAGCGGCCAACGCCTGGTGGACGCGCTCAAGGCCGCCACCCGGGTCAAGCCGGTGGTGGTCATCAAGTCGGGCCGCTCCAGGCGGGGTGCGGTGGCAGCCGCGTCCCACACCGGGTCGCTGGCCGGTGCGGACGGCATCTTCGACGCGATCATGCGCCAGTGCGGGGTGCTCAGGGCCGAGAGCCTCGACGACGCGTTCAACTGGTGCAAGTTCCTGGCCGACTCCCCGGTCCCGCCGGGCGAGAACACGGTCATCGTCACCAACGGCGGCGGCGTGGGCGTCATGGCCACCGACGCCAGCGAGAAGCACGGCATCGAGCTGTACGACGACGCGGCCAGCCTGAAGGCGTGCTTCAAGGCCGCAACCCCGGACTTCGGCTCCACCAAGAACCCGGTGGACATCACCGGCCAGGCAGGCGCCAGGGAGTACACGCTGGCCCTGGATGCGGCCCTGGAAGCCAAGAGCATCCACTCGGTCATGGCGCTCTACTGCGAGACCGCGCTCTTCGACGTGGACGCCCTGGTGGCCCTGATCCGCGAGAACTGCGCCCGGTACCGGAACGCGGGCAAACCCATCCTCTTCTCCATCATCGGCGGGGCCAAGGTGGAAGCGGCCATCTCGCGGCTCAAGACGGAGAGGGTGCCGGTGTTCGGGGACGTCTATGCGGCCGTCTCCTGCATGGGCGCACTGTACCGCCACACCCGCCATCTGGCCGAGAAGGAGCGGCCGGTGGTGGAGCCGGACATCGACGTGGCCGCGGTGGAGGAGATGGTGGCGCGCGCCCGCAGGGACAACCGCCAGTTCCTGCTGCCCGCGGAAGCCCACGGCATCATGAAGGCCGTCGGTATCCGGATGCCCGCCACGGCCATCGCCAGGAACCTGGACGAGGCCGTCAGGGCCGCGGACGCCATCGGCTACCCGGTGGTCATGAAGGTCATCTCCAAGGACATCATCCACAAGAGCGATTTCGGCGGCGTGGCCCTGGACCTGGTCGACCGCGGAGAGGTGATCGACGCATTCCAGGCCATCATGCACGCGTGCCGCTCCAAGGCCCCCACCGCGCACATCGAGGGAGTCGAGGTCTCGGAGATGGTCCAGTTCAAGACCGAGACCATCGTCGGCGCTCGCAGGGACCGCGCGTTCGGACCGGTCGTCATGTTCGGCCTGGGCGGCATCTACGTTGAGGTCATGAAGGACGTGGCATTCAGGGCCTACCCGCTGAACGCGTCCGAGGCGCTCCACATGGTGAAGGAGACCCGATCCTATCCCCTGCTGCTGGGAGTCCGAGGGGAGAAGCGCAAGGACATCGACGCGGTGGTGGACACCGTGATCCGGCTGGGCGCGCTCGTCCGGAGAGTGCCGGCCATTTCCGATATCGAGTTGAACCCGCTCGTGGTATACGAGGTGGGCTCGGGGGTCAAGGCGCTGGACGTCAGGATCCTGCTGTCGAGTCAAGAGTGAGGTGGGGCAATGAAGCGGATCGTTGTAGCATCATCGCGTAAGAGCGCGGGCAAGACGAGCCTCGTGCTGGGCATGGCCAGGGCCATGGGCGGGAGCGTGGGCTACATGAAGCCCCTTGGGGACCGGCTCCTGTACCGCAAGAAGCGGCTCTGGGACTACGACGCGGCGCTGGTCACTCGTCTCCTGGACCTGGGCCACGCGGAGGACGAGATCACCATTGGCTTCGAGCGGGTCAAGCTGCGCTACATGTACGACCGCGACACCACGGCCAGGAAGGTCCTCGACATCGCGGCCCGAACGGGAGAGGGCAAGGACGTCCTGCTCATCGAGGCCGGAGCGGACCTGAGCGCGGGCTCCTCCGTGTTCCTCGACCCCATCGAGCTGGCCCGGACGCTGGATGCGTCACTGGTCGTCCTGGTCACCGGCACGGTGGACTCGGTGGTGGACGACGTCGCGTTCATCAAGCGCCACGTCAACCTCTCCGGCGTGCGGCTGGACGGGGTCGTGTTCAACAAGATCCCGGACGTGGCGGACTTCAAGGACACGCAGGTGGCCGACGTCACCGCGCTGGGGGTGGACGTGCTGGGGGTCCTCCCGTACAAGGAGGAGCTGACCCACGCGTCGATCCGGTTCCTGGCGGACGTGCTCTTCGCCCGGGTCATCGCGGGCGAGGGGGGGCTGGACAAGGTGGCGCGGCACATCCTCGTGGCGGCCATGTCCACCGAGTCCGCGCTCCGGGACCCGGTTTTCCACAAGCCGGAGAAGCTCATCATCACCAGCGGCGACCGGAGCGACCTGGTGCTGGCCGCGCTCGACACCAACACGTCGGCCATCGTGCTGGCCAACAACATCCTGCCCCCGCCGATCATCGTGGCCAAGGCGACGGAGCGGAACATCCCCGTGCTGCTGGTTCCCACCGACACGTTCAAGACGGCCAAGCAGATCGACGACATGGAGGCGCTGCTCACCCGCGAGGAGACGGGCAAGCTGGATCTGCTCGCGTCTCTTGCCTCCCGGCACGTCGACGTGGCGCGGCTCATGGCGCCCTGACCCCGGGTTTTCTTGCCAAGGTCCCGGACCGGAGTACACTGCGGCCCAGGGAGGAAGCGCGTGCGCCTGCTCGACACAGCCTGGGGTGTGGCCCGGAAGCTCATCGCAACGGTGGTTGCCGTGGGTGCGCTCGGGTACGCGATCTACGGCACCGCCACCTCCGAGAAGATCGCCCAGGCGGAGCGGCTGGAAGCCAAGCTGGTCAAGACCATGACCGAGGTGGACCGGCTCCGGCGCTCCAACCGCCGCCTGCAGCTCCTCATCCTCAACATGGCGGAGTCTCCGGCCCTTGCCGAGAAGGTGGCACGGGAGGACGGGGGCATGATCAAGGAAGGCGAGATCCTCTACATCTTCCCGCACTAGGGACAACGGACGCGTCCTGCATCTTCCCGCACCGGGAAACAGCGGGCGGCTGCGACCGCGCGGGCCGCGGCCTGGAGGACCGCGCTACTCACGCGGGGTCTCGGCTCTGCCGCGGTTTGCCAGCGTCTGGAGGAGTGCCTGGTAGGGGTTGGCCTGGGGCCGTCGCGACTTGATGAGGCGGTAGGCGCCGTCCACGGTCATGCCCTGCCTGAGCACGAGATACGCCAGCACCACGCCGGTGGACCGATTGATGCCCGCGGTGCAGTGCACGTACACGCGCCTGTTGTCGGCAAGCAGGTCTGAGAGGATCCCCATTACGCGGTCCAGCTTGGCCAGCAGGTCCGCGGGGTCGAAGTCCACGATGGGACAGCGCCTCAGCTCCATCTGCCGCTCGGTGGCAAGCCGGTCGATGACATCCTTGCGGGTGCCGCTGCCTGCGTGGTCCGCGTCCTCCTGCAGGCTCAAGATCCCGGTGACACCGAGGGACCTGAGGGTGTCCAGGTCTTCCCCGGTGCGGATCTGCGTGCCGACCAGGAGCTTCTGGGTGATGATCGCGAGGTCCAGCATCCCGGCCTACAGCACCTTGTCCAGGGGCACGTACTTCGCTCCGACCGCTTCTGCCACGGCCTTGTACGTGACGTGCCCGGCGTGGGTGTTCACGCCGCCGGCCAGCTCGGGATACAGCTGGATGGCCTTCTTGAGGCCGTGCTTGGCCAGCTTCTCCGCGTAGCCGATGGTCGCGTTGGTCAGCGCGAACGTGGACGTGCGGGCGACCGCGCCCGGCATGTTGGCCACGCAGTAGTGCACGACGCCGCTGACTGTGAACGTGGGGTTCTCGTGGGTGGTGGGCTTGCACGTCTCGATGCAGCCGCCCTGGTCCACGGCCACGTCCACGATGACCGAGCCTGGCTCCATCTGCTTGATCAGCTCCTTGGAGACCAGTCGCGGGGCGCGGGCACCGGGGATCAGCACCGCACCGACCAGCAGGTCGCACCAGCGGACGCTGTCCTCGACGGTGGCCGGGTCGGAATACAGCGTGGTCAGCCGGCCGCCGAACAGGTCGTCCAGGTATCGCAGCCGGTCCACGTTCACGTCCAGGATGCGGACCTGGGCGCCCAGGCCCATGGCCATCTTGGCAGCGTGCGTACCCACGGTACCGCCGCCGATGATGGTGACTTTGCCGGGCATGACGCCGGGCACGCCGCCCAGGAGCACGCCCTTGCCGCCCCGCTCCTTCTCCAGGATGGACGCACCGGCCTGGATGGCCATGCGGCCAGCCACTTCGCTCATGGGCTGCAGGAGCGGAAGAGCGCCGTTGGGAAGCTGGATGGTCTCGTACGCCACCGAGGTCACCTTCTTCCTGGTGAGCGGTGCGACCATCTCGGCCGCGGCTGCCATGTGGAAGTACGTGTAGAGCACCAGCCCATCGTGGAACAGCTCGTACTCGGGAGCGATGGGCTCCTTCACCTTGACCACCATCTCCGCGTTCTTCCAGACCTCCGCGGCAGTCTTCACGATCCGGGCGCCCCGACGCACATACTCCTCGTCCGGGATCCCGCTGCCCAGGCCCGCGCCCTTCTGCACGAGGACCTTGTGCCCTGCGGTGACCAGCTTCTGCACGCCTGCGGGGACCAGACCGACCCGGTACTCCTGAACCTTGATTTCCTTTGGAAGACCGATATTCATGAAGACTCTCCTCTCATGGTTGTTTTCAGAACCGGGATGCCACACCCAGGAAACCGGGCCTGTATACCACACTTGGGTTTAAATGGAAGGGCTCTGTGGACCCCGATGCAGGCGCCCCGAACCACGTTTTCTCTTCCACCCGGGAATCCGACGTGTATGATGCGCCCGCGTGCGAGGTTTCGATGCGGATCCGGGACATGGTCCCAGCAGACATGCAGCCGGTGCTCATCATCGAGGCGCTCTCCTTCCGGAATCCCTGGGTCGAGGAGATGTTCCTCGCGGAGATCGACGACACCACGGGCGTGAGCCACGCGGTGGTTGCAGAGGAAGGCCGCCGGGTGGTGGGCTACGCGACGTACCGGGTGGTGTTCGACGACGCGCACCTGATGAACATCGCCATCGGCCCCGCGTTCCGCAACCAGGGCCGCGGCCGCAAGCTGCTGCGTTGGGTCATGGACCAGTGTGCGCGGCTCAAGGCCCGTACCATGTTCCTCGAGGTCAGGCCCTCCAACCATGCCGCGCGCAAGGTCTACGAGGAGTTCGGGTTCAAGGTCATCGACGTGCGCCGCAAGTACTACCACGATGGAGAGGACGCGCTCGTGATGGAGACCTCCCTGCCGCCGGCCTCTGCTTCCGGAGAGGCCAGGGCGTGACCGCGGTCCACGACGTCGTCCTCGGCAACGGCGTGATGCTGGCCCCCCTCGCGGGCATCACCGAGCCGGTGGTCCGGCTCCTCTGCCGGCTGTTCGGCGCGGGCCCCCTCATGACCGAGATGGTGTCCGCTCACGGCATCGCGCGGGGAGCCGGAAAGCCCCTCAAGGAGCAGATGCTCTTCCCGGGCCTGGAGCAGCCGCTGGCCGTCCAGCTGGTGGGCAGTGAGCCCGAAGCCATTGTCAAGGCCGGCCTCAGGGCCGCTGCCGCGGGGGCTTCCTCCATCAACCTGAACATGGCATGCCCTGCGCGCAAGATCATCCGCAACGGCAAGGGCGTGGCGCTCATGCGCACCCCGGATCTGGCACGGCAGATCATGGAAGCGGCCCGCGCCGCGCTGCCGGTGCCCGTCACCATCAAGATCCGCTCCGGGTGGGACGCAGACTGCATCAACGCGGTGGAGTTGGCGCGCATCGCGGAGCAGTCCGGCATGGCCGCGGTCATCGTGCACCCGCGGACCCGGCCGCAGGGATTCTCCGGCAAGGCCGACTGGTCCGTCATCGCGGACGTCCGCAGGGCCGTGTCCATCCCGGTCATCGGGAACGGCGACATCCACAGCGGCCAGGATGCCGTCCGCATGCTGGAGACCACCGGCTGCCACGGCGTCATGGTGGGCAGGGCAGCCCTCGGGCGCCCCTGGCTGTTTGCCGAGATCCTCGAGGCCACGGGGCGCACGCCCGCGGCACCCGTGCTGGACGCGGCCACGCCCGAGATCTCGGATCTCCTCCGCTCCACGCCCCTGGACTGGAGGAAGCTTGCGGCCGCGGACCGGGTCGAAACGGGACGGCTCCTGCGCCTCCAGACCGCGCTGGGAGCGCTCGTGAAGCGCCAGTACATCGTGGTGCGCGAGATGCGCAAGCACCTCATCTGGTGCAGCCGCGGCATGGCCGGAGCGCACCCGTTCCGCACGCGCACCGGCGAGGCGGTCGACTACCCGACGCTGTACGCGCTCATCGACGAGTTCTTCCAGTAGACATTCCTGCCCGCGGTGGTGGACATCTGGCGCCTTCGGGTCCATACTCTGCCATCGAAGGGGCGTGGAGACTCGCATGGCTTCCGGACCTGGAGAGAGACTGCAAGGCACTGCGCTGGTCACCGGCGGGGCGGTGCGCCTCGGACGGGCCATCGCGCTGGCCCTGGCCGGCCTGGGCATGGACGTCGTGGTGCACGTGCGCTCGTCGCTTTCCGAGGGGCAGCAGACCGTGGAAGCGATCCGCTTGCTGGGACGCAGGGCGTTCCTGGTCTCCGCAGACCTTGGCGACGAACAGCAGGCCCGCGACCTCGTGCCACGGGCAGTGCAGGCAGCGGGCCCGCTCCTTGTGCTGGTCAACAGCGCTTCCGTCTTCCCCGCGGACTCCCTCCTGGAGTTCTCCGGCGACGCCCTTGCCCGCAACGTCGCGGTCAACGCCATGGCGCCCCTGGCGCTCTCCCGCGCGTTTGCAGCCCAGGGGCACGGCGGGGTCATCGTGAACCTGCTGGATTCCCGCATCACCGACTACGACCGCCTGCACGCGTCCTACCATCTCAGCAAGAAGATGCTGTACGACATCACACGCATGCTGGCCCTGGAGCTTGCGCCCGCGGTGCGCGTCAACGGCGTGGCCCCGGGTCTCGTGCTCCCGCCCGCGGGAGAGGACGCTTCGTGGCTCGAAGCAAACCGGAAGACGAACCCGCTGCGCTCGTACGGCAGCCCCGAGGAGGTGGCGGACGCGGTGTGCTTCCTGGTTCGATCGCGGTTCATCACCGGCCAGGTCCTCTTCGTGGACGGCGGCCGGCACCTTCGTGGCTCGGTGTACTGAGCACCGGGGTCCCGCTGCTCGAAGCCACGCGAGACGATAGGGGAGGACGTCATGCTGGGGGACAGGACGGTTGAGGTGAAGGACAGGACGGTGCTCATCACGGGCGCGGCACGGGGCATGGGCAAGCTGTGGGCCGAGCGGTTCTCCGCACACGGCGCGGCCGTGGCGCTGTGGGACGTGGACCGCAAAGCTCTGGCCGCGACCGCGGCAGGGCTTCGCTCCCGCACCGCCCGGGTGTTCACAGACACCGTGGACGTCACGGATGCCGATGCGGTGGAACAGGCCGCCAGCCGGGTGGAAGAGCGGTTTCGGCCCGTGGACATCCTCGTGAACAACGCGGGGATCGTGGCCGGCGGACCCTTCCTCGACGTTCCGGCAGAGCGGCACGCCGCGGTGCTGGACGTGAACGTGAAGGGGGTGCTGCTCGTGGCCCGGGCCGTGCTCGCCCGAATGGTCCGGAGGCGCTCGGGGCACATCCTCAACATCTCTTCTGCCGCGGGCTTCATCGGCACGCCGTACATGGCGGCCTACTGCGCGAGCAAGTGGGGCGTCATCGGGCTTACCGAGGCGCTGCGCCTCGAGATGGAGCTCCTGGGGCACACGGGCATCCGGTTTGCGCTCTTCTGCCCCAGCTACGTGGATACCGGGATGTTCACCGGGGTGAAGCCGCCGCTGCTGGTGCCGCTGCTCTCGCCCGAGGAAGCGGTGCGCCGGGGCTACGAGGCCTTCGTGCGCGGCACCTACATGATCCAGGAGCCGCTGCTGGTCAAGGCAACCCCGGCGCTGCGCGCGCTGCTGCCCACGCCGGTGTTCGACCGCGTGGCTCGGCGCCTGGGCGTCACCACCGCGATGCGCGAGTGGAAGGGCCACGGCACCCGGTAGGCCCGCGGCTGCCCCGGAAGCGGAGCGGCTCCTGCCAATCTGCCACCGCGGCGGTCGTACGCACGCGGAACGTTGCCGTTGATCGGGCTCCAGGATTTATGTACCATCTCGTAGCTGGTCAGTTGAACGGGGGTGCTTCATGTCCAAGCTGGTGGTCGCTGCCGTCGTCGTCGTGCTCCTGGTGCCTGCCGGAGCGCTGGCGCAGTCGTGCTGCATCCCTCACGGGGGAACGGGCTGCTCCAACGGAGCGGTCCAGAGCTGCGTGTGCGGCATGGACCCCTATTGCTGCAACACGCAGTGGGACAGCCTGTGCGCACAGGAATCGGACCAGTGCGGATCGTGCACCGGGGACTGCTGCGCCACCCACGGCAACCCCGGTTGCGACGTGGAGTCGGTCGAGGCGTGCGTGTGCCCCTCGGATCCCTTCTGCTGCAACAACTCCTGGGACGGACTGTGCGTCAACGAGGTGACGAGCCTCGGATGCGGAAGCTGCAACGCGGGCCCGGTGTGCGGCGACGGCTCGTGCAACGGCACCGAGACGTGCACCAGCTGTGCGGCCGACTGCGGCGCGTGCCCCGCCAGCTCCTCCTGCTGCATCCCGCACCCGACAAAGGGCTGCTCCAACGCATCGGTCCAGAGCTGCGTCTGTGCCATGGACTCCTACTGCTGCAACAACCAGTGGGACAGCCTCTGCGCGGGGGAAGCGGACCAGTGCGGGTCGTGCAACGGGGACTGCTGCGCCACCCACGGCAATCCCGGCTGCGACAACGAGTCCACCGAGCAGTGCGTGTGCCCGTCGGACCCGTTCTGCTGCAACAACTCCTGGGACAACCTCTGCGTGGAAGAGGTGACGAGCCTCGGCTGCGGCGGCTGCGCCAATCCGGTGTGCGGCGACGGCGCCTGCAACGGCGCGGAGACGTGCAGCACGTGCTCCAACGACTGCGGCAACTGCTGCGGCAACGGCGCGTGCGAGGCGCAGTTCGGGGAGGACTGCAACTCCTGCTCCAACGACTGCGGCAACTGCTGCGGCAACGGCGCGTGCGAGGCGCAGTTCGGGGAAAACTGCAGCTCCTGCCCCAACGACTGCGGCGCCTGCCCCGCGTCGTCGTCCTGCTGCCTGCCCCACCCCACCACCGGGTGCTCCAACGCATCGGTCCAGAACTGCGTCTGTGCCATGGACTCTTACTGCTGCAACAACCAGTGGGACAGCCTCTGCGCCGCGGAAGCGGACCAGTGCGGGTCGTGCAACGGGGACTGCTGCGCGCCCCACGGCAATCCGGGCTGCGACAACGAGGCGACCGAGCAGTGCGTGTGCCCCACGGACCCCTTCTGCTGCAACAACTCGTGGGACGGCATCTGCGTCAACGAGGTGACGAGCCTGGGTTGCGGGGGCTGCAACGCGGGGCCGGTGTGCGGCGACGGCGGGTGCAACGGCGGCGAGACGTGCACCACCTGCCCCAACGACTGCGGCTCCTGCTGCGGCAACGGCGCGTGCGACGGCGGCGAGACGTGCACCACCTGCCCCAACGACTGCGGCGGCTGCCCCGGTGCGAACTCCTGCTGCGAGACCCACGCGGCCACGGGCTGCAACGAGCCCGCGGTCCAGACGTGCGTCTGCAACATGGACCCGTTCTGCTGCAACAACTCGTGGGACGGCATCTGCGTGAACGAGGCCAAGAACCAGTGCGGAGCCAAGTGCAGCTGCCTGCCGAACTGCGCAGGCAAGCAGTGCGGCTCCGACGGCTGCAACGGGAGCTGCGGCACCTGCCAGGCCGGGTTCAACTGCAACGCCCAGGGACAGTGCGTCCAGGGCGGCTGCGTCCCCAACTGCGCAGGCAAGCAGTGCGGCTCCGACGGCTGCGGCGGCACCTGCGGCACCTGCCAGGTCGGGTTCAACTGCAACGCCCAGGGACAGTGCATCCAGGGCGGCTGCGTCCCCAACTGCGCAGGCAAGAAGTGCGGCTCCGACGGCTGCGGCGGCATCTGCGGCACGTGCCAGCCCGGGTTCAGCTGCAACCTCCAGGGGCTGTGTGAGCTGGCGTGCAAGCCGAACTGCGTCAACAAGGTGTGCGGCAACGACGGCTGCGGAGGGTCCTGCGGCGTCTGCCTCCCGGGGTTCGAGTGCAATCCCGACGGGCTGTGCAAGCAGCAGTGCACGCCCGCGTGCCAGGGCAAGCAGTGCGGACCGGACGGCTGCGGCGGAGTGTGCGGGGCGTGCCCGCAGGGGTTTGCGTGCAACGTGAACGGCGTGTGCGAGGCGGCGTGCATGCCCGCGTGCCAGGGCAAGCAGTGCGGACCGGACGGCTGCGGCGGCACCTGCGGCACGTGCCAGCCCGGGTTCTCCTGCTCCGCGGGAAGCCTCTGCGTGAACTGCACGCCCAGCTGCGCGGGCAAGGAGTGCGGCGACAACGGCTGCGGAGCTTCCTGCGGCAGCTGCGGCATGGGCATGGAGTGCAGTGCGGACGGGCTCTGCATCGAGCCGTGCAAGCCCGCGTGCTCCAACAAGGAGTGCGGTCCGGACGGCTGCGGCGGAAGCTGCGGCGAGTGCGCGGCCGGGTCCGAGTGCCAGGGCGGGCTGTGCATTACGACCGAGGACGACACCGGGGATGCCGGGGCCACCGACCCCGGCAAGGACAAGGACGCGTACGGGTCGCTGGACGACTCTACAGGCGCGTACGACGATGCCTGGACCGAGGAGAACGACACGACGGGCTCCATCGCGGGCCCGTGCCCCGAGGGCCAGGAGATGCGGTACGGCAAGTGCGTCTCGGTCAAGCCCGCTTCCCCCGGCAGCGAGGAGACCACGGGAGGCGACCCGGCCGGCGGCTGCTCCGTGCACGGCACGAGCCGCACCGCGGCCGGCCCCGCTCTGCTGCTTTCGCTCGCGCTGGCCGTGCTGGCACTGCGCCGCGTGCGGAAGGGGCGGGCTGCCTCCTAGGCCCCCCCCCTGCCTCCATGGTTCGCAGTGCCCTCTGGCCCGGCGGCCCCGCCGGGCCATCCCGCCGTAGCCTCCCAATCGCGGGCACTGTCCCCCGCCTTGAACGGC
>Ga0233425_10000845_pt1 | contig 74294 bp, 63 predicted proteins | sample Watercolumn_Towu_2_FD_181712 | JGI IMG/M metagenome (GOLD analysis project Ga0233425, IMG submission 181712) | Freshwater microbial communities from Lake Towuti, South Sulawesi, Indonesia - Watercolumn_Towuti2014_140_MG | ecosystem: Environmental > Aquatic > Freshwater > Lake | place... | reverse complement strand
GTGAACGACACGGCGTCGGCCGGGACGATCGCCTCGGAGTCCTCGATGAGGTCGCCGAACTCGCTGTCGCCGTCCTCGCCGAGCGGGGTGTGCAGCGAGATGGGCTCGCGGCCGTACTTCTGGACCTCGACCACCTTCTCGGGGGTCATGTCGAGCTCCTTGGCCAGCTCCTCCGGCGTGGGCTCGCGGCCCAGGTCCTGGAGCATCTGGCGCTGCACGCGGGCGAGCTTGTTGATGACCTCGACCATGTGCACCGGGATACGGATGGTGCGGGCCTGGTCGGCCATCGCGCGGGTGATCGCCTGGCGGATCCACCACGTCGCGTACGTCGAGAACTTGTAGCCCTTGGTGTAGTCGAACTTCTCGACCGCGCGGATCAGACCGAGGTTGCCCTCCTGGATGAGGTCCAGGAACAGCATGCCGCGGCCGGTGTAGCGCTTGGCGAGCGAGACGACGAGGCGCAGGTTGGCCTCGAGCAGGTGGTTCTTGGCGCGGCGGCCGTCCTCGGCGATCCACTCGAGGTCGCCGCGCTGCTCCTTGGAGAGCTTGACGCCGGAGTTGAGCTTCTCCTCGGCGAACAGGCCGGCCTCGATGCGCTTGGCGAGCTCGACCTCCTGCTCGGCGTTGAGCAGCGGGACCTTGCCGATCTGCTTGAGGTAGTCCTTGACCGGGTCGGCAGTCGCGCCGGCGACGGTGACGGTCTGGACGGGCTCGTCGGTGTCGTCGACGTCGGAGATGACGAACGCCTCGGACTCCTCCTCGCCCTCGCCCTCCTTCTTCTCCTTGTCCTCGCCCTGGACCTCGGCGAGGTCCTCGGCGAGCTCGGCCTCGAGCTCGCCCTCGAGCGCGGCGGCCTCGGTGAGGTCGGGCTCCTCGCCCTCGACGACCTCGACGTCGGCGACGACGGCCTCGAGGTCGCCCTCGGCGATGTCGGCCTCGAGGTCGATCTCGCCCTCGACGCCCTCGATCTCCTCGACCTCCTCGCCCTCGGCGACAGCGGCGCCCTTGGCCGGGGCGGCCTTGGTCGCGGCCTTCGCGGGGGCAGCCTTGGCGGGAGCGGCGGCGGCCTTCTTGGCCGTGGTCTTGGCAGGGGCGGCCTTGGCGGGCGCAGCCTTGGTGGCGGCGGCCTTCGCGGGGGCCTTCTTCGCAGCCGTCTCCTTCGCAGGGGCGGCCTTGGCGGGTGCAGCCTTCTTCGCGGCCGGAGCGGCCTTCTTGGCGGGCGCCTCCTTCGCGGGCGCAGCCTTCTTGGCCGCAGCCTTGGCAGGGGCGGACTTCTTGGCAGCAGGTGCAGCGGCCTTCGCCACGGATGACCTCTCGTCGAACGGCGTGCGCGCACCAGGGGTCACCGGGGCGTGCGAGGTGAGGCGGTGCGCAAGGGGCGTACCGGGGAACATTCTGACACGGACCGGGCATTCCCCCTGACCAGCGGTCGGGCGGGGTGTCGTGCCCGCGTTCGCGGCCCGCTGAGCTCCGGACCGTCGAGCGCCCGGTGACCGGACGCCGGAGCGTCGGAGCCGCCGCCTCAGCCGGCCTTGGCTGCCGCCTTCGCCGCCTGCTTGTAGGAGCGGACCGCTGCCAGCGACTGCTTGTCCGTCACATCGGCCACCGAGCGCGTCGAGCCCTCGTCGCCGTAGGCGCCCGCCGCCTCGCGCCAGCCGCGCGGACGCACGCCCCGCTGCTTGCCGAGGAGGGCGAGCAGGATGCGTGCCTTCTGGTCGCCGTAGCCGGGCAGGTCGAGCAGCCGGTGGTAGAGCGCGTCGCCGCTCGGGCACGCGCGCCACAGCGCCTCGGTGTCGCCGGCGTACTGCGTGACGATGTGGCGGGCCAGGGCCTGGATGCGCCCGGCCATCGAGCCCGGGAAGCGGTGCACCGCGGGCGGCTCGGCGACGAGCGCGGCGAACTCCTCGGGGTCGTAGGCCGCGATCCGCGCGACGTCGAGGCGCTCCGGGGTGCCCATCCGCTGGGCGAGCTTCCACGGGCCGAGGAAGGCCCGCTCCATCGGCATCTGCTGGTCGAGCAGCATCCCGACGACGAGGGCGAACGGGTCGCGGTCGAGGAGCGCGTCGCCGTCCGCGTCGAAGCACAGGGTCAGGTGGGGGGCTGTCGCTGGCACCCGTCCACCGTACGTCTGCGCGGGCCCGTCGGCATCGGCACGGACGGACGGTGCGACGGGGCTCACCGCTGCGGACGACGCCGGGCACGACGACGCCGGCCGCACGGGGCGGCCGGCGTCGGAGGTCGTGCTACTTGTCGGCCTTGACGGCCAGCACCGGGACGGGTGAGTCGAGCAGCACCGTCTGGGCGTTGGAGCCCATGATCAGCTTCCCCACCGGGGTGCGGCGGCGCAGGCCGATGACGATGAGGTCGGCGTCGACCTCCTGCGCCACGGCGATGAGGTCCTCGGCCGGGTCGGCCCCGCGGACCAGCTGGCGCACCTCGTGCTCGACGCCGGTGTTGTGCAGGTGCTCGTGGGCGCCGTTCATGGACGTGTCGATCTCGACGGCATCCTCCGGGTCGAGGCTGGCCCCGCCCTTCTGAGAGTTGATGACGATGAGCTTGGCCCCGCGCTGGCGGGCCTCCTCGATCGCGCGCTCGAGGGCCGCGTGGCCCTCCGGCGTGTCGACGTAGCCCACGACGATCGGGTTACCGATGGCACCCATCCCGCTCCTCCTCGGCGCGCTCGGACGGCGACGCTGCCGTCCTTCGCCCGGAACGTACCCCTGTCGACCCCTCTGTCGCTCTCAAGACGCACCCGTTGGTGCCGAGTCACAGAGGGTGACGCTCACGCCCTCGCCCGCGACTCCCCCGCGGCTGCCCTCCCTGGCGGTCGCAGGAGCCCGGCCCCGGCCCTCGGAGATCCTCTCCGCCGGCCTCGACCGCGACCGCCGAACCCGCGAGCTGGTGGAGCAGCTGATCGCCGAGCCCTCGCGGCTCGGACCCGACTTCACCCCGATCCGGCGCATCGGCCCGGGCGCGCCGTCGACCCTGCCGCTGGTGGGCTGGAAGGCCACCGGCCGGGGGGAGCCCGGCAGCTCCCTGGCGTCCACCCTGGAACTGCTCCAGGAGGCCGCGAGCCTCGGCCTCGTCGAGCGCCTCGACTGGGCGTTCCGCTGCCACGCCTTCGACGTCGCCCTCGACTCGGGCATGGTCGGCGAGCTGCACATCACCCCCGAGCCGGAGACCTTCGGCACGGCCTGCCCGCCGCGCCTCGCGGTCGCGTGGCTGCGCGGGCGCCGGGCGCTCGACGTCTGCGCCGAGCTCCACGAGGACGCGTTCGCCGACCGCGACCGCCTGCTGGCCGCCGCCGACGAGATGGCCGGCTGGGGCTGGCACCTCGTCGTGGCCGACGTGTCGGGCACGCCGGCGCAGGCCGCGGCCGAGGAGCTGATGGGCCGGCTGCGCCCCGCCTACGTCCAGGTCGACCTCGGCCGTCTGCGCCGCGACGACGCCGCCGCGCGCCGCCTGCTCGAGGCGGGGCAGGAGGCCGGCGCGACCGTGCTGGCCGTGGGCGTCACGACCCAGGCCGACCTCGACGCCGCTGTGGCGCTCGGCGCCGCGCACGTGCGCGGCCCGCTCGTGGGCCACGCGTCGTCACGGCCCGTCTGACCCTCGTCAGCCGACCAGGACCGCGCGGGCCTCGCGGACCTGCACCGGAAGCACCGCCGTCTGCGTGAGCGGGTCGCCCGGGACGGCGAACGGCCCCAGCCCCTCGACCGTGTACTGGCCGCGCCACACCGACGTGACCTCCGCGCTCGCGGCACCCCCGCGCCGGTACGTGTGCGACAGCGAGACGTCCGGGTAGCGGCCGCCCGGCGACGACGCCCACCCGGCGGAGCCGTCGCCCCACGACCAGTACCAGCGCACCCGGGCGTCGAGGACGACGTCGAACCCGAGCACCGACAGGTCCGAGCCGACGAGCCCGTCGGCCGGCTGCCCGGTGCGGAACAGCGCCGGCAGCCCGACGAGCGCACCGCCCGAGGGCTGCATGCCCGCGCGCAGCGGCGGCAGCAGCGCCACCGCCTCGTCGCGCACCCGGCCGCCGATGCCGTCGACCGTGACCGGCGGCCCGTCGCCGAGGCACGCCGTGCCGACCTGCTCCCACGGGCCCGGCGGCTCGCGCAGCCAGACGCGCACGCGGATGGTGCCGGCCGCGCAGCCGTCGTGGCTGCCGGGGCAGCCGCCGGCGTCGTACTCGAGCCGGGTGCAGTACGACGTGATCCGCCACTCGCAGCCGGCGCAGGACGCCGACCGCTGCCGCCCCGGCTCGTCGCCGCGCCAGTCGCCAGCGCGCCACACCAGGCCGCCGGTGCCGCGGTAGAGGTCGGCGCCGTCGTCGCCGCCCACGTCGATGCCGGCCCGGCCGAGGGCGGACGCCCCCGGCGCGAGCAGGACCGGCAGCAGGAGCAGCACCGCGAGGGCCCCGACGACGGGCCGGAGGCGCCGGGCGACGGAGGCCCGGGACGGGCGGGAGGAGGTCACCTCTCGACGGTAGGGACGCGGCGAGGCCCGGCGCGCGGCGGCGAGAGCGGCCGTGGAGGTACCTCCCCCACCCGCGTCACACGCGTCCCACGGCGTCGGGGCGCGGCGCCGTGCCACGATGCCGGATGTGAGCACACCCAGGACCGCGTTCGTCCTCGGCGGCGGCGGGCTGCTCGGCGCGGCCGAGGTCGGCATGCTGCGGGCCCTCATCGAGAGCGGCGTGGTTCCCGACCTCGTGATCGGGTCGTCGATCGGCGCCGCCAACGGCGCGCTGGTGGCCCAGGACCCGAGCCTCGAGGGGCTCGCGCGGCTCGAGTCGCTGTGGTCGGACGCCGACGAGGGCCCGTTCGCCGGCACCTGGTACGAGCGGGCCGCGACGGTCGCGAGGACGGCGGTGCGCACACGCACCGCGCTGTACACGGCCGACGCGCTCCAGGACCTGCTCGAGCGCGAGCTGCGCACCGAGCGGATCGAGGACCTCGCGGTGCCGTTCCAGTGCTGCGCGGCCTCGGTCGAGCGCGCCGAGGAGCACTGGTTCGAGTCGGGCCCGATCATCCCGGCGGTGCTGGCGTCGTCGGCCGTCCCCGGGCTGTTCCCGGCGTACGAGATCGACGGCGAGCACTTCGTCGACGGCGGCATCGTCAACTCCATCCCTCTCGACCGCGCCCGCAAGGCCGGCGCCGAGCGCGTGTTCGTGCTGCAGGTCGGCCGCATCGAGCAGCCGCTGACACCACCGAGCAACCCGCTCGAGGTGGGCCTGGTCGCGTTCGAGATCGCCCGGCGCGCGCGGTTCGCGGCGTCGCTGCGCCGAGCCGCGGAGCTCGAGCTCGAGGTGCACGTGCTGCCCACGGGCGGCAGCGCGCCGCGCTACAACGACCGTGCGTCGCTCGGGTACAGCGACACCTCGCTGATCCCGCAGCGGATCGCGATGGCCTACAACGCCTCGACCGCCTACCTGCAGGACCGGGGCATCCTGCGATGAGGCTGCCGGTCCCGCCGTACCTGGTGCGACGCCTGGTCATCGCCCCGCTCGTGTGGGCGCTCGGCGTCTGGCTGCTGCTGTTCACGTTCCCCGTCGGGCTCCTCGTGCTGGTGCTCGTGTCGTTCGCGCTGCCGCCGTGGCTCAAGCCGCTGCGCGTGATCGGCTTCTTCGTCGTCTACCTCGCGTGCGAGCTGGTCGGCCTGACGGTCCTGCTGCTCACCTGGATCGCGAGCGGCTTCGGCTGGAAGATCCGATCGCCGTTCTTCGTGCGCCTGCACTACGGACTGCTGCGCGGCCTGCTCGAGACGCTGTGGGTGTTCGGCCGCCGGATGTTCTCGCTGCAGATCGTGCGCGCCGGCGACATGGACATGGACGACCTCGACGGCGACGGCGAGCACGACGCCCGCCCGCGCCTCGTGCTCTCCCGGCACGCTGGACCGGGCGACTCGTTCCTGCTCGTCCGCGAGATCCTCAGCTGGACCGGCCGCCGCCCCCGCATCGTGCTCAAGAGCACCCTGCGGCTCGACCCGCTCATCGACACCCTGCTCAGCCGGCTGCCGATGGCGTTCATCGACACCGACCACCCCGAGGGCGCCACCGAGGCCATCGCCGAGCTCTCCCGGACCATGGGCCCGGACGACGCGCTGCTGATCTTCCCCGAGGGCGGCAACTTCACCGAGGGCCGCCGCACCGCGCGGATCGAGCGGCTGCGCAGCACCGGCCACGAGGCAGCCGCCGACCGGGCCGAGGCCCTGCGGCGGGTCCTCGCCCCGCGGCCCGGGGGCGTGCGCCAGGTGCTGCTCGAGCAGCCGGGCGCCGACGTCGTCGTCGTGGCCCACACCGGCCTCGAGGACCTCGACAGCCTCGGGGCCATCTGGAAGGCCATCCCGGTGCAGAAGACGCTCTACGTCGGCTGGCAGCACTGGCTGGCGTCGTCGCTGCCGACCGACGTCGATGCGCTGTCGGACTGGCTGTTCGACCGCTGGGAGGACGTCGACGACTGGATCCGCCGGATGGACGCGATGACCGGCCACGGCCGCCTCGGCTGGAACGACGTGCCGCCGTTCCACGAGCTCACGCCGGCGAACGCTCCTGGGCGGGTGGGTCGTCGCCGAGGATCTCCTCGACGCTGATCGACGCCATGATGTCCGGCCACGTCCACGGCGGCAGGCCGCGGTCGAGGGCCTCGAGCACCAGCGCGGCGAGCGAGCAGCCGGGGTCGGCCGACTGCGACCGCTCGGCCGCGATCCGGGCCGCTGCACCGTCCCCGAGGGTCCAGGCGACGACGGCGAGCGACGCGGCCGGCTGGGCCGCGGCCTCGTCGGCCGCGCAGCGGACCGCCTCGGCGAGGACGGTCCGCGCGGCGTGCTGCAGCGCCCGGTCGCAGTCGACGGTGAGCCGGCGCAGCAGGTAGTCGCGGGTGCGGATGTCGGAGACGAGGATCTGCGCGGTGACCGCGAGGCGCGCCATCGCCGTCTCGCCCGACGGCCTGCCGGTCACCCGCGCCAGCTGCTCGACGAACAGGTCGACGCTCTCGCGCCGCGACGGCGGGAGCCGCAGCAGCACGGCGTCGCGGCAGCGCTCGGCCGCGGCCAGCAGCGGGTCGCCCGGCAGCCGCGGTGCCAGGGACCCGACAATGGCGTCGCGCGACGGCAGCGGCGCCGAGCCGGCGGCCACGAGCTCGGCCTCGACGAGAGTGCTCTCCTCGGTCCCCGTGAGCCTGCCGTCAGGAGGGCAGCAGACCGGGTCCTCGCACTCGTAGGACCGGAAGCGGTCGCCCACGACGCACAGCACGTCGGCGACGGAGAGCCCGAGCCCCTCGAGGCGGTCGCGCACGGCGAGGGCGAGGCGGCGGTGCGGGAGGCCGATCAGGTAGTCGAGGGGCCATTCGGCCCCTGGCCCCTCGGGCATGACGAGCAGCAGCACGCGGGCGGCGCCCGCGGTGCGGATGGCGACGAACGACTGCGTGTAGGCGTCCATCGCCTCGTCGATGAGCGCCTCGTCCGCCTCGGGCAGCAGGTCGAAGCGCAGCGTGACCCGGACGGTGTCGCCCTCGCCGAGGCCGATGAGCACCATCGACCGCTCGGGCTCGAAGCCGAGCAGGTGCGGCACCAGCGCGGGCACCGCGGCGGGGCCGCGCACACGGAGCGGCACGGCGTCCGGCCGCCGGTAGGGGCGGCCGCCGGAGGACGGGGACGGCGAGGGGGGCGTGGGCGTCATGGCGGCCACGCTGGCCGCCGCCCCTCACGCCGGTCGGCCCCTTGGGAGGAGACCCTGTGGACGGCGCGCCGGAGCCCGCGCCCTGGGGACGCCTACTCGTACGTGGCGGTGGCGATCGCCTCGATGGTCTCCTCGACGCCCCACGACTCGGAGCCCGGGATCTTCGGGACGAAGCCGACGAGGACGCCGTCGGCCATGACCTGGGCCTCGAGGCCGGCGGCGCCGTCGACGTCCCACAGCGCCTCGCGCCCGTCGCTCAGGACGACGCGGACGCCGAACCGGTTGACCGACCCGCGGTACACGTGGGCGAACACCTTGCGCTCCACGAGCGCGGCCACGACCTTCTCGGCCTCGTCCTGCTGCACGTCGTCCCCTCCCGCTTGCTTCTTGCTGCCGATGCTCGACGTTTCCCGACGATTGTCGCCGCTAGATCATCCCCACGACGGCGCGACGCGCCTGCAGCACGTGGGCCTTGAGGTGCTCCGCCGCGATGCCGACCCAGCCGGCGACGTCGACCTCGCCCTGCGCCGGGTGGACGGCGGTGCGCCGCCACTGCTCGGCCGACAGCGAGGCGAGCAGCCGGGAGTTCACGTGGCGCAGCGACAGCACCAGGGTGAGCGCGTCGGCGGCCGGGCGGACGTCGTAGAGCAGCGTGGCGGCGTACGCCTCCTCGTCCCAGGGCGCCCACACCGGGCGGTCCTCGGTGAGCATCTGCCGCAGGCGGACCGTCTGGTGCAGCTCGGCGTCGGCGAGGTGGTGCAGCACCTCGGCCACCGACCACGCGTCCTCGGCGGGACGGCGGTCGAGGAGCTCGCCGTCGCCGGCGTTGGCGTCGGCGAACACGGCCGCCAGCTCCTCGATGCCGTCGGTGTACGACGCGAGGGCCTCGATGCGGGGGTCGTCGGCGAAGACAGTGACGTGGAGGTCGTCGGACATGGGCCGAGGGTAGTGTCGCGGCATGGTCGAGCCGGTCTACGCCCCCGTCGTCGGTGCCGCGAAGGTGCTGTTCAAGGTCCTCGACCTGCGCCTCGACGTCCGCGGCAGCGAGAACGTGCCCCGGCAGGGCGGCGCCGTCCTCGCGAGCAACCACATCGGCTACCTCGACTTCATCTTCGCCGGGCTCGGGGCCAACCCGGCCGGCCGCTACGTGCGGTTCATGGCCAAGGACTCCATCTGGAAGAACCCCGTGGCCGGGCCTCTCATGAGGGGCATGAAGCACATCCCGGTCGACCGCACGGCCGGCGCCGAGTCGTTCCGCGTGGCCCTCGAGGCCCTCAAGGACGGCGAGGTCGTCGGGATCTTCCCGGAGGCCACGATCTCCCGGTCGTTCGAGATCAAGGACTTCAAGAGCGGCGCCGCGCGGCTGGCGATGGATGCCGGTGTGCCGCTGATCCCCACCGTGCTCTGGGGCACGCAGCGGATCATGACCAAGGGCCGCGACAAGGACTTCTCGCGCGGCAAGGCGCTCTCGATCACCGTCGGCGAGCCCATCGACGTGCCGCAGGGGTCCGACCTCGACGCGGTCGGCGAGCAGCTGCACGAGGTGATGCGCGGCATGCTCGACGACGCCATCGCGCGCTACCCGCAGAAGCCGTCCGGCCCGGACGACACGTGGTGGCTCCCGGCCCGCTTCGGCGGCACCGCGCCGACCCTGCAGGAGGCCACGCGGATGGACCGCCTCGAAGCCCTCGAGCGCGCCCGCAAGAAGCAGGGCCAGGGCTGATCCGGGCACGTCTCGCGAGCGCGGATCGCGCACCGGACAGCGTCGTCCGCGCGATCATGGACGCGCCTGGGATCCGTTGATGCTCAAGGCTTCTCGACGTAAGGCCTACCCCCGTGGAGAGGCTGCCGAGAGGGTGGGGCACGATTCCCCTATGCGCCTGGACCACGTCTCGTACGCCGTGTCGCACAACGAGCTCGCCGACACCGTCCAGCGGCTCGGCCAGCAGCTCGGGGGCACCTTCGAGGACGGCGGCCGCCACCCCCGTTTCGGCACCCAGAACTTCATCCTCCCGATCGAGGGCGGCGTCTACCTCGAGGTCGTCGCGGCCCTCGACCACCCGGCCTCCGACAAGGCGCCGTTCGGCCAGGCCGTGAAGCGCCGCGCCGAGGCCGGCGGCGGCTGGCTGGGCTGGGTCGTCGCGGTCGACGACATCGCCCCCGTCGAGGAGCGCATCGGGCGGCCCGCCGTCGACGGCCACCGCGTGCGCCCCGACGGCGTCGACCTCACGTGGAAGCAGCTCGGCGTCGTCGACCTGCTCGACGACGCGTCGCTGCCGTTCTTCATCCAGTGGACCTGCCCCGCCGACCAGCACCCGTCGCAGGCGCACCCGGCGAGCATCTCCGCCGTCGCGGTGGAGTACTCCGGCGACCGCGACCGCCTGCGCGAGTGGCTCGGCGGCGCCACGATCGCCAGCGGCTCGCTCGAAGTGCCGTTCAGCGGCGCCGACATCACCTGGGTCGAGGACGAGGAGCCCGGCGTCGTGGCGATCACCTTCCGCAACGCCAAGGGCGATCTCGTCCGGATCGACTAGGGCCGCACCGCATCACGGCCCGCAGCATCACGAAGGGGCGCCTCCCGCGGGAGGCGCCCCTTCGTCGTGCTGGGTGCTAGAGCCGGGTGTCGACGCGGTGCAGCACGCGGCCGTCGTCGAAGCTGCGGGCCGTGCGCAGCGGCACCACGGGGGCGAGCGCGCGGTCGGGCGGAAGGACGACGATGCGCGGCTCGGTGCGGGTGACGGTGTAGGTGCCGGGACGCAGGGTGGGCACCGCGCGGCGGTCGAGCGCCGCGGAGAACGGCTGCGCGAGGATAGCTGCGGCGAGCAGGGCGCCGCCGACGAGCTCGAGGCCGTCGCCGCCGGGCGCGAAGAGCATCCACACCGCGACCGCGAGGCCCACGGCGCGGGCGCCGTCGAGGACCCAGCCGGCCCCCCAGGCCGGCCGGTCCTCCACGGCGCGCTCGACGGGTCCGTCGCCCATGACGTGCACGAGCCCGGCCACCATCTGCAGCGCGCCGATCCCCACGACGGCCGACAGCATGAGCGCCACGGCCTCCCCGTACGTGACGGCGTCGAGCAGCAGCGCGAGGCCCGCGAGGGCCACGAGACCCGACGTGATGGTGGCGGCTACCCGCCGTGCGCTGCTCCTCATGCCCTCACCGTAAGTTCACGGGAACCTCAAGAGCACTAGGCCGACCGGGGTGTGACCGGTCACGGGGGTGACGCTGCGCGAGGGTCCTTGGGCCGTCCGGGTCAGGCGGGCGGGAGCACCCGGCGCACCACCGCGAGGCCGAGCGCGACCGCGCGTCCGATGAGCACGGCGAACAGAGCCGTGCCGATGCCGACCGTGCCGCCGAGCAGCCATCCGACGACGAGCACCAGGACCTCGATCACGAGCCGCACCTGAGCGACCGGCCGGCCGGTGCGGTGGTGCAGGCCCGTCATCCAGCCGTCGCGCGGCCCCGGCCCGTGCCCGGCCGTGAGGTAGAAGCCGCTGCCCAGCCCGATCGTCGCGATGCCGACGAGCACGAGCGCCAGCCGCGCGGGCAGGCCGGTCGGGGCCGGCAGCCACGAGTAGGCGAGGTCGAGCACGATCGAGATGACGACGATGTTGAGCACCGTGCCGAGGCCGGGCCGTTGGCGCAGCGGGATCCACAGCAGCAGCACCGCCACCGACACGGCGAACGTCGTCCAGCCGATCGCGAGGCCGGTGCGGATGCTGAGGCCCTGCGCGAGAACCGTCCACGGGGTGGCGCCGAGGTCGGCGAGCAGAAGGAACGCGTCGCCGAGGCCGAACAGGGTGAGGCCGAGGACGAGCGAGAACAGCGAGCCCGGCGTCGGGCGCCACGGGCTGCGCGCGGTCCAGCGGGTGCGCGGGATCGTGCGCGAGCCGCCGAGCGCGCGCAGGGCGCGGCGCCAGGAGGACGGCTCGTGGACCTCGTGCATGCGGGCGACCCTGCCACGCCGCGCGGCAGGCGTCGCAGCAGTTCCACTCCGTGGACAGCGGGCGGTCAGGCCTCGAAGAGCGCGTCCAGAGCCTTGTGGATCCGCTTCTCGCTGATCGGGTAGCGCGTGCCGAGGCTCTGCGCGAAGAGGTTGACCCGCAGCTCCTCGATCATCCAGCGCACCTCCTGCGCCTGCTGCGACTCGCGGCGCGCGGGAGGCAGGGCCGCGAAGGCGTCGTCGCGCTCGGCGAGCACCGCCTCGACCTGCGCCTGGCGCTGCGCGTCGCGGCCGGTGTCCTCCGGGGCGGTGTCGAGGCGGCGCACTGCCGCGCGCAGGTAGCGGATCAGGTCGGGCATGCGATCGAAACCGGCGGCGGTGATGAACCCGTCGGGCAGCAGCGCGTCGACCTGCAGCGAGAGGTCGGCCTTCATCGAGGCGAGCTTGGGCGACGACACCTGCGGCAGCCGCGTGCGCACCTCGGTCGCGAGCTCGAGCACCTGCGCCGCCTGCCGCACCACGCGCAGGAGCTCGTCGCCGAGCCGGTCCTGGGCGGCGGCGAGCGCCCGGTCGTACGCCGCCCTGCTGAAGGGAAGCCCGTCGTAGAACCCGTCGGGGCCGGCCGCTGCGGCGCGCGCGACGCCGGCATCGAGGCAGGCGCCCATCGCATCCTCGATGAGGGCGGGCACCGAGCCGTGCGGGGTGTGGCCGAGCGCGAGCTTCTCGCGCATCTCGAGGACGCCGACGACGTAGCGCACCGGCGTCGTCGTCTGCAGCCGCATGAGCCGGCGCACGCCCTTGCGGTGCTCGACCGACTGCTCGGTGCGGCCGACGAGCACGCGCAGGTCGACCCGGTCGCCGCGGTCGACCAGCGCGGGCCAGCCCGTGACGGTGTGCTCGCCGTGCTGCTCCTCGACCGACGTGGGCAGCCCTTCGGCCGGGAAGTCCGTGAGCCCCGGCGACTCCAGCGACCGCGAGGCGTGCGAGATCGTCTCCTGCACCGCGGGCGCCAGCTCCTTCTGGAGCGCCGCGACGTCCTTGCCCGACGCCAGCACGGCGCCCGACTCGTCCACGACGCGCACCGTCACGCGCAGGTGCTCCGGCAGCGACGCCGGAGCCCACGCGTCGTACGGGACGACGACGCCGGTGCGCCGCGTGAGCGCTCGGCCGAGGCTGTCGAGCAGCCCGTGCTCGCCCGGTTCGAGGCCGTCGAGCACCGCCCTCGCGGTGTCGGGCACGGGGACGAACGACGTCCGCAGGTTCTTGGGGAGCCCGCGGATGAGGGCCGTGACGACCTCCTCGCGGCGCCCGGGCACCTGCCACAGGAAGTCGTCGGCGTGCACCTGCGGCAGCAGTGCGACGGGCAGGTCGACCGTGACGCCGTCGTTGTCGGCGCCGGGCTCGAACGCGTACGACAGCGGGAGCTCGACGTCGAAGCTGCCGAACGACCACGAGCGCGGGAACTCCTCGTCGACGTCGTCGTCGCCGTGGACCAGCAGCTCGCGCGGGAACGTCAGCAGGTCCGGCGCCTTCTTCCGCGCGTCGCGCCACCAGCGGTCGAACGAGCGCGTGTCGTGGACGCCGTCGGGCACCCGCTCCTCGAAGAACTCCACGAGCACGTCGTCCTCGACGAGCAGGTCGCGCCGCCGCACGCGGTCCTCGAGCTCGGCCACCTCCGCGAGCGTGCGCGCGTTGTCGCGCACGAAGCGGTGGTGGCTGTCCCACTCCCCCTGCACCAGCGCGTGCCGGATGAAGATCTCGCGCGCCGCGACCGGGTCGATGCGGCCGTACTGGACACGGCGGCCGACCACGAGCGGCACGCCGTAGAGGGTGACGCGCTCGTCGGCCACGACGGAGCCGCGGCGCTTCGACCAGCGCGGCTCCGAGTACGTCCGCGCGACGAGGTCGCCCGCGACCTGCTCCACGGCCTCGGGATCCACGCGCGCGACGACGCGGCCGAACAGCCGCGACGTCTCGACGAGCTCCGCTGCGACGGCGAAGGCCGGCGGCTTGCGCGACAGCGACGAGCCAGGGTGGATCGCCCAGCGCGCGCCGCGGGCGCCGAGGTAGTCGCGCCGCGACTGGTCGTAGGAGCCGACGTGCGAGAGCAGGCCCGAGACCAGCGCGCGGTGCACGGCCGCCGGATCGGAGGCTCCCTCGCCGTCGCGCAGCCGGACCACCTCGATGCCGAGGTCCTTGCACGCCTGCTTGAGCTGGGCGTGGACGTCCTGCCACTCGCGCACCCGCAGGTAGTGCAGGTACTCGTCGCGGCACATGCGGCGGAACGCGTTGCCGCTGCGCTCGCGCTGCTGCTCGCGCAGGTAGTTCCAGAGGCCGAGGTAGGCGAGGAAGTCGCTCGTGGGATCGGTGAACCGCGCGTGCTGCTGGTCGGCCTGCGCCTGCTTGTCGGCCGGCCGCTCGCGGGGGTCCTGGATCGACAGCGCGCTGACGACGACGAGCACCTCCGCCACGCAGCCCTGCTTCTCCGCCTCGATCACCATGCGGCCCAGGCGCGGGTCGAGCGGGAGGCGGGCCAGCCGCCGTCCGACCTCGGTGAGCTGCAGGTCCTTGCCGGCCTTGAGGGCTCCGAGCTCGCGCAGCAGCTCGACGCCGTCGCGCACCTGGCGGGAGTCGGGCGGCTCGACGAACGGGAAGCGCTCGACGTCGCCGAGGCCGAGCGCGGTCATCTGCAGGATGACCGACGCGAGGTTGGTGCGCAGGATCTCCGGCTCGGTGAACTCGGGCCGCGCGAGGAAGTCGTCCTCGCTGTAGAGGCGGATCGCGATGCCGTCGGCCACGCGGCCGCAGCGGCCCGAGCGCTGGTTCGCCGACGCCTGCGAGATCGGCTCGATGGGCAGCCGCTGCACCTTGAGCCGCGCGGAGTAGCGGCTGATGCGCGCCGTGCCCGGATCCACGACGTAGCGGATGCCCGGCACGGTCAGCGACGTCTCCGCGACGTTGGTCGCGAGCACCACGCGGCGTCCGGCGTGCGGCTCGAACACCCGGTGCTGCTCGGCCGCCGACAGGCGCGCGTACAGCGGCAGGATCTCGGTGTCGCGCAGCTTGAGGCCGCGCAGGGCGTCCTCGGTGTCGCGGATCTCGCGCTCGCCGGAGAGGAACACCAGGACGTCGCCGGGGCCCTGCCCCTGCAGCACCTGCACGGCGTCGCAGATGGCCTGCACCTGGTCGCGGTCGTCGCCGTCCTCGACTCCGTACGGCTCATAGACGACGTCGACGGGGTAGGTGCGGCCCGACACCTCGACGATGGGTGCCCCGCCGAAGTGCTCGCTGAAGCGCGCGGTGTCGATGGTGGCGGACGTGACGACGACCTTGAGGTCGGGCCGGCGCGGCAGGATCTCCTTGAGGTAGCCGAGGAGGAAGTCGATCGTGAGGCTCCGCTCGTGGGCCTCGTCGATGATGATCGTGTCGTAGCGCTCGAGCAGCCGGTCGTCCTGGATCTCGGCGAGCAGGATGCCGTCGGTCATCACCTTGACCAGCGTGCGGTCGCTGGAGTGGTCGGTGAAGCGCACCTGGTAGCCCACCGCGCCGCCGAGCTCGACGCCGAGCTCCTCCGCCACGCGGTCGGCGACCGCCCGTGCGGCGATGCGGCGGGGCTGGGTGTGGCCGATCTGGCCGACCACGCCGCGGCCGAGCTCGAGCAGGATCTTGGGCAGCTGCGTGGTCTTGCCGCTGCCCGTCTCTCCTGCCACCACGACGACCTGGTGGTCGCGGATCGCTGCGGCGATGTCGTCGCGCCGCGCGCTGACCGGCAGGTCCGGGTAGGTGATCTCGGGGAGGCTGGCCCTGCGGGCCTCGATGCGGCGCTGGGCGCGCTCGACGTCGTCGGCGATGCGCGACAGCGCGTGCGCACGCTTGGCCGTGTCGCGGATCTTGCGGGTGCCCTCGATCCGACGTCCGAGGCGCCGGCGGTCGCGCAGCATCACGGCGTCGAGGCGGTTGCGGAGCTCCGCGGCCGAGAGCGCGGTGACCGCGTCGGGGGCAGTCGGGTCGTCGGCCGGCATGGCCCCGTCAGTCTAGGCGGCGGCCCGCGCGGCCACGACGCCGATTCAGCGCGGGTAGGGCAGGTCGCCGCGGCCCAGCGCCTCGGCCAGCCTCCGCGCCGCGGACTCGCGCCCCTTCGGCGTCTTCGGCGACGCCGCCCGGTGCAGCACGGCGAACCGGTTGCGGCTGTCGAGCGCGTCGAACGCGGCCCGGGCGCCGGCGACGTCGTCGAGCGCGGCGTCGAGCTCGGGCGTGGGCGCGGCCTTGCTGGGCGGGGCGTAGGCGGCGTCCCACCGGCCGTCGGCCCTGGCGCGCTCCACCTCGGCGAGCCCGGCCGGCGTCATCCGCCCCTCCGCGATGAGCCGCTCCGCGTGGGCGCGGTTGACCTGCGACCACAAGCTGCGCGCCCGCCGCGGCGTGAACCGCTGCAGCCAGGTGCCCTCGGTCTCCCCCGGCCGCTTCTGCCCGTCGATCCAGCCGTGCGCGAGCGCCACCTGCAGCGCCTCGGCGTAGCCGATGCCGGGCAGCCCGGAGCGGGCCTTGGGCACCACGAGCCAGAACCCGCCGTCGCCCTCGTGGGCGGCGATCCACGCCGCCATCTCCTCGGGCGTCTCGAACACCAGCCGCAGCTCCTCGTCCACGCGGGAGACCGTAGAGCGCTCCACCGACGGCGGGAGCGGCGCGGAGCGTGCCGGCTTGACCGAGTCCTGACCTTCGGTGCGTGGAACAGGGGATGCATCCGCACCGGACAGTCGTGTACGGATAGGCCCGGGAACGATCCTCACGGGGGCAGTGAGGGGGGCCAGGGGTGGCTCGGCACCACGCGGGCGCGCTGCGGCGCGCACCGTCGCGCAAGGCGTTCGTGGAGGCGGCGTTCTTCCTCGCCGCGGGCGGGCTGCTGTGCTTCGTCACGGCGCTATGGCCGCCGTCGCCGCTCACCAACGTGCCGCTCAGCGCGGCGTCAGGCGCCGTGCTGCTCGTCTGCGCCGTGCTCGCGGTCACGGTGCTGCCGAGGCTCGGGCGCCGGGGCATCGAGATCGCTCTGCTCGCGCTCATCCTCGGCGGCACCGTCACGACGCACGATGCGGCGACCGAGCTCGGGCACCTCTCGATGCCGATCATCCTGCTCGCGGGCATCCCCGCCATCGCCGGGCTGCTACCCCGCCGCGACACCTGGGGCATCGTGCTCATCGGCCTGGCGGCGTGGAGCCTCGCAGTCGCCACCGGCGAGCTGCACCACGAGATCGACGGCTACCTCATCGCGCTGTTCGGGGTCGCTGTGCCGTTCTCGACGCACGTCTGCGTGCGGATGGTCGACCGGCTGAGCGCGCTGGCGCTGAGCGACCCGCTCACCGGCGTCCTCAACCGCACGGGGCTCGAGCTGAAGGCCACCACCGCGCAGTCGGTCGCGGCGAGGGCCGGCCAGCCGACGACGCTCGTCGCGATCGACCTCGACCGCTTCAAGCACTTCAACGACCAGAACGGCCACCCCGCGGGCGACCAGCTGCTCATCGACCTGACGACGTCGTGGCAGGGCCACCTGCGCGACGCCGACACGGTCGCGCGCACCGGCGGCGACGAGTTCATCGTCGTGCTCCCGGGCACCAGCCCGGAGGAGGCCGCGGCGATCGTCGAGCGGATGTCGTCGGCGTCGCCCACGCGCTGGACGGCGGGCGCGGTGGAGTGGCGGCCGGGCGAGTCGCTCGAGGAGGCCACGGCCCGGGCCGACGCGATCCTCTACGCCGCCAAGCAGCAGGCGGGCGCCGTACCCCAGCCCCGCGACGTCGACGTGCGCGACGGCTCCACGGCGCCGACAGGGAGCACGGACGCGACGTGAGGCGCCCCGACATGCGACGAGGCCCCCGCGTCGTTGCGGGGGCCTCGTGATGCTGTGGGTCGACCCTCAGGGGGCCGACGGCGACGGAGCTGGGTGCTCAGTCGTCCCAGGGACCGAAGTCGTCCATGGCACTACCTCTTCCTTCCTGCCGGAGGAACGGCGCAGCAAGGCGCTGCGCGCGTCGTTCTCCGGGACTTCCCGCGGGGCTGATCGCCTCGGCACGGGTGCCGGTGGGTCTCTTCGCGAGCCATCGTGATGCGGCTGCGTGTCAGGACATCACACCGTACGTATCGGCAACGTTACGGGAAACCTGATCCATTCCCTAATCGCCGATGAACATCCGGGTGACCGTGATCACGCTGCAGACACTCCCCCGCGCACGACGTCCCTAAACTCCCACCCGTCCGGACCACCCCGGATGGAGCAGCCCGCGCACGTCAGGAGCCCCATGAGCCAGCCCGCCGACCTCGTCGTCCTCGGCCGCGTGTGGACCGGCGACGCCGTCCGCCGCTGGGCCCACGGGGTCGCGGTCCGCGGCGACCGCATCGTGGCGGTCGGCACGCGCGAGGAGGCGCTCGAGCTCGCGGGCCCGTCCACCCGCGTCGTCGACGCCGGCGAGCGGATGGTGTCGCCGGCGTTCCAGGACTCCCACATCCACGCGCCGTTCGCGGGCCGCAACCGCCTGCACCTCTACCTGCTCGAGACCCACGGCAAGGAGGCCTACCTCGCGCAGATCAAGGCCTACGCCGACGCCCACCCCGAGCGTGAGTGGATCGTCGGCGGCGGCTGGGCGATGGAGTACTTCCCGGGCGGGACGCCGCACAAGGACGACCTCGACGCGATCGTCCCCGACCGGCCCGTGTTCCTGTTCAATAAGGACACGCACGGCGCGTGGGTGAACTCGCGCGCCCTGGAGGTCGCCGGCATCGACGACTCCGTGGCCGATCCGTCCGACGGCCGCTACGAGCGCGACGAGCAGGGCCGGATCACCGGGATGCTGCACGAGGGCGCGGCGTACACGTTCGAGGACCGCTTCGTCCCGCGGCCCGACCTGCAGGAGTGGAAGGCCGCGATCCTCAACGCGCAGGAGCACCTGCACGGTCTGGGCATCACGGCATGGCAGGACGCCTGGGTCACTCCGGACACGCTCGCCGCCTACGTGTCGCTCGCGGCCGAGGACCGGCTCAGCGCCCGCGTCGTCGGCGCGCTGTGGTGGGACCGCCACCGCGGCCTCGAGCAGATCGACGAGCTCGTCGAGCAGCGCGAGCGCGCGACCGGCGGCCGGTTCCACCCCACGACGGTCAAGATCATGACCGACGGCGTCCTGGAGAACTACACCGGCTCGCTGCTCGCGCCCTACTGCGACGGCTGCGGCGGGCACACCGACAACTCGGGGCTGCAGTTCATCGAGCCCGAGATCCTCGACGGCGCGCTCGACCGGCTCACCGGCCTCGGCTTCCAGGTGCACATGCACACGATCGGCGACCGCGCGGTGCGGCTCGCTCTCGACGCCGTGGAGAAGGCCCGCGCGATCCACGGCGCGCACGACCTGCGCCACCACCTCGCGCACATCCAGATCGTCCAGCCCGACGACCTGCACCGCTTCCGCGAGCTCGACGTCGTCGCCAACTGCCAGACGCTGTGGGCGCAGAGCGACCCGCAGATGGACGTGCTCACCGTGCCGTACCTCGGCCAGGACCGCGTCGACCTCATGTACCCGTTCGGCTCGCTGCTGCGCCGCGGCGCCGTCCTCGCGATGGGCTCGGACTGGCCGGTGAGCACCGCCGACCCGCTGGCGCAGATGGAGGTGGCGGTCACGCGTGTCGGCTCCGAGGACCGCTCGCGCGCGCCGTTCCTCCCCGACGAGGCGATCCCGCTCGCGGCGGCACTCGCCGGCTTCACGTCGGGCACGGCGTACGTCAACCACGACGAGCACGACTCGGGGACCCTCGAGGTCGGCAAGCGCGCCGACCTCGTGGTCCTCGACCGCGACCTGTTCGCCGACGACGCCGGGCCGATCGGCGACGCGCGCGTCGACCTCACGGTCGCGGCGGGAGCCGTCGTGCACGACCGCCTGGGCTGACACGCACGGAGATCGGACGGCTCTCCCGCAACTCCTGACCGCTGTCGGCGGTCGGCGCTAGCGTCGGCGCATTCTCGGGAGGGGTGAGGGCCCATGACCGTCCTGCTCGCCGTCGGCACCCGCAAGGGGCTGTGGCTGTTCCGGTCCGACGACCGCCGTACGTGGACCGCCGACGGTCCGCACTTCCTCATGCAGGAGACCGCCGCCGTCGCGGTCGATACGCGGTCCTCGGCGCCGCGCATCTACGCCGGCGTCATGTCCTGGCACTGGGGGCCCACTCTCGCGTGGTCCGACGACCTCGGCGCTACGTGGCACGAGACGGAGAACGCGGCCATCCGCTTCCCCGACGACACCGGCGAGGCGCTCGGGCGGATCTGGCAGATCCAGCCCGACACCGCCGACCGTCCCGACGTCGTCTGGGCCGGCTGCGAGCCGACGTCGCTGTGGCGAAGCGACGACCGCGGCGAGACCTTCTCGCTCGTGCGCGGCCTGTGGGACCACCCGCACCGCAAGGACTGGGCGCCCGGCTTCGGCGGCGCCGCCGTCCACACGATCGTGCCCGACGCGGCGTCGTCGAAGGTCACCGTCGCGATGAGCACCGGCGGCGTCTACGTCTCCGACGACGGCAGCGAGGGCTGGACGCCGCGCAACCGCGGCATCCACGTCACGTTCTCGCCCGACGAGTACCCCGAGTACGGCCAGTGCGTCCACAAGGTCGCGGTCGACGCGGGCGACCCGCAGCGGATGTACCTGCAGAACCACCATGGCGTCTACCGCAGCGACGACGGCGGCGGGCAGTGGCTCTCGATCGCCGACGGGCTGCCCAGCGACTTCGGCTTCTTCGTGCTCGCCTCCCCCACCACGCCCGGCACAGCCTGGGTGATGCCGCTCGAGGCCGACGCGCGGCGCATCCCGGTCGGCGGCCGGATGCGCGTGCACCGCACGACCGATGCCGGCGCCACGTGGCTCGAGCAGGGCGACGACGGCCTGCCCGACTCCAGCTACACCGTGGTGCTGCGCGACGCCGCCTGCGTCGACCCGCTGAGCCCCACCGGCCTCTACCTCGGTACGCGCGACGGCGTCGTGTACGCCAGCGCCGACGACGGCAGCTCGTGGCAGGTCGTGGCCGACCACCTGCCCGACGTCCTGTCGGTGCGCGCCGCCGTGATCTGAGGCGGCGCATGGCCATCACGGTGAAACTGCCGGGCCCGCTCGCCGAGCCGGCGGGCGGTGCCCGGAGCATCGCTGTCGACGTCGACGCGTCGGGAGCGCCCGCCACCGTCGGCGCGCTGCTCGACGCCCTCGCCTCGTCGCACCCGGCGCTCGAGCGTCGGATCCGCGACGAGCGCGGCGAGGTGCGCCGGTTCGTCAACCTCTACGTCGGCGACGACGACGTCCGCCACCTCGAGGGGCAGTCCACGACGGTCCGGGACGGCGACGTCGTGCACGTGCTGCCGTCGGTCGCGGGAGGCTAGCTACCCGCCGAAGACGCGCAGCACCGCGCCCTCGTCGTCGAGGACGACGTTGAGCCGGTTCGGCCGGTAGTCCAGCGTCATCGCATCGCCCGCCTGCACGACGCGCACCTGGTGGCCGTCGGCCTCGGCGGCGTCGACGACGTCGGGCATCGGCAGGCCCTCGTAGGCCTGCACCCAGGTCAGGTCCGGCGGCACGCTCACGGGTCTGCTCCTAGCTGAGGCCGACGATCTCGCCGTCCTCGTCGATGTCGATGCGCTCGGCGGCGGGGTGCTCGGAGAGGCCGGGCATCGTGCGCATGTCGCCGGCGATCGCGTAGACGTACCCGGCGCCGACGGCCGCACGCACCTCGCGCACCGGCATCCGCCAGCCGCGCGGCGCGCCGAGCAGCGACGGGTCCGACGAGATCGACAGGTGCGTCTTGGCGATGACGACCGGGAACCCGCCGTAGCCGAGCCGCTCGAACTGCTCGAGGCCCGCCTTCGCGGCCGGGCTGAGGTCGATGCCGGCGGCGCCGTACACATCGCGCGCCACATCGGTGATCTTGTCGACGAGCGGCTCGTCGAGGTCGTAGGCGAAACGCGGCTGCGAGCCGTCGGCGGCCGCTGCCTCGACGGCGTCGACGAGCTCCAGCGCACCGAGGCCGCCCTCCGCTACGTGCCGGGTCACGGCCACGCGGGCGCCTGCCTTCTCCGCGATCTCCGCGATCACCTCGTGCTCGGAGGCGTGGTCGCCCGGGAACGCGTTGATCGCGACCACCGGCGAGACGCCGAACGACTGGAGGATCTCGATGTGGTGGGCGAGGTTGCTCGCACCGGCCCGGACGTCGTCGGGGTTCTCGGCCAGCAGGTCGTCGGGCAGCGGCTTGCCCGGCTTGATGGTGAAGCGGCCGCTGTGGGCCTTGAGCGCGCGCACGGTCGTGACGAGCACGGCGACGTCGGGCTTGAGCCCGCTCACGCGGCACTTCACGTCGAAGAACCGCTCGGCGCCCATGTCGGACCCGAAGCCCGCCTCGGTGACGAGGTAGTCGCCCATCCGCGCGCCGATGAGGTCGGCGATGACGCTGGAGTTGCCGGTCGCGATGTTGCCGAACGGGCCGGTGTGCACGAGCGCCGGCGTGCCCTCGAGCGTCTGCAGCAGGTTGGGCGCGAGCGCGTCCTTGAGGATCACCGTCATCGCGCCCGCGGCCTTGAGCTGCTCGGCCGTGACGGGCTCGCCGTCGTAGGAGTAGCCGACGACGATGCGGCCGAGGCGCTGGCGCAGGTCCTGGAGATCGGTGGCGAGGCTGAGGATCACCATCACCTCGGACGCCGCCGTGATGTCGAAGCCGGCCTGGCGCGGCACGCCGTCGACCTTCGCGCCGAGGCCGACGACGATGTTGCGCAGCGAGCGGTCGTTGACGTCGAGCACCCGCCGCCACGCCACGCTGTGCGGCTCGATGCCGAGCTTGTTGCCGAAGTGCAGGTGGTTGTCGACCATCGCCGCGAGCAGGTTGTGCGCGGCGGTGACGGCGTGGAAGTCGCCGGTGAGGTGGAGGTTCATCGTCTCCATCGGCACGACCTGGCTGTAGCCGCCGCCGGCGGCGCCGCCCTTGATGCCGAACGTCGGCCCCATCGAGGGCTGCCGCAGCGCGACCGTGGCGCGGTGGCCGCGCACCGCGAGGCCCTGGGCCAGGCCGACCGCCGTCGTCGTCTTGCCCTCGCCGAGCGGCGTCGGGGTGATCGCCGTGACGAGCACGTAGCGCGCCTGCGGACGGTCGGCGAGGTCGATCGCGGCCTTCGTCGAGACCTTGGCGACGTGGCGCCCGTACGGCTCGAGATGCTCGGGCGTGAGACCGGTTCCGGCGACCACCTCCTCCAGCGGCCGGAGCCGGGCGGCTCGTGCGATCTCGAGATCGGTGGGCAGGGCAGCCGTGGTCGAAGGACCGGACGTCGTCGTCACGGCGACATCCTGCTCTCGAGGCAGGTCGCGTTTCCTGCGAACACGCCCGACCGAAGATCTTCCTGTCAGAGCCCCCCTGGGCCCACGGCGGTCAGGTCCAGATCGCGCAGGGCCAGCCGTCGGAGAACCGATCGGGCGGGTCGGGCCGGCTCACCGCACCGCCCCGGGCCACGCGCATCGCCGTCCATGCTGCCGCCGCCGCATCGGCGACGTCGTCGGCCGCGGCGATCCTGGCCACCGGCCCGAGGTCGACGGACTCGAGGTCGAGGCCCTGGCCGCGCAGCAGCGCCCGTCGCTCGGCGGCGCCGTGCCAGCTGCGCTTGGGTGCGAGCACCAGCCGGTCGCCCATCGCGCGGAAGCTCAGCTCGGGATGCACCTCGACGACGCGCCGGCCCGCACCAGGGCCGCGCACCCACGCGTCGACCTCGAGGATCTTGGGCCGCAGCGCGTACGCCTGCGCCGACACGCCCTGGCCTCCGCGCTCGCGGTTGGCCGCCGTCGCCAGCGACTGCGTCGGCGCCTCGAGCGCGGCCCGCGTCGGCGTGATGAAGATCGACGACGCCGCACTGCCGAGCGCGGCCCGCGCGAGCAGGTCGGCCTCGCGCGTGCCGGCGTCGGCGAGTCCGATCGGCATGTCGATGCCGATCACGTCGACGGGCCCGGCGTCCGCCAGCAGCGCGTCGAGGTCGGCGCCGTACGCCCCGGCGACAGACCCGCCGTCCCACACGATCCCGGCCCACCCGGTCCGGCACCCGTCCACGCCCAGCACCCGCACGCTCGCACCGTAGGCGCTCACCCCGGCCCCCGCCCGCCCAGCCAGCAGCGTTGAAGGTGCCCTGAGCCTCCTAAGGCGAGGTCCAGGGCACCTTCAACACCGCGGTCTGCTGGCCCGAAGCCCGGCCGGCGTTCCCGAGCAGCCCGCCCCGCTCTCGGGCCCGGATGCGTTGAAGGTGCCCGGAGCCTCCCAAGACGAGGTCCAGGGATGGGCCCCCGCTGGCTGGGGCGGAGGGACGACGCCGCGGCCAGTAGGGGACTTCATCACCACGCAACCCGGCCTCACTGGTCCCGGACGGACGCGCCACGCCTGCCGCGCCGGACGTGTTGAAGGTGCCCGCAGCCTCCTAAGACGAGGTCCAGGGATGGGCCCCTGCTGGCTGGGGCGGAGGGACGACGCCGCAGCCAGTAGGGGACTTCATCACTATGTGCCGGCCTGGTGGGGCGGGACTCTTCGTCACATGCGTCACTCCTGTCACAGGGTGCGGGCGGTGGCGGCGCGCCTCCCGGGGCGGCTGCCGGGGGGCTCGGAGGATGGGTCCGGCAGGGCCAGCCGGCCCGGTCTGTCGGACGTGCGCCCTAGCGTCCGGAGCACCGGCACGGCAGCCGGCGGAGGCCAGGCAGGCACGAGCCCGAGCGGCTGAAGCGCAGGACGGAGGGGACGGTCGATGGCGGCGTCGAGGACGGGCGCCGGCGCGGGGGCGTCGGCCGGCGAGCAGATCGACCTGCTCGCACTCGTCGAGCCCGCCGAGACCCTGCCCGCTGAGCCCGCTCCCTCCGACGACGCTGCCCCGGCGCCCGAGCCTGAGCGGGCCGCATCCGAAGGGGTGGCCGTCGAACTGTCCGTGGCCGAGCCCGGCACTGCTGACGCAACCGCTCCCGGGGTAGACGCTCCCGACGCTTCACAGGCCGACGCTTCCGACGTCGCCGCTCCTCACGTCGTCGCGTCGCTGGGCGCCAAGCGCGGGCTGCGGCTGCTGCACACGTCCGACTGGCACCTCGGCCGCACCCTGTTCCAGGTGCCGCTGCTCGAGGCCCAGGCCGCGTTCCTCGACTGGCTGCTCGAGACCGCGGTCGACCAGCAGGTCGACGCCGTCCTCGTCGCCGGCGACGTCTACGACCGCGCGATCCCGCCTGTCGAGGCCGTCCGCCTCCTCGACGACGCGTTCCTGCGCTTCGCCGAGGCCGGCGTGCCGCTCGTGGTCGCGAGCGGCAACCACGACTCCGCCGTCCGGCTCGGCTTCCTGTCGGGCGTGTCCGAGCGGTCGGGCATCCACCTGCGCACGAGCGTCGACGACATCGACTCCCCTGTGCTGCTCGCCGACGAGCACGGGCCGGTCGCGGTCTACGGAATCCCCTACCTGCTGCCCGACGCCGTCATGGAGCAGCTCGGCGCCGAGCGGTCCCACGAGTCGGTGCTCGCTGCCGCCGTCGGCCGCATCCGGCAGGACGCCGAGGCCCGCGGCATCGGCCGCACCGTCGTGCTCGCGCACGCGTTCATCAGCGGCGGGTCCACCACCGACTCCGAGCGCGACATCAGCGTCGGCGGCGTGGGCGACGCACCGGCCCGCGTGTTCGACGGCGTCGCCTACGCGGCGCTCGGCCACCTGCACCGGCCGCAGGACGTCCCGCTCTCCGGGTCGGCCACCACGCTGCGCTACAGCGGGTCGCCCCTCCCGTTCGGATTCGGCGAGCAGCACGACACCAAGAGCGTGGCGCTCGTCGAGCTCGGCCCCGACGGCGTCGCCGGCATCGCGCTGCTGCCCACGCCGGTACCGCGGCCGCTGCGCCAGGTGCGCGGCCGCCTCGACGAGCTGCTCGCCCGCGCAGTCGGCGACCTCGCCGACCTCGCCGACTGCTGGGTCAAGGCGGTGCTCACCGACCCGAGCCGCCCGCTATCGCCGATGGAGCGCCTGCGCGCGGTGTGGCCGCACACGCTCGTGCTCGACTTCGAGCCCGAGGGCGCACCCGTCGGCACCGAGACCGACCTCGCCCGGCTGCGCCGCACCACCGACCCCGTCGAGGTCTGCAGCCTGTTCCTCCAGTACGTCGACCGCGAGGCGCCCACCGACGCCGAGCTCGTCGTCTTGCGCGACGCCGTCGAGGCGGTCCAGCACGCCGAGGCCGGTGCCTGATGCGGCTGCACCACCTGCAGATCACGGCGATCGGCCCGTTCGCCGGCACCGAGGACATCGACCTCGACGCGCTCGCGGCCGGCGGCCTGTTCCTGCTCGAGGGCCCCACCGGCGCGGGCAAGTCGACCGTGCTCGACGCGATCGTGTTCGCCCTCTACGGCCAGACCGCGAGCACCGAGTCGTCGAGCGACCGGCTGCGCTCCCACTTCGCCGCGCCCGACGCCACCCCGCAGGTGGTGCTCGAGCTGTCGGTGCGCGGCGACCGCCTGCGCATCACGCGCGTGCCCGAGCACGAGCGGCCCAAGAAGCGCGGCGAGGGCACCACGAAGGAGAAGGCGCGCGTCCACCTCGAGCGCCTCGAGTCGGGCAGCTGGGTCTCGGTCAGCAGCAGCCACCAGGAGGTCGGCCACGTCCTCGAGGACTCCCTCGGGCTCACCCGCGAGCAGTTCACCAAGGTGGTGCTGCTGCCGCAGAACGAGTTCGCGACCTTCCTCCGGTCCGACGACGACACCCGCCGCAAGCTGCTCACCAAGGTCTTCGGCACGGCGCTGTTCGACCGCGTCACCGACGAGCTCGACCGCCGGCGCAAGGAGGCTGCGGCCGAGCGCGACGCGGCCGCCCTCGAGGTCGCCACCGCGCTCGCCCAGGCCGCCGAGGCAGCAGGTCTCGACGTCGACGGTGCCGCCGCACTGCGCGGCCTCCCGGCCGTCGAGCGGCCGCAGGCGCTCGCCCTCGTCTCCCACGGGCTCGCCGAGGCGGCCACCGACGCCGAGCAGTCCCACGCCGGTGCGTCGGCGGCCCTCGCCGCGGCAGGCGACGCGCTAGCTGCCGCCGACGCCCACGTCGCCCTGCTCGACGACGCCGTCCGCACCCGCTCGGCGATGGAGGCCCACCTCGCGGCGCGGCCGCAGCACGAGCAGCGGCAGGCCGAGCTCCGCGACGGTCGGGCCGCCGCGCCCGTGGCCGTGCTGCTCGACCAGCTCGACGCCGCCTCGCTCGAGCACGACTCCGCGCTGCGCGCGCTGCTCGACGCCGTCCCCGATGCCGACGACGCCGCCCGCCGCGGCGAGGGCGCCCACCTGCGCGCGGCTGCAGCCCGCGAGGCCGACGAGCAGGCCGCCGGGCTCGGCCACCTCGTCGACCAGGAGGCCGAGCTCGAGGCCGCGGTGGCCCACGTCGACGCCCTGCACGCCGCGGCCGACGAGGCCGGCGTCCAGCGCGCGGAGGTGGAGCACGACCTGGCGCTGCTGCCCGAGCGGATGAAGGCGGCCAACGAGCGGCTCGACGCCGCGAAGCTGCTGGCCGCGGGCGTCTCGGCGGCCGAGCAGGACGTCGTCCGGCTGAAGGCGCAGGCCGAGGCGGCGGTCGCGCTCCTGCGGCTCGAGCCGCGCGAGCTGCAGGCGCAGCGCGACGCGCAGGAGGCCCACGAGGAGTGGAACCGCCTCCACGAGAAGGCCAACGCGCTGCACAGCCGCTACCTCGACGGCATCGCCGCCAACCTCGCGGCCGTGCTCGTCAGCGGCGAGCCCTGCCTCGTCTGCGGCGGCGTCGACCACCCGCACCCGGCCAGCACCGCATCGGCAGCGATCACGCAGGACGACGTCACCGACGCACGCAACGAGTCCGACCTCGCGCAGAAGCGCTACCACGACGCCCAGGCCAAGGCCGCCGACCTCAAGACCCAGCGGGCCGACCTGCAGGCACGTGCGGGCGACCTCGACCCCGCCGAGCTCACGGCCGTCCTCGATGCGCGCGCGGCCGACCTCGAGGCCGGCCGCGCCGCGCAGGAGTCGCTCCCCCGGCTCGCCGACGAGCTCGAGGAGCTCGCGCTCAGCGCCGGCCGTCTCGAGGCGCGCCTCCAGGCGGCGCGCGAGGAGGAGGCTCGGCGCACCGCCGAGCACCGCGCCGCGCTCGACGCTCTCGGCGCCCGTCAGCGCGAGATCGAGTCCGCGCGCGAGGGCCACCCCTCCGTCGCCGCGCGCCAGCAGTCGCTGCGCACGCTGGCCGAGGCCGAGCGGCGCACGGCCGACCTCCTCACGGCTGTCGCCGCTGCGCGCTCGGCCCTCGAGCAGCGCACCCGGCAGGCGCGGACGGCCGCGTCGAAGGCGGGCTTCGCCGACCTCGACGCCGTCCGGCTGGCCCGGCGCACCGACGAGCAGCTCGAGGCGCTCGACGCCGCGTGCCGGTCGTGGGAGGCCGAGCTCGCCGCGCTCACGGCGTCGGCGCAGGACGCACGGTTCCTGGGCCTCGACCTCGCGACCGCCGACGATGTCCGCGCGCGTGCCGCCGAGCAGCGACGGATCCTCGACCAGGCCGACGCCTCCCACCGCGCCGCCATGCGCGACCTCGCCGTCGCCACGCAGCGGGTCGAGCGCTTCGCGGACGCGTGCCTGCAGGTCGCCGCTGCGCAGTCGCGCCACGACGACGCCGCCGCCGAGGCTGCGCCCGTCGAGCGCCTCGCCCGCCTCGCCCGCGGCATGGGCGGCGAGCGCAGGATGACCCTCACGAGCTATGTGCTGCGCCGCTGGTTCGAGCAGGTCGTCGACGCCGCCAACCTGCGCCTCGCCGCGATGTCGGCCGGCCGCTACGAGCTCGAGCGCACGGATGACGCCGAGCGCCGCGCCGAGCGCAGCGGGCTGTCGCTGCGCGTCATCGACCGCCACACCGGCGAGGCGCGCAACCCGCGGTCGCTGTCCGGCGGCGAGACCTTCTACACGTCGCTCGCGCTGGCACTCGGGCTCGCCGACGTCGTCAAGGCGGAGGCCGGCGGCGTCGACCTCGACACGCTGTTCATCGACGAGGGCTTCGGCAGCCTCGACCCCGAGACCCTCGAGCAGGTCATGGCCGTGATCGACGACCTGCGCGACGGCGGCCGGGCCATCGGCATCGTCAGCCACGTCGCCGAGCTCAAGGACCGCATCCCCGAGCGCCTCGAGGTCTCCCGGCCCCGGCCGCAGGGCCCGAGCACCACCCGCGTCGTCGCCTGAGCCGCCGTCCGCTCTCAGCGGACTCGCAGACTGCTTCCAGCAACACGCCCGTCCGCGGTGCCACCATGGCGGCATGACCGAGCGCGACCAGCCCCGCGACCCCGACGTGAAGCACTGGGCCGCAGCCGATCTCAGCCGGATCGTGCCCGGCGGTTCGCTGCAGGAGCCCACCGTCGCGCCGCCCACCGACTACCAGGCGATGTCGAAGGGCATGCCGGGCCCCGAGGCCGGCGGCGCCGCCGTCGTCACCCCGCTGCCCAAGCCGCGGCCCTACAAGGCCAAGCCGGTCACGAGCGGGCTGCAGCTCGGCCCGGTCGGCCGCGTGATCGTCGGCGCCGCGATCGCCGCCACGCTGGTGTTCATGGTCTGGACGGCCTGGCACAACATCCTGCCCTGAGGCTCGTGTCCCCCATCCGCGTCGCGGGGCCCTCCCCGGGATGCGGGCCCGCAGGACCGGGTGCACCCTCGGACCCAGCGGCCCGTGGGGCCGGTCCGGAGGGGACGCGCATGGTGGGGACCCGCGACTTCGACGGCGCCCCGCTGCGGCGCCCGTCCCGGCGCACTGCGCTGCTCGCCGGCTGCGCCGGCTTCGCGGCCCTGTTCCTGGTGCTGCTCCTGCTGCTGCCCGGCGTTCCTGTCGACACCGCCGTCACGGCGTACGCCGTCGACGACAGCAGCGGGCGGATCACCGTGCAGTTCGAGCGCCCGTCCGACCAGGAGCTGCGACGCGTCTACGTCGAGGAGACCGACGCCGGCGTCGTGGTGCGGGCCGTCGTCTCGGCCGACCCGTGGCGCCCGTGGGGTGGCGCCGCCCTGCGGCCGGCCGTCGTCGAGTCGACGTCGGTGCTGCTGCCCGAGCCGCTCGACGGCCGGCCGGTCCTCACCGTCGACGGCCGCGAGCTCGTAGCGCAGCCGGCGTACGCGCTGGCCCCGCCCGGTTAGTCGCCGTCCTCCCGCCTGCTCGGCATGGGAACCTCGTGCCGTGACCTCTGACCACCTCGCCGACCGCGACGGCGACGGCGTGCCCGACCGCCTGCAGGCCGGCCGGTTCGACTCCCTCGAACCGCGCGTCGTCCCGACGTCGACGTCGCAGGACCCGACTCCCGTGGACCAGCAGCTCGAGGGCGACTCCGCCGGCGTCGGGCAGTACACGCCGATGGGGCAGGTGGCCCAGCAGGTCTCCTTCGCCCGCGGAATCGCCCGCGAGGGCGGACGCGCCGGGCGCGTGTGGATCTGGATCGCCGTGGTGGTCGTGGCCGCGATCGCGGTCCTCGGCGCGGTCCAGGTGCTCGGCGACGCGTTCCGCGACGTCGACTACGGCAGCACGCAGCAGTAGCGCGCGTCAGTCGACGTCGACCTGGCGGCGGCCTGCCGCCTTCGCGCGCAGGAGCCCGCGGTCGGCCCGCGCGAGGACGTCGTCGGGGCTCTCGTCGTGGCCGGCGAGGACGGCGCCCACGGAGACCGACAGGTCGAGCGACCGGCCGTCAGCCTCCAGCGGCCCGGTGACGGCCGAGTGCAGCTTGGCCGCGACGGCTGCGAGCTCGTCCCGCGTGTGCAGGCGCTCGAGCAGCACCACGAACTCGTCGCCGCCGATGCGCGCCACGAGGTCCTGCGAGCGCACCGCCGAGGCGAGCCGGTCGGCCACCGCGCGGATGGCGGCGTCGCCGACGCCATGGCCGTGCTCGTCGTTGAGCGTCTTGAGGTTGTCGACGTCGATGAACAGCACCCCGAGCCACGACGCCGTGCCCCGGGCTCGCCTCAGGCCGCGCTCGAGCTCGCGCATGAGCTCGCCTCGGTTGATGACGCCCGTGAGGGGGTCGTGGCTGGCCCGGAACTCGAGGTCCCGGCGGAGCTCGTAGGCCTCGGTGCGGTCGACGAACTGGTGCACGTAGAACAGCGCCTGCCCGTCCTCGCCGCGCATGATGCTCGCGGCGTGCTCGACCCACACCGACCTGGCTCTGCTCACCAGACGGTGCTCGTGCCGCATGGTGTCGTCGCCCTGCTGGTGCAGCGCCTCGGTGGCGTCCTGCGCGAGATGAGCCTCCTCCGGCGGGAGGAAGTCCGACACCGACCGCCCGAGCAGCTCGTCCTCGCCGACGCCGAGCAGCTCCTGGAGCGCCTCGTTGACCTCGCGGAACGCGCCGGACGAGTCGGAGATGGCCATGCCGATGGGGGCGGCCGCCATGGCCAGCCGGAACCGCTCCTCGCTGCGGGCCAGCTCGCGGCGCGCGCGCTGCGCCTCGGTGATGTCGTGCAGTCCGATGACGGCGCCGGGGCCGTCCGGCAGGTCGACCGCATGGACCACGAGCGACATCTCGCGTACGCCGGCCGGCGTGGGCCAGCGCAGGATCCAGTCGCCGTCGAGGGTGCCGGCGTAGAAGTCGCGGCGGTAGGTCGTGAGCTTCTCGGCATCGTCGGGGTGGACGAACTCCTCGGCGCGGTGGCCGACCATCGACTCGGGGTCCCGGCCGAGCACCGGCAGCGCACTGGGCGACACCCAGAGCATGGTGCCGTCGCGCGTCGCCATGTAGACGACGTCGGACGCGTTCTCGGCGAGGAGGCGGAACCGCTCCTCGCTGAGGGCGAGCTGGTGCTGGGCGGCGAGCTGCTCGCTGACGTCGCGGAGCCCGATGACAGCGCCGATGCGTCCGTCGTGCCCGACGATCCGCCGCGCGGTCAGCTCCATGTCGCGCGGCTGCCCGTCGCGTGCGACGAGGCGCACGTCGGCGCGCACGCTCTCGGATCCGGCCTCGAAGAAGCGCTCGCGCTCCGCCTCGCCGACCTCGGCCATCGCCGGGTCGAGGAGCTCGAAGAGCCTGCGGCCCACCAGCTCGTCGGGCTCGTACCCGAGCACCGTGCGCACCGCCGACGACACCCAGAGGATGCGGCCCTCGCGCGTGGTCTCGTAGACGATGTCGCTGGCGTTCTCGGCCAGCAGCCGGAACCGCTCCGACGATCTCCGCAGCGCCTCGGCCTGCTCCATCTCGCGCGTGATGTCGTCGACCACGACGACGTTGTGCAGGAACGTGCCGTCCTCGGCGGCGACGCGCGACACCGCGATGTCGGCCCAGACGAGCGACCCGTCGGCCCGGAGGTACCGCTTGCGGACCTCCATCGAGGCCCGCTGGCCCGACACGATCTCGCGGAAGACGGACTCGGTCACGCCAGCATCGGCCGGATCGGTCACCTCGAGGATGCTGCGTCCTACGAGGTCGTCGATGCTGTACCGGAGCAGCCCGGCGAACGCCTCGTTGACATCGAGGAAGCGCCCGTCCTCCCCCACGAGCGCGATACCGATCGACGCGTGACGCATGGTCTGGTGGAACCGCTCCTCGCTGGCAGCCAGCGCATCGGTCAGGCGCCGCTGCTCGGTGATGTCGACGGCGACCGAGGAGCCGCCGATGACGCGGCCGTCGTCGTCGCGCACCGGGGCGACGTCGACGCGGAACATGCCGCTGCCGGACCGCCCCGGCACCTCGAACGACGACGCCTCGCCGTCGAGCGCGCGGCGGTAGAGCGGTTCGTAGAACGCCCAGCGGTCGGCTCCGAGCGCCTCGGCGGCGTGCCGGCCCTCGAGCTCGGCGGGCTCGAGCCCCTGCTCGCGCACAGCGGCGCCGCGCACGAGGCGGAACACGAGGTCGCGGTCGAAGATCATGACCGAGGACGCGGGCAGCTCGTCGAGGCCCAGGGCGATCACAGGGTCGACGGAGGAGGCGTCCCGCCCGCCCGGCAGCCGCTGCATCACGACCTCGCTGACCCCCCTCGCCGCGACCGTACGCCGCCCGACGGCCGCGTTGCCTGCCCAACGGGTCGCCCGTCCGGGGTGATCGCCGCCTCGATCGGACCAGCCGCCAGCGCGGGCAGATCCCGGCAGCGGGTTCAGCCGAGGCCGACCTGGTTGCGGCCGCCCTCCTTGGCCCGGTAGAGCGCCTTGTCCGCGCGGAGCAGCACGTGGTCGGGGGTGTCGGCCGGCGACGCCAGCACGGCGCCGACGCTGACGGTCACCTCGATCGTGCCGTCCCCCGAGGGGACGGGGCGTGCCACCGAGGCGCGGCACTTCTCGGCGACCCGGCCGACGACGTCCAGCGAGGGCACGTTCTCGAGGACGACCACGAACTCGTCGCCGCCGATCCGTGCCACGACGTCGTCCTGCCGCACGGCATCGCCGAGGCGGTCGGCGACGGCGGTGATCGCGTCATCGCCGCCCCTGTGGCCGAACGTGTCGTTGATCGGCTTGAGGTTGTCGATGTCGACGAAGAGCACGCCGAGGCCCTGAGCGTCGGGCGCCGTGAGCCGGCGGTGCAGGTGGGCCATGAGCTCGGCGCGGTTGGTCGCACCGGTGAGCCCGTCGCGGCTGGCGCGGAACTCGAGGTCGGCGCGCTGGTCGTGCGCCTGGGTCTGGTCGACGAACTGGTGCACGAAGAAGATCGGCACCCCGCGCTCGTCGCGGGTGACGCTGACCGCGTGCACGACCCACACCTCGCGGTCGTCGACCACGAGCGCGTGCTCCTGGCTGACCGAGTCCAGACCCTGCTCGAAGATCGCCGCCTCCGCCTCGACGACGAGGTGCAGGTCGTCGGGCGGGAGCAGGTCGGCGAGCGTGCGGCCGAGCAGGCGGCTGCGGTCGAGGCCGGTGAGGTCGCACAGGGCCTGGTTCACCTGGACGAGGTGGCCGTGGCCGTCGGCGATCGCCATGCCGTGCGGGGCGCTGGCCATGGCCAGGCGGAAGCGCTCCTCGCTGCGCGCCAGCGTGCGGCGCGCCTGCTGCTCATCGGTCACGTCGCGCAGCCCGATCACCGCGCCGTCGGCGAGGCCCTCATCGGCGTCGATCGGCCGCGAGGTCACCTCCATCTCGCGGTAGGCGCCGCTGAGCGTGCGGAACCGGACGACGGCCTTGGTGCTGTGCTGGTCGCGGTGCAGCCCCGGAACGCCCGCCTTGCTGCCGTCCGGTGCCGAGCCCAGGACGGCCTGGAGCAGCGCGGCGTCCTCCGGTGCCACGAGGCTGGTGGTAGGCGTGCCGACGAGGCCGCCGGCCTCCCAGCCGAGGACGTGCGAGACCGAGGGCGACACCCAGCGGATCACGCCGGCCGCGTCGGCCTGGTAGACGACGTCGGACGCGTTCTCGGCCATCAGCCGGAACTGGTGGGCGGTCTTCTGCAGCACCTCGAAGTTGGCCACCTCGGTGCCGACGTCGACGAGCTGCACGAGCATCCGCGGCATCTCGCCGTCGGGCTCGGAGATGCAGATGAGCGCGACGTCCGTGTGCATGATCTCGCCGCCGCGCGCGAAAAGGCGCACGCGCAGCTGCGCGGCGTCGCGGCGTCCGGCCAGGAGGTCCTGCATCCGCAGCACGATGCCGCTCGCGTCGTCGGCGTGGCACAGGGTGAACAGGCTGCGGCCGAGGACGTCGTCGGCCTCGCGGTCGAGCAGACGGCTGACAGCGGCGTTGAGCTCGAGGATGCGGCCCTCGGCATCGCAGACAGCGGTGGCGATCGGCGAGCGGAGCAGGGCGGGCAGAGCGACGGCGTTGACGCCGGGCGCGACAGCCGGGCGCTCCGACGCGACGGCGGGGCGCTGCGGGGCCGGGTGGTTCGGCACGGGCAGGCCGCCTGCGGGCTCGTCGTCGACGATGTCGAGACGGTCCTCGAGCTCGTCGGGTCCGGGCCGGTGCATGCGCTCTCCTGTGCCGGCGGCTCCGGCGTCGGTCGGTCGGGGTCCCTGGAGCACGGCGGCACCGGTCGGGGTGCGCAGCAGCAGGGGCTGGGCAGTCACGCCTCGCCTCCTTGCTCGCGCGTGATGCAGGTGCGATCAGGCTAGGAACCGCCGCGATGCCGTGTCGCCCGCCGACGCTCACCGCTCGATCAAGACCCGGCCCGGCTCGCCGACCGGTCAGGCCCGCCCCGCACGACCAGGCCCCCCGCACCCCCGATTTCCCTGAGCACCCCCTGAGCCCATCCGGCCCAACCTCCCCCTCCGCGGGCCGGCCAGGGATGCGTTGAAGGTGCCCTAGGACTCCTAAGAGGAAGTCCAGGGCACCTTCAACACCAACCCGGCCACCCCGCCGACCGGCGCCGCCGGCTCCCCTCGGGCCGCTGGGGATGCGTTGAAGGTGCCCTCAGACTCCTAAGAGGAAGTGCAGGGCACCTTCAACACCCAAGAGGCCAGCCGGCGCGGGCACCCGCGGGCTGCTCGGATGCGTTGAAGGTGCCCTAGGACTCCTAAGAGGAAGTCCAGGGCACCTTCAACGCCTGCCTGAGCGGCTTGGTCAGCGGAGGACGTGGGTGCCGGGGATGGCGGGGAGGTCGGGGGCGTCCCCGCGCGGTCTGGTGGACGGGGCGGCGTCTGAGTCTGCTGCTGGGTCTGCGTCCGAGCTGGGCTCCTGGTCGGCCACGACGGCGGCTACCCAGGCGGCTATCAGGGCGGCCAGGGTGGCTCGGGCGGCGTCGGGGTCGGGGCCGCCGCTGCACAGCCGGCGTCCGACCGCGCGCTGCCGGTCGTCGAGCATGTCGGCGTGGCCCAGGCCGTCGACGACGACGTGCCGCGCCGCCGGCGTGGCCCGGGCGAACTGCTCGTGGTTGACGCCCTCGGGGGCGCAGCGCCCGCCGACACCCGCGCCGATCACGAGGGCCGGGACGTCGAAGGCGGCGTCCGTGGCGGTCGAGACGGGGACGCTAGTACGCCGGCCCTCCCCGTCCACCGGGTCGATGAGCACGAGCGAGGCCGGCAGCCCGTCGTCGACGAGGGTGGCGGCCGCCAGCCACGCCGCCTGGCCGCCGCGCGAGTGCCCGGCGAGGTGGACGCGGCAGCCGGGGCGCTGCGCCGCGGTCGTCCGTACGAGGTCGGACGCCGCGCACGCCTCGGCCGACACCGGCACGCGTCCGGCCAGCGCACCGACGCCCCGCCGGTAGAGCTGGCCGACGACGACCGTGATGCCCGACTCCGCCAGCGAGCCGGCGAGCGCGGAGTACGACGATGCCGCGTTCATGAACCCGGGCAGCAGGACGACGACGTCGCTGCCGCCACCCTCGACGACGAGCACACGGCCTCCCGGGACGGTGCCGCCGGCGGCGGCGGACCCATCGTGGTCGGCCGGGTCCGCGACCGCAGCCGAACGCGCGACCCACCTGCAGCGGGGACGCGGCTGTCGGCGCGGCGCTCGGCGAATCAGTGGCGCCGTCGCAGCCGCAGGTCTAACGTCCGATCACCGGGACGGAGTAACGCCAGGCTTGCCTGAGCCGTTCCAGCCACGGACGGTCCGCCGTCCCCACGAACGTAGCGTCCCGGCCGCGATGTCCCTCCCGGCCGGGACGCTGCACGTCCGGGCCCGGCAGCCGCGGCGATCAGGCCGACGGACGGCGCAGCACGACGACGGTGAAGGGCTGCTCCGAGCCCCACGGCGTCCGGTGCACGCGCCGCTCCGAGCGCTCGAGGGACCACGTCCCCGCGCCCAGCGCAGACACCAGCCCCTCGGCGTCGTACCGCGACACCGGCAGGCCGCTGCAGCTCTCCGGCCCGTCCGAGGCGAACGTCGCGACGACGGCGTAGCCGCCGGGCCGCAGCCCGCTGCGCAGGCTCGCCCGGTACACCTCGACGTCGTCGGGGTCGGTGAGGAAGTGGAACACCGCCCGGTCGAACCAGACGTCGGCCGGCCGGTGGAGCTCCAGCGAGAGCACGTCTGCGACCACCGTGCGCACGTGCTCGTCGAGGTGCGGGTGCGAGGCGCGCAGCCGCTCGCGCGTACGGGCGAGCGCCGTCGGGCTCAGGTCGACCAGCGTGACGTCGGTGTGCCCGCGGTCGAGCAGCGCATCGACCAGGGTCGACGACCCGCTGCCGATGTCGACGATGTGCGCCTGCCGGCCCACCCCGGTGCTCTCGACGAGGTCGACCCAGACGTCGTCCTCGTCCTGCCACCACGAGACGCCCGCGGCCTCCTTGCCCGCGTGGACGTCCTCCCAGTGGCCCGTGCCCACGTCGTCGGTCACGGCCTCATCCTCCCGCGGCACCGGGCCGCATGGCTCGTCTGCGGAATCACGACGACGGATCAGGAGAACAGCGCGCTGTAGCCGTTGATCGCGGGCTGGCCGCCGAGGTGGGCGAACAGCACGTTCGACGACGGGTCGATCTCCTTGCGGCCCACGAGATCGATGACCGCGGCCATCGACTTCCCCTCGTACACGGGGTCGGTGATCATGCCCTCGGTGCGGGCGGCCGTGCGCATCGCGTCGAGCGTCTGCTCGTCGGGGATGCCGTAGATGCCCGCGTGGTAGCGCTCGTCGAGCTCGACGTCGTCGCCGGTGATGGGCGCCTCGACGCCGATGAGCTGAGCGGTTCCGGCGGCGATGCGGGTGATCTGCTCGTGGGTCTCGGCCGGCTTGGCCGACGCGTCGACGCCGAGCACGCGCCGCACCCGTCCGCCGGCCTGCTCGACAGCGCGGAAGCCCGCGACCATGCCGGCCTGCGTGGAGCCCGTGACCGAGCAGACGACGACGGTGTCGAAGAAGACGCCGAGCTGCTGCTCCTGCTCGGCCACCTCGTAGGCCCAGCCGGCGAAGCCGAGGCCGCCGAGGCGGTGGTCGGACGCGCCCGCGGGGATGGCGTAGGGCTTGCCGCCGCGCTCCTCGATCTCGCGCAGCGCGTTCTCCCACGACTCCTTGAAGCCGATGCCGAACTCGGCCTTCACCAGCCGCACATCGGCGCCGGCCAGGCGCGAGAGCAGGATGTTGCCGACCTTGTCGTAGACGGCGTCGGGCCAGTCGACCCACGACTCCTGCACGAGGACGCACTTCAGCCCGGCGCGCGCCGCGACGGCCGCGACCTGGCGGGTGTGGTTGCTCTGCACGCCGCCGATCGACACGAGCGTGTCGCAGCCCTGCGCGATCGCGTCGGCCACGAGGTACTCGAGCTTGCGGGTCTTGTTGCCGCCGAACGCGATGCCGGAGTTGAGGTCCTCGCGCTTGGCCCACACCGACGCGCCCCCGAGGTGCGCCGTGAGCCGCTCGAGCGGGTGCACCGGCGACGGGCCGAGCAGCAGCGGGTAGCGGTCGAAGTCCTGGAGCGTCGTCACGGTGCGTCCTCCTCGGGCCGGCGCCGGCGGCGCTGGGGCTGTGATGGTGCGGCGGGTGGGGCGGGTGGGGCGGATACGGCGCCGGCGGCGTCGAGCTGCTGCTCGAGCGCCGTCCAGATCGTGCGGGTGACCTCGACGGCGACGTCGACGTCGCGGGCCTGGCAGGCGCGCAGCAGCCGGGCGTGCAGCCGCACGGACTCGCGGCCGGGCACCTCGGTGAAGCGGGCGCGCTCGAGCCGACGGATGAGCGGCGTGAAGCGCTCGATCGTCGCGGCGGCAGCCTTGTTGCCGGCGGCCCGCACCGGGACGTCGTGCAGGGCGTCGTCGGCGGCCAGCGCGGCGTCGACGTCGCCGGAGCGCACGGCCGCGGCGAAGGCCCGCTCGTGCCCGGCCATCTCGGCGAGTTCGCCGTCGGACATGCGCGGCACGGCGAGGGCGACGGCGAGCTCGTGCATCGAGCGCACGACCTGCACGGCGTCGCGCACCTCGCGGTCGATGACGGGCGTGACGCGGGTCCAGCTCTGGGGCTTGGTCTCCACCAGGCCGTCGTCGACGAGGCGCGCCAGCGCGCTGCGGATGGGCGCGCGCCCGAGGCCCCAGCGCTCCGCGAGGCCGTCCTCGCGCAGGGTCTCGCCGGGGGCGAGGTCGCCCAGCACGATCGCCTCGCGCAGGACGTCGTAGGCGGCGTCCTTCTTGAGGCGTCGGGTCACACTGAAATGTTAGTGGGGTCGATGGCTGGGCCGGAAGGGGGAACGGTCAGCCGATCAGGACGGCGGGGCCTCGCGCCGCCACACCCACGTGAGCAGCAGCGCGGGGAGCACGAGGTTGACCACGCCGAGGCCCAGCCAGAACAGGTCGGGGCCGTCAGGCGCGGTGAAGGCCAGCGCGAAGCACGCCAGCGGCAGGACCAGGAGCAGCACCGTGGCCGAGATCCGGCCGGCGGTCGACCACGAGCGGGCCGGCGCGGCCCGCTCCCCCATCACCGTCATGCGTGCTGCATCGGCACGTGCGGCGCGTGGGGCGCGCGCCCGTTCGGGTGTCAGCCGATCGAGCCGCCGGGCGGCGGCGTCGACGTCGACCGCGTCGGCGTGGGCTTCGGCTTGGGGGACGACGAGGTGGGCTTCGGCGTCGGCGAGGCGGAGGTGGGTGTCGGTGTGGGCGTCGGCGACTCCGAGGTCGGCGTGGGGCTCGCCGTCGGCGAGGCCGAGCTGGGGGTCGGGGTCGGCGACGCCGCCCCCAGCGTGACGCGCACGATCTGCTTGTCGGCGTCGGTCCAGATCGCCTCCGCCGGCACCTTGCCCGGGGGCAGCGGCACCGACCACAGCGTGAGGGTGCGGCCCGACGGCGGCAGCGTGAGGCTGGTGAGCTCGTCGCTCGTCACGCCGGCGTACTGGACGCCGAGCGCATCGCGGAACGCCAGCGTGCGCGGGTCGAGGGTGAGCTCGGTGGCGCTGCCGTTGACGAAGTACACCCGCACCTGGCAGAGGTTGCCGTTGCCCGCCGCCACGCACAGCGGCGCGTCGCCGGCGAGGGTGACGTCGTCCGCGGAGGCGAGCACCTCCTGGCTGCCGCAGCCTGCCAGCAGCAGCGCCCCGGCCGCGACGACGACGCCGACGAGCCGCTTCGTCACGTGACCACCACGGTGTAGTAGTCCGAGCGCGTGGCCTCGTACGCCGTGCTCGCCGCCAGCGAGATCCGCAGCTGGTAGGTGCCAGCGCGCGTGAACGTGAACGTCAGCGGGATCCGCTCGCCCTTGGACTTGCCGGTGGCGAGGGTGAACAGCTGGCCCTGGTAGACGTAGCGCAGCGCGAGCGTGGTGCCGACGGGCAGGCCAGGCACGAAGCACGTGCCGGTGCCCTGCTTGCCCTTCACCAGCGTGGTGTCGTCGATCGAGCACGACAGGGGCGCCAGGACCTTCGCGCGCTTGACGACGTCGGAGCCCACCATCCAGGTGCGCCCGCTCGGCGTGCGCCGGGTGAGCGCCGTCGCGGTGATCTTGGAGTTGGACCCGGGACGGATCACGAGGCGCCACAGGCCCTGCGAGTCGGTCGTCACCGTCGTCGTGACCGTTGAGCCGATCGCCGGGTCGCGAACCACGCGCACGGTGACGCCGGGGATGCCGAAGCCGGTCTTCACCGACGTCACCTTGCCCCTGAGCGTCACCTGCCTGCCCGACTCCACGATCGCCGGCGTCGCCATCGTCGACACGGTGGTGGTGTAGCCGTAGTAGGTGCGGCCGGTGTCGGCGAAGCGCACGTAGGTGTTGGGCGCGCCCGGCTTGGAGGTGTAGACGCGCACCCGGATGCTCTTGGGGCCGATCGACGCCCGCGACGCCCACACCAGGGTCGTCTTGCACGTCGCGTTCGACTGGGAGACAGGGCAGGTGTAGCTGTCGCGGAGCGCACCGTCGACGTAGAGGCGCAGCAGGCGCGGCCGGTCGGACTGGCTCAGCGCCGTGTACGCCGTCACCGCGATCCGCGTGGGCGACGTCGTGATGATCGCGCCGTTGGCGGGCGAGGTGACGACGACGCGCGGAGCGCGGTTGCTCACGGCCATGGTCACCGGGCCGGCGCTGTCGCGCTTGCCGTTCACCGTCGTCACGAAGGCTCGGACGACGGCCGAGGTGACCTTGGAGTTCGTGGAGTCCCACGTGAGGTCGCGCGAGCAGCTGCTCACGTTCCCCGGGCAGGCCGCGGTGGCGACGATGTCGCCGTTGATCGACAGCTCGAGCGTCTTCGGGTAATCGGTGAGAGCGGCGTCGGTCGTCCCGGTGACGGTGAAGACCTTCTTGCCGGTGATGGTGCCGGTCGACGGGCTGAACACCACGCGCGGCAGCGGATTCGCGACGGTGATCGCGACGTTGCCCGACTGCGCGGTACGGCTCGCGGTGGTGACGACCTCGCCGTAGAGGTTGTAGTTGCCGTCGGCGAGCGTGGTCGCGTCGAAGTTGAAGACGGCGGTGCACGAGTTCTGCGCGGCCGGGCAGAGCACCAGGCCGATGGAGGCGGCGTCGCCCTGGCGGAAGAGCCGCACCTCCGACGGGTACTCCGTGAGGGTCGCGCTGGTGTCGGCGTTGACCGTCACCTGGATCTTGCCCTTCACGGGGCTGCTGATCGGGTCGAGCGACACCTGCGGAGCCGGCGTGTTCGCCGACACAGTGACGCCGGCGCTGTCGACCGTGGTGCTGCCGGTGCCGATCGTGACCAGCCGTGCCACGAGCGTGCGGCTGCCGCTGGCACCGGTGGCGTCCCACTGCAGCGATCCGGTGCACGTCTTGGCCACCGGGCAGGTGAACGTGTCGACGGTGGTGCCGTTCACGCGCAACGAGACGGTGTTGGGCCGGTCAGGTCGGCCGGTGGTGTCAGCCGTGAAGTTGACGGTCGTGGTGCCGACCACCGTCGCACCGGCGGACGGGCTGGTGATGGACACCGTCGGCAGGTTGTTGATGTTGATCGTGCGGGCGGCGCTGACCACCTGGGTGCCCAGCGCTGTGGTCATCCGGACGGAGACCGCGTAGGAACCGTTGTCCGGCGTCCAGCTGAACGAGCCGGTGCAGGTGTGCGTCGTGCCGCCGGGGCAGACGAAGGCGCTGCCCGTCGCGACGCCGTCGACGAGCAGGCGCACGGTGTCCGGGACGTCGTCGATGTTGGCGTTGGTGGACGACGTGAACTGCACCGTCACCGTCCCCGTGACGTTCGCCCCGTTGGCCGGCGACGTCACCGCCGCGGTAGGAGCGGCCGTGCTCACGGTGACGAGCGTGCCGTTGACGATGGTCGAGTCGCTCAGCAGCATCCGCGCGCGGACGTCGTAGCTGACGCCGGCCTGCTCCGGGGGGTCCCACGTGAGGCTGCTCGTCGAGCAGGGGTTGTCGCCGCTGCAGGCGACGCTGTCGACCACGGTGCCGTCCACGAGCAGCTGCAGGGTCTGCGGCGTGCGGGAGTCGAGGGCGTCGGTCTCGCCCTCTGCGCTGATGGTCTTGACCGCGCCGCTGATGGTGCCGGCCGACAGGCCGCTCCACGAGAACGTCGGGGCAGGCGGCACCACGTCGATGGTCACCGTGCTGGAGGTGTCGAGCGGGGTGCCGTCGGGGTCGTTGATGCCGTAGAGCTCGGCGCGGAGGTCGACGCTGCGGGCCGAGCCCTGAGCGGTCCAGGAGATGTCGCCCGAGCAGGCGGTGCTCACCTCGTCGCAGGTGATGGTGCCGAGCAGGGTGCTGGCACCGCCGATGATCTCGATCTTGCGGGCGGCGTTGCCGGCGTCGTCGGTGTCGGCCGTCGCGGAGATGGTCGTGCTGCCCCACACGTTGGCGCCCGCAGCCGGGCTCGTGATGCTCACGCTGCTCGCGGCGTGGGCCGGCAGGGCGGGGACGAGGGTCACGACGAGGGCGGCGGCGGCGATCGCCAGGATGCGACGGCCTGCTCGGGCCACGGACACGGTCACGGACGGACTCCCCACACGAACTGCTCACTGCCCCACGGACCGACCCCCGGTCCGGCTCGGCGGGCTCACCCTATGCCGCTGCGGGGACAGCGGGAGCCCCGGTCCGGGATCCGGAATCCCTTGCGGCGCAAGCACCGACACGCCCCCGTCCGAGTGCTGACTCTGCGCCAGAGTGCCGTTACGCAGCGTGCTACCTGACGCTCGATGCAGTGACGCTGAGCGAGATTCGCTCGACCTCGACCGCAGGGTCAGCGGTCCGTGTCGGGTCGGGAGAAGGGCCCCGGACGCCGCCGGTGCCGAGTGGCCGCCCTCGGCACGGCCCGGCACCAGCGGTGCTGGTGAGAACGTCTGCCGGCGACGGGGGTGCGACCGGCAGCCGCGCTCAGGCGCCGCGGGCGGCGTCCGGGTGCTCGTCGGGATCGCGCGGCGTGGGCAACCCGGTGCCCGTGGCCGTCGTCGATCCGGTCGTGCCGTCGTGCGGGTGGGTGCTCCCAGCGGCACCGGCCATGCCGGCCCGCGCCGCCGAGGCCGCGGCGGAGGCGGCCGAGCGGTTCTGGGCCCGGCCGCCGGCGGCGCTCGTGGCGTGGAGGTCCGGGTTGCTCGAGCGGTGCGACCGGGCCGGGGCCAGGACGTCGACGTCCCAGTCGAGGGCGTCGAGCGCCGACAGGTCCGACACGCTCGTCTCCGGCAGCAGGCTCACCACGAGCTTGCCGGGCGGGTCGATCCCGGCGACGAGGCCGTCGAGCAGGTCGGAGTCGTAGTGGCGCCAGGTGGAGACGTCGACGTGGCCGACGTTCCAGGGCAGGCCGCCGGCCATCTGCGAGAGCGCGAGCGGGATCGGATCCCGGGGAAGGCTCGTGAGCGCCAGCAGCAGGACGAGGCCGTCGGCGAGGGAGCGCTCGGGCGACCGCGGGGCCCAGCTGACCCGGCCCTGCGGCACCTGCTCGGTGCACCAGTAGGCGCCGGTTGCGTCCTCGTAGAACCACAGGGACAGGTACGGCGTGACGCCGCCGAGCCGTCGGTGCGGCGCCCCGAGGAGCAGAGAAGCAGTGCCGGTCGCCATGGGACCCCCGTCCTGTGCCGCCCGGTCCCCCACCGGTGCGCGCATCGCGACCCTAGTGATCATCGACAGCACGTCGCACGCCATGTCCTCGCACCACGGGACACCGGGCTCCCCCGAGGCGGGTGGCACATGGCGGGTTCGCGCCACGGCGGATCCGCGACACCCCGGCGTACGTCGCACTCCTCGTGCCCGCGACACCTCCCCTCGATCCCGCACGCCCCGACGACGGACGCGACACGGCCGCCGCCGCGCTGGAGCGGCAGGACGCGGGTGGCAGCAGCGCCGCCGTGCCGACGCCGCCCTCCCCCGCCCGACGCCGTCAGGGCCTGTGGGCCGCGGTCGCCGCGGTCGTTCTGCTCGCCCTCGGCTGGGTCGTCGCCGACCAGCTGACCGCCGCCCTGCGGATCTCGTCGCAGCCCTCCACCGCCCCCAGCGAGCAGCTCGTCGCAGCAACGGTCGGCGCCCCGGCGACCTACGACGTCGTCCGCACCGTCGTGATGCCGAGCGACGACCCGCTGCTGCAGCTCGCCGCACGCACCTACGCCGATGCGCTGGAGGCCCGCACGGGCACCCGGCCGGCTGTCGTCGTCGGCGCGTCCGGCGGGACCGACGGCCGCACGACGGTCGTCGCGCTCGACAAGGCTCTGCCCCTGAACGTCGGCACGACCAACCGAGACCAGGGCTACCGGCTCGCGACGCAGGGCCAGGTGCTCACTGTCGCCGCGCAGGAGCGCCAGGGCGCGGCCGCGGGCCTGTTCGCGCTCGCCGACACCATCGAGTCGGGCCGCCCGCTCCCCGCCGACGGCACCTTCGCGCCGGCGCTGGGCATCCGGATGCTCGACTCCGGCGCCGTCGGCGTCGAACCCGACCCCGAGGCCTGGCGCAGCGGCACCGACTACTCGCACAACAGCCTCGCGTTCCGCAACGCGATCCTCACCGACGCGCCCTACGTCGACCAGGAGGCGCTGGCCGAGGACGCCGCCGACTTCCGCGCGTTCGTCGACCACGGCCTCCAGCAGGGCTACAACGCCATCGCCATCAACGGGTTCCTCGAGTACCTGACGTTCGACGGCGTCGGCAGCGGCACCGACGTGTACGCCGAGGACGACCCGCACCGGGCGCGCGCGATCGCCATGCGCGAGAGCTTCGGCCCGATGCTGAAGTACGCCCACGACATGGGCATGCAGCTGGTCCTCAAGACCGACATGCTCGCCCTCACCACGCCGCTCGAGCAGTACTTCGACCGCGAGCTCGGTGGCGTCGACGTCGACGACCCGCGGCTGTGGGACGTCTACCAGGCCGGGCTGCACGAGCTGTTCCAGGAGATGCCCTACGTCGACGCCCTCATGGTGCGCATCGGCGAGGCCGGCACCGTCTACGACATCCCGGGCTGGGACTACTACTCGCGCCTCGCCGTCACCACAGTCCCGTCGGTGCGCAGCATGCTCACCGCGTTCACCGACGTCGCGGAGCAGGACGGCAAGGACATCGTCTTCCGGTCGTGGTCGGTGGGCGTCGGCGACGTCGGCGACATGCACACGAGCCAGAAGTCCTACGCCGCGGTGCTGGACGGCATCGACAGCCCCCGGCTCGTCGTCTCGACGAAGTACTCGCTCGGCGACTTCTACAGCCACCTGCCCCTGAACGACACGCTCGAGGCCGGCGACCACCGGCGCATCGTCGAGCTGCAGGGCCGCCGCGAGTTCGAGGCCTACGGCTCGCTTCCCAACGACCTGACGGTGCTGCACCAGGAGGCGCTGCAGAGGTTCATCGCGGCGAACCCGGAGGTCGAGGGCATCTGGCTCTGGACGCAGGACGGCGGCCCATGGCGCGCCGGCCCCATGTCGCTCTACCTCAAGACCGGCTTCTGGCAGCTCTACGACCTCTCGGCCTACGCCGCCGGCCGGCTGGCCTGGAACCCGGACGCCGACGCCTCAGCCATCACGGCCGACTGGGCGCGCCGAACCTTCTCCGACGACCCGGCCACGGTCGCCGCCATCACCACGGCGATGGCGCAGTCGCGCGAGGCGATCTCGAAGGGCCTCTACATCGGCCCGTACGCCGACCTCAAGGTCAAGGCGCTCGGCCTCGAGCCGCCGCCGATGATGTGGATCTTCGAGTGGGACATCGTCACTGGCGACTCCGCCGTGCTCGGCACTGTCTACGACACCAGCCGCGGCGAGCTCGACCGCGCGATCGCCGAGGGCCCTGAGGCTGTTGCCATCGCGGAGCGCATGCGCGACGCCGTCGCCGCCACCGACCCGTCGACATGGCGCAGCGCGGAGCTGCGCGACCGGTTCGTGTCGACGCTGGACTACCAGGTCGACCTGTTCACGACGCTGGCCGCCTACCGCACGATGGTGCTGCGCCACGAGCAGTGGCTCGACACCGGGTCGTCCGAGGCGAAGGCCGCGTGGGTGCAGGCGCGCACCCAGTAAGTCGCCGCCCGCGACGAGCACGTGGCCGCCTACTCCGGCGACATCGACCTGCCGGCCTACCAGTTCACCGCGGCCGACATCGGGCTCGAGCGGGCCGACCGCGACGAGCCGATGGCATGGCTCTCGCGCGGGCTCCTCGTGCTGCTCGTCGTCCTGCTTCTGCTCGGATCGCGGCCGGGCCAGCGCCTCCTGCGCGCGACGCCGTCCAGCGACGACGACGGGCGCCGGCGTCGTCCGGTGCCAGGCTCGCTCGCGCTGCGCGCGCTCTGGGTGGGGCTGACGCGCCCGTGGAAGGTGCCCTCGTCGGAAGGCGCCACGCGTCTCGACCGGGTGCTCGTGTGGCTGATCCCGGTGCTCGCGATCGTGCTGTCGCGCTCGGTCTACACGTGGTTCGCCGCGCCGGCGCACCTCGTGCTGGTGCTCGGCGCATGGGCGCTGTTCCTGATCGTGCTGCGGCTCTCGGTGCGCGGCCGCGACGGCTGGATGCTCTGGGCCGGCGTCGGCGGCGCCGCAGTCCTGCGCACTCTCGTGCTGCTGGTGGCGCTCGCCCCGCGCGGCCCCGGCGGCTACTGGTTCTCGTTCTGGACCCGGCCGGAGAGCCGCACGCTCTACGTCGTCGTCGCGTTCGCGGCGTTCGCGTGGGTGCTCGTAGCGGCATGGCTGGTGCTGCGCTCGCACTACGGCATGACGCGACGCGGCGCGTGGGGCCGGCTGCTGCTCGCCTGTGCCGCGCCGCTCGTCGTGCTGGGCGGCCTGGTGACCGTGATCGGCCTCGAGACCGCGCTGACGGCCTGGAACGACCAGATGGCGCTGCTCCCCTGGGGCCTGTCGCGGATCCTCGGCATCACGACCTACCTCGGCATCCCGACCGAGCTGCCGGTGTACGCCGTCGCGCTCGGCGTGGTCCTCGCCGCAGTGGGCGCCGTCCTCTACGCGACGAGCCGCCGCCGCGACGCCCTCGCCTGAGCCACCCCACCGCCGAGACTGATCGTCGGGGGGTTATGGCACCCCGCAAAACCCCCAGACGATCAGCCTCGGCGGCTTCGTGGTGCGTTCAGGCCTCGACCGGCACCGGGAACACCTGGTCGGCCGGGTGGCCCGCCCGCTCGTGGATGCGGCGGACGGCGTCCGCGCTCGGCGCCTCGGCCAGGCACCAGACCATGCCCGACTCCGGATCGGCCCACGCGTGCTGGAAGTCGACGCCCTCCTCGGCCTGGATCGCGAGGTCGGCCTGGTGCGCCTCCATCAGCGCCTCGCCGGTGATGCCCTGCATTCCGCTGTGGACGTCCATGAACATCGGCATTGCGGCCTCCGGTCGCGTCCCTCCTGGTGAGGAGGCGACGGTCCACCCGCGGAGGCCGGGACGCAATGACCCGACCTGGCCAGCCCGTCCGGGCCGTCAGTCCGTGCTGAGGGGCACGGGCGCGGTGAAGACCTCGCCCGCCTCGGGGTGCGTGACGACCAGGCCCTCGGGCGCCACCACGGCAGCGACGTTGGACCGGCTGACCGGATCGGTGTCGTCGAGCGTGCCCGCTGCGACGACGTCGCTGGTCGCCGCGTCGAGCGCCAGCACCCCGGGGCCCTTCTGGCCCACGACGTACACGGTGGAGCCGCCGACGGCGACCGCGTCGGCGTACTGGAGGCGGTAGCCGGTCAGCTCTTCGAGCGTCGTCGGGTCGAGGACGACGACGCTGTCGTCGACGGTGCACGCGACATAGACACGTGAACCCGCCTCGGCGATGCCCTGCGGCCCCTTGCAGACGGCGTCGCGCGAGACGTCGATGCGCCGGGTGCGCAGGTCGATACCGGTCACGGCGCCGTCCTCGTACGACGTCACCCAGAGATCGGACGAGCCGACCGCGGCCAGCCGCGGTCCCGCCGGGACGGGGACCTCGTCGAGCTTCTTGCCCGTGCGCGCATCGAGCAGCACGACGCGCGACCCGGCCTGGTCGACGACCCACAGCTGGCTGCCGACGGCCGCGAGCCCCTCCGGCTCCGCGCCGTCGCCGAGGCTGACGCGCATGCGCACCTTGCCGTCGGCGTCGAGGTTGACCACCTCGCCGGTGTCGAACAGCGAGACCCACAGCCCGCCGGCGGAGTCGGTGATCCGCAACGGGATCCCCCCGAGCGGCATGCGCATCCCGGATGGCGTGAGCACCGCCTTCTCGTCGAGCAGGGTCACCCAGGTGCGGCCGTCGCGCACCGCGATCCCCAGCGGTCCGCCGCGGACCGACGCTGAGACGACCCCCGACGCCGTGGGCCCGTTGGTGGTGGGCAGGGTGCTGGTCGACGGGCCGGTCGAGCCCTGCGCGCAGCCCGTCACGAGGACCAGCGCCCCCAGAGGCACGAGGGTGCGCAGGAGCATGCGGCGGCGGCTCACCCCGTCGACGGTAGGGACAGCGCGTCGGGCAGCGCACGTGCGGAGACCCACCCGTTACGGCTCCGACGCCTCCCCGTCACCAGAGCGCTTCGAGCCGCCTTCGCGGTCGACACGGGCGTAGGTTCGAGGGAGGCGAGAGGAGCCCGTGATGATCCTGGTGCTGACCGACATGCCCGAGGGCACGGTGGGGTTCGAGGCGATCGGCGAGGTGACCGCCGATGACTACCGCGAGGTGCTCGCTCCGGCGCTGCAGCGCGAGCTCGACGGCGGCTCGGTGCGGATGCTGTGCCTGCTCGACGACCGGTTCGAGGGCTACTCGCCGGGCGCCTGGGTGCAGGACGCCAAGATGTGGCTCGGCCACCTCGGCACCTGGGAGAAGGTCGCGCTCGTCACCGATCACGAGGGCATCGCGCGGGCGCTCGACGCCTTCGCCTGGATGATGCCCGGCGAGGCGCGCAGCTTCCCCGTCGCCGACCTGGCCGCAGCGAAGGCCTGGGTCGCGAGCGCCGGCTGACGCGCGTTACCGCTCCTCGCGGAACTCCACATGCGCGCGGATCCGCGGGTCGTACTTGCGCAGGACGAGCCGGTCGGGCTCGTTGCGCCGGTTCTTGCGCGTGACGTACGTCGTCCCGGTGCCGGCCGTCGACCTCAGCTTGATGATCGGACGTGCGTCATTCTTCGCCATCAGACCTTCTCCCCTCGTGCCCTGATCTCGCGGACCACGGCCTCGATCCCCTTGCGGTCGATCGTCTTGATACCCTTCGCCGACAGCGTGAGCGTCACGTAGCGGCCCTCGGACGGCAGCCAGTACCGCTTGCGCTGGATGTTCGGGTCCCATCGGCGCTTGGTGCGCCGGTGGGAGTGGGAGATCGCGTGGCCGAACACCGGCTCACGTCCGGTCACCTGGCACCGGGCGCTCATCGGCCCTCCTCCTCGGCATCGACGACGACGCCGCTCTCGAGCTGGACGGCAACGCGCTCGTGGTCGTGCACGCCGTCGCAGTCGGTGGGGTCGGCGGCCACCTCGGGCTGCGCGGTCCACGGGTCTCCCAGCCAGGGGGCGAACGGGTCGGCCAGCTCCGCCCAGGACTCGGGGCCGGCAGCCAGCTCCTCGTCGGTGAGCGCGCATCGGTCGAGGGTCTCGAGGACAGCGTCGAGCTCGCCGCCGTCGCCGATGCACAGCGCAACGACGCGGCACTCGCGGTCGCCGTAGTACGGGTCCCACGCGAGCTCGGCCTGCACACGGCGCCATGGTGTGGCGGAGGCCCACTCCGACGCCGGGGCCTCGGCCAGCCAGCCGTCGACGGTGGTGATGCTGGCGGCCCCTCCGGCGACGGCCATCCGCACGACCTCGTGGGGACGGTTGGCCAGCCACACCGCACCCTCGAGGGCGACCGCTTCCGTGGCCAGGCGCTCCAGGGAATCCATGAGCCGCACGGGATGCAGCGGACGACGGGTAGCCCAGGCCTCCGTCGCCACGCCGAACCTCCCGCGCCCGCCGGCGGGCGGCGTCGCGACCGGCTCGTGCCGCAGCGACGTCCGGGTGGGGTCGTGGATCGCCTCGGCCGAGACGTCAGCGATCCGCGACGTGAGGCCCGCACGGACGGCCCTCGCATGCGGGGCGACGTGGCCGACGAGCTCGAGCGTCCGCGCGGTAGCAGGGTCATCCGAGAGTCCGAGCCCGTCGAGAACCACGAGGTCGGCGCAGCGCAGGGTCTCGAGTACCAGTTCGGCGAGCGGGCGCGTCCCGAACGCGCCTGCCGCTATGCCGGACTCGCCCGTCTCCTGGTCCGACTCGACCTGCGCCACCAGCCGCGTGCCGTCGACCGCCGCCACGACACAGGTGATCTGCGCGTGGGGATCCTCCTCGTCGGGGAATCCGAAGCCTCCGGTCCGCGCCACGAAGGTGAGGTCGACGGGATCGACGATGCACGACGGCGTTGCGCCTGCCGGGAGCACCACCGTCACCAGGCTGTCGTCGCCGTCGTCCGCCCAACCGGACAGCGTGGCCAGCACGTCGTCGCGCACGGCGCAGGCGATGCAGCCGTGGGTGGTCGCCATCGGGTCCTGCGACACGCACACCCCGTCGCGCAGGTGCGTACGCATGATCACGGGCGACTCGCCCTCGATCACCACGCGGTAGGCCAAGGCGTTGCCGCGACGCTCCGCGATCACGGCCAGCGCCGCGGCATCGACGGCGTCCTGGGCGAGGCCGCACACCAGCACGACGCGGAGCGGGACGCCGGACCCGTCGAGAGCGGCCCGGTCCATCAGCGCTCGCCCGTCCCGTAGCGGCGCTGGAAGCGCTCGACGCGGCCCGCGGTGTCGATGACCCGTGCGCCGCCGGTCCAGAAGGGGTGGCTGTCGCTGGAGATCTCGACGTCGACCACGGGGTAGGTGCGGCCGTCCTCCCACAGGATCGTGGCGGGCGGCTGCACCGTGGAGCGGGTGAGAAACGCCGTCCCCGCGGAGCGGTCGCGGAACACGACGGGCTGGTAGTTCGGGTGGATCCCGGGCTTCATGGCTGGTCACCTTTCGACGCACCCGACCCTAACTGAAAACGATTGTCATATGCAATCAGGCTCGGCTCCGGACCCGCTTTGGATGGGTGAGCGACGTCTCTAGCGGTCGCTCACCCCTCCAGATCGCGACCCTGTCCGGCGGTGATCCGGGGCCGTCGTCGGTGGGCGGTTAACTGGCAGCTCCTGACCTCGGGCGGAGCGGAGGCTTCCCATGTCGCGAGTCGTGCACTTCGAGATCCAGGCCGACGACGTCGAGCGCGCGAAGGCGTTCTACGGCGACGTGTTCGGCTGGGAGTACCAGGACTGGTCCGGGGCCGTCGGCGGCGCGACGTACTGGGGCATCGTCACCGGCCCCGAGGACCAGCCCGGCATCAACGGCGGGATCCTGCAGCGGCCGGCCCCCACTCCGGCCGGCCACGCGGGCACCAACGCCTACGTCTGCACGATGCAGGTCGACGACTACGACGCCGTCGAGTCGCGCATCCTCGCTGCCGGCGGCGAGGTGGCCCTGCCGAAGATGGCGATGGTCGGCATGGCGTGGCAGGGCTACTACCTCGACAGCGAGGGCAACACCTTCGGCATCCACCAGCCCGACCCGAACGCGGCCTGACCGCTCCCCCGGCCGGGTGCTCGCTGTGGATGGGTGAGCGACGGCTCTAGCGGTCGCTCACCCATCCACAGCGGCCCTCGCCGGGCCGGCCTCGGGCCGGGTGAGAATGGTGCGGTGCGGAGGGGATGGTGGGTCGGCGCCCTGGCTGCGGCCGCGCTGCTGTCGGGGTGCGCGACGTCGGGCGTCTCGGCCGGGCCCGCGACCACGTCTGCGACTGACACCGTCAGCCCGTCGTCAGCCTCGTCGTCGCCGGGGCCGTTCGATCCCGCCGCCTCGGCCGACGTGTTCCTCCCCTCGGGTCCGTCGGCGCCGGCGCTCGGATCTGCGACGCCGGTGGTCGTGCTGGTGCCCGGCGGCGGCTGGGTCACCCACGACAGGCGCGGCCTGGAGCCGCTGGCCCGGCAGCTCGCGTCCGACGGCTGGTTCGTCGTCAGCACCGAGTACCGCGCCGGGCAGGACGGCGTCCGCTTCCCCGTGCCCGTGCAGGACGTCGAGTGCTCCGCGGCCTACGCCGTCGCACAGGTTCGCGCGGCCGGTTACACACCCGGGCCGGTCGTGCTGGTCGGCCACTCGGCGGGCGCCCACCTGTCGGCGCTGGCGGCCGTGTCCGACGGCGTCCTGTCCGCGCCGTGCGCCGACCCGGTGCCGGACGTCGCCGGCGTCGTCGGCCTCGCCGGCGTCTACGACACGGCGTCGTTCGCCTACGTGATGGCCGGGTTCTTCGGCACGCCGCAGTCGCAGGACCCGGATCTGTGGGCCTCGGGCGACCCGGTGCTCTACGTCGAGGCCGGCACGGCCCCGACCGACCTCCACGTCCTCCTCGTCCACGGGTCCGACGACGAGCTCGTGCCGGTGAGCCAGTCGCAGACCTTCGCCACGGTCCTCGACCGGTCCGACATCGACGTCACCCTCGACGTCATCCCGGGCCAGACCCACATGTCGGTGATCCAGCCCGACGTCGTCGCCTCCGACATCACCACCTGGCTCCGCACCTGGACCTAGGCGGACCCGCTCTGGATGGGTGAGCGACGGCTATAGCGGTCGCTCACCCATCCAGAGCGATGCTCATCGGACGCTACGGGCGGGGAAGCCTGGCCATGGTCAGGGTCGTACGACCTCGCGCGGTGGTGACCGTGAAGCTCACCTGCGTCGTCGTCGCACGGACGCCCGTGACGGTCACGGTGTCGGCGAGCTCGCCGGCCGCTCGCGGCGCGATGAGGGTCACGACGCGCCAGGAGCTCGCCGTCTTCGACAGCTCGGCGGTGGGTGCCGGCTCGATGGTCTCGTAGGAGTACGACCGCCACCCGGACGTCGTCGACAGGTACTTCGTGACCTTGCCCTCGACCAGGGACACGGTCGGCGTCCCGGCGATCTGCACGATGCTGACCCGTCCGCCGGAGCCGGTTGCCTGGTCGATGCGGTACGGCTTCACGCGGTACGCCTCGTCGTCGGGGAGGTTCCAGCGCGACACCCACGGCCGCGACGTCGGCGCCGACACCTCGTCCATGACGACGATCCAGCCGTGGCGCAGCGACTGCTTGATGGTGCGGTACCACGTCACGCGGCTCATCACCGGCAGCGACCACGTCGCCGTCATCCAGTAGGCGTCGCGCTTGTAGTTGACCAGCTTGCTCGTGGCGCCCTTGAGGTACGCCGTACCCGGCGAGCTGATGACGTTGTGCGCCGACGCGCTCTTGGCCCAGTTGCGCCAGAAGCCCCCGCCGTAGGCGTAGGGCCCGGAGTCGCTGATGAGCCGCTTGCCTGCGGCGAACAGCTCGATCGTGCCGGCGTCCATGTGCCCGTGGGGCATGTCGTCGAACGACTGGCCGTAGTGGACGGCGAGCATCGACGGTCCCACGGTGGCCGACGACCGGCTGAACAGGTAGCCGGGGCGGTAGATCGCCAGGGCCGGGCCGCCAGGCCGGTAGCGCGACCCCGCCGATGGGAACCCGTCGCCGAAGTTGACGCTCGTGCCGTCCGGGAACGTCGCGGACTCGCCGAACGCGGCCATCGGCAGCACGCGGTCGGCCAGATCGAGGCCGCCGAGCCCCGCCGCGTCGACGATGGCGCAGAACTCGCGCCACCAGATGTGGTTGAGGCCGTGGTAGTGCACCGAGCCCTCGAGCGAGACGCCGTCGGTGCTGATGGCCTTGGGCAGGAGGTCCTGGGCGCGGGTGCGCGCGAGCTCGAGCGCTTGCTGCTCCTCGAGCGCCACGCCCAAGGTGATGAGCCCGGCGTTCTGCATGAGCGAGTGGTTGCCGATGCCCGAGTAGTGCCCAGGCTCGCTGATGGAGGCCACGTGCTCGCGCAGCCCGTCCATCAGCCAGTCCTCGGCGCCGAGCAGGAGGACGGCACAGCCGAGGATGGTGCCGCGCCGGCCTTCGGAGAAGTCGTACCAGGACCACGGCGTCAGGGGCGCGGTGTGGTCGGGGTTGTCCGTGACGAAGTCGCGCAGGATCGCCTCGTACCGCTCGAGGTAGCGCTCGTCGCCGGTGCGCAGGTATTCGCGCCGCAGCGGGTCGGCCCAGTTCAGAGCCTGGAACTGCGCCTGGAAGTTCGAGGTCGTCAGCGGCGGGTGCGCCCAGTCGATGTCGTCGGGCAGCGGCTGCGGCGGGAAGTCGGTCACCTTGACGACGCCGGACAGCAGCCCGTCGGCGCGAGCAGCGTCGTCGGCACGCGTCGCGAACAGATCCTTCTGAGCCGCGCACACCGCGGCCAGCCGGCTGCTATCCCCTGTCGTCGGTTGCAGCGCCGAGGCCGACGCCGCCCCGGACACCGTCATTGCCGGCAGCGCAGCCAGCATGAGCACGCCGGCCGCAGCCAGCGCCTTTCCCCCGTACATCGCACAGCCCTATCGATCCGCCGTCAGCAGCAGGACCCCCGTCCTCCGGCGCACCCCCACCCTCGCATGCCGACGAGGACCGAAGCCTGCCGGGCGCTCCGCGACACGCCACCCGACCGGAGTACGAACCCGCTTTGGATGGGTGAGCGACGGCTATAGCGGTCGCTCACCCATCCAAAGCGACGCCCTGCGGGTCCGGATTCCGGCCAGGTTCACGCGGATGCATCAAGGTCATCGGGGGGACGCCGAGGCACTCCCCATGGGGAAACTTCAACTCGTGCGCGATCAGCAGGGCGACCAGCAGCGCGTCTTCGCTTACACGCCCGACGGCCGGGCCATCTGGGGCATGGACCTCGTCAGCCGCCAGGAATGGCACTACGACCCGGCGCTCGTGGAGGCATGGCGTGGCCAGCTCGCGGAGGCACTGGCCTCGTTGCTTGCGCCGACGCTTGCGCCGACGCCCCAGTGGACCGACCTCGCGACCAACCGGCCCGGACAAGCAGCGCGCGCCCGAGCCGACGAGGAACTCGCAGCCATGCGCGAGCGGTCGAAGGTCGGGACCTGGATCGCCCGCGCTGTCGACGCCAAGACCGACGAACGGGCGTGGCGTGTGGGTGCCGACGGCGAGGAGACCATCGGCGCCAAGCTCGACAAGCTGACGCAGCACGGCTTCTACGTCCTGCATGCCGTCCCGGTCGGCAACCGCGGGAGCGACATCGACCACGTCGTGATCGGCCCTCCCGGCGTCTTCACCGTGAACACGAAGAAGCATCCGGGCAAGAAGGTGTGGGTCGGCGGCAGCACGATCATGGTCGACGGGCAGCGAAAGCCCTACGTACGCAACTCCGAGCACGAGGCCGAACGCGCGTCGCGTCTCCTGAGCGCGGCTGCCGGCTTCCCCGTCGTCGTCAAGCCGGTGCTCATCTTCACGACGGGCACGCTCTTCCCCGACGTGACCATCAAGTCGAAGCCGAAGAACGTCACCGTGCTCGACCGGATGGACGTCCCCCGCGCGTTCAAGCGCGGCGACAAGCGCCTCGACGCGGCCGAGATCGACGCCATCTACGACGTCGCCCGTCGCTCCACCACATGGGTCACCGCTGGTTAGGCGGTCCTGCGGTCATCGTCGATGTAGTCCCAGGCGTAGAGGGCGCCGCTCTTGTAGACGAAGCGGAAGGTCCGCAGGTAGGCGCAGGCGACGGAGTTGCTCGCTGACTGCTGGTAGCCGTTGTACTTGCCGTTCTTGTCGAAGCAGTTGTAGGCGTGGTACTCGCGGTACACCGACACGGCCGTCTGGTAGAAGCCGCTCTGGCCGAGCGTCGCCCCGACCTGCTTGATCGTCATCCCCTTGCGCAGCGCCTGGTACTGCGCCTTTGTCACGTACGGCGTGTTGTTGCGGACGATCGTCACCTTGCGCTTGGCGCGGCCCACCGTCTCGTCGGCATAGCGGTACGTGACGACGGTGGTGGTCCAGTTGGCCGTCGCCGACGGCGGGATGACAACGTCGGCCCACAGCGGGTTCGAGGCGTCGATGCTCGCGCGACCGCTGAAGACCGGTCCGCCGTCGGTCACGGTCAGCTCGATGTTGAAGTGGAGCTCGCGGCTGATGCCGTCGATGTCGTTCCCGGTGCCCCAGCACTGGAAGGTGTAGAGCGTCGAGCCCGTCTGCGGCGTGGTGGTCAGGAGGTCGCAAGGCCCGATGGGCTCCAGGCCGGTGACCTCGCCTGAGACGGTCGGGTAGGTGATCGTCTTGAAGACGCGCCTGTAGGTGACGCTGCTGTAGATCGTGTAGACGCCAGGCTTCACCGTGTAGTACTTGGCGTTGCTGGCCAGCGTCCGGCCCTGCGAGTCCTTGACGGTGAACACGGACGACGCCACGTCCCAACCACGCGGCACATAGACGCCGCTGGGCTTGATCACCGCGCGGTAGCCGGTGTGGTCGGGCGCCTTGTAGGTGATCGGGGTCGCCGTCTTCCAGGGGAGCACGGTGACCGCCGGAGTGACTGGCACGGCCGACGGTGCTCCCGGCTGCGACGCAGCACCTGCCGGTCCGGCGACCACCCCGAGGCCGGCAACCAGGGCGCCCGCCGCAACAACCGCACCCACCGCACGCGACAACGCAGCCACGCCATCCCCCGTTGACTCACGACTTGATCGACCCGTTCCGGGCGCACTCTATGCAGACCCGCCCGCGACCGACCCCCGATCGGCGCCCATTCACCCGACGGTTGCCAGATCGAGACCCGACGGACCCGCTTTGGATGGGTGAGCGACGGCTCTAGCGGTCGCTCACCCATCCAAAGCGAGGACCTTGGGGTCCGATTGCCGCTAGGCGGGCTTGCTCATCGGTCGGGCAGGATGGCTTTGTGGTGGTGGTGCCGGTCGATGGGGGCTCGTGGGCGAGCTCGGATGCGACGCGCCGGTCGATGCTGGGCAACCGTCGTCGCGACACGTCGCCCGAGCTCGCGGTACGCCGGCTGCTGCACGCGGCCGGGCTGCGCTACCGGGTCGACTACCCGCTGCCGTTCGACCGACGGCGCCGGGCCGACATCGTGTTCACCAAGCGCAAGGTCGCGGTCTTCCTCGACGGCTGCTTCTGGCACAGCTGCCCCCAGCACGGCACCAGGCCGCAGACCAACAGCGACTACTGGGCCCCGAAGCTCGAGCGCAACCGGCTGCGCGACGTCGACACCACGCAGCGCCTCACCGACGAGGGCTGGACCGTCCTGCGCTTCTGGGAGCACGAGGACGTCGACGCCGTCGTCGAGACGGTCATCGCCACCGTGCGCGACTAGCTGCCACTCACACGGTGAGAAGCGCGCCGGCGCGGCTGGCGAGGTCGGAGCCGGTGAGGCCGGGCCAGCCGTGCAGCACCGACGTCCACGCGCGGGGCACCGCCGACGCTCCCCAGTAGGCGCCGAGGATCTGGCCGGCGATCGCTGCGACGGTGTCGGTGTCGTGACCGGCCCGGACGGCGTTCTCGAGCGCGAGCCGCAGGTGCGCCGACGGGGCGTCGGGCGGGACGGGCGTGGTGATGATCGCCGACCACGCGGCCTGGAACGCGTGCACGACCCAGCCGTTCTCCCGGAACGACGCCGGCGGCTTGGACTCCGCCTCGACGATGCGCGACTCCCACCGGTCCTGGCGGTGGCGCGGCAGCCACGCGAGCCCGCGCCTCAGATCGAGCTCGCCGTGCGCGACGGCATGCGAGATCGCGAGGCACCACAGCACGCAGGCATCCCCGGCGTCGTCGTCCCAATGGGTCAGGCTGCTGGCCAGCCGTGCCGCCTCGGCGAGGTCGTCGTCGCGCCCGATGTAGGCCAGGGCCACGGGCGAGGTGCGCATGAGCGAGCCGTTGCCCGCGGTGTGGCCGGTCTCCTCGTGCAGCTGCCGCGAGACGTCGAGCAGCGCGTCGCAGGTGAGGTCGCCGGAGCGGGTCACCGTGCCGAGGACGCGACGCGTCTGGTTGCCGACGTCCTTGGCGTCGAGCGCCCACGTGCACCACGCCTCGACGACGTCGTCGAGATGGTCGACGAGCTCCTTGCCCGACTCGGCGGCCGACTCCGCAGCGGCCAGCAGCGGCACGGCCATCTGCGTGTCGTCTGTCCACTCCCCCGGCTCCCACGCGTAGGGACCGCCGCCGCGCATCGAGACCTCGGTGCCCGCAGGCAGCGCCGGTCCGAACTCGTAGCCGGCGCCGAGCGCATCGCCCGCGGCGTGCGCCAGCAGGGCACCGGCGGCGCGGTCGCGTCGGGCGTCGTTCATGGTGTGCCTCCCCGTGTCGGGTCCAGCGTCGTCACGGAGACGCCGTCGACGCGCGCCGGGGCGTGACGCCGACGTGGCGGATAGCCGTCACGACCGGTCAGGCCGCACCGGCCCAGACGTCGACGGGCCGGGGCCGCTGCCTCGCCTTCGCCCGCTGCTCGCGCTGCCGCAGCTCGCGGTCGAGGGCGAGCATGCGGCGCCGGACGACGTCGCGCGTGCGCTCCTCCGCCGACTGCGAGAACCGGGCCGCGTACTCCTGCTCGGTCTCGCTCGTGAGGTGCCAGCCGCCGTCGCAGCGGTGGCAGCGGTAAGCGCGCACCGGCACGTGCACCGAGGGGTCGGCCTTCTTCCGCGCGCGGAAGCCGGCCAGGGCGGCCTTCGCGTCCTTGCGGTCGCGGTAGCGCACCTTGCCGTAGCAGCGCGACGGCCTCGACGGCCGGCTCGACGACGCTCGCATCCCTGCCCCCTCGACCTCGCGGTGATCGTGAGGACGACGCTACGCAGCACCTCCGACAGCGCCCTCCGCCGCGTATACCACCGCCGCGTGAACGCCGGCCGATCCCGCCGGACGCACCGGATGCGGGGTTCCGGTGCCGCGCCTAGCGTCGGTGGCCCGGCGCAGCCGTGCCGGAGGGACAGGAGGTTCTCCATGCAGGACGACGAGCTCGAGCAGCACGGCCCGGCCGACGGCGGCGCCGGCGACGGAGCAGCGGACGCGGGCGGCGACGGCGGTGCCGACGGCGGTGCCGATGGCGGTGCCGATGGCGGTGCCGATGGCGGCGCGGACGGCGGTGCCGCTGGCGGCGCTGCCGGCGGTGCCGATGGCGGCGCGGACGGCGGTGCAGGCGGCGACGGCGGAGCTGATGGCCCCGCGGGTGGCGACGGCGGCGCGGACGGCGGCGCCTGAGTCATGACTCTCCTGGACGGGCGCCTCGACGTCTCCTCGCCCCTCGAGGGCGACGGGGCGTCCGTCCTGGCGCGCCTGCTCGGTGCCGAGCGCGTCGCCGACTTCGCATCGCGCATCTGGGGCGCCGAGGCCCTGCTCGTACGCGACGCAGCGCCGGATCTCGCGGGCCTGCTCACCCTCGACGACGTCGACGAGCTGCTCGCGCGCCGCGGGATCCGCACACCGTTCGTGCGGGTCGCGCGCAACGGCGACGTGCTGCCGACGTCGTCGTTCACCTCCGGCGGCGGCCTCGGTGCGGGCATCGCCGACCAGGTCGACACCGCGCAGATCGCCGCGCTGCTCGACGAGGGAGCGACCGTCGTCCTGCAAGGGCTGCACCGGATCTGGGAGCCGGTCGCCTCGTTCGCCTCCGAGCTCGTGGGCGCCCTGGGCCACCCGGTGCAGGTGAACGCCTACCTCACTCCCCCTGCGGCGCAAGGGTTCGCGCCGCATTACGACACCCACGACGTGTTCGTGGTGCAGACGTCGGGCACCAAGCACTGGACGATCTGCGCGCCCGCCGTCACGGCTGCGCAGCGCACCGAGGACTGGACCCGCCACCGCCAGGCCGTCGCCGACGCGGCGTCGGGCACCCCGGCGTACGACGTCGACCTCGAGCCCGGCACCGTGCTCTACCTGCCGCGCGGCTGGATCCACTCGGCGCGCGCGCAGGCGGGGATGTCGCTGCACCTCACGATCGGCATCCACTCCTACACGCGCCGGCAGGTGCTCGACGCCGTGCTGGCCGAGGCGTCGCGGCTCGTCGTCGACAAGCACGCCGACCACCTCGCGACGCCGCTGCCGCTCGGCATCGACGTCGCCGATCCTGCGCAGCTCGCGGCACTCGTGCGCGAGGCCGCCGACCTGCTCGACGTCGGTCTCTCCCGCGTGTCGGCCTCGGCTGTCTCGACCCGGCTCGAGTCCAAGCGCGCCCACGACTCGCGGCCGCCGCAGGTCGCGCCGGTGCGTCAGGCCCAGGCGATGTCTGCCCTGCCATCCGCTGTGGTGCTCGCACCCGGCGCCCGGCTACGCCTGGTGTCCGACGCCGGCGTCGTGTCGGTGCTCGCCGACGGCCGGCTCGTCGCGCTCACGACGCCGTCGTTCATGGAGCCGCTGCAGCGGCTGATCGACGGCGTTCCGGTGGATACCGCCTGGCTGCACGGCGCGGCCGGCGACGACTCGCTCGTGCACTGCCTGCTGCGCGCCTGCGCGGTCGTGCCCGCGTGACCGCGGGGTCGATCCGCTGCGCCCCGGCGTCCCTCGCCCGCGGCGACTCCCTCGCCGGCACCGCCGTGCCGCAGACCCGGTTCCTCCTGATCGAGGACGCCGGGCCGTGGAGCTCCGACGCGCACCCCACCGGCTCGCTGCCTCCCGGTGCCGCTGAGCACCTGCGCGCGTGGGCCGCCGCCGACCGGGCCCGGCTGCTGCTCATCCGCCGTCACGGGCGCAACGACGCGCCCCGGCGGCGTACGTGGGCGCTGGCCGACGTCGCGACCGGCGTCGTCCGCAGCGGCACGGCGTCCGACGACGACCTGGCCTCGCTCGACCCTGCCTCGGACGGCCGGGTGGTGGACGGCCGGTGGTTCCTCGTGTGCACGCACGGGCGCCACGACGTCTGCTGCGCCGTCGACGGGCGCCCGGTGGCGCATGCGCTGTCGTCGGTGTCCGACGACGTGTGGGAGTGCACGCACGTGGGCGGCGACCGGTTCGCGGCCAACGTGCTGTGCCTGCCGAGCGGCGCGATGTACGGGCGGGTGCAGCCTTCCGACGCTGAGGCGTTGCTCGGGGCCGACGCCCGCGGCGAGGTGCTGGCCCACCACCTGCGCGGGATCGTCGGGCGCGCGGCGCACCTGCAGGTGGCGGAGGACGCCGTCCGTCGCAGCCGGGTGATCGCGCCGCTGGCCGGTGTGCGGGCGATCGCGTCGGTCGAGGAGGCGCGAGGCCGGTGGACCGTGACGGTCGAGCACGTCTCCGGCGTCGACCACGTCGGCGTCGCCACCGCGCCGAGCGAGCCCTACGACCGCGTCAGCTGCAGCGCAGCCGGGCCCCGACGCATCCCCACCTGGACCGCCACGATCCTCACGGACTGAGTTCCGCTTTGGATGGGTGTCGCGTCGCTATACCGACGCCACACCCATCCAAAGCGGGTCCCCTACGGGAGCTGGTGGGCGACGAGGGGGACGACGGCGGGGACGCCGGCCTCGCGCAGCAGCACGGTGGTGAACGTCGACGTCCAGCCGGAGCGCCACGTGTCGTCGACGAGCAGCACGAGACCCTGCGGCACAGGCGATCCCGGGATCACCCGGAAGCGGGTCCCCACGATGCGGGCCCGCGCCGCCGCCGACAGCGACGGATCAGGCGACGGCCCGCGCACCTGCAGGCACTCGACCACCTGGACGCCGAGACGCGACGCCGCAGCCTCGGCGAGCGAGGCCACGAGCCGCGGCTTCGACACGCTCGGGACGGGCACCACCGCGACGGGCTTGTCAGGCAGCGACGGCAGCCACCGCCCGAGCACGTTGGCGATCCCCTCGAGCATCCAGTCGGGCGCCGCCCCGTCGGGGGCCGACGGCGACGTGACCGACGCGATGCCCTCCCACGCCGGGTCGTCGGCGAACGCCAGGGCGCGGCCGGGGAGGCCCGCGACGTGGTCGCCGATGCGGCCCTTCCAGTCCGCGCGCTCGGTCGCCTGCGCGATGCCGGCCGTGAACATCTTGCGCGGCTCGAGCACGACGTCGAGCCCGCGCAGGAAGTCGCGCGCGGCGGCGAGGGACTCGCCGGACGGCTTGGCGGGGACGCCGCCCGGCAGGACGCCGGTGCACACCGAGCAGCGGCCGCACCGCTCCCCCGGCGTCGTCGGGTCGTCGAGCGCGCGGCGCAGGATCACCTCGAGGCAGTCGCGGCCCAGGGCGTAGGAGCGCATGAGCTCGGCCTCGGCACGGCGCGCGGCCACGATGCCGTCGTACTTCTCGTGGTCGTAGGACCACGGCCGGCCGGTGGCGGCGTAGCCCGACGTCGTGCGCTCCACCGCGCCGTCGACGCCGAGCACCTTCACGAGCAGCTCGACCCGGGTGCGGCGCACGCCGGTGGCGGTCTCGATGGCGGGCACCGACAGCACGCCGTCGGGCGAGGCCTCGGCGGCGTCGGCCAGCGCATCGAGCACGGCGCGGGCCTCGCGCGGATCCGGCACCGACGCCGTGGCGAACCACTCCCACAGGCGCGCGTCGGTCTCACCGGGCAGCAGGACGACGGCGGCGGAGTCGAGCGCGCGGCCGGCGCGTCCGACCTGCTGGTAGTAGTCGACGGGCGAGGCCGGCGACCCGACGTGGATGCAGAACGCGAGATCCGGCTTGTCGTAGCCCATGCCGAGCGCCGACGTCGCGACGACCGCCTTCAGCCGGTTGAACCGCAGCGCGTCCTCGATCCGCGCGCGATCCGCGGCCTCGGTCTGGCCGGTGTAGGCGGCGACGTCGTGCCCTCGCGAGGCCAGGAACGACGCGAGCCGCTCGGCGTCGGCCACCGTGAGGCAGTAGACGATCCCGGATCCGGGCAGGTCGTGCAGAGCGGTATCGACCCAGGCGAAGCGGCCGAGCGGGGTGAGGCCGGCGTTGACGCCGAGGTGCAGCGACTCGCGGCTCAGGCGCCCGCGCTGGACGAAGGTGTCGGGGCCGAGCTGCGCCGCGACGTCGGCGGTGACGCGCGAGTTGGCGGTGGCCGTCGTCGCGAGCACGGGCAGGTCGGGGTTGGAGGCGAGCAGCCGCGCGATCCGCTGGTAGTCGGGCCGGAAGTCGTGGCCCCAGGAGGAGATGCAGTGCGCCTCGTCGATGACGAGCAGACCGAGCCTCGGCAGCAGGACGTCGAGCACCGACGACGCGAACCGCGGGTTGGCCAGCCGCTCGGGAGACACGAGCAGGACGTCGATCCGCCCCGACAGCAGCGCCTGCTCGATCGCGGGCCAGTCGTCGAGGTTGCCGGAGTTCAGCGTCGCGGCCCGCAGACCAGCCCGCTCGGCCGCCGCGACCTGGTCGCCCATGAGCGCGAGCAGCGGCGAGACGACGAGGGTGGGCCCGCCGCCGGCGTCGCGAACCGCGGACGCCGCGATCCAGTAGACCGCGGACTTGCCCCAGCCCGTGGCCTGCACGACCAGCGCGCGCCGGCGCTCGACGACGAGCGCGCGGGCCGCGGCGAGCTGGTCGTCGCGCACCCGCGCCGTCGGCCCCGCGAGCGAGGCGATGACACGGTCGGCGGTGGCGAGCAGCTGCTCCTCGGTGACAGGCACCCCGCCATCCTGCCCGCCCGCTCCGACACCCACGCCCAGGACCCGCTTTGGATGGGTGAGCGACGGCTATAGGCGTCGCTCACCCATCCAGAGCGCGAACGCGGCCTCGGGTCAGCCGGCGGACCCGCTCACCGGGTGCTCGGCGCGGTACGCGTCGATCGTGGTGCTGAAGCGCTTCATGGCCGACGCCATCACGTCCGGGATCTTGTCGCGCCCGCTGGCGCTGGTGGGCATGAGCACGAGGAACATCATCTCGGTGCCGCGCCGGACGTCGTCCATCACGATGAGCATCGATGCGCCGTTGCCCAGCGGAACCTTGATCTGGTGCACCACCCCGACCGTGACGCCCTTCGACTCGGTCTTCAGTGCGAGCGTGTGCTTGGCCGGGTACAGCTCGCCGTGCGAGCGGATCGTGAAGGAGGTGCAGTTGAGCACCTGCGCGACGTTCTGGTCGATCACGGACTGGACGTCGGCCTCGGTCGGCAGCGACTCGGCGTAGGACTGGACGAAGAGGTCGGGCCATTCGATCTCCCGCACGGCTCCCGTGGTGATGGGCACCGGATGCCCCTCGGACATCTGCGTGCACGAGGGGTCGCCCTTGACGATGTCGAGCCCGAGGGCCTCTCCGGCGCCCCAGTTGTCGTCCGGGCCCCAGGTGTCCGACCACGTGATCTTCCCCTTGCGGTACATCGATGCCGGGACAAGGGCATCCTCGAGCACCGTCTCGGGCACCGCTCGAGCCGCCGGGTCGGCCGTCGCGGATGCCGTGCTGGACGTGGTCGGCGTGGTCGACGTCGCCGCACCGGACGACGCCGGCGCTTGCGACGACGACGAGCCGCTGTCCGCGATACCGCCGCAGGCGGCGAGCAGCGCGGCCGCCGTCGCTACGACGATCGTGGTGAGCTGCTTCATGATCGGCCTCCTCAGAGGTCGGCCTCGACCTCTCGGCCGGGCCGGAGGCGCACTACTCGCCAGGGACCGTGGCGACGGCGTTGTCGAACTGGGTCTCGACCCCCTTCTTCATCGTGTCGAGCATGAGGACCATGCCGCTGCAGCCCTGGAACCCGTCGCCAGTGCCCTTGCCGGCCAAGGGCTGCCCGTTCACGGAGGCAGTGACGGTCACCGCGTCGTCGGTCACGGCCGTGATGTAGGTGGAGAGGGAGAGGCTGGACACCGTCCCGAACCGGGTATCGCTGATGAGCAGCGCCTCGCCGAAGTCGCCCTTGGCGTACGGGTATACGGCCGCTTGGGAGCCGTCGGCGAGGACCACGACGAAGATCCCGGTCGCGCCGTCCGGGCTCAGGCAGCCGAGCCCTAGCCAGGCAGACCTCGGCAGCGACGCGGCGTCGACGACGTCGACCGAGGAGTCGATGGCGAACGCCACACGCGCGTACTCGCCGTACGTCATCGCCGGCGAGCCGGGGACCGTCGTGGACAGCACGTGGTACGTGCCGTCCGCGACGCTGAAGCGGTAGTCGGCGGTGGCACCAGTGTGGAAGACGCCGGCATCGGACGCGAAGTCCTCGGACAGCAGATGGTGCGTCAGCGGGTCGGTGTCGACCGGTTCCGACGGAGTCGTCGAGCCCGAAGGACTGCTGGCAGACGCTGTCGGAGCTGCCGAGGACGGCGAGGACGTGGTGCCGGTCGAGCCGCACGCGGCGACCAGGGCGAGGGCGACGAGGCCCGCGATGGCGAGGGCCGGTGCCCGACAGGTGCTCAGCATGGTGACCACCCCCTGGGCGGGAGGGCCAGCGCCGAACCGGCACGAGGCCGTCCGTCCACCCCCAACGTAGGCCGCCGGTCGCGGGGAGTCCTCCCGGCGGTGAGCAGCGACGGCGGAGGGGCCGTCCGCCTCGACGGCGGGCGGCCCCTCCGTCCCTGCCTCGGACGGGTCCCGGAGCGGCAGCGCTACTCCCAGGTCTCGGTGAGGCGGTGGAAGTCGGCGCTGCCCTTGCGGACGAGGGCCCGGCCCTGCTCGAGCAGGGTGGCGAGCGCCAGCGACACCAGGCCGACGCAGGCCACCACGATCCAGAGGACCGCGCTGCTCCACCCGGGGATCAGCTGGGCCAGCGGCACCAGCACGACGACGGCGACCGCCGCGAGCACCAGCGCGCTGCCGAGCACGAGGCGGCGTCGGACCCGCGTGAGGACTCCCCAGACCGCCACCCCGGCCGATAGGCCCGCGGCCACGAGGGCATAGCCGAGCGAGTCCGTGAACGCCTGCACGAACGAGGACCCGACCAGCACGAGCACCCCGACCAGCTCGAGCACCCGGATCCCCACGGCGTCGGGCTGTCCGCCCTGCCGCGCGGCCCGCCCACGGATGAGGCCGACGAGCACCAGCAGCGTGAGGCCGACCGGCACGGTGTACCACTGCGGCCCCGAGAGGGCGGTGTCGGCCACCCACGCGATCCAGGCGGCGCACACGAGCACCGGCGCGAGGGCGACGAGCGCGAACAACGAGAACGCCGCGCCGCAGGCAGCGGCGTAGCCGCCGGCCACGAGAAGCGCGCCCGGCAGCAGCCAGGGATCGGGCAGATCCACGACGGCGACGGCGATCGATGCGACGACGGCGGCACCGCCCGACACGGCGACAGGCAGGCGCCACGCACCGAACGTCTCCCGCAGCGGCAGCAGGATCGCTGCCGACGCCGCCAGCGCGATGCCCACCAGGACGGCGAACTGCCACCCGGACGACGCGCCCACGACCGCGAAGCCCTCCACGACGGCGCCGAGCCCGTAGAGCACCGCCGCATAGCGGAGCGCACCGGAGAGCGACGCCGCCGCGATCGCGCACGCCGCAGCTGCGAGCCCAAGACCGGCCACGGTCCACCACGTCAGGGCGGCCAGCACCGGCCCGCCGGCCACAGCGGCGGAGACGAGCGGCGCGCCCGTGACGACGATGAGCGCGACGGAGGCGTACGAGATCCAGACGTTGCGGAGCGCGGGCAGCCGGATCTGAAGCAGGGCGAGCCCCACCAGGGCAGCGCCGGCCCCGACGACGATCAGCCCCGCACCCAGCTCGGCGGGCAGCGCGAGCCACGCCGACGCCGAGACGGCCGACGCCACCAGGCACGACGCCCCTGCCAGTGCCGGCAGCGGCCGAACGACCTCGGGCAGGAGCTGTGCCGCAGCAATGCCGACGGCGGCCACCGCCAGCAGCGCGAGCGCGAGCCAGCCCGGCCCGGCCAGCCAGCCGCCGGCCACGACGAGCCCGGCAGACGCCAGCGCATAGATCCACGACGCCGCGGCGATCGTCCGGAGCCGCCATGCGACGGCTGCCGCCAGCGCGCCGAGCGAGGCGAGCACCAGCCCGCCTGCTCCCCCGACGCCGGCGGTGAGCAGCGCCGTCAGCGCGGTGATGTGCGCGACGCCCAGCAGCGGCAGGTCCGCGCGCACCCACGGACGGGTGTCCCGGCCGAGCAGCGAGGCGGCCTCGGCCGCTGCCAGCAGCAGCACCGTGGCCATGAGGGAGACCCAGGGCCGGCTCTCGATCGCCGAGGACGCCAGCGTCCACGCGCCGAGCCAGCCGAGAGCAGCCGCGAGCGCGAGCATCGACCACGTGCGCGACAGCATCGCCTCGGCCGCCGCGACCAGCGCCACGCCCACGACGAGCCATCCCGCGTACGGCGCGGGCAGCCCGACCACGACGGCGACGAGCAGCGCGACGACGACGTCGGCCGCGCCGACGAGGGCGGGAATGCGGAGCACCGCGCGGCGCGGCAGCGGCTGGGCGGTCCAGCCGCGCCCGGGCAGGTCGAGCGCGGCAGCGCCGACCAGCATCACGCCGCCGGTGCCGGCCATCGCCAGCGCGAAGGCCGTGCGGTCGAGGAGCGCGGCGAACCAGGGCTGGGCCAGCGCTACGGAGGCGCCCACGATCGGCGCCGCCGACGACCATGCGAGCCAGACCGCGGCCCGCGGCCGCGCCGGCGACGGCATCGCGACGGGCAGCGCGGCGATGACGATCAGCCCGACGAGCGTCGCCGGCAGCACCGCCACCGTGCCGAGGCCGACGATGGCGAGGGCCACGGAGCACCACACCAGGCTGCGCCGCAGCTCGACGCTGAGGGGCAGCGGCGTCAGAAGCGCGCACAGGAGTGCGACGGCCGAGATCGTCGTCCCGGTCCAGGCGGTGGACACGGCCACCCAGCCGAGGGCGTCCACGGCGAGCACCGCGACGGCGGTGGTCGCCGCTACGGCTGCCACGTGGACGTCCGGGCGCCCGGCGCCGGGCAGGACGGAGCGGAGGGAGTCCACCACGGGCGACCACCGGATCTCGTCGAACGCGGTCGTCAGCACGAGGACGGCGGCGAGGCAGGCCAGCAGGGCGACGACGAGCCAGCCCGTCGGCGACCCGGCCAGGGCCGCGCCGCCGGCGACGGCGACGGCGGCGAGCGCGATGCCCGCCAGTCCGAGGCTGCCGGGCGACGACCACGGCGCGAGACGGCGTCCGACGACGTGGACGAGCACCACCGCTGCCACGCCGACGAGGGCGACGGGGAGAGCCCGCACCGGGGGCGCCCAGTCCGCGAGCGCGCCCGCCATGACCCAGGCCAGCAGCCCGAGGGCCAGCGCGGGCCAGCAGCGCCACGACCGCGGGATCGGCCCGAGCGCAGCGCTGGCGGCGAGCACCGCGACCGCCGCGACGAGCAACCACGGCGCAGTGCTCGAGGGCTCGGGGCTCCACAGGACCACGGCGGCGAGGAAGGTGCCGGCCATGCCGACGTCCCACCACAGCTGCCAGAAGTGGTCGGACTCGTCGCGCCGCACGACCCAGCGCACGGCCGGGACGGCGAGGGCGACGAGCGAGAGCGCCACCAGCCCGGCGGCGGCGAGGACCGCGACCGGTCCGCTGCGCGTGGCGGCGCCGACGGCGACGACGGCCAGGACCGGTGCCGTGCCGGCGGCGATGTCGAGCAGCACGCGGCTGCCGCGGACGTCGAACGGGCGCAGACGTCGGATGCCCGCCCACACCGACACCGCGGCCGCCGCACCCGCACCGATCCAGGGCGCGGCCAGCGACAGCGCCGTGCCGACCACGGCGCCCCCGGCGGCCAGCGCTGCGGGGAGCCCCCGGCGCTCGCGTCCGGCGAGCTCGACGAGCACGACGAACCCGACGGCACCCGTCGCGGCAACGGCGCCGAGCGCGGTCTGGCTGCCGGCCCCCGCGGCCAGAGCCAGGCAGGTCACGGCCCACCAGAGCACGGCCGCGAGCCGGGTGCCCCCGACGCCGAGGAGCTCGAGCACCGCCAGCCCGGCGATGCCGGACACGAGAACGGGCACGACGGGCCAGCCCCCGGCAGCCCAGCTCAGCACGGCCAGCAGCCCGACGACGACCGCGCCCGCACGTGCGGACACGCGGGTCGCCTCCGACAGCACGGCGTCCGGGCGCAGCCGGGCGAGGGCCAGCGTGACCGCCATCGCGGCGGCCATCGCCGCCGACTGCGCGGCGGTGACGCTCGCGACGCCCGACCCGGACGGGATGTCGCGCCCCACGCCCATCACGGCCAGCCCGGCCGCGAGCCAGACGAGCGGTGCCACCAGGTAGCGCAGCGACGACGCGGGATGCCGTCGCGTCCACAGCGCGTAGAGCGCCGCGAGCACGACGGCGATCGACGTGGTCGCGACGACGAGGGTCACGCCCAGCAGGTCCGGAGGCACCGGGACGCCGTCGAGCAGCGACGTGATGAGCATGATCGGCAGCAGCAGGCCGCCCGCGACCTCGAGCGACCGACCGGCCACCTCCGCCCCGCGGCGCAGGAGCATCCACGCGGCGAGGAACGGGGCTGCCGCGATCCCGATCTCGGCGACCGGGCGCAGGCCCTCGGCGACGTCGCCGAACGAGAAGGCCACGAGCCCGAAGACGCCGACGAACAGCAGCAGGACCCCGAGGTAGGCCAGACCGTGCATGGCGAGGTCGGCACCGAGCTCGCCGCGGGCCCGACGCCACCACAGCGTCAGCCGGCCAGGCTGCACGGGCTCGCGCTCGTGGAGCAGCACCGCCAGATCGGGGGCGGGCCGGGACGCCGCGGGAGCGGCGGCGAGGCCGTCCGAGGCCGGCCGCGCTGCCGGGACCCTCAGATCGATCCGGTCTCCGGCGAGCCGCACCGCCGCTGCGGGCGGGGCGGGCTCCGCCAGGGACGGGGCGCCGGCCATCGCGAGGGGGCGCGCGGAGTCGCGCAGCCACCAGGCGTACTCCTCCAGCGCATCCACGGCCTCGCCGGGCACGACGTGCCGGTGCCGGGCCAGCGGGAGGAACACCTCGCGCACGAACGCGAGATGGGCGTCGTCCGACGTCTGGACGGATCGGGGTGCGAGCGGACCGGGGTCCTCGACCGCGGTCTCGCCTTCAGCGACCCAGCGGGTCAGCCGCTGGCCGTCCCAGTAGCGCAGTCGTGCCCGTCCCGTCGGGTCCAGGTACCAGCCCGCGGGAGCCTCGCTAAAACGGTGCCCTGGTCATGCCCCGAGTCTTCACCTCGGGGCCCCTCGTTGCGCCCCGGGCAGCGACAGATCCGCAGGCGATTCCTTACCCGTGGCCAGCGCGATCAGCCGCTGCGACCGCCTCCGCGCGCTACGGCGCGACGGACTGCGCCTGGATCGCGGTGATCGCCACCGTGTTGACGATGTCGGGGACGGTGCAGCCTCGGGAGAGGTCGTTGACCGGGCGGCGCAGGCCCTGGAGCACGGGGCCCACCGCGACGGCGTCGGCGGAGCGCTGCACCGCCTTGTAGGTCGCGTTGCCGGTGTTGAGGTCCGGGAAGACCAGCACTGTCGCGTAGCCCGCGACGGCGTTGCCGGGCATCTTCGACGCACCGACGGCCGGGTCGACCGCGGCGTCGTACTGGATCGGCCCGGCCACCGGGAGATCGGGGCGCGCCGCGGTCAGCAGCTCGGTGGCGGCGCGCACCTTGTCGACGTCGGCGCCGGAGCCCGACGAGCCGGTGGAGTACGACACCATCGCGACGCGCGGCACGATCCCGAAGGCCCGCGCGGTGTCGGCGGTGGACGACGCGATCTCGGCGAGCTGCTGCGCGGTGGGGTCGACATTGACCGCGCAGTCGGCGAAGGCGAGCACGCGGTCGGGCAGGCACATGAGGAACGTCGACGACACCAGCGAGACGCCGGGCACGGTCTTGATCACCTGCAGCGCCGGGCGGATCGTCTCGGCGGTGGTGTGGGTCGCGCCCGACACCATGCCGTCGACGCGGCCGGTCTCGACGAGCAGCGTGCCGAACCACGTAGGGCTCTTCACCAGATCCAGTGCGGCCTCGAGCGTCACGCCCTTGTGCGCGCGCAGCTCGGCGTAGCGGACGGCGAGGTCGGAGACCAGCGGCGAGTGCTCTGGATCGATGATCTCCGCGCCCGCGATGTCGACGCCGAGCGCCGCGGCCTTGGCGCGGATCGCGTCGGGGTCGCCGAGCAGCACGAGGTCGACGACGTGCCCGTGCAGCAGCTCCTCCGACGCGCGCAGGATCCGCTCGTCGGTGGCCTCGGGCAGCACGATGCGGCGCCGGTCGGCGCGGGCGCGCTCCAGGACGTCGACGGCGAACATCAGCGGCGTCACCGTCGTCGACTCGCTGAGCGAGATCCGCGACGCGAGCACATCGGTGTCGACGCAGCGGCTGAACTCGCCGAGCGCGGCCGCGATCTTGCGCCGCGACCCCGCGCGGATCTCGCCGCGCAGGCTCTCGATGGTGTGCAGCGTCTGGTACGTGTCGGTCTCGACGGCGACGACGGGCAGCCGCGACGCGCGCAGCAGCTGCAGCGTGACGTCGTCCGGCCGCAGCCCGAGGGTGAGGATGAGACCTGCCGGGGTCGGGAGGTCGGGGCTGGCCGCGAAGGCGGCCATGGCGACGCCGAGATCCGCCCGGTCGCCCGCCGCCACGAGCAGGACGCCGGTGTCGAGCAGCGGCAGCACGTTCGGCACGTGGGCGGAGCCCGCGACGAACCGCTCGACCTCGCGCTGCAGGTCGTCCGGGTCGCCCACGATGACCTCGCCCGAGAGCGCGGTCGCGATCTCGTCGACGGTGAGCGCCGACAGCACGGGAAGGTCGGGGAGCACCCACACCGGCTCGCGCGGCCACATCTCGATGACGGCCTGCTCGATCTCACCGCGGCGCAGCGGGTCGGCCCGGTTCACCAGAGTGCCGACGATGGTGCAGCCGTGCTCGAGCAGCACATGCCGGGCGTGGGCGACCGACGCCGGCACCTCCTCGGGTGCGGAGTCCCATGCCGACACCACCGCGAGCACCGGGGCGCCGAGGTTGGCCGCCAGCGTGGCGTTGAGGTCGAGCTCGGTCGACGCCGCCGGGCCGGTGTAGTCGGTGCCGAGCACGAGGACGAAGTCGTAGCGCTGCTTGAGCTCGGAGAACGCCTCGACGGCGGTGGCGACGACGGCCTCGGGGCGCCCGGCCTCGAGGTGGCGCGCGGCGTCGGCGTAGGTCATCGGGCAGGCGGCGGCGACGTCGACGTCGAGGTTGTAGCGGTCGGCCAGCATCTCGACGAGCGCATCGGTGGAGCCGTCGCCGTCGATGAGCGGGCGGAACAGCCCGATCCTGTCGACGCGCCGGGCCAGCAGCTCGAGGACGCCGAGCGCGGCCACGGCCTTGCCCGCGCGCGGCGACGCCGACGTGATGTAGAGGCTCTCCGACACCGGGCCCGCCCTCCGCAGACTGATCGTCCCGACCCTGCCATCACACCGGGCAGCCGTCACCCCGGACGCACCGCCCGCCCAGAACCGGGACGCACATCACGCCCGAGGAACCCGCTTTGGATGGGTGAGGCGTCGCTCGTGCCGACGCGACACCCATCCCGAGCGAGTACGTCACGGGGGCGGGCGGGCCGTCCTACGGTGGCGGCATGACGGCGACCGAGCACACCCGAGCCCGCATCGCGCACGAGGCTGCCTCGCTGCCCTTCGCCGACGAGCAGGACTACGAGGACGCGCGTCGCGGCTTCGTCGCGCGGTCTGAGCAGCGGCGCGTCACCGCCTCGGACGGGCGCACGGTCTGGGACCTCGACGCCTACGCGTTCCTCGACGCCGAGCCGCCCGCGACCGCCAGCCCGAGCCTGTGGCGGCAGAGCCGGCTGCTGGTCGAGGACGGCCTGTTCGAGGTGGCCGAGGGCATCTACCAGCTGCGCGGCTACGACCTGTCGGTCATGACGGTGATCGAGGGCGGCAGCGGCATCATCGTCGTCGACCCGCTCATCAGCGTGGAGACCGCCGCGGCAGCCCTCGCCCTCTACCGCGAGCACCGGGGCGAGCGCTCCGTCGTCGCCGTCATCTACACCCACAGCCACGTCGACCACTTCGGCGGCGTCCTCGGTGTCATCGACGAGGCACAGGCGTCGTCGGGCGCGGTCCAGGTGATCGCGCCCGCCGGCTTCATGGAGCACGCGATCTCGGAGAACGTCATGGCGGGCACGGCCATGACCCGCCGCGCCGGCTACATGTACGGCGCCGCGCTGGCGAAGGGGCCCGACGGCCAGATCGGCGCGGGCCTCGGCCAGACGACGTCCACCGGCACCGTGAGCCTCGTGCCGCCCAACGTCGAGATCGGCCGCACGGGCGAGGAGCTCGTGGTCGACGGCGTCCGGCTGGTCTTCCAGATCACGCCCGGCACCGAGGCGCCCGCCGAGTTCAACTTCTACCTGCCCGACCGCCACGCGCTCTGCATGGCGGAGAACGCCACCCACACTCTCCACAACATCCTCACCCTGCGCGGGGCCGAGGTCCGCGATGCACGCGGATGGGCCGACTACATCACCGAGGCGATCGACCTGTTCGGCGCCGACCTCGACGTCGTGTTCGCCTCGCACCACTGGCCCACGTGGGGCCGCGAGCGCGCCGTCGAGTACCTGTCGCTGCAGCGCGACCTCTACTCCTACCTCCACGACCAGACCGTGCGGCTGATGAACCGCGGCTACGTCGGGGCCGAGATCGCCGAGATGTTCCAGATGCCGCCCGCGCTCGAGCAGTCGTGGCACACGCGCGGCTACTACGGGTCGGTCAGCCACAACACCAAGGCGATCTACCAGCGCTACATGGGCTGGTACGACGGCAACCCGGCGCACCTGTGGCAGCACCCGCCGGTCGAGGCCGCGCGCCGGTACGTCGAGGCCTTCGGCGGCCCGGACGCCGCCGTCGCACTCGGGCAGCGGGCGTACGACGACGGCGACTACCGCTGGGCGGCCGAGGTGCTCGACCGCGTCGTCTTCGCCGCGCCCGACCGCGACGACGCGAAGGCGCTGCTGGCCGACACCCTCGAGCAGCTCGGCTTCGCCAGCGAGAACGGCACCTGGCGCAGCGCGTTCCTCGCCGGCGCCCACGAGCTGCGCCACGGCGTGTTCGGCACGCCGGTGTCGAGCAGCGGGCTGGCCTCGGCGCTGACCGTGCAGCAGGTGTTCTCGTCGGCGGCGGTCAAGATCGACGGGCCCCGCTCGTGGGATGTCCGGGCGACGGTCGCCTGGGTCTTCACCGACCTCGACCTGATCTACCTGACCGAGCTGCGCAACGGCACGCTCGTGCACCGTGCCGTCGCCGCGGCTCCCGCCGGCACCACGACGCTCACCCTGACCCGGCCGGCCCTGCTCGGCCTCGTCGCCGGTGCGGTGGCCCTGCCGGACGCCGTCGCGGCGGGGACTGTGGCGCTCGACGGCGACCCCGCCGACATCGCAGCCCTGTTCGCCGCCCTCTCCCCCGACGACCCCGACTTCCCGATCGTCACACCCCGGGCCACCACCTAGCCCGGGGCACGGACCCCCTTTGGATGGGTGTCGCGTCGCTATACCGACGCGAGACCCATCCAAAGCGGCCCCCTCCGGTGACGCCGGGTCGGGAGGTGGGGCCCAGTCCGGACCGCTACGGTTCTGGGACCCGTGCCGAGGAGCCCTTGATGAACCCCGTCGTCGCGTTCGTCGTCGTCATGGCGGTCTGGACCGTCAGCGACTTCGTCGCCAAGAAGACGAAGTCGCTGCTGTCGTCGCTGTTCGTGGCCTCGATCATCTTCCTGATCGGGTTCCTCACGAACATCTTCCCGGAGGACCTGCTCGCGGCCTCGTCGCTGCTCGCGCTGGCCGGCGTCGTCGTCGG
>Ga0233425_10000844_pt1 | contig 74313 bp, 58 predicted proteins | sample Watercolumn_Towu_2_FD_181712 | JGI IMG/M metagenome (GOLD analysis project Ga0233425, IMG submission 181712) | Freshwater microbial communities from Lake Towuti, South Sulawesi, Indonesia - Watercolumn_Towuti2014_140_MG | ecosystem: Environmental > Aquatic > Freshwater > Lake | place... | reverse complement strand
TACCGTCTCACCGGACACGCACCCGATAGAACCGTTGCGCCGAGTTTGGGTTGACGAGGGCGACGGGCCGTCGCCCCTCCGGTGCTTACGGTTTAGGCGAGAGAAGCCGTCGCTCGACTCCGCCGGTGAGGCGACAGCTTGTCGCCCCCACACTTGCGGGCTGGGGGAGCCGGGACCCCCAGAACCCGCCGCTACCGGCCCAGGCGGATTCCCGAGAGCTCGATTGTGACTCCCGGGCGCGTGCACGGATCGAGGCGAAGCCGCGTGATGATCCCCCGCCAGCGCGGATTCCGCATCACGGCGACCCGATACTCATGCCATTGGCCGTCCCCCTGAACCTCGAACCGCTCGCTCGCAGCCTCGCTTTCAGCCAGTTGACTGGTCCTCCAGAAGATCTGGGCGTGGTCAGTGAAATCGCGTCCGCCGGCGCTCTCGAGCCGCAGGCGGATCGTGATGACGGAAAACTCGGCGCTGCGCGCGTGCATCGGGGGACCGAACAAGGCCGGATCGTTGCCCGTGGTGCGGGCGGTGAGCGCGCCGTTGTCGAGGCGCACGCCGGTTAAGTCCATGACGTTGGCCCAACCGTTGTCGGACGATCCGAACTCCCACGCCGTTGCTGATGTCGGCAGCGGGGGCACGTCGTAGGGTCCAAGCCCGGCGTCGGCAGGAGTCGGGTCCGTGTGCCTGTGGGGAGCGGACGTGAAAACGTCGCGCACGGCGTCGAGGTAGCCGAATCCGAACTCTTGATGCGGTTCGATGTATGAACCTTCACCCCATTCGTTCCAGGCCTCGATGAGGATCATGTTCTCGATGTCGTTGGTTCGTCGCGGCTGTGGCGCCGTGGGGTCGCGGGCCACTTTCTCCCGTGCGCGGAGGTCGAGGAACTGCTTGGCGCCTCGCAGGTGGCGGCTGAACAGGGCAGGGGTGCGGCCGAAGCGGACCAGGTCGTTCTCCCCGTGCCACGGACGGCTGTCCCATCCGCCGCAGACCGGCACGAGCAAGGGGATTGGGGTTTGCTCGAGAATGTGTCTCCAATTGCGCTGATAGCCTTCGAGCAAACTCGCGAAGGGCGCGTTGAGCCGGCCGGTCGGCACTCCGAGGCCGGGCCAGGTGTACGCCGTGACGGAATCATACTTTTCGTTCGCCGCCTGCCGTGCCTGGCCGGCGCCGCCCACGCACGCGATGAGATGGATGCCGGGCAACCCGGCACGCCGACATTCCGCCCCCATCGCGTCGAAGGCGCGCTGCACTCCTTCGCCGCCCAAATCCTGCGTGAGCCGCTCCGGGCTGAAGATCACGACCACAGGCTTGGTCTCGACGGTCAGGTACTCGGGAAGCGTGAAGTAATGCTGAATCCAATGGCGCGTCACGGCAACGCAATCCTCGAGCGATGAAGTGTGCGGCGCGTTGTGGTTCGCCCAGAGCAGACAGAATTTCAACAGCTTGCGGTACCGCGCGTTGAAGTAGCCCTCATGCAAGGCGTGCTCGAGTTGCCGCACGCCCTGTGACCAATACCAATCGTAAACAAAGAATGTGATCCCATGCTCGACGGCCCATTTGATGTGCCAATCAGCCACCTCCGGCTTCCCTTCCGCATACCAGCCGAGCACCGGTTTCCGCTCCGGGTAGGACTGAATCGGTTGCCACTGACTCGCCGATTTCCACCCGGGGAAATAATACACACCCACCTCGCAGGGGCCGCGCACGGGCCTCGGCTCGGGCACGTAACCGGTGCTGGCCAGCCCGAGAGGCGCAGTGAACTCGACCATCGCCCGGGCGCTCGTCGTCCGCGAACGGACCGCGGTCTCTTGGCCAGGCGTCGAACCGGGATCATCGTGGGATGCGGTCTGATAACGAATCTCCAATCGCGCCTCGCCGCGCAGGGCTCGGTCCGCCTGCACGCTCCAAGTCCAGGTGGTTTGTTCCGCGAAGCCGAGCGCCTCGACCGCGGGTGGACCTGCCCGGCGGGCTGGTGTTGCGGCCTGATCTCCCGGGGCCGGACCCAGCTCTCGGACACCGGCAGGCAGCTTCAGCTCAGCGCGGAGGTTCGCGGCGAGCGCCCCGCCGCGGTTGGATGCGATCGCGCGCAGCCTCACCGTTCTGCCCACGCGTGGCAGGGCGTCCTCGAGAGCGAAGGCGAGGACCTCGAGTTCGGCGGGGCCCTGCGGCTCAGCGGCGACCCCAAGCCATCGCAAAGTCGCCGTTCCGCCGGGTGTGTCGGTCGGCCGCAGGCCCAAGGCCAGGATGCGGCCTCGCCAGTTCCGGGCCGCCAGCATGTCCAGGTTATAGACGTGCTCCCGGCCATCCGCGACGACCGGAAACGAATGCGACTGGAGGCCGGCCACCTGGTCGCTCACAAAGAAGAAAGTCGCGCGTGTTCCGCTTCGCGTGGCCATCTGGAGGGACACATAACTCTGGCTTGCGGCCTCGATGCTGACCGGCGGTCCCAAGACGAAACCCGCACCGTTCCGGAGTGCCACCGTGAGGCGTTCGTTCAGCCTATGCAACTCGACCCCATCGTATCCCTGCCAGCCATGCGGACCCTGTGTGAAATCGAACCGCGACTCGCGAACGGGCGGCGGCATCGGCAGTTTCACGATTCGGATGCTGTCCACGGCAAAATCCGCGCCGTCATAGGGATCGAACCGCAACCGCACAATCCTTTTCTCGCCGTGCCAGCACGGCAGGATGCGATAGGTGTGCCATTGACTGTCCCCTTGAACCGCGAAGGACGTCCGCTTTTCCTGGGCGAAGCCGCCGTAACGCCCCTGAGGTGTGCCGCTCCAAAAGAACTCGGCCGTACCCTCGCGGCTGGCCTTGAGACGGATTTCGATGCATTGCCACGGCGAGGCCTCGAAGTCGAGAAGCGGCTGCAGCTCCAGGATCGGGTCAGGGCCGACGGCGCGGGCATGGAGCGCACCCGCCACGACGGCGACGTTCGTCAGGTGACCGTTCGCACGCCAGCCCAGAAGTTCGCCGTCGCGGTCGAATCTCCACCCGGCGAGTGCATGGCCTGGTTGCCCATCCTGGGCCGCGACCAGGCCGCACGTCAGCAGGGCGGAGCCGAGCCACCGCCCCAATCCACCTCCCACACGCGGGCTGTTCCAGCGATCATTGGTCGTTCGATTCATGATGGATACGCTTGGATGATGTTTCCCGCATGTATCCGATGGCTTGATGAAGGTCAACGGACTTGGTGGAACACAGATCGTCCGACGCTACGGGGCGGTAAGAAAAACTGGGATTGGCAACCGGCCTGAGCGCCGGTTTAATGCGGCGTCGCATCCGCGAGCCGTCAAGCACCTGAGACAACGCGCATCTGAAGCCCTAACAAGACCATGGTGAGTCATCCATTTCTGGGGGTCCTTTTCCACTGGCTCGGGGGCCTGGCGGCGGGCAGTTTTTATGTCCCGTACCGGGGCGTCAAACGCTGGGCGTGGGAGACCTACTGGCTCGCGGGCGGTTTTTTCAGTTGGATCATCGCCCCGTGGTTGCTGGGCACCCTGCTCGCCCCGAGCCTGGTGCTGGTGCTGCGCGAAGCGCCCCTCGAGCGGCTCTGCTGGTGCTACGCTTTCGGCGCGCTGTGGGGCCTGGGCGGCCTCACGTTCGGGCTGACGATGCGGTACCTGGGCATGTCGTTGGGGATGGGCGTGGCGTTGGGGTATTGTGCTGCCTTCGGCACCCTGATGCCGCCGATCTTCGCCGGTGAGTTCGTGTCCAAAGTCCTAGGGACGGCCTCTGGGCTCGTCATCCTGCTGGGCGTCGGAGTTTGTCTCGGTGGCATTGCCGTGGCGGGGTTGGCGGGCATGTCGAAGGAACGCGAGATGGGGGAGGCCGCCAAGCGCGCGGCCATTAAGGAGTTCAACTTCAAGAAGGGCATTCTGGTGGCGACCTTTTCGGGTGTGATGAGCGCCTGCTTCTCGTATGGCCTGGCCGCCGGCGCTCCAATCAAGGAACTGGCGCTCAAACATGGAACGCCAGTTTTGTGGCAAGGACTGCCCGTTCTGGTGGTCGTCTTGTGGGGCGGATTCACCACCAACTTCGTTTGGTGCGTGTTGCTCAATGTGCGCCATCGGACCGGTTACCAGTACTTTCGCGCGACGGCGCGCGGCGCGGCATCGGCTCCACCGCAGACGGCCGGTTCCGCAACCGCGGCCGATCCCGAGCGCGCGCCGATGCTCTCGAACTACCTCTTCTGCGCCCTGGCCGGCACGACCTGGTACATGCAGTTCTTCTTCTACTCGATGGGAGAAACCCAGATGGGCGACTACAAGTTCTCGAGTTGGACACTGCACATGGCCAGCATCATCATTTTCAGCACGTTGTGGGGCATATTCCTGCGGGAGTGGAAGGGCAGCGGTCCCCGCACGCGCCGGCTGCTGTCGGCCGGCCTGGCGCTCCTGGTAGCTTCGACCGTCGTGGTCGGGTACGGAAACTACCTGGGCGCCCTTCGAACCCCATGAGCCGTCGCCCTATTCTCGCCCTCAGCACCGGCACCGCCGGCGACTCCTTCCTGCTCCGTCCTCGTTGCGCCTGCGCATTGCGGCTCCACCCCCTGGCCTCCCCATGCCCACCCTCCACGACCTGATCGCCGACAAGCTCGAAGCGGCCGATCCCGAGGCTCGCCAGGCCCTGATGCTTATCCCTCTCGACAACATCGACCGTTGGTTGGCCGACGGCGTCCTGTCAATGCCCGGCGCCTTCCTGAACTGGCGCGAACTCATTCATGACGCCGGTCGCTGCCCCGAGTCCTTTCAACGCCTCTTGCACCTCCTGCGCGCCGATACCCAGGAAGGCCGCCGCTGGCGCGAGTTCTCCCCTTTCGCCGGCGTGCTCAGCGCCCACGAGCGGCAGGCTTTCTTTCGACAATGCATCTACAGTCACTGACTCCCGCGGCGCTTTTCCTTTGCGCCTCCGGAGATTCTTCCGCATCCTTGTTGCAGCATGGGCACACGCCGCGAGGCGCGCGAGCGCGCCGTCCAGTTTCTGTTCCAGCATGATCTGAATCCGCCTGCCGATATCGAGGCGGCGCTGAAGGTCTTCTGGGAATCCCAACAGGCGGCGGTGGTGGCGGAGGATCACGCGGCGGCCACCTGGGGCCAGCCGGTGGAAGCCCCTCCGCCTACGGCTGAAGAGCTGGCGGTGCGCGCGTTCGCCGAGCCCCTCATCCGCGGCACCCTCGAACATCGAGACCAGTTGGACGAAGAGATCAAGGGCCACGCCAAGAACTGGGACCTGCACCGGATGGCGGTGGTGGACCGGAACATCCTGCGGCTGGCGATCTTCGAGATGCGTTACCGCGAGGATATCCCGCCCGTGGTTAGCATCAACGAGGCCGTCGATATCGCCAAGAAATACTCGACGCAGGACAGCGGCAAGTTCGTCAATGGCGTGCTCGACAAAATTCGCAGCGAATTGCTCCGCCCCGCCCGGGGCACCAGCGCATGAGCCTCGACGCACCCTCGCCGCATGCGCCGGCATACGCCGACCTGCATCTGCACAGCGCCTTCTCGGACGGCACCTTTACGCCGGAGGAAATTGCGGACCGCGCGCGCCAGGCGGGGTTGCGGGCCGTGGCGCTTACCGACCATGACACCGTCGAGGGATGCGAGCGCATGGGGGAAGCCTGCCGCAAGGCCGGCATCGAGTTCATCGCGGGCACGGAACTGACGACGGAGTTGGACGGCTACGAACTGCACCTGCTCGGCTACGGCCTGGACATTCACCACGCGGGCCTGCTGGCCCAGCTCGCCGGCTGCCAAACCGTGCGCCAGAAGCGCATCCGCGAAATGGTCGAGCGGCTCAACGGTTTGAACATCCCCCTCTCGGCCGACGCCGTCTTCGCCCTGGCTCGATGCGGAAGCCCGGGCCGGCCGCATGTGGCGCGCGCACTGGTGGAGGCAGGCGTGTGCGCAACGGTCGATGCCGCGTTCGAGCGCTTCCTCAAGAAGCATCGTCCCGCGTGGGTGCCCAAGTTCAAGCTCGCAGCTCCCGACGCGATCGAGCTCATTCACGCTGCCGGGGGCCTGGCGGTGATGGCCCACCCGGGCCTCAACCGCATGGATGAGCTTATCCCCGAGTTGGTCGGTGCTGGTCTGGACGGAGTCGAGTGCCTGCACACCAAGCACTCCAGCGCCCAGGCCGACCATTACCTGCGCTTGGCCCGGCAGTACGGTTTGCTGGTCACCGGCGGTTCGGACTGTCACGGCCATACCAAGGGCCGGCCCCTCATCGGCACCGTGCGCCTCCCGTATGAGCACGTCCGCCGGCTCCTGGCCGAGGCGGGCCGCCGCAAGGCCGAAGCCAGAGGCGAGACGCCGCGGCCCACATCCGCCCCCGCCGTGGTCGAACCGGCTTGAGGCATGGGTCTGTTTCAGAAGCTTAAGCAAGGCCTGCAGAAGACCCAGGCCAGGCTGGTCCACGAGATCCGCCGGGTCGTCACTGGCTCGCCGAAGCTGACCGGCGCCACCCTCGAGGAGCTCGAAGCCGCGCTGCTGGGCGCCGACCTCGGCCATGCGCTCACCGCGCAGATCCTCTCCGAAGTCAAGCGGGCCTACGAAACGCAGGGGAGCAAAGGTCCCGACATCCTGGCGGTCGCTCGAGGGGAAGTCGAGAAGTGCCTCCTGACCGCGCAGAGCTCTCTGACCCGGTCGGCCAACGGGCTCACGGTCATCTCGATCGTGGGCGTCAACGGCACGGGCAAGACCACCACCGGCGCCAAGCTCGCCCACCTGGTCCAGACGCGGGGCGAGCCGGCCATGCTCGCCGCCTGCGACACCTTCCGCGCGGCCGCGATCGAGCAGCTCAAGCTCTGGGGCCAGCGGTTGGACGTCCCGGTCATCGCCGGCGCCTACCACGCTGACCCCGCGGCGGTGGCTCATGATGCGATCACCGCCGCCCAATCGCGCCATGCGCGCTATCTGTTTGTCGATACCGCCGGCCGGCTGCACACCAAGAACAACCTCATGCAGGAGCTGCAGAAGCTGCACCGCGTGATGGGCAAGAAACTCCCCGGAGCGCCCCATGAGGTCTTGCTGGTGTTGGACGCCACGACCGGCATGAACGCCTTGAACCAGGCGCGCGAGTTCCACAAGGCGGTGCCGTTGACAGGGTTGGTGGTGACCAAGCTGGACGGCACCAGCAAGGGCGGGATGGTTGTGGCCATCCAGAAGGAACTCGCCGTGCCGATCAAGTACATCGGTTTGGGAGAGAAAGCGGACGACCTGCAGGCCTTCGACGCGCGGCAATTCGCCGAGGCCCTGTTTGCGGAGTAATGCGCCGCCGGCCCGCCACCGAGGGTGGAAGCCGCGGCAGGCCTCCCGCCGCGGAGCTTCCCCACAGACGCTGGATGCGTGCCGCCTTGCGCCTGGCTCGACGCGCTCGCGGCCAGACCTCGCCCAACCCGCTCGTCGGGGCCGTGCTTGTGCGGGGGCGGCGCATCATTGGCCGCGGCTGGCATCATCAGGCTGGCGCGCCCCACGCCGAGATCGAAGCGTTGCGCGATGCCGACCGCCGCGGACAATCCACGTCCCGGGCGACACTCTATGTCACCCTCGAGCCCTGCTGCACGCATGGCCGCACCCCGCCTTGCACCGAGGCGATCATCCACGCCGGGATCAAGCAAGTCGTCGCCGCCGCGACCGATCCCAACCCCGCACATCGCGGGAGAGGCTTCCGCCTCCTCCGCCGCGCTGGCGTCCGGGTCACGACCGGCGTCCTGGCCGCCGAGGCCGTCGCGATGAACCCGGCCTTCAACCATTGGATCGCGCACGGCACACCGCTGGTGACAGTAAAGTCCGCCATGACGCTGGACGGCAAGATCGCCACCGCGCAAGGCGAATCCAAGTGGATCACTGGTCCGCCGGCGCGCGCCCGGGCCATGGAGCTGCGCCGGGACGCCGACGCCATCCTTGTGGGAGTCCAGACGGTGCTGGTGGACGATCCGGCGTTGACGGTGCGTTCGTCCGCAGGGTTGCCGGCGGCGGCGCGGCGGGGGGGGGGGACGGAAGCGGCCGAGAGCGCTGCGCAGCCAGCCCGGCGCCCGCGCCGGATCGTCCTGGATGCGATGGCGCGCACGCCGCCCGGTTCCCAGGTGCTCACCGACCGTTACGCCGAGCTCACGACCATCGTGGTCAGCCCTGCCGCCCCGCCCCACCGCGTAAAACGGCTGGCCCGCCTCGCCAAGGTGCTGGTGGCGCCCGCTCGCAAGGGCATGATCGACCTGCGCTGGCTGTTGCGGCGCCTGGGCGCCGAGGAGGTGACGAGCCTGCTGGTCGAAGGTGGCGGCGAGGTCAACGCGAGTTTCCTGGCCCGAAACCTGGCCCAGCAGATTGCCTTCTTCTACGCACCCAAGGTCCTGGGCGGGCGCACCGCGCGCAAGGCCGTGGGCGGAACCGGCGCCGCCAACTGGGTGGACGTCAGAAGGCTCGAAGCGCTCCGGTGGGAGAGATTGGGGCGCGATCTGTTGCTTACGGCCCGGCTCCAGACCGGCGGCGGACCGGAGCGGGGTGTCAATAGAAAATGACAAAACCACCCTCGGGCAGCGCCACCGCCGAGGCAAGGCTCCAGACCGGCACGCCATCCCGGCGCTCCGCCTGACCGAGCGGGCTTCCGGCCTGATCGAAACACTGCCACACGACCGCGCCACCCTTCTCCCAACCGGTCCCTTCGGTCCAGGCCAGCAAGGTTTCGCCGGCACGGTTGCGAGCGATCGAGGGATGCTTGCGTGGGGCATCGCCCACGGGGTGGACCGGCGCGCCCACGCGAAGCGGATTCCGCGCGACCGTGCAGAACCAGACCTGGTCCTGGCTCTCCCAGGCCGCCAGCACCGAGCCGCCCGCCTCGGTCATCGTGGCGCTGCTCATCGGGCAGGTGGACAGGCGCCACTGGCTCAAACCGAGCAGTTGAAATGGTTCGCCACGGGCTGGGGCGGCCAGGAGGCTCATGCCACGTTCGACCTCATTCGACGCCGCCCGGTAAAGGAGGAAGAGCCGACCCTGGCTGTCGGCGAAGGCGCGCATGCCGCAACAACCGCACACCCCCGTGGGTTGCCGGCTGGCCTGTGTTTCGCGCGCGAACGTCCTGCCCTCGTCGTTCGAGCTGGCGACGAACACCGCCCGCCCGGCCTCGCCCGCCTGGTTCCCCGGCGCGCTCGCGTGCCAGGCGACATAGACGCCGCCCCGCGGGTCCGCCGCCACGGACCCTCCGCCGTCCAGGCCCGCCGCCCATGTCAAGAGATTTCGTTCAGGCTCGAATGCGGCGCCCTGGTCGTCGAGCCGCGTGTAGAGCATGGCCGTCTCGCGCCGGCCCTGGACTAGTGCGGGCGCCGCCCCCTGGCCCCCCATCCACGCCACGTGCGCGCGGCCGCCGCGCCCCACCGCCAAGTGGGCGCCGCGCACGGAACCGATCGCCACCGCGCTGCCCGGGCGGCCGTTGACACGGAGCGGCTTGCCAAAGGGCTGCCCGCGCGACCGCCGGACGTAATAGACGTCGCCGCCCTCCGGCTTGCCCTGGTAATAGACGAGGTGCAGCGTGCCGGTCTCATCCACGGCGGCTTGAGGTTGAATCCCTCCGCCCGGCGTGCGTTCAAGGCCGACGGCTGGCGGGACCGCGCCTGCCCACGGCGCCAACAGGAGCGCGCCGGCCAGCCACACGCAGGCGCGTATGTTCCGGCCCCGGAGCATCACTGGGGGTTGCGCGCGCCCGGGTCAGGCGGGGACCAGGACGGTGGCGCTCGCGGCGAGGCGCTCGAACTCGGTGAGCCATGCCTGCGCCTGCGCCCGCGCGGCCGCCATTTTGGGATAGCGGATGTCGCGATAACCGGTGACCGCCTCGGGCAGCTTGAGGATGCGCAGGAAAAGATCGTAGCGGCGCGTGTCCAGGGCGGCCCGCGAGAACAACGGCAGCAGTCCGGTGTACCAATCACGGAACTCGCGCTCCGGCCGATGCCAGTCCGGAAGGGCGCGCCGCAGCCAGCGCATCTGCTTGACGATGCCCAGCATCCAGTCGCGCGTGCGCATGTCCCAGGCCAGATCACGGCCCCAGAGCGTGAACTGCGGGCGGTTGAGGTGCCGGTACTCGAGGCTGTCGCCCCGCTCAGGGTCCACCTGGTAGCGTGCGCGGTCGCGGCGGCGTTTCTCGGGGCTGGTGAGCAGGTGCGCCACGTACACCTCGTCTTTGATCAACATCACCTTGTGCAGGTTCCAGATCACGGCCTTGGTGGCGGCGAAGTCGCGGTCGGCGCGGTCGAGGGCGTGCGTCTGCTCGACCCACTCGACATAACGCCGCGCGTAATGCGCATCTTCGAATTGGATCAGATCATAGACCCGCAAAGAAAAGTCCCGCAGCGCGTCCGTTCCCACGTTCAAATGCGGCAAGGCCCGCTCGACCATATCGCGGTAGGCGGTCGCCAGACGCGCCCCGCCGCGGCGCGTGCGCTCGAGGATGTCCACCTTGTCGGCGACCACCTCGGCGCTGTCGGCCGGCTCCGCGAACAGCCTGGCCGCGCGCTGGACGGCGGGGAAATCGTGCACGATCAAGCGCCCGAGTTGAAACGCGTTGAGATTGTTCTGCGCGGCCGCCCCCATGTTGGCGTGGATGGCCCATTCGACGCTCGCGAGGCTCAGCGGGATCAGGCCGCGCTGCCACGCGACGCCCAGCATGATGATGTTGGCGTAAAGCTGCGTTCCGAAATAGGTCTCGGAGAGCTTGGACACATCGCAACTGAAGTAATCCCCGGCGCAGGTGTGTTCCTTGAGCGCCGCCTCGAGGCGCTCGACCTCGAAATCGTCCTTGCCGAGCAGCGCCAGGATCGTGGGCGTCTTGTGGGTGTTGACGACCACGGCGGTGCGGTCGCGGCTGCCAACCCGTTGGTTGGTTGCGGGGTCGATCGCTCGGGCCGCCTCCAACACGTCGATGCCCAGGATCAAATCGGCCTTGCCGTAGGGGATGAGGTTCGAGCTGAACGGCGCACCCGGCGGCGAGAAGGTGATCATCGAATAGACGCCGCCGTTGCGAATCGCCAGGCCCTTCTTGTCGCAGAACTGGACCCGGTAGCCTTCGCGGTGGCCAGCCAGCACCAGCACGGCCGTCGCCGTGCCGATGCCCATGCCCCCGACGCCGGCCAGGTAGCCGTGCCACGGGCGCGCGAGTCCGCGCACGCGCGCCGTGGGCAATTTCGAGAAATCCAACCGTTCGATCGGCGGCGCCGGCGCGCGGGTACGGCGCACCACGACCTCTTCGAACGCGGGACAGGCCTTCACGCGCGGCGCCTCCGCCTCGGTAGAAACCAGGAACCGCGTGCACGCGCCGTCGGAAACACACCAGGAAAGGTCGATCTGCACCTTCGGCCCATAGGCCGTCTGATCCACCGTCAAGCCCGGGCAGCCGGTGGCTCGCGTGCATTCGAGGCAATTCTCGCAGACCTCGTGAGTGATATTGATGTAGCGCTTCGCGGCCAGGAAACCATGTTCCTTGAGGATGCGCCGCTCGTCGCGCGCCTGGCGCCGATAAAACGTGATGCCGCATTCCTTGTCCGCCACAATCACTTTGACGCCCTCCTGGAGGATCGTCTTCTCGAGCAGTTGCCGGTAGGTCTCGCGCTCCGCCGGGTTGACCCGCACCACGGTCGCGCCCGAATTGGCCTGGTCCGTTATGCCGGCGATGACGGCGTCGATGTTTTGGGCGAACGTGCGCTCGCCCAGCAATCCGGCCTCGAGTCCGGGGGTGGTCTGGTGCCCGGTCATGGCGGTCGTCTTGTTGTCGAGAATGATATAGGTGATGTCCTGCCCGTTCTTGAGCGAGTTCGAGATGGCGATCTGGCCGCTGTGGAAGAACGTCGAGTCCCCCATGAACACCACCTGTTTGTTGGTGATGAACGGGTCGATGCCTGCGCCCGTGCCACCGCCCAGGCCCATCCCGCTGTAATTGTGCATCAAATCCCGCGTCGGCTCGAACATCAGCATCGTGTAACAGCCGGTGTCCCCGTGAAAAACCAGGTCAACCCGGTCCCGCGCGTGAGTCCGCCGCATGTAGGCCGGGTCCCGAAACTGCTTCTTGATCTCGAGGAGCACGCTGGCCGAATCACGATGGGGGCACCCCGGACAAAAAGTCGGCGTGCGCGGGGCGACGTTGATGGCAACGGTCCGGAGCCGTGCGATCAGGTCCACCTCGCGCTGGACGTGCGCCCGATCGATCCGGTCTCGCAGTTCGGGCAGGCTCAGGAACAGCCTCCCGAGCGGGGCGATGAGCTTGCTCGGGTTGAGGCCGCGCGTGTCGGCGATGCCGGGCAACCCGTGCGGGAATTGCTTGCCCCACACGTTCGTGGCGATGGCCAGGGACTCGTGATCGGCGGTCTGCCGCGCGCGGCTCACGATTTCGACCACTTGCTCCTCGAGGAACCCGCGGCGCTCCTCGATGACGTAAAGGTCCGAAAGCCCGGTGGCGAACTCGGTGATCAGCGAGGGGTCGAGCGGGTAGGTCACGCCCAGCTTGAGCAGGGGAAACTGTCCGTCCAAACCCAACTCGGCGAGGGCATGGCGCAGATAACAGTAGGCCGCCGCGGAGGTGATGAAACCGAGGCGTGCGGCGTCGTTGGTGCTGGCCTCGGGCCGGAGAATCCGATTGACCTGGTGGCGCCTGGCGCTCGCCCAAAGCCTCGAGAACCGCTCGGGCAGGTTCTGCTCCTTGCGCCACGTGCGCGGTGGAAGCAGGACGTTCCGCTCGAGGTCGATCGCCGCCGTGTCCAGCGCGGCTTTGTTGATGGCGTTGCGCGCCGGGAACTCGTTGGGCCGCACTTCGACGGAGCCGCCTCCATCAGCCTGATTGGTGGTCACCAGGTAGCCGATGTAGAGCTCGCTTTCGCGCGAGAGCTTGAACGCCAAATCGACCCAGTCCTTGAGCTCCTGCGGATCGCTTGGCTCGAGGATGGGCATCATCAGGTGCTTGCACAGGTAGCGCGAGTCGGCGGGCACCTGCGTCGAGTCGCTCCACGGATCATCCCCCAGCACGATCACCGCCCCGCCGTCCGGATGCGCCCCGACCAGGTTCCCCAGGGCCAGGGCATCCGCGGCGACATGCACCCCGACGCTCTTCTGGACGGCGATGGCACGCAACCCCTCCATCTGTGAACCATTGACCATGGCGGCCCCCAGGGCCTCGTTATTGGCCATCGTCGCCCGGACTCCATTCGCCGTCAGCAATTCGCGCAACTCATGCGCCGTGTCGAAAAAACCCGAGACCGGCGACCCCGGATAACCGGTCCAAAGATGGGTTCCACCCTCGGTTTCGAGGCATCCCTTTACCAGTAGCTCATTGCCCGTAAAGACTTCCAGGCCAGAGGCTTTGACAAATCTCGGGTCAAGATTCACTGACCGAAGTCTGGCAGCTCAAGCCACTAATGGCAAGCGCTGACTTTGCCCAGTCCTAATGCTAATCAGGCGCGACGCAAACGCCCGCGGGTCCAGCTTTACTTTCCGTCGTAGGGAGGTTAGTCAAGTCCTCGTGTGGCCGCTAACGTTGCTCTGAGGTTGTGCCCAGGCTGACCGTCCAACCGTCCGGCCACTCCGCCGAAGTGCCCGCGGGCGAACTGTTGCTCGAGGCCGGCGAGCGGGCTGGGGTCGATATGGAGGCCGGCTGCTTCAATTGCTCCTGTGGCACCTGTGTGATCGAGGTCCTCCAAGGCATGGAGCACCTGGACGCCCCCACCCCCGAGGAACTCGATGTGCTCGACCAGTGGAACAAGGACTCCGAGCGTTACCGCCTGGCCTGTTGCGTCCGCATCCGCGACGGCGAAGTGGTGATCAAACAAACGCACGACAACGGCTGAGCGGCGCTTGAACCGAACCTGGACCCTATGAAATTCGGAGCGCACATGCCCACCGGCGGCGGAGTCGATAAAGCCCTCGAGCGCGGCCTGGCCATCGGGTGCGAGGCGATTCAGATCTTCGTCAAGAACAACATGCAGTGGTTCGGCAAGCCCCAGAAGCCGGAAACCAGGGCACGCTTCGCCCGGCTCCGCGCCGACGGCAGGCTGGCCGCCGTGTTCGGCCACACCGGGTATCTCATCAACCTCGGCGGCCCCAGTTCGCCCAAACGGGACATCTCGATAAGGTCGCTCATCCAGGAACTGCGACTGGCGGCCGACCTGGACCTGCCCTTCCTGGTGTTGCATCCCGGCGCGCATCTGGGCGCAGGCGAAGAGGCCGGCATCAAACAGGTCGTGCGCGGCCTGGATGAGGCCCTCAGCGCCACCCGGGGTTGCAAGGTGCGGATCGCGCTCGAGGTCACCGCCGGCCAGGGAAGCTGCCTTGGGCATCGGGTCGCGCACCTGGCGGAGATCTTCCAGCGCGTCAGACAACCGCGCCGGCTTGGCGTTTGCCTGGACACGGCGCACCTGTTCGCCGCGGGCTATGACATCCGCACGCCGAAAGGATGGAAAGCCGCGTTGAAAGAAACAGACACGCTGATCGGACTTGACCAGGTGCTGGCCTGCCATCTCAACGACTCGAGGACCGGGCTCGGCTCGAGGGTCGATCGGCACGCGGGCATCGGCCAGGGAGAAATCGGCCGCCAGGCCTTCGCACACATCGTGAACGAACCGCGCTTCCTTTCCCTGCCAGGCTGCCTCGAGACCCCCAAATCGGAGGACCTGCACGAGGATGTCGAGAACCTCGGCGTGTTGCGCTCGTTGGTGAAGCGGCGGCGACGCTAGCCGGCTAGCCAGGCCGCACACTGCGTCAGCTTGGCGGCTTCAGGCACGCGCGCACGGCCTTCGCCAGAACCTCCTCCGTATAGGGCTTGGCGAGGAAGTTGATGCCTGGCTGCAGGTCCAGGTCCCGCGCGGTCATCTCGAGGGTGTAGCCGCTGGTGTAGAGCACACGCAACGAGGCCTGGCGCGCTTTGAGGCGCTTGGCCAATTCCCCGCCGCTGATGCCCTGGGGCAACACCATATCCGTAAAGAGCAAGTCCACCGGCTCCTTGCAGCGGTCCCATAGTTCGATGGCCTCGACTCCCGAGCCCGCCTCGAGTACGCGATAGCCGCGTTGTTGGAGGTAGCGCCGCGTAAGACTCCGTAACGAAGCCTCGTCCTCGACCACGAGCACGGTCCCGTGCCCATCCAGTGATTCCGGCGCGCCCGCGGCGGGCACGGGCTCCGGCTGCGCCTTGGCTTCGGTCACCGGGAGGAGCACCTGGAAACACGACCCCTTGCCCGGCTGGCTGGAAACCTCCAACCAGCCTTGGTGCTGCTTCACCACGCCATAGACAGTGGCCAGTCCCAGGCCCGTCCCCTTCCCGACATCCTTGGTGGTGAAAAACGGTTCGAAAATGCGGTTAAGCGTTTGCGCGTCCATCCCGCAGCCCGTGTCGGTGACGCTCAGGCAAATGAACTGGCCGGCTCGAGCCTCCGGGTAGCGCCGCGCGTAGGCGGCGTCCACCGGGCGGGCCACTGTTGCCAGGAACAGCTTGCCGCCGCCCGGCATCGCATCGCGGGCGTTGACCGCGAGGTTGATGATCACCTGCTCGAGCATGCCGGTGTCGGCGAATATAGGCGGCAGGCCTGCCGCCAGGCTCAGCCGCAACTCGACATCCTCGCCCAACAACCGCGTCAGCATCCGCGTGATGTTCAGCACCACGCTGTTGAGGTCCAGCACCTTGCGTTGCAGCACCTGCTTGCGGCTGAAGGCCAGCAATTGCTGGGTGAGGGTCGTGGCCCGTTCGGCCGCATCCTGGATCTGTTTGATCGCGTCGGCACCTTCCTGCCCGCCCTGCGGACTCTGCGACAAGAGCGTGGCGTGGCCGCGAATAATCATCAACAAGTTGGTGAAATCGTGCGAGATGCCCGCCGCCAGACGCCCGATCGATTCCATCTTCTGCGCCTGGCGGAGCTGTTGCTCGAGCGAACGCTGCTCGGTGATGTCTTTGAACACCACCACCACGCCGCGGGCGGCGCCGCCCTCGAGGATCGGCGTGCTCACGTACTCGACCGGGAAGGTCACGCCGTCCTTGCGCGTGAATCGCTGGTCGGTGGCCTGCTGCGCCTGATTCTCACGGAGCGAGGCGCAGACCGGGCATTCCCCGGCAGGGTGTGGCACCGCCCGCGCGGAGGCGTGGCCGACGGTATCGTGCCCGGGCTTGCCGAGCATGTCGGCGACCTGCAAGCCCAGCGCCTTGGCCGCGGCGGGATTGGCGAACGTGATCCGGCCCGCCAGGTCCACTCCGTAAATGCCTTCGCCGGCGGAATTCAGGATCAGTTCCAGTTGGCGCTGCAGCTCGCGCAACTCGAGGGTGCGCGCCTCGACGCGGTCCTCGAGTTGGTCCTTGGCGCGGCGCAGGGCGCCGTCCTGCTCCTGGATGCGCATGAGCATCTGGTTGAACGAGTCGATGAACGGCGCCAGTTCGTCCTGGCTGAACTTCTGGGCGCGGAGGCTGTAATCCTGCCGCTCGCTGATCGCCTTGGCCGTGTTGACCAGGGCGATGATCGGGCCCGAGATCACCCGTTGCAGCCGCGTGGACAACACAAACGCCAGCACCAGCGAGATGACGACCACCATCAGGCCAACCCCGGCATAGATTTTCATCAGTTCGGTCAACCTGGTGTTGTAATCGTATTCGAGGTAGATCGTGCCCAGCCGCACGTCGCGTTGCTTGACCGGGTGCACAAGCGTCAGGCGATCGCCCACCAGGCGTGCGCCGTCCAGCCCCGGCGCCGCCGGAAACCGCGCGACCACCCCTGGGGCCGCGTCCCCGGCGAATAGCGTGTTGTTCGGGAGATAGACCGCGGCGACGAGAATGCCAGGCTTGTTGCGCAACGCGGTGAGGGCCTCCTCCGTTTCCTCCAACTGGGCAAACGAGATCGAGGCGCTGCAATTCGCGGCGACGATCTCGGCGTCGGCGGTTAGATCACGCGTGATCGTTTGGCGAAACGTGCCTATCTCGAAGGCGAACAGCGCCGAGACCGCCACCAGCAGCGAGGCGCTGCTCGTCAGCAGCGTCACCAGGCCCAGCTTCTGTTTGATGGATAGGTTCCGCCAGGACCAACGCCCAAACTCGCTGGTGGGCGTCGGCACCAGCGGACCCGCGGCGGCGGGACGGGTCACGGAGCCGGGGGGCGTGGCCACCCCGCCCGGCTTGGTCGGAGATGGCGCCGTTTTTTGGTCAGGGTGCATCCGAAACCTGTAACGGCACGCTACACTTTGCCCGACGCATCGTCACCGAAAATCCGCGCGCGGCGCGTGGCGGGATTCGGCTTGTCAAGCCCGCGCCCGGGCAGCGATGCTGCCGCCACTACCATGAAACCCCTGATTTCCCGCAGCGTGGTCTCGAGCCTGGTTGCGCTGGCCTTCCTCTCGGCAGGGTGCGGACCCCGCGAGCAGACACCCACCGCCCCTTCTCAAGCGCTCCGCCAACCCTCCGCGGGAGGCGCGACCAAGGGCGTTATTGGTCTGTCCGTGCTGACCCTGACCAATCCCTTCTTCAAGGTGATTGCCGACAGTATGACCGAGGAGGCCAAGCGCCACGGGTACACCGTCAGCGTCGTCAGTGGCGAGTTCGACCCCGCCAAGCAACAGAATCAGGTGAAAGATTTCATCGTGCGGAAGGTGGCCGCCATTGTCCTCACGCCGTGCGACTCGAAGGCCATCGGCCCCTCGATCAAGGAGGCCAACGACGCGGGCATCCCCGTGTTCACGGCCGACATCGCTTGCCTTGCCCCGGGGGCGAAGGTGGTCTCGCACATCGCCACCGACAATTACGGGGGCGGCAAGGAAGCGGCGCGCGCCATGATCGAGGCGCTCGGCGAGGCCGGCGGGAAGATCGCCATCCTCGACCACAAGATGGTCGAGTCCTGCATCCTCAGGGTCAAAGGCTTCAAGGAAGTGATCGCCCAGCACAACACCGGACGCAGTTCAGGCGCCATTACCATCGTCGCCGAACTGCCGGGCGGGGGTGTGAAGGACCAGGGATTCAAAGCCGCAGAAGACCTGCTCCAGGCGCATCCGGACCTGGTGGGCATCTTCGCCATTAACGATCCTTCGGCCTTGGGCGCCCGCGCCGCCATCGAGAAGGCCGGAAAGTCCCTTAAACTCGTTGGGTTTGATGGCCAACCCGAGGGCAAGCAAGCCATCAAGGACGGGAAGATTTTCGCCGACCCCATCCAGTTCCCGGATCGCATCGGCGTCGAGACCATGCGCGCCATCGTCAAGCACTTCGCCGGCGAGCCCGTCCCGGCCGAGAACCTCATCCCCACAGCGCTCTACCGCAAAGCCGACGCCCTGAAGGACCCGGAGCTGAAGTAGGCGGCTCGCCAGGCGGCGTGTAACCACCAGCCGCCGACCGCAGTCGTTAGGAAAAGTACCTATGTTCATCTCTTGCGACGGGCGTATGGCGAACTGTGGCGACCTCCCAGCGGTTCGAAGGGCGTTGACTCGTGTGTGGCGGTGCCGCGCCCACTCGACTAACGCCGGCGTGGAGACAAACACCATCTGCGCGAAATTTCCGAATGCGCAACGCGTTGAACGCGTGGGGTTTACGCTCATCGAACTACTCGTCGTGATCGCGATCATTGCAATCCTGGCGGGCCTGCTTCTCCCCGCCCTGGCACGCGCCAAAGAGGCGGGCCGCACCGCCGCCTGCAAGAACAACCTCCGTCAGTTCAGCATTGCCGCTGCCACCTACACGCTGGACAACAAGGGGCGGTTGCCTTGGTTCTTAACCTGGCTCTACACCAAGCCGGGAGCCCTCACCACCGGGGTCATCTACCCATACCTGGGCGCCACCTCGGTGTACATGTGCCCGACGGATAAGTTGCAACTCGCCTCGAAGACGCGCCGCCCCGGTGCGGCGCCCACTCAGCCCCCGTTTGGCAACAACAATCACCCGCGGGACTACAGTTACGCGATCAACTGCGGGCTGTGTCACGTCAGCGACCCCTCGCAGTTCACCGCGCCGTCGCGCACGCTTCTGTTCATGGAAGCTGACCTGGCCCGCAACGATTACAGCGGTCAGGTGGGCCCGGCCTTCGCCAGCCACGCGCTCGCCACACGCCACGGCAACCACGGACACTTGATGATGTCGGACATGCACCTCGAGACGTTGACCTCGCAAGCCGCCACCAAAGCCGAGCGCAGCAAGACCTTCTGGTTCCCCACCTCCGACACCCGCGGGCAGGGAGGGATGCAATTCGGCCAGAACCTGCCCGACCCGTAGCCGTCGGATCAGTGGCAAGACGAGGGACGAGGGGCAGGAGGAGTTATGAGTTATGAGTTGGGGACCCCGCGCGGAGCGACAGCCTGACGAGCAGGTTACCTATTTGTCGGGCTGGACCAACTGGTCGGCGCCAACGTCCCACGGACCGCGCTCGGGCCGGGCATCGCCGTCGAGGTCCTCGCGGAAACCCGGCAAGGCACCGCCCGCTTTCCGAGCGGGGATCGCGTTGGTCGTCAGGTGGAGGTCGCCGGTGGCAAGATCGCGGAACCACGAGGCCTCGACACGCTCGAGGTTCTGGGACAACCGGGCCGGTGGCGCGTCGTCGCGCCGTTGAATCGGGCGGTTGACGAGGTTGTTGCGAAACACCGCGTTCGTGCTGCCCTTGAAGCGGTATTCGATGGGCGCCCAGTACTTCTCGATCACGACGGTGTTGTTGTCCACCTCGACGTCGCTGGCGAACTCGAGACCGATGCCCACATCGGTGTGCGCGCCGCTGCCGTCGTTATAGATCATATTGTTCCGGATCACGCTGCCGCCGCCCTGGCAGCCCCCCGCGAGGTCAGTTAACCCAAAACCGATCCCGCGATCGCAGTTGATGATCCAGTTGCGCTCGACCAGCAACCGCTGCGGGCGCGTGGGGCAGCGCTTCCAGAAGTGCACCGCGTGTTCGGCGATGCCCGGCTGCTGGTTGGAATTCCGAAGGCTCTTGAACACATTGTCACGAACGATCCAGTTCACACCTTTGTGAATGTCGATTCCGCCGGTGTAATACTGGTAGCCCGCGCCGCTGGTGAACTCGAACCAGCAATACTCGATCACACCGTCGGTGGCGCCTACGGGGTCGTTTTCGCTCGAAGAGCCCTTGATGAACTGCTCGTTGCAATTCAGCAGCCGGCAGTTGTGCACGCGCAGGCCCGAGACATCATAGGGGCTCTCGCCGCGGACCTGGATGCCGTGAAATCGGCACCAGCCCAGGGTCAGGTCGGCGATCACCACGTCGTTGGTTGAAACCAGGAAGACGTTCGCGACCGCCGCGCTCGGGCCCTCGTCCGGTCCGCGCACCGTGACCGTTTCGCGGCGGCCATTGGCGCTGCGGACCACCAGCCCCGGACAGAGCAGGTTGAGCGCTGGGATGTCCAACGTATAGACTCCTTCGGCCAACAGGATCGTGGCCGGCCTGCCCGCCCGGTTGCAGGTTTCAACGGCGGCCTTCAGTTCGGCGACCGTCGCGACCCGGTGGACCGTGCCCCGGATCAGGTCCAGGGGTGGGCCGGCGCCGGGGGCGGCACTGGCCTCCGCGCACACCAAACCAAGCATCAATCCGAGTTTAAGAACGGACTTGGCGATAGGGCTCATAACTTGAAGAGGCCGCTCTGATGTCAGGGACGCAAATGTCGGCGCGAACGTCGTAGTGCCTGCGGGCAGCGGCGGCCCGATCCGAGCTCTCACGGTTCAACGGTCCCGATAGTTCAGCGGCGGCTTGTGGTCCGCGGGTATGCGGGCCCGGTATTCGCGTCCGGCGCGGCGTTGGTCGAAGCTCGCGCGCGCGGCCGCGATTTCCTTGGGATCAGTCAGCAGGTCGAGTGCGGTGAGCGCCAGGGTCTTGGCGGCCACCATCATGCCTTTGCGCCCGATCGACGAGCCCGCGCAGGCCGTCGCCTGCCAACTGTGCAGCGGCACGCCGGGCACCATGGTCGCCGTCCCCAATGCGCCCGTGGGGACCAGCCAACTCACGTCGCCAACATCGGTCGAACCCGGGGTCACGCCTTCCTCCGGCGTCTGGATTTGTTCCTGGCTTCCCAAGGGACGGTCGTGCTCGGTGGCGATGGTCTTGCGGATCGTCTCGGCGAAGGTCCGCTCGGCCTCCGAATACCGCACGCCGCCGACCTGCCGCAGGTTGCGATCCAGCAGCCGGGTCAAGGCGTCGTTGGGAAGCACGTTGAAGTCGCTCGAAATGAATTCGACCTCGAGACGGGTATCGGTCGCCAGCGCCCCTGCCTCGGCGCACTTGCCCACGCGCGCCCAGATGCCGTCCAGAACCAGCATCTCGGGGTGCCGGGCATAAAGGTAAAGCTCGGCAAACTCGGGAACGATATTCGGCGCGTTGCCGCCCTGCGTGATGATGTAATGGATGCGGGCCGACGACGGCACGTGCTCGCGGAGCATCTCGACCGCCTGGCAGGTCAACATGAGCCCGTCGAGCGCCGACCGGCCTTTGTCCGGCGCCATGGCCGCATGAGCGGCACGCCCGTGAAACCGGAACTTCGCGCCCAGCATCGCCAGCGTGCTGCGCAATTCCGCGCGATTCTGGTCGTCCGGATGCCAGCTCAGGACCGCGTCGCAATCGTCGAACACACCGGCCCGGGCCATATACACCTTGCCGTCGCCGCCTTCTTCCGCCGGGGTGCCGTAGTAACGCACCGTTCCGGGCAGCTTGTGGTCGCTCAAAAACTCCTTCGCCACTATGGCGGCGGCGGCGCTGGCCACCCCCAGGAGGTTGTGCCCGCACCCTTGGCCTGACCCGCCCGGCACGCGCGGTTTTTTCTCGGGCACGTCCGCTTGGGACAGGCCGGGCAGCGCGTCATACTCGCCCAGCAGGCCGATCACCGGTTTCCCGGCGCCCCAACTGGCCACGAACGCGGTCGGCATCCCGCCGATATTCTCCTGCACCGTGAACCCTGCGCTCCGCAGCTCGGACGCCAGGAGCCGCGAACTGTTCGTCTCCTTGTAGCCTACTTCCGCCCATTCCCAGACTTGACGCGAGAGGTCCCCGAAACGCGTGGCGCGCTGGTCCAAGGCCCCGAGCACGCTCGAACGCTCGGCTGCGCCGAACCCGGCCGCTTGCGGCTCGAGCCCAACCACGAGCGGGCAAGCCGTCAACAGGGCCCAATGGACCACCTTCATCGTCTTCATGTTGTCATTCGATCGCTCAGCCGTCGATCCCCGCGGGGCGCCTGCCCATCCAGGGCCGGGCAGTATCGTCCGCGGGGCGAATGCGTCAAGGTAACCGCGACGGCACCGCCACGCCAGAATTAACCTGGGATCTGGTACGCGAGCGGGAGAGGCTACATCCCCCTTGGGCACTGCGATGCGAACCGGCCTGGCCAGCGCTAACTAGCATTGCTCCCTATCCGGGCCGCGTTGGAGCGGACAGGAATGTCCGCGCTCCTATGCGCGCTCACGTCCACGCGCCTCAACGGAAGTTTCTTCATGCGTTCGGTGAATTCGCGTCGATTCGCGTCGATTCGCGGTTTCCTCTCCACCGATGGATTGCCAACCCCCACGGCGCGAAGTGCGACGGCGCGAATGGTCTTGCCCTTGGGACTGCGCCTTGCATAATCCGCGCCGCTGTCGTTTACTGGCAGCCGATGCGGCGCCTGGGTTCACCCGAACGCGGGGCGGTCCGCGCGCCTGGTTGGTAGGATACCCAAGTGGCCAACGGGGGCAGACTGTAAATCTGCTGGCTTACGCCTTCACTGGTTCGAATCCAGTTCCTACCACCATCCTCTGGCTCAGTAGGTCGTCCGCTCCGCCAGCCAACGGAAATCGACGCCCTTGTCGCGCGGCGTGGTGGCCATCGCGTAGGGGTTCGCGATCAGCCCGGGATCATGCCACTTTTTGATCTGGGAATGTCCGTCCGCGAAGGCGAATCCGGTGGCCCCGCTGTGGTAGGTCGCCGGGACATCGACCCAACTGCTGTTGCGGGGATCCAAGACAAACCAACCGTCGTTGATGCTGGCGGGGTTTTCTTCGAGAGTGACCCACGTGTCGGTCGTCCTCAGGATATCGGAGGTCTTGCGGAAATTGCGGACGGGGCGATCGCCACCGGCGTCAGCCGCCCAGACATTGATGGGATTCATCCAACAGTTCATCGCCATGCTGCGCACGGTCGGAGTGCCACCCCCGCCCCGGAGGCCCTTGCTGGTCTTGAAGTCCGCCGGGCACTTATAGACCGGGAGGTTGTTCACGAACGGATAGAGCAGCGAATCCTGGATCAAAGCCGTGTTGGTCCAACTGGGTGGCGAGGCCATGGTGCCCATGCACCATTGGTTCAAGGGATAATTCTTTGTCGGGCTGACCACCGAGATCAGCGAGTCCAGGCCGGCCGAACGCACCAGCCGGTCGTTGAATTCTCCGGCGTAGAGATTCCAACCGAGCATGAGTTGCTTGTTGTTGTTCATGCAGGCCACCGCCTGGCCTTTTGCCTTGGCCTTGGCCAGCCCCGGCAGGAGCATTCCGGCCAGGATCGCGATGATCGCAATGACCACCAACAGTTCGATCAAGGTGAAGCCGGGGGGAGAGGCCGGCCGGGCAACCGCAATCACCAACGTTGGGCGACGATTCATGGCAAACCCGGGTTCAGGATTTCAGGCAGCGAGGGCACATTAGACCTGTTATTGCGCTCGTCAACGAATTTTGATGCACGACTTTTAATCGCGTCGGTGGCGATTGACGAACCGGCCCGGGTCAGGCAATGCTCCCGCCACTCGATGCATTCAGATCGCGTTGCCGTTCAGGCGTGGCCCGCTCACGTGGGCCACTCCTGTCGTGCTTGGGGCAGCCCGACCCGATGACCGACACCACGGTCCATCGGCCGCGCAACGTGGGCTGGAAGCGGGCGGCGGCTCTCCTCTACGGCGACCTGGGCACCAGCAAGGCGTACGTCATCGGCCTGGCCTTTTTGGTGGCCGGTTACGCGTCCCTGCCGATTGTGGTGGCGGTGTGCACCCTCACGGGCCTGGTGGCCTACAACTACGTCATTGTCTGCAAGTACTTCCCGGATGGCGGCGGCGTGTATTCGGCGGCACGCGACCAGAGCCGCACGCTGGCGGTGGTGGGCGCGCTGTTGCTGATCGCCGATTTCACCGTCACCGCCGCCCTCAACGCCTGGGCCGCCCTCGAGTATTTCCACATCCCCAAAGCCCAGATCGGGTTGATGTCGATGGCCTTGATCCTGGCGGTCGGGGTGATGAACTACTTCGGCCCCAAACATACCGGGAGCCTCGCCGTGGTCCTCGCCGTGCCGATGGTGCTGGTGGTGGTGGGCATCATTGGCTTGAGCCTCCCACATCTGTCCCTGAAAAACCTCGAGCCCTCGCACGCGAGTTTCAAGACCAACTGGGTGCATTTTGTGGGGGTCATCCTGGCGCTGAGCGGCATCGAGGCCATCGCGAATCTGACGGGGGTTCTGCGGTTGGATGCCGGCTCGTCGCCCGCGCAGCCCCAGGTGGGCCGCACCGCGCGGCGCGCCATCGTCGTGGTCGCCATCGAAGTCGTGCTCGGCACGGCGCTCCTGGGCTGGGCCATGCTTTCACTGGAGCGCACGCCAGCGCTGACCGAACAGCTTCAGACGAACTGGCAAGACATGCTCCGGTCGCTCGGGGAACGCTACGGGACGCTCGTGATCAGCCCGCACTTCGGCGAGGTGTTCGGGGTCGCGATCGGCTTGATCGTGGGCTTGTTGTTGCTGAGCGCGGTCAACACCGCCGTCACGGCGACGATTGGCGCGCTCTACCTGATGGCGCGGGATGGCGAGATGCCCAGGTCGTTCTGCCGGCTCAACCTGCACGGCGTCCCCTGGCTGCCGATGGCGGCGGCCACCGTGCTGCCCCTGGTCGTGCTGCTGTTCACCAATGACATGACGTTCCTCACGAACCTCTACGCCATCGGTGTCATTGGCGCCATCACGGTGAACCTGGGCTCATGCTCGTTTAACGCGAAGCTCCCGCTCAAACCCGTCGAGCGCATCACCATGGGTTTGACCTTTATCATCCTCCTGGCCGCGGAGGTGACGATCGCCTACACGAAACACGACGCTTTGTTCTTTGTGGTCTGCATCTTGACCGTCGGGATGACCCTGCGCGGATGGGCCCAGCGCCGCGCCGGCCTGCGCACCATCACCGTCACGAAGGAAGTGGCCGCGCAGTTCGCGCCCGAGACGGCCACGGAGGTGCGCCTGGACCTCGGCCCGGCGCAGGCGATCATGGTGGCGGCACGGGGAGTCACACCCGTGCTCAGCTACGCGCTCGACGAAGCGCGCTTGCGCCAGAGCCGGCTCTACGTCCTCTACGTGCAGGAACTGGCGGTGCTGCTGCCCGGACCGCTCGTCAACACCGAAAAGCCGCGCTGGCAGGATAACCCCCAAGCGGCGCAGATCATGTCCGCCATGATCGAGCAAGGCCGCCAGAAAGGCATCCCTGTGGTGCCGCTGTACGCCGTGAGTGAGAGCCCGGCCACCACGATCCTCGACCTATCCGCCACGCTGGGCATTGACTATCTGATGTTGGGCGCACCCCACCGCGGGGCATTGGTGAACTTGCTCAAAGGCAACGTGGTAACGACGGTCGCGCGGGCCCTGCCCGAGAACATCCATCTCGTGATCTTCGGATAGCAGCGATGGACCAAGGGGCAGCGGATGCCCGATGCTACGGGGGTAGTAGCCGACGTCAGTCGGCTCACATCTTGCTTCCTCGCTCGCGCCGCAGGCTCGGAGGCCTGCGATACAGCAGTCTTGGAAGTCTGCGATACGACCACGACGGCCGTCGCGGTTTCTCGCACGCAGCGCAGGTTTCCAAACCGGTTTCCAAACCTGCTGTGTCCTCCTTCGCCAAGGCTACAGCGCGATAAGTCGCCGATTCCCTAATCGGCAGGGCGTTCCACTACTCATCCTCCCTCCCCCGCTCCCGGCCTTTGGGGTTGTCTTGCGAGGCGCGGCCCTTAAGCTGTTCCCCATGCACGCGACCTTGAGGTATTTTGGCTATTGCCTGCTGGTTCTTGGTCTTGCTCCTTCGGCTCCGCCCGTGATGGCGGCGCCGTCCACCGAAGCGCAAGGGCGCGCCGCGCGGTTCCTCGACCTCCTCAACGCTGGCTACCAGGCGCTCTACCGTGTCGAGAGCGAGGCGCAATGGCTGGCGGCCACGGACGTGACACCGGCCCACGACGCCGCCAACGAGGCGGCCAGCAAGGCGCGCGCCGCCTTCTGCGGCAACCCGGTGGTGATTCGCGAGGCCAAGGCGCTGCTCGAACGCCGCTCCGAGCTGGACCCGGTCACGGTGCGGCAGTTGGAGCGGGCCTTGCTCAACGCCGCGGAAGGACCGATGACCAATCCGCAACTGGTCTCGGCGCGGATCGCGGCCGAAACCGCCCAGGCCTCGACGCTCAACGGCTTCGCCTTCACACTCAAGGGCCAGCCGATCACCGTCAACGAAATCGACAACCGCCTCCAGGCCAGCCACGACCTCGCCGATCGCCAGGCCGTCTGGGAGGCCTCGAAACAGTCCGGTCCCGCGCTCAAGCCCGGCCTGGTCAAACTCCGTGGTTTGCGCAACGGAGCGGCGCGCGAACTGGGACACCGGGATTACTTCGCGCTCCAGGTCGCCGGTTATGGGATGACGACCGACGAGATGGTGCAGCTCCAGGACGCCTTCATGCGCGACCTGCGCCCGCTTTACCTCCAACTGCATACCTGGGCCAAACACGAACTGGCCCGCCGCTACCAGCAACCGGTGCCGAAGCGCATTCCGGCTCATTGGCTCAACAACCGGTGGAGCCAGGAATGGTCCGGCATCGTCGAGGCCGCGAAGCTGGACGACTACTTCAAAGGCAAAACCCCGGAATGGGTGGTGAAGACTTCCGAGCAGTTTTATACGGGCCTGGGTTTTCCGCGTCTGCCCGAGTCCTTCTGGCAGCGCTCGGACCTTTACCCGGTGAAGGCCGGCGACTCGCGCAAGAAAAACACCCATGCCTCCTGCTGGCATGTCGATCTGGACACCGACATCCGTTCGCTCATGAGCGTGGAGCCGAATCCGTGGTGGTTTTTTACCGCGCATCATGAACTCGGGCACGGGTACTACTTCGTGAGCTATACCCGGCCAGAAGTCCCGCCGTTGCTGCGGCTCGGCGCCAACCCCGCCTTCCACGAAGGCATGGGCGAACTGATCTCGCTTGCCGCCGGCCAGGTGCCCTATCTCCAGTCAGTGGGCCTGCTGCCCATCGACTTCTTATCCTCCCCGACCGCGTTCCTGCTCAACGACGCGCTCGCGCACTCGGTGCCCTTCATCTACTGGGCCTCGGGCACCATGACCCACTGGGAGGCTGACGTGTACGCGCGGGACCTCGCCCCGGACCAATGGAACGCGCGGTGGTGGCAATACGTGCGCGACTTTCAGGGGGTCGAGCCCCCGGCGGCGCGTGGGGAGGAATACTGCGACGCCGCGACCAAGACGCATATCAGCGATAATCCTTGCTATTACTACTCCTACGCGATCGCCACGGTCTTGAAGTTCCAGCTCCACGATCACATCGCGCGGCGCATCCTCCAGCAGCCGCCCCAGAACTGCAACTACGCCAACCGCCGCGAAGTCGGCGCGTTCCTGCGCGGGATCATGGAGCAGGGGGCGACGGCGGACTGGCGCAAGGTGCTCCGCGACGCCACGGGCGAGGACCTTTCCACCCGCGCCATGCTCGAGTATTTCAAGCCGCTCATGGCCTGGCTCGGGGACCAGAACAAGGGCCGCACCATTGGCTGGGAGTAGCCGGCGCGCTCAGCCGAGTTCGCCTCGCAGCACCGTCACCGCCCGCCCGCCCAGCAGCACGCGATCGTCGCGGACCCGAACCGTAACCCGTCCGCCGCGCGCCGAGGCTTGCCACCCCACCAGGTCCTGCTTTTGCAGCCTGTCCCGCCAATACGGCCCGAGTGAGCAATGAGCCGAGCCCGTAACGGGGTCCTCGGGGACGCCAGCCGCCGGGGCGAAGAACCGCGAGATGAAGTCGAATTCGGCCTGATCCGAGCGGCTGGTCACGATGATCCCACGCACAGGCAGAAGAGCGAGCCTCGCCAAATCCGGCGCGAGTTCGCGCACCTCACGGGCGCAGGCCAGCTCGAGGAGGTAATCGAAGGCGCTGCGACCAGCCTCCCGTACGGTCACGCCGAGGGCGTTAGCAAGGTCCGGTGGGGCCTCGACCGGCTCGACGGGCTTGGCCGGAAAGTCCATCTCGATCTGGTCGCCCGCCCGCGTCGCGGAGAGCCGCCCACTGGCGGTGTCGAACAGTGCCGGTCGCGCGGCCTCGAGTCGTCCCGTCTCCCAGAGGACGTGCGCGCTGGCGAGGGTGGCGTGGCCACAGAGCTTGACCTCGACCTTCGGCGTGAACCAACGCAGCGCCCAGGCCTCGCCCCCGGGATGGAGGAAAGCGGTCTCCGAGTGCTTCAGCTCTGCCGCGACGGCCTGCATCCAGCCAGCCTCGGCGGGCGCCGGCAGCAGGCAGACCGCGGCGGGGTTGCCTTGGAACGGTCGATCCGCAAAGGCATCAACCTGATAGACAGGGACGCTCACAGATAGGAGGGTCGGTTGTGTCGTGGGGTTGGTGGGCGTGGGCGTTGCCGAGCGCTCACTGCCGTTCCCCAGCGCCAAACTCAGTCCACGGCTGCGACGGCCGACTGCGGAGGATGCCACGCATCCAGTCGAATTGCGGATGGTCGCTCAGGAATTTGGGCGCGTCGAACGCCATGCCGCAGGCGCTGCCCCAGCGCGCCGCGAAACGCATGGACTTGGCCATGCGCGTATCGACCACCTTGGCATCGACGGTGCCGCTTGGCCCATACGGCACGCCCGGCCATGCGCCCGCCGCATCGGCGTCCAGTTCGAAATGACCGCACAGCGAGCGGCCGCCGGCCCGCAGGCGCTGCTGAAACGCGTCGAAATGGTCGGCCTCGAAGAGTTGCGCGAGTTTCACGTCGATGCGGCCGCGGGACTGCGCCATCAACTGCTTCCAGCGCACACGCCGCGCGATATCGGAGTTTCGGATGTCGGTCTCATGCGCGCTGGTCTCGAAGCGGAGGATTCTGAGGTCCTCGGCGATGTTCGACCCGGCAAAGTAGCCATCCTTCTTGCGCTCGAAGCCCACGTGCTTCAGACCGAGTTCGAGCCGTGCGATTTCACCCGAGTTGACATCGCCCAGCAGCCAGGCGTTGGCATAGCCGCCGTTGTTCCCGCTCTTCATGATGGCACACCATTGGTCGATCGAGGTGGCCGTCTGCGTGGCCCGGCGCATCCGCACGAACTCGGGAATGCCGTTGGTGTCGAACCCCTCGAAGCCGCCGATGGTCGTCTCCGAGCCGACCAGGCCGGCATCGGTGACGAAGAAGTCGGTGCCGCTGTGGATCCAACCGGGCCAGGTTTGCATCAGGATGCGCCGGCCCACGCGGGGCAGGATGTCGATGATGACATTCGGGGGCGCGTCCTCGTAGCCCATCATGGTGTTGTGCGCCAGGACCACGCCGCGGTTGGTGGTCATGCTGCCCGTGGCAATGAACGAGCTGCACGATTGCCGCACCGGGATGGCCGCCCCTTCCTTGATCTTCTTGAGTTCCTGCGGCCACCAGTACCAGGACAATTCGATCCAGCCGTTGCTGGTGATCACCTCGGCGAGGGTCGTGCGCACCCCGGCGGCCTGCAGTCCCTCGGTGATCCCCTCGAGTTCGGCCAGGCATTCCGCGTCGAGCTTCGGCGTGAACATCGCGGCCGCCCGGCTCACGAGCCAGTCCCATTCCATCGCCGTCTGGTAATGCCAGATCGCCCGCTCGGAGCGCAGCACGCCGGCGATCTCCCGGGCCAGCAGATAGCCGTGCTGGAAGCCGCGCTCCTTCGCCGCGCCTTCGACGTGCAGGTAAGTCCAGCCCGACTTCTCGTGGCGATGCGCCTTGCTAACCCAGGCTCGCTGGGTCTCGTTGAGCGGGGCAGTGGCAGGCAGGGCCGTGGCGAGGGTCACGCCCATTACAAGCGGCATCAGGCCGCGGAATAGCGTCTTCATTTGCGTCGGGGAATTAAGGATTCGCAGACGGCGATAGGCAACCAAAACCGCTTGAGGCTTTTGTGCTATTCAGCACAAGAGCGGCCGGGCAATCACGCGCGACCGCTTCGGCAAAACGCGGCGAACGGTTCTCCCTCTCCCGTCGGACGGGAGAGGGCTGGGGTGAGGGTGAGCGTCTTCAGGGAACTCACACCAGCAAGAAAGGGTTAGCAATTGGCAAATGCAACGTAGCCCCGTGGTCTGACCTAACCAAAATTTGTCCTGAACTTGGCAGCATTCGTTGGTTCGTTGCGCGTTGAACTGCGCTGCCGCCAGGCTATGTTGTTGAGTGGCACGGCATGAATCTCAGCGTCCATGAATCGGCCAGCCGGCGTGAGTTCCTGCGCACCGCGGGCCGCCGGTTGGGCCTGAGCGCGAGCGTGGGACTGGCTGCGTTCCTGGTGACGACACGCCGTGTCTCGACCGTGCGGCAAGAGTGTGTGAGCGCGGGGCTCTGCGAGGGTTGCGCCATTTTCGCCCGCTGCGTTTTGCCGGCGGCCCTGGCCATCAAGAACCCGTCCCCCGGAGGCCCCACATGAAACATGGCTTTATTCGATCCCGCTTCACTCGTCGTCAATTCCTGAAACGCGCGGCGCGCCAGACCGGTCTGACGGGGCTTGGAGGCGTGCTGGCACTGGCCGCCAGTCGCGCGGCATGCGCCAATCCGGGCGATGAGCCCAACCCATTCGCTTACGACCTGGGCCGATTGCAGCGGACCGACCCCAAGCTGGTCCACTACGAGCTGCAGAACCGGATTCGCGCTCCGCGTGCTGAACCGCGCCGGCTCGCGCTGGGACCGGGTCCTGCCATCTACGTGGCGGCAGGGAACTACATCAGCGTACTGGACAGTGCCGGCGCAGTGACCTCCGAGATCGCCCTGGCCGCTCCGGCACGTTGTCTCAGCGTGACGCCCGCCGGCATTCTCTACGCCGGACTGCGCGATCATATCGAGGTCTTTGATGCCCGGGGCCAGCGCCAGGCCGCGTGGGAGGCCCCGGCCAAGCGCACGTGGTTCACGGGGTTGGCTGTAACGGACAAGGAAGTGTTCGCGGCGGACGCCGGCAATCGCGTCGTGCTGCGCTACGATCGATCCGGCAAGATCCTTGGCCGCATCGGGGAGAAGAACAAGGAGCGCAACGTGCCCGGCTTCATCGTGCCGAGCCCGTTCTTCGATCTCAAGGCGCACCAGGACGGCTTGTTGCGGGTGGTGAACCCGGGCCGGCACCGCGTCGAGGCCTACACGCGCGAGGGTGATTTCGAGTTCGCCTGGGGCAAACCTTCAGCCGCCATCGAGGGTTTCTGCGGTTGCTGCAACCCGGTCAGCCTGGCGCTGATGGCGGACGGCCGGTTTGTGACGTGCGAAAAGGGTCTTCCCCGGGTGAAGGTCTATTCGGCGCAAGGCGAATTCGAGTCGGTTGTGGCCGGGGTCGAGGCCTTCAGCGAGAATGCCAAGGCCTGTGCGGCCAACGACCCGTCGGACTGCACCAAAGGCGGCTTGGACGCCGCCGTGGACGCTGACGGCCGGGTGTACGTCCTCGACCTGGTCGCGGGCGATGTGCGGGTCATGGTCCGCAAGGCCTCTCGGCAAGGTTGAGCCACTCGAGCCAATGGAACCCGCCGCGCCCAACTCACCCCCGGTCAGCCGCCGCCAATTCCTCCGCCAGGGAAGCCGGGCGGCGGCGCTGACGGGTTTTGGGGCGTTGTTCGGGGTGCTCGCGCAGCGAACGAGCGCGCGCACGACCGTCTGGCAGATCGATCCGGCGAAGTGCCTGCGGTGCGGTCGTTGCGCCACTGAATGCGTGCTCCAGCAATCCGCGGTGAAGTGTGTGCACTCCTTCGCCATGTGCGGCTACTGCCAGTTGTGCACAGGCTATTTTGTTCCCGAGCCCAATGACCTCAACACGGCCGCGGAGAATCAGTTGTGCCCGACGGCGGCCATCAAGCGCAGTTATGTCGAGGACCCGTACTACGAGTACACGATCGACGAGAACCTCTGCATCGGCTGCGCCAAGTGTGTCGAGGGCTGCAACCGCTTCGGCAACGGCTCGCTGCACCTCCAGGTCCGGCACGACCAGTGTGTGAACTGCAACGAATGCTCGATCGCCCGGGTGTGCGCCGGCGACGCGTTCCGGCGCGTGCCAACCGATCAGCCTTATCTGCTCAAGACTAAGGGGCACGGAGAATGAGCCGCCGCCATTCCATCGCCACCCTCGCGCTCCTGGGGGCGTGGTTTTGCGCGTGCGGCGTTCTGGGAGAGCAACGGTTTCCGCCACCTGACTTCGAGTCGGGCTACCACCTGCCGAACACGGCCACGCCGCCGGCGCGGGCGATCCTGTTGCAGTACGTCGATGTCGTCGTCCTGCTGGTCACGCTGGGGTTGGCGTCCTGGTTTGTCCTGCGCAAGCGCTCCCGCCGGGCCGTGTTTGGGCTATCCCTCTTCTCGCTGGCTTACTTTGGGTTCTATCGCAAAGGCTGCGTCTGCGCCATCGGATCGGTGCAGAACGTGTCGCTGGCGCTCTTTGAACCGGGATACGCCGTGCCGTTGACCGTGCTGTGGTTCTTCTTCGCCCCGCTGATGTTTACGTTGCTGGCGGGCCGCTCGTTCTGCGCCGCGGTGTGCCCGCACGGCGCCTTGCAGGACCTCGTGCTCCTCAAGCCCATCAAGGTTCCCTTGTGGCTCGAGCAAGGCCTGGGGACGCTGCCGTTCATCTTCCTGGGCGCGGGCATCCTCTTTGCTGCTACGGGCAGCGCGTTTGTCATCTGCCGGTATGATCCGTTCGTGCCACTGTTCCGGCTTTCCGGGAGTTTTGTGATGCTCGGCGCCGGCGCGGTCTTTCTGTTGCTCGGTCTGTTTGTGGGCCGGCCTTATTGCCGGTTCCTGTGCCCCTACGGCGCGATGCTTCGCCTCGCTTCGATAGTTGCCAAATGGCGCGTCACGATCACCCCGGACTATTGCACCCAGTGCCGGTTGTGCGAGGAGTCTTGTCCGTTTGGTGTGATCCGGCGTCCCAGCCTGGTTGGCGCCGATCCCGCCGGCGTGGCGCTGGACCGCGCGCGGCTGGGCTGGTTGCTGGCGTTGCTGCCGGTGCTGATCGGCCTGGGCGCGTGGGGGGGGGGGAAACTGGCCGTGCCCGCCTCGCGCCTGCATCCCACCGTGGCCCTGGCGGAGCGGTATGCCGACCCCAGGCGCTCCCCGCCGCCGCCCGGCCCGGCGACGCCCGACGCGCTGGCCATTGGCCGGGCCGAGCAAGACCCCAAAGCGATCCTGGCTGCGGCGGTGGACATTCGCCGCCGGTTTGCCCTGAGCTGCTGGCTCTTCGGCGGCTGGGTGGGGCTGGTGATCGGGGCGCGGTTGATCGCTCTCTCGGTGCGCCCGAGTCGGAAGGATTACGAACCCGACCGCGGCGGGTGCCTGGGCTGCGCGCGTTGTTTCATGTCCTGTCCCAACGAGCGGGTCCGGCTGGGTTTGCTGCCGGCGAGCGCGTTAGCCGAACACGGGGCCGCGCCAGCCAGCCCGGCGCTGGTCTGCCAGCGGTGACCGCCATGCCCGCCTCCACTTCCAGTCCAGGCGTTCCCGCAGCAGACGTTCAGGCGCAGAGCGCGCTGACCCGCACCTGCGCAGCCACGGCCATGGTCGCCGCTGTGTTCTGCCTGTTGGTCTGGGGAGTGATGGTGGCGCAACATTTCCGCGCAAAGGCCGATGATCCGCTCAAATCGCCGGGCATCGCGCTGCTGAAGGAGAAACTTCATGCCGCTCCCAAGGACGAATCGTTGAAGCAAGCGATTCGAGCGCTCGACCTCACCTTGCGCGAACGCTTCTTCCAGCTCCTGTCCCTCAACCGCCAAGGACGCTGGCTGTTGCTGGTGGCGGCGGCGGCGCTGTTCCTGCTGGGCAGGCGCGCCGCGCGGATGTGGACCCGTCTCCCACTGCCGCAGCCGGACCTGCGCGGCGCTCAACGCGCACCGACTGATGCGCGGCAGGCCCGTTGGGCGGTGGCGGCTCTGGGAGTGATGATCGCCGCGGCGTTCCTGAGCCTGGCGTTGCCCTCCGCCACGGTCCTTCCTTCCAGTCCGGCTGAGCTCGACAAGCTGCTCGCCCGGGCTGCCGGGACGCCGGAGGAGGACGAGATGCTGCGCCCGGATGCTGGCGAGTTCTGGCAGAACTGGCCGCGGTTTCGCGGACCCGACGGCAACGCGGTTTCCAGCGCAACCAACTTTCTGGCGAGTTGGAATGCTACGACGGGCGAGGGGATAGCATGGAAGACTCCGGTCCCAGCGCCGGGCTGGGGCTCGCCGGTGGTCTGGGGCAACCGTGTCTTTGTTTCCGGCGGGGATGCTCTGAAGCGCTCGGTGTTCTGCTTCGACGCCCTCTCCGGCGCCATCCTCTGGCAGCGGGCGGTCGAGAATGTGCCCGGCGGCGCGGCTAAACAGCCGGAAATTCCCGAAGGCACTGGGTTCGCCGCCCCGACCATGGCCACCGATGGCCGCCGCGCTTACGTCTTTTTCGCCAATGGCGACCTGGCCGCGTTCACGCTCGAGGGCGCGCCCGTTTGGGCCAAGAGCCTTGGAGTTCCGAAGAATGCCTACGGCCACGCTTCGTCGCCGATTGTCTGGCGCCAACGCTTGCTCCTGCAACTGGACCAAGGGGACGTGGAAGAGCGCAAGTCCAAGCTCTACGCCCTGGATGGAGCGACGGGCCGCGTGCTCTGGCAACGCAATCGTCCGGTTCCAAGCTCCTGGGCGACGCCTGTGGTCATCACCGCGGCCGGCAAGGACCAAGTCATTACACTCGGGGTGCCCTGGCTCATTTCCTACGCCGCCGGCGACGGCAATGAGCTCTGGCGCGCGGATTGCCTCAACGGCGAAGTGACACCGTCCCCCATCTTTGCCCGTGGCATGGTCCTGGCCATCAGCCCCAACGAGAAACTCGTGGCCTTGCGCCCGGACGGCCAGGGTGATGTCACCAAGACGCACGCCGCCTGGAGTTACGAGGATAACGTGCCCGACATCCCCAGCCCGACGAGCGACGGTGAATTGGTGTACATGGTGAGCACCCACGGCATGCTCACGTGCCTGGACGCCGCCGACGGCAAGAAACAGTGGGAGCAAGACCTGGCCCTCGAGTGCAACGCCTCTCCCAGCGTAGCCGGGGGCAAGCTTTACGTCTTCGGAAACAAGGGCGCGGCGGTCGTGGCGGCGGCGGGCCGGCAGTTCAAAGAGCTTGGCCGCGCCGAACTGGGCGAGGCGGTCCTGGCCAGCCCGGCGTTCGTGGGCGACCGCATCTACGTCCGCGGCGCCACCAATCTCTTTTGCCTCGGCAAACCCGCCGCGCGAGGCGCGACTCAACCCGGCAACCGCAAGCCATGAACGCCCTTCCGGTCGCCCCCACTGCCAGCCCCGCGCGGACGCTCCTCGCCCCGCCGGGCGTGGACCTGGCCTTTGTCGATCAAGCGATCGAGCAGATCGGGCGCACCCCGGACGCGGCCATCCCGATCCTCCAGGCCCTTCAGGAGCACTACGGTTACCTGCCGGAGGAAGCGTTGCGCCGCGTGGCCGCCACGACGCAGGTCACGGCCGCGGCCCTCACCGGGATTTCCACCTTCTACGACATGTTCCGTCATCAACCCGTGGGACGCCACATCGTCAGGGTGTGCCGTGGCACGGCTTGTCACGTAACGGGCGCCGAGCGGGTCGAGGACGCGCTCCGGCGGCGATTGGGGATTCCGCCCGGGGAGGACACGGACCCGGCCCGTGAATTCACGCTCGAGCCGGTGGCATGCCTGGGCTGTTGCACCTTGGCGCCGGTGGTGAAGATGGACCAGTCCACGTTCGGCCATGTGACCGTCGAGCGGCTTCCCGAGGTGCTGCGCGAGTTCCAGGGCCGTCACCTGGGCGACGCGCCCAACACCGAGGCCCTGGTCCCGCGCGCGCCCCGCACCAACGGCACGATCTCGATTCATGTGGGCTTGGGTTCGTGCTGCATGGCCAAAGGCAGCGACCGCCTGTTCCAAGCTCTGCAGCGCAGCGCCGAGCAAACGGGCGCGGACCTTGTGGTCAAGCGTGTGGGCTGCGTCGGCATGTGCCATCGCACCCCGATGATCGAGGTGGCCGCCCAGGGAAGGAAAAGTCGCTTCTACGCCGGCCTGAACTCCGACCACGCCCTGGACATCGTTCAGCGGCACGTTCGGCCGCGTGGTTGGGCTGGGCGCCTTTCTCGCCTATGGACCGACGCGGTGGACACCCTCTTGCTGGATCATCAGGAGGATCGGGTGCAGTCCTGCGCCCTGGACACGCGGGCCCCTGCCGTGGACGCCTTCCTCGGCAAGCAGGTCCATGTGGCCACGGAACACTTTGGGAAGCTTGACCCGTTGGACTTGGATGAATACCTGGCCCACGATGGGTTCGCGGCGTTGCGACGCTGTCTTGACGGTTTGGCGCCCGAGCAAATCGCCGACATTGTCGTGACCTCGGGCCTGCGGGGCAGGGGAGGCGCCGGCTTCCCCACGGGCAAGAAATGGCAGGTCATGCGCCAGCAGTCGGGCGAGACCAAATACGTTATATGCAACGGCGATGAAGGCGATCCGGGCGCGTTCATGGACCGGATGCTGCTCGAGTCGTTCCCCTACCGGGTCATCGAGGGCATGGCCATCGCGGCCATCGCCACAGGAGCGCACGAGGCCATCTTCTACATCCGCCATGAGTACCCACTGGCGGTTCGGCGTGTGCGCGCCGCGCTCAAGCAACTCGAACAGCGCGGCTGGATCGGGGATCGACTGCTCGAGAGCGATTACGCGCTCCGCTTCAGCATCAAAGAGGGCGCTGGGGCCTTCGTCTGCGGCGAGGAGACGGCGCTGATCGCCTCGATCGAGGGCCGTCGCGGCATGCCGCGTTTGCGTCCGCCGTTTCCCGCGCAATGCGGCCTGTGGGAGAAGCCCACCCTGATCAACAACGTCGAGACCTTGGCCCTCGTGCCCTGGATCATCCGTCACGGCGCCGAGGCCTTCGCCAAGCTGGGCACCGGCTCGAGCAAGGGCACGAAGGTCTTCGCGCTTGCGGGCAAAATCCGCCGGGGCGGACTCATCGAGGTTCCCATGGGCACCACGATTCGCCAGATCGTCGAAGACATCGGCGGCGGCGCGGCCGAAGGCCGCCGGTTCAAGGCCGTGCAGATCGGGGGACCTTCGGGCGGCTGTGTGCCCGCGCGGTTGGCCGACACGCCTGTCGATTATGAATCGCTGCGTGAGGTCGGGGCGATCATGGGCTCCGGGGGCCTGGTGGTGCTGGACGATTCCGACTGCATGGTCGATATCGCCCGATATTTCCTCCGGTTCACCCAGGATCAATCCTGCGGGAAATGCACCTTCTGCCGCATTGGCACGCGTCGCATGCTCGACATCCTCGACCGTTTGTGTGCCGGCAAAGGCCAGCGGCACGACCTCGAGGACCTCGAGCGCCTCTCCCAATCCGTGAGCCAGGGCAGCCTTTGCGGCCTGGGCAAGACCGCGCCCAATCCGGTCCTCACCACGCTCCGCTACTACCGGGACGAATACGAGGCCCACTTGCAGGGGCGTTGCCCCGCTGGCCGGTGTTTCGCTCTCATCCACTATACCGTCACCGACGCGTGCACGGGCTGCACACTTTGCGCCCAGAACTGCCCGGTCAAAGCCATCCCGATGGCGCCCTACCAGAAGCACGAGATCGACCAGGGGCTCTGCACGCGGTGCGATTCGTGCCGGAGCGTCTGCCCGCACCAAGCCATCGAAATCCGCTAGCGATGCCTGCCATCACCATCGACGGACATGCCGTGGAAGTCGCCGCGGGGCAGACGGTGCTCGACGCCGCCCGCAAACTCGGCCTTGACATCCCGACACTCTGCCATCTCGAGAAATGCGCGCCGATGACCTCGTGCCTGGTGTGCCTGGTCAAGATCAATGCCAACGGACAAAGCCGCCTCGCCCCCTCCTGCGCCACGCCCGCCGTCGAGGGCATGGCGGTCGAGAGCGAGACCGACGAGGTCCACGATGCGCGCCGCACCGCCCTCGAGTTGCTCCTGAGCGACCACGTGGGCGACTGCCTTTCCCCTTGCCACCGCATCTGTCCTCTGCGGCTGAACATTCCCGTCATGATCCGGCAGATCGAAGCGGGCCGGCTGGATGAAGCGATCGTTACCGTTCGCACGGCGCTGGCCTTGCCGTTGGTTCTGGGACGGCTCTGCCATCACCCGTGCGAAGGCGGTTGCCGTCGCGGGACCTGGGACCAGCCCGCCGCCATCCGCGAGATGGAACGGTTTGTGGCGGACCACGACGCGGGCCGGCCCAGCCAGTATTCACCGCCGCGCCAGCCAGCCAGCGGCAAGTCGGTGGCCATCATCGGCGCCGGCCCCACGGGCCTGGCGGCCGCGGACCGTCTGCTGCGCGAGGGCCATGCGTGCACCGTCTTCGACCGCCATCCCCAGGCCGGCGGCAGCCTGCGAGCGGAGGTGACCGCGGGGCAACTGTCCGTCGAGATCCTCAACACCGAGATCGCACAAATCGAGCGGTTAGGCGCGCGGTTCATGCTCGGCCTCGAGTTGGGGCGCGAGGTGGCTCTCGAGGACCTGCGGCGGGACTTCGACGCGGTCATCCTCGCAACCGGCCAACTCGGCAAGGACGAGGCTGGCGCCCTTGGACTCGCGCTCACGACCGCGGGGATCAAGACCGACCCGATCACCGGGCTGACGTGCCTCGCTGGCGTGTTCGCCGCCGGCAGTGCAGTCAAGCCGGCCCGCCATCTCGTGCGGGCCATGAGCGAAGGGGTGAACGTTGCGGCATCGGTCCATCATTCACTCGCTGGCGGCAAGCCGCACGTCAGCCGGAAGCCATTCTCGAGTGTCATGGGTCGGCTCGAGGAAGGCGAGATCAACGTCTTCCTGAAGGGCCCAAGCCCGGCGCAGCGCGTAGCCCCCGCCTGCGGCCTCAGCGGCGGCTTCACGGACGGGGAAGCGCCGGCCGAGGCGGCGCGCTGTCTGCATTGCGATTGCCGCGCCGCGGGCAACTGTCAACTCCAGCACTATGCCCAGGTCTATGGCGCGGACGCGGGCAGGTTCCGCGAGCAACGCCGCCGCTTCGAGCAGCACCGCCAGGCGGGCGATGTCATCTTCGAGCCGGGCAAATGCATCGTGTGCGGGATTTGTGTCCACATCTCCCAACAGGCCAGCGAGCCGCTGGGCCTGACCTTCATCGGTCGGGGCTTCGACGTGCGCGTGGGTGCGCCCCTGAACCATACGGTTTCGGAGGGTCTCCAGAAGGTTGCCGCCGAGTGTGTCGAGCAATGTCCGACGGGCGCGCTTTCGTTCCACGACCCGCAGCGCGGCCTGGCCCTCCCCTGCCACTCCGGCGGTGGGGCGACAGCGTGTCGCCCCCACACTTGCGGCTTGGAGCAGCCGCGAACACGGAAAAGCTCACGCGAAGTCACGGAGCCACCAGAGGAGGGATCCGCAGATTGACGCAGATTGACGCAGATTGACGCGGATGCTGAAACACAGTCCGGATCGAGGGCGAGGGCGACGGGCCGTCGCCCCTCCGGTCCTTCTGGTGGGGGGACATCTCAAAGGTTTGACACTCCGGCGGACGCGAATTAGTTTCAAGCAGTTGGTTGTAGCACGAACACTAACCATCAACATTAGAAATCAAAACGCGAATCCTATGCCAATTCCTGTCGGTGCCAAAGCCCCGGACTTCTCCCTCAAATCCAAATCTGCCGCCGGTGTCGCGGACGTGAAGCTCAGCGACAATTTAGGCAAGAAGAACACCGTCCTGCTGTTTTTCCCGCTGGCCTTCACGGGCGTGTGCACCCAGGAGATGTGCGACATTTCTTCGGGGCTCAACACTTACGCCGGCCTGAACGCGGAGGTGATCGGCATCAGCGTGGACAGCCCGTTTGCGCAGGAGGCCTGGGCGCAGAAGGAGAAGATCGGCGTGAAGCTCGCAAGCGATCTCAACAAGAAGACTGCCGAGGCCTACGGTGTGTTGCTGCCCGACCTGCTCGGCTTCGGAGCGACCTCGGCTCGCGCCGCGTTCGTCATCGACAAGTCCGGGACGGTTCGTTACAGCGAGCAGACGCCGACGCCGAAGGACCTTCCTAATTTCGAGGCGGTGAAACAGACCCTGGCCGGGCTTCAGTAATCGGGGTCGGTTTCGTTCGCGGGAGCGGTCTTTGCTGATGCCGCGGGGCATCCCCGCCGTCAATTTGCTTATGAGTCAACCGCACAGTCTTTTCGACACCCTGCAGCACTTCGAGTTGGGCGGCGGCCGCAAGGGCCGATTCTATTCGCTGCCCGCGCTCGAGGCCGCCGGCGTGGGCGCCGTCTCGCGCCTGCCGGTCTCGATACGGCTTGTGCTCGAGTCGGTGCTGCGCAATTGCGACGGACGAAAAGTGACCGAGCAAAATGTGCGCGAGTTGGCCGGCTGGCAGCCCAAGGCGGAGCGCACCGCCGAGATTCCGTTCGTGGTGGCTCGCATCGTGCTCCAGGATTTCACGGGGGTGCCACTCCTGGTGGACCTCGCGGCCATGCGGTCCGCCGTCGCCCGGCTTGGGCGCGAGCCCAAGCTCATCGAACCGCTGGTGCCCGTCGATCTGGTCGTCGATCACTCGGTGCAGGTGGACGTGGCAGGGAGCGCTGACGCCCTCGAGCGGAATTTGGAACTGGAGTTCCGCCGTAACCGCGAGCGTTACCAGTTTCTCAAATGGGGCATGCAGGCCTTCGAGACGTTCAAGGTCGTGCCGCCCGGCATCGGGATCGTTCACCAGGTCAATCTCGAGTACCTCGCCAAGGGCGTGCTGTCGGCCGACGACGTGCATTATCCGGACACGCTGGTGGGGACGGATTCGCACACCACAATGATCAACGGCCTGGGCATCGTTGGGTGGGGAGTGGGCGGCATCGAGGCGGAGGCCGGCATGTTGGGCCAGCCCGTCTATTTCCTTACGCCCGACGTCGTGGGAGTGCATCTCACCGGGACCCTCAAGGAAGGCGTGACCGCCACCGACCTCGCCCTCACACTGACCCAGATGCTCCGCAAGGCGAAGGTCGTGGGCAAGTTCGTCGAGTTTTGCGGCCCCGGAGCCGCGGCCCTGCCGGTGGTCGATCGCGCGACGATCAGCAACATGGCGCCGGAGTACGGGGCGACGTTGGGATTGTTCCCGATCGACGCGGAGTGCGTTAAGTACCTCGAGGCGACCGGCCGCACGCCCGAGCACTGCCGGCTCTATGAGAACTATTACCGCGCCCAGGGCCTGTTTGGCATGCCACGCAAGGGCGACCTCGCCTATTCCTCCGAACTCGAGCTGGACCTGGCCAGCGTGTTGCCCAGCGTCGCCGGCCCCAAACGTCCCCAGGATCGCATCGAACTGCCCCATCTGAAGCGTGACTTCGTGGGGGCCTTCAGCCGTCCGGTCAACGAGAACGGATTCGGCCGGTCCGCGACCGAGTTCGAGCGTGCGCCGCTCACCGTCCCGCTCGACGGACGCGGGTCCGCGCAGGTGCGGCACGGGAGCGTTCTCATCGCCGCCATAACGTCCTGCACCAACACCAGCAACCCCAGCGTGATGCTCGCCGCCGGGCTGCTGGCCAGGAAGGCTGTCGAGCGCGGCCTCTCGGTCAACCCAGCCGTCAAGGCCTCGCTCGCGCCGGGCAGCCGCGTGGTGACCGATTATCTCACTCGCACGGGCCTGCAGCCGTATCTGGACGCGCTCGGCTTCAACCTGGTCGGTTACGGCTGCACGACCTGCATCGGCAACTCCGGCCCGTTGCACGCCGCCCTCGAGAAGGCCGTCACAGATTCCGACCTCGTGACAGCGGCGGTGCTGTCGGGCAACCGCAACTTCGAGGCGCGGATTCACCAGAACATCAAAGCCAACTTCCTCATGTCCCCGCCGCTGGTCGTGGCGTTCGCGTTGGCGGGCCGTGTCGATATCGACCTCACCTCCGAGCCGCTCGGCGCCGGCCGGAAAGGAGAACCGATCTATCTGCGGGATATCTGGCCCAGCCTCACCGAGGTCCGCGACCTCCTTCAGGCGGCCCTTCAACCCGAGGTCTTCCGTGCCCTGTACCGGGATTTCGCCGGCCAGAATCCCAAATGGAACGAGGTCCCTTCGAGTGCCGGGCAGGTGTATGCCTGGGACCCCACCAGCACGTACATCCAGGAACCGCCGTTCTTCACAAGCTTCTCGCTCGAGGCCGGCAGCATCGCCGAAATCCGCGGCGCTCGCGCCCTCGGCATCTTTGGGGACAGCGTCACCACTGACCACATCTCACCCGCCGGTGCCATCAAGAAATCCTCACCCGCCGGTCAGTTCCTGCTGGGACGCGGAGTCGCTTTCGATGATTTCAACAGCTACGGCTCGCGGCGCGGCAACGACCGCATCATGACGCGCGGCACCTTCGCCAACGTCCGGATCAAGAACCTGATGCTCGGTGGTGAGGAAGGAGGCGCCACCCTCTACAGGCCTTCCCCCAGCGCCGCCCCCGAGAAGCTGAGCATCTACGACGCCGCCATGCGTTACGCCCAGGACAAGACCCCGCTGATCGTCCTTGCCGGTCATGAGTACGGCACTGGCAGTTCCCGCGACTGGGCCGCGAAGGGAACCAGTCTGCTGGGGGTGCGGGCCGTGGTGGCGCAGAGCTACGAGCGGATCCATCGCTCGAACCTTGTCGGCATGGGCGTGCTGCCACTGCAATTCAAGGAAGGCGTCAGCGCGCAGACGCTTCGCCTCGACGGCAGCGAGAGCTACGATGTTCTGGGGCTCGGCCCGGGGCTGAGCCCGCAGCAAGACTTGGTGCTCCGAATCACGCGCGCTGATGGCCACGTCTCGGAACTGCTCGTCGTGTGCCGCATCGACACACCGATCGAAGTGGACTACTACCAGCACGGTGGGATCCTGCCGTTCGTGCTGAGGCAGTTGTTGAGGGTATCATAAGAGCGCTTGTTGCTGGCTGAAGGCCGATAGGTGTATTCAGCCTTGCCGAATGGCCCTAGTCTCTCGACTGTCTTCCGCCCGGGGGGGCTCTGTTTGAATCGTGCTGGCTGCCAAGAGAGGCGCTTGAGCGAGCTGCGAGCCGGCCGATTTGCCTTGCTTAGCATGTCTGAAAACGGACCACAGTGGTCCGAAAGCGGACAGTCGCAAAGCTGCGACATCTGGCGTTGAAGAATTTTCATCAGGGTTTGCATGGCGCGGCGCTTAGGTCGCAGCGGTGCAAGCCGGCAGTCCATAAAGATCGGTCCCACGCTGAAACCCTTGAATCAGTTGGCCTTGTGAGGACGGCTCGTGAGGGCAGGGTGCGGGTGGCGGCCACGGAGCCGGCCCCTGCTGCGTGATTTCGCTGGGTCAGGCGTAGGGATTCCATTGACGTTGGCAGCAAAGATGCTAAGTTGATAATTGTGTGGTTTGCAGGCGGCAATCTGTGAACACCAGACCGTAATACATAACAATAACCCGCCGCTTGCTCTGTTCACGCCGCACTTCGGTGCTACCATAAGGCAAGCTATGCGTATTAAACAGTCAAACAACAGGGGCTTCACGCTCGTGGAAATCATGATCGTGGTTGCCATCATTGGTCTGCTCGCGGCCATCGCGATCCCCAACTTCGTGAAGGCGCGCACCACCGCCCAGAAGAACGCCTGCATCGCCAATCTCAAGCAGATTGACGGCGCCAAGGAGCAATGGGCCTTGGAGAACAAGAAGACTCAGGGTGACGCGACGGACGACACGGCGGTCAACGCCTACCTGAAGAACAGCCAGGCCCCGGTCTGTCCCGCAAACGGCACCTACGGCTACAACACGGTTGGAACCGGGCCCACTTGCACGCAGGCTTCGGCGCTGGGCCACACGCTCTAAGTCAATCCATGCCCCGGCCGGGCAGGGACAACAGTCCAAGCTGCCTGGCCGTTGGCCTGATCTCAATCACACGGGCCTGAAGGTTCTCCTTCAGGCCCGCTTGCTTTTCGGCCCGTCTGGGCTGCGACTTCGCCCCCGTCTTGAGGGATTTGCGTGACCGCCTACAGCAAGGCGATCGCCTGGTCCGCGCCGAAGTGGTCAACCGGAAAAGGGTTGCCCCATCGCGGCTCGCCGATACCATCACGCGCCATGAAACCGACCGCCCGGCGCCTCCTCGCCCTGGTCATGCTGTGCCTGTTCGTCTCAGGGATGGCGGGCCTGGTGTATGAGATCGTCTGGACACGGTACCTGGCGCTTTTCCTGGGGCACACGAGTTATGCGGTGGTGGCCGTCCTGGTGGCGTTTATGGGCGGCTTGGCCCTCGGCAACGTGCTTATCGGCAGCCTGGCGGACCGGACCCCGCGGCCGCTCGCATTGTACGGCTGGATCGAGATCGGGATCGGGGCCTACGCGCTGATTTTTCCGTACTACGACGCGCTGTGCCACGCGGGTTTCGTGCGGACGGCCCGGGCACTGCAAAGCGGCAGCACGGGCCTGCTGGCGCTGAAGTTCGGATTCAGCATCCTGACGATTTTGGCGCCGACCATCCTGATGGGGGGCACCTTGCCACTGGTGACCCGCCTGCTCACGCGCAGGCTGGGAGAGGTGCGAGAGAAAGTTGCTGCGCTCTATTTCATCAACAGCGCGGGCGCGGTGGTGGGGACGTGGCTGGCGGATTTCTGGTGGTTGGAAACCATCGGGTTGGAGTCGAGTTTGCTGGCGGGCGCGTGCATGAACCTTGGCGTGGGGGCGCTGGCGCTCTTCGTCAGCGGCTGGTTAAAGGAGGGCCGCTCCGCCGCGCCCGAGCAGGCGGCGCCCGTGGTCGCCGAGCCGGCTCCCGAGGAGACGTTCAGCCGGGGCGAATTGCGTCTGGCGCTGGCCGGGATCGCGTTATCCGGGTTCGTCGCCATGCTTTACCAGGTGGCTTGGACACGGATGCTGGCGCTGGTGCTCGGCTCGAGCACGCACGCGTTCTCGCTGATGTTGATCACTTTCATCGCCGGGATCGCGGTGGGCTCATGGATCGTGTTTCGCTGGAGCTCGCTGCGGCGAACGCTCGTGGCGTTTGCCTGGACCGAGCTGGCGCTGGCCGCGACGCTGGCGGTGACCATGTTCTCTTACGAACACCTGCCATTTCTCTTCATGTACCTGGGCAGCATGCTGGCGCGTCAGCCCGAGTCGTACCCCCTCTACGAATTCGTCCAGGGATTGATCTGCGTCGGGGTCATGTTTATCCCCACGGTTTGCCTTGGCATGACCTTGCCGCTGGTGAGCCGTGTGGGCACCGCTGACGCCGCTAGCGCCGGACGTTCGGTAGGCCGGGTGTTCGCCGTCAACACACTCGGGACCGTGCTCGGTGCGGCGGTAACGGGTCTGGTGCTTCTGCCCTGGCTGGGTCTGGCCCGGACGTTCGCGCTGGGCATCGCCACGAACGTGCTCATTGGCCTGGCCATCCTCCTGGCCCGTCAACTGCCGCGTCATCGCGAACTGCTGGCGGCGATGCCGCTTCTGGCAGCCTTGCTGGTGGTTGGGGCGGGGCGCCTGTTTGACCGTGCGTGGCAGGGAACGTTCACACTCGGCCTTTGGCGGCACTCGGACCGCGCGCGGACCTGGTCTGATGTGCGCGCGGCCTCGCAGATGGCGAACCTGCCCTACTACCGGGATGGCGCCGGAGCGACCGTCAGCGTGCACAAGTTCAGTGGGCATTCCGAACACCTGTCCCTGAAGGTCAACGGCAAAGCCGACGCCAGCACCACGGGGGACATGATCACCCAGTTGTTGCTCGGGCACGTGCCGATGCTGCTGCATCCGGCGCCGAAGGAAGCGCTGGTGATCGGCCTGGGCAGCGGCATGACCGCCGGGGCGACGACGGCGCATCGATCGCTCGAACGGCTGGACCTGGTGGAAATCTCTCCCGAGGTTGTTCAAGCCGCCCGGCTTTTCGGCCCGCACAACCGCCGCGTCCTGGATTGCCCGTACCTGCGCCTGGTGGTCGAGGACGCCAAGTCCTTCCTACAAATCACGGACCGCAGTTACGACGTAATCATCAGCGAACCCTCGAATCCGTGGATGGCGGGAGTGGCCGGCGTGTTCAGCCTCGAGTTTTACGAGAACTGCCGGGCCCATATGCGGCCGCGTGGGCTCATGGTGCAATGGGTCCAGCTCTACGAGTTCAGCGACAACGGCTTGGACATCGTCCTGGGGACGTTCAGCAAGGTGTTCCCGTACCTCAGTCTTTGGCAAAGCCATCGCAGCGACCTGCTGCTGGTAGGCTCTGCCGAGCCCTGGGCCGGCAATCTCGAGACGCTCGTGGCCCGCCTCAAGGAGCCTGCCGTGAAGGAGGACCTGGACCGCGTCAACATCAGCAATCCCGCCTTGTTTCTTTCGCACGAGATGGTGTCGCCGGAGAACGGCCGTTTCATCCCCGCGGTCGAGACACGCCTCCATACGGACTACTACCCGGTGCTGGAATACGTTGCTCAGCGCGATTTCTTCGCGCGGCCCACCGTCGAGCGGTTCAGGCAGGTGGACGAGAACTTCTCGCGCCGGGCGACGACGCTGTTGGCCAGCTACGTGAAGGCCCACGGCGTAAGCCTGGAGGATTACCAGGCGTTCGCGCAGTTCTACATCGATCAGGACCCCAAGTATGTTGATCTGTTCGCTTCGCTGCTGTTGCGCTGGCGCAGGGAATACCCGGAAGCCCTCGAGCCGCTCGAACACGCCACACGGTTTCGCTTCCTGTCCACGCCAGGTGAACTTGAGGCCCTGCGCTACCTCGGGGAGCGGGAGCGCATCCTCGAGCGTGCCAAGAAGCACCCGCAGTTACTGCGGCAATACGGGACGGCCCTGATGCGGGCGTACCGCGAGCAACGCTCGTTGTTTTACGCGCCCCCCACAGCCGAACTGCGGCTGGTGCTCGAACGGTTGCTCGAGACCGACCAGGACAACCAACGCGTCTATCAAGGGTACCTGGCGGAACTGGCCTGGGACGAGCTGGATGACGAGGCCTGCGTGCGTTGGGCCCGGCGCGCGATCGCGCCGGATGCCGAGCGTGGCAAGGCCCGGTTCAAACTTGATCCGCAGGAACCGCTCCGGGCGGTGGCGCGCCTGGCGGAAGTCTATTGGCGCCAGGGCAACCGCGACTCGGCGGCTCGCCTCTGCCAGGAGACCGTGCGCGCGGGCTTCATCGACGAGAAGACCCGCTATGATGCGCTGCCATTCGAGTTCATGACGCGCAAAGTGCTCGGCGGCATGACGGACACGACGCCGGCGGCAGGGCAGTAGGCAACAGGGTATTCCCACCGAGGCGACGGCCGGTTCATGGCCCATCTCCCGATGAGCGGGTTGTCCTCTGGGACTGTGCGGCGAGGCCGTAAAGACCGCATCACCGCTTTGCCGCAAGCGAGCCGTCAGCCGCCCGCTCGAGAATTACTTGTCTGGCCGGGCGGCAGTGGCGTGGTCCTGGAGCCAGGCCACATCCTGGTTGTACGGCGAGGTGACATCCAACACGATCAACTGGCCGGTCTTGAGGTCTGGTGTAGTGCGCCGATCCAGCCAGCGTTTGATCTCGGTGTGCCCGTCCGCGAAGGAAAGGCCCGCGGCGCGATTATGATAGCTGGCCGGGTAATCCACGATCTTGGCCTGACGCCCGCGGCTTTTCAGGTTGGTCTGGAACAAGCCGTCGTTGATGCTGTCCTCGCGCTCGTCGATGAACACCCATGCCTTCGAGGGCGACGGCTCCTGAATCTGGCCGTACTTGCGGAAGATGAGGTAGCGATCCTGGCCGATCTCCGAGCTGCCGGCGTAGTTCATCCAGCAATTGAGCGACATGCTCCGCACCCGGTCGTGGCTTCGCCCCTGGATCCGCACGGTGCTTTGGTCGGCAGGGCAATGGAACGCCCCGACCATCCGAGCGACGTACGGCCCCAATTGGGCATAGCGGGCCTCGGTTAGGTACAGGGTATTGGTGTTCGCCTGGTTACTGCTGAAGTCCAGCCAGCCTGACACCCAGCGTCCGGGACCCGCCATCGAGCCGCCGATCACGCCCGGCAACCAGTCCTGGTGATCTTCCGCGTACATCCCCCAGGCAATCTGCAACTGCTTGAGGTTGTTCATGCAGAACAGGCCCTGCGCCTTGGTCTTGGAACGCGCCAACGCGGGCAGCAGCATGGCGAGCGTGAAGCCGATGATGACCACCACCACCAGCAGTTCCATCAGGGTGAAGCCATCCCTTCGGCCCCACATGGGTCTTGGCCGCTCGGCTGAAGGCATGCTCGCCATCGTCGCGTTGGGTTGACTTTCTGGAGGCACTATAAGCAGGCCTCGGATGGAATTCAAGATATAAATATAAGGGGGGGTGCGCCTCCGGCAGCCGGCCCGGTCGAGGCCGGTTGGCGAGCCACCCCCGGGCGGGGTGACCGCTGCCTGGGTTTGATCTGGCGAGTCATTCTGCATTGGCCTCCGCCAGTTTGGCCGCCCAGAACGCCTGGGCCCGCCGGTGATGGCTCAGAACTTCTTCAAGTTGTCCCGCGTCGGCCACCTTCACCCGCGCGAGCCGCTCCCGCACCCATTCGACGAAAAACCGCGCCGAAGTCCGGCTAACCCTCCGCTGGCTGGGTCCGGCCTCCACGTAGAAAGGCGCCGTCGAGGCGAAGCGGAAGGTCCTGGGGTCCTCGGCGATCACGCGCACCAGGAACCAGCCGCTTTGCGTGAACTCGAGCTCGCCGAGGGACCCGTTGTTCTTGCGCCACTCCTCGAGGGAAACGCTGCGTTCGAGGCACCCATCGCGGATGATCTCGAAGGCGAGAACCGGGTCCCGGCTGGTCAGCAGGGCGTCGATACGCACCGGGACGCTCCCGCTATCCGGCGCGCTGAAGACATGACCGGGAAGTTGCCCGTTGGCGCGGCAGCGGAGCAGGGGACCGTTCGAAACAAACGACCGGCCCGCGCGCAGACCTTTCCACCAGGCTTGATAATCCAGCGTCGGCCCCGTGTGAACATACACGCGGTTATAGCCTACCGGATTCGGCAATACCCCTGAAGCGCTGCCCGCCGACGGGGGCAGGCGCAAACCGCAATTAAGCAAGTGGTAATAGATTTCCTGAGTCCAGAAGCCATTGCCGCGCGGCGGCGGGAGTCTCTGCGCGTCGCGCGGCCGGCCCCAGGCCTCGTTCTCGTACATGCGATCGCGGCACATGTGGTTGTTGGCCAGTCCGATCGAATCGACCTGTCCGGAGGCCACCCAAACGGGCACGTCCCACCAGAAAGGCTTCTCGATATCGACCCAGGCACCGTCATGCCGTCGCGCCTCCGCGAGGAACTTCATCGGAGACGGGTACTCCCGGCTCGCGCCGCGCAGGTGGAGCGGAGTGGGCAGGTGGAAATAGAGCAACGCCCCACCCTCACGCTCATCCTCGCCGCCGAGCACATCGCTGTATCGGTCGGGGCCGATGCGCCGCAAAGGGTCGCTTGGGACCGCCCGGTCCTGCCACAGATTCTGCTCGTTCCACCACGTGATGACGGGCCCGATGTGCAGGTCCTCGGCGTTCAGGAGCAATTCGATGTCGGCAACCGGGCGGTGGATGTGCAGGTCGCCCGACCACCAACCTTCCTGGCTCAGGTCCACCAAACGCCGAAGCTCCCAGGCCAGTTTCAGCGGCTTTGACACCTCGACCTCGAGGCGGCCGGCGGCACGGTCGTAATCCGGCCCGCGCTCGACCTCGTAACGGTACTCGCCGGGTGGGAGCTCGAGATTGACCTTGCCTGGGCAAACGAAGTGATCGTGGAAAAAGGGCAGGTTCGGCGCCCGGATTGCCTTGCCACTGGAGTCCTTCAGGTGGATTCGGCCTGGCAGCGCGCTCCGCGAAAGGGAGTCCACGATTTGGATGTCCACCGGCACAGCCGCGGCCCGGGCCAGTCCCCCGGCGACCACCAATGCCGTCCCCCAAACGGTCCAACGCCGCGGGCGGGAGGATCGGTGCGCGTGCATCACCCGCCACCTTGCCTCCGCGCGGCGGCGGAGTAAAGAGCCGAGAACTCAACCCAGACAATCTCACGCGCCCCTCTGCGCGTTTGCGTTTGCGGCGGGGCTGCGCCAGACTCTCATCACATGACGAAACGGTTCTACCTGACCACGGCCATTGATTACGTAAATGGCGAGCCTCACCTGGGGCACGCTTATGAAAAAGTGATCACTGACGTGATGGCGCGCGCCCGCCGCAGCCTGGGTGAAGAGCCGTGCTTTCTTACGGGCGTGGATGAGCACGGTCAGAAGGTGCAGCAGGCCGCCGCCGCCTCCGGGAAGACCACGCAGGCCTACTGCGATGACTTGGCCGCAATTTGGTCGAGCCTGACCACCAAGCTGGGTCTGAGCAACGACGGCTTCATCCGCACCACGGACCCGCGCCACGAAACAGTGGTACAGGCGATCCTGGCCAAGCTGCATCAGCAGGGACACTTCTACCTGTCCACCTACCGCGGATACTACTCGACTAAAGAAGAGACTTTTCTCACCGAGAAGGACCGGCGTCCCGATGGGACTTGGGACCCGGTCTGGGGGCAGGTCGTCGAGTTGGTCGAGGACAACTGGTACTTTCGGATGAAGGACCAACAGGCCTGGCTCCTGGAGCACCTCGAGTCGCATCCGGAATTCGTCCGTCCCGATTACCGGCGCAACGAGGTGTTGGGCTTCCTGCGGAACAATGTGCTGGAGGACCTGTGCATCAGCCGGCCAAAGGCGCGGCTGAGCTGGGGCATTCCGCTCCCGTTTGCACCCGAGTGGGTCACCTATGTCTGGTTCGACGCCCTGGTCAACTACGTCAGCTACGCCGCTCTCCAGGGCGATGCTGCCGTACTCGAGGCCCTGGCGGGCTTTTTCCCGCCCGGCGCCCCCCCCCCCGCGCCGTCGTCGGTTCGGCTTTGGCCCGCGGATGTGCATGTGATCGGCAAGGACATCCTCAAGTTTCACGCGGTGTACTGGCCGGTCATGCTCAAGGCCATGGGTTTGCCTCTGCCCGGGCAAGTGGTGGCGCATGGCTTCTGGCAGAAGGATGGCCAGAAGATCAGCAAGACGACCGGCAACATCGTCGATCCCTTCGCGGTCATCAACGAGTGGGGACTGGACGCCTTCCGCTTCTATGTCCTGCGCGAGCTCGACATCGGGCCGGACGGCAACTGGACCGATGCCGGGTTCCAGGCACGATACCATGCCGAACTGGCCAACGGCCTCGGCAATCTCGTGAACCGGTCGCTCTCGATGCTCAAGCGATATCGGCAGGGGATCGTGCCGCAGCGATCGGACGAACTGGCCGCCGAGGTCGGCGGGGCGGCGCGCTCGGTCCTCGAGCTCCTGGGCGGTTTGCGTTTGCAGGCGGCCTTGCAGGAGCTCTGGGGCATCGTCAATCGCGCCAATCAATACGTGGACCAAACGGCGCCGTTCAAACTCGCCAAGGTCCCGGAGCAAGCGGCGCGGTTGGACGCCGTGCTCTACAACCTCGCCGAGACCTGCCGCGTGATCGCGGTCTTGGTCTGGCCGATGCTGCCCTCGACGGCCACGCGCATCTTCGAGCAACTCGGCTTGCCCGGAGCGCCCGACCGGATGTCCGGTGCGTCGTGGGGTGGCTTGGCGCCAGGCCACACCATCGGCGAGCCCGCGCCCCTGTTCCCGCGCAAGGACCAGCCGAAAGGCTGACGGCTCGAGAGGGCCGTGGTGGGGACGGCCGGCGCAGCGGCTGCTCGAAGGGTGGGGAGAAGCTACCGGCTCGCGTGGACGGCGCCGGGCAGGCCGGTGGCCGGCGGTTTGTATTTCTCGGTCCAGGTGATCAGGCCGGCGCCCAGGACGATCAACACCACGCCCGTCCAGCGCAACGCGGAGACGTGCTCGTGAAGAATGACTTTGGCGGCCAGCGTGGTCAGCACGAAGCCGAGGGAGGTGAGCGGCCAGATGAAGCTCACATCGCTCCGGGACATGAGCACGAGCAAACATGCGAAGAACAGGGCCTCGAAAAACACACCCAGGACGATGCTCGGGTTGGTCACGCCTTGTCTTACGACGCGCACGACCTCGGCCAGGGTTATGCGCGGCAGATCGCCGATTTCCTTGAGGCCGCGGTTGAGGAAGACCACGCCGATGGCCTCGAAGACCAGGCCCACCAGGAGGATCGCCAGCAGTTTGGGAAGCGAGTTGGTCATAAATCCTGATAGCGCACGAGCCGAATGCCGTGCTGCACCACCAGCGCCTTGACACGGCTGCTGGTGAGGGCCTCGAGCTCGTGCCGCGCCGTGTCCCGCGATGGGTGCGCGTAAAGCTCGAAATCGCCCAGAGGCAGCCGCGGGAGAAGTCTCGCAACGTAATCCTCGGTGACCCGCCCGTTTTGCAGGAGGCCGAAGACGGCGTCGGTGTGGCGCAGGCCGGCCCGGCGCAGCGCCGGCCGGGCACGCCAGGAGAGAAGGTTGAAGATGAGCGCATGGCTGAGGCGATAGGCCCAGGCGCCCCCCGCCAGGCGGGCGTTCAACCAGAATGGATCGCGGGTCAAGCGAAAATGCCGGGCCTTCCAAGCGGGCGCGTGGCGCGAGATCAGGCTCAACACCGTGGGATGCAGATGCAGGTTCAGATGGCCGTTGAGATGATCCAGCGCGAGGCCGGTCGTGCGGAATTTCTGGACCTGGCCCTCGAGCTCATGCCGCAGTTGCCAGCGCAGCTCGCGGGCGAAGAAGTAGCGCAAGCCGGCCCAAACCGGCCTCGAGCTGAAATGGTAGTGATCGTCCACCAGGTTGGGGATTTGGGTGGGCTTGAGCGCCGAGCGTCCGCAGACCAAACACAGGTGCAACCCGACGCCAAGAGCCGGGTGAGCGTGCGCCAATTCGACGGCGTGGTCGAACGCGCCGCCGGTGACGATCAAGCTTGCGCACGTGAGGATGCCCGTCGTGTGCGCTTCGATGATCGCTTCATTGATAGCGTGGGAGCGCCCGAAGTCGTCCGCGGTGACCACCAGGCGCCGGGGCGAGTCAGCGGACGCCATAACTTGGAGTGAAGGCCCCGGCGGTAAGCCGCCACCAGGTGCGCAGCACCAGGAACAACTTGTAGCCCTTGGCCAGGCGGGTGGGCGTGGAGCCGAAGACGTTGAAGCCCGCGGCTTCGAGTTTTGCGAGCAAACGCCAATAAACGCAGCCCATCAACTCGGCCGGCGCCATGGCCCGGCGGTCCGCCACGGGCAGGGCTTCGCGCGCCCGCTGATAGAAGCCGCGCGCGCGCTCGGCGACCGAAGCCGCCAGCGCGTAGAACCGGGGCGAATACTCGAACCGCACCACTTCCTCGGGCGAAACACCGTGACGCGCGAGCTCTTCCAGCGGCAGATAGATGCGGCCGCGTTCAGCGTCGCCGCGGACGTCGCGCAGGATATTGGTCAGTTGCAGCGCCTTGCCCAGCAGGACCGCGTAGTCGCGGCAAGCCGGATCGCGGTAACCAAAGACCTCGATGCTGAGCAAACCCACCACCGAGGCGACATGGTAGCAGTAGTCTTCGAGGGCCTCATGGCTGGCATAGCGCGTGGTATCCAGGTCCATCTCGACGCCCCGCACGAGGGCGTCGAACAGCGCGAAGGGCAGACCATGCCGCGCGATGAACGGTTGGAGCTCGCGATTGACCTGAAACCTGGGGCCCCCGCCTTCGCAAGCGGTCTGGACATCGGCCCGCCAGGCGGCCAGGGCCAAGCGCCGCTCCGCGACGGACGTGGACTCGTCGTCGGCCACATCATCGACCTGGCGGCAGAAGGCGTAGAGAGCCGCCATCGCCTGGCGCTTCTCTCGCGGCAGGAGCACGAATGCCAGCGCCAGGTTCGATGCGCTCTTGCGCGTGATGGATTGGCTGGCTGAAAGGCTCAAGCGGCGGGCGGAGCCTCGTCCTCGGGGCGGGGCGGCGGCAGCCCTCCAGTCTCGGCCAGCGTGGGATTGCGGCCGCGGTGTTCGCGGCGGCGGCGCTTGTGCCGGCGGCGATGCCGGCGGGAGCCGGTCTCGGTGGCGGCCCCGTTCTCTTCGATCACCCGGTAGGTGATCCGCGGGTCGGAGTGGCGGTGGCTGCGACGGCGCAGATATTTGGCCCAGATCAGGAGGATCACCAACAGGACCAGGCCCGCCCCGAGAACGGTGAAGATGTCACCACCCAGGCCGGGGAGTTTCCCGATGCCGCCTGGGCCGGGAGGAGTGGGCAAACCGGGCGGGGTTTGCAGTTGGAACAAGGCGAGTATCACGTGCTTTCTTTTCCAGAAGGCTGGGCTGCTTCTTCCTCGAAACTGTCCCCAGTGTCAATATTCAAACGATGGATCCGGTAGCGCAAGGCGTGCCGGCTGATGCGGAGTTGCTCGGCGGTCTTGGTCAGGTTGAAGTGGTTCTGTTCCAGAATGCCCAGGATCAGTTCACGCTCGTAATACGCCACCCGTTCCTCCAACGAGGACTCCAGCAGCGTGGGATTCACGTCGGCCTTGCGCAGCCGCGTCTCGAGTTGAAAATCAGGCAGACTCTCGGGGCGGATTTCCTGCGCCGTCTCGAGGATCACCGCGCGCTCCATCACGTTGCGCAACTCGCGCACGTTCCCCGGCCAGTGATGAACCAGGAGCTTCTGCTGCGCCGCGGCGCTGATGGTCTTGATGGACTTGTTCATCGCCGCGTTGAAATGCCGCAGAAAGTGTTCGGCCAGCAGCATGATGTCCGAAGAGCGCTCGCGCAGCGGGGGCGGCTGAAACTGAACCACGTTCAAGCGGTGAAACAGGTCCTCCCGAAAATGGTTCTGGCCGATCGCCTGGATGATGTCCCGGTTGGTCGCCGCAATCAGCCGCACATCGACCCGCAGTTCCTGGTTCCCGCCCACCCGTGTGAAGGTGCCATCCTCCAGGAACCTCAGCAGCTTCGCCTGCAAAGGCCGGCTCATGTCCCCGATCTCGTCCAGGAAGATCGTCCCCCCGTCCGCCTCCTCGACCCGGCCAGCCTTCTGGCGCAAGGCACCCGTAAAGGCCCCCTTCTCATGGCCAAACAGCTCGCTCTCCAGCAGCGTTTCGGGAATAGCCGCGCAGTTGATCCGAATGTAATTCTGCTCGCGCCGCTGGCTCAGGCAATGCAACGCCCCGGCGACCAACTCCTTGCCGGTGCCGCTCTCGCCTAGGATCAGCACCGTGGCGTTGGTGGGGGCCACCGTTTGGATCAACTGCCGCAGGTTTCTGATCTTCGTGGAATCACCGATGATCTGGTCCAGGCGATAAATCTCGCCCGCCCGGGCACGCAGGGCGGCGTTGTCCTGCAAGAGGCGATGTCGCTCGGCGCAGCGCGCGACGGCATGTATAAGTTCCTCGGGCGCAAATGGTTTTGCAAGGTAGTCGATCGCGCCGGACTTGATGGCTTCGACGGCCAGCTTCGGGGTCGCGTAGGCGGTGATGATCAGGACCGGCAGCGGTGGCCAGCGTGCCTTGATCTCTTTGAGGAGATCATACCCGCTCATGCCACCGAGGCGGGCATCGGTGATCACCATAAAAAAGTCGCTCTGCTGCAAGAGCTTGAGCGCCTCCTCGGCGGACTCGGCGCAGCGGACCTGGTAGCCCTCCTGGGCCATAATGGTCTCGAACGAGAGGCGCATGTTCCTCTCGTCATCCACGAACATCAGCGGCGGTAACAGACTCATTCGCGCACGTTCATCAAAGTCCTGGCCGGGAACGTTAGAACGAAGCGGGTGCCTTTTCCAAGCTCAGATTCCACATGCACGGTGCCGCCGTAGAACTCGGTGTTGTGTTTCACGATGGCCAGACCGAGCCCGGTGCCCTTGTCGCGGGTGGTGAAGTACGGCTCGAAAATGCGCTCGAGGTTCTCGGACGGGATGCCGGGGCCATCGTCGCCGATGCTGATCATGACGCAGTAACCGTCGCCGTAGGAGGTGCTGACCCAGAGGTTCCCGCGTCCGTTCATGGCCTCGCGCGCGTTGGTCATGATATTGACGAAGGCCTCGACGACGTGGTTGCGCGGAGCCAAGAGGTGGGGAAGCATGGGCGCGTAGTCGCGGTGCACCTGGACCTCGTATTTGACGGCCGCCGGGAAGACCTGCGAGATGGCGTGCTCGAGTTCATCCTTGACATCGAGCTTCTCGACGCGCCCCTCGACGAGCCGGGCGTAGCCCATCAGCTCGGTGATGATGCGATCCGACCGGTCCACTTCCTCGCGGATGATCTGGATCTGCTGGGTGATGGTTTTGCCCTCCTTGACGGTGCGTTGGAGGGTAAAGGCGGCGTTGTTGATGACCGCCAGCGGGTTCTTGAGCTGGTGGGCGATCTCCGCGGCCAGCCGGCCCGAGACCTGCAACTGCTCGCGCCGCAGCGCCAGTTCACGCAGTTCCTCGAGCCGTTGCACGTGTTTGTTCAAGAGCACCTGCAGGCCGTAGCACCAGGTGGCCGCCGCCAGCAGCAAGGCCAGCCGCAACAGGTACGGCTGCCCCAACTCCGGCAGGGGCTCGCCATCGCGGTCCAGGATCCAGGAGTCCACCGCCACCGCGCCGGCATAAAAGAGCGGCATCAGGAGGTTCAGCATCACCTGCGGAACCGTGGCCGTGATGCAAAGCGCATTGCGCCCGATCAGCAGCAGGTAAAGCCAGTAGAGCGAGCTGTCCAGGCCGCCGGTGATCACAATCATGGCCGCCACGAACAATCCATCGATCATGGCGTTGGCGAACACCACCCATTGCACCACCACCGCGGGCAGTTCCTTCATGGCGCGGAAAATGAACGCCACCCCGATGCTCAAGCCGGCGTAAACCAGGAACAGAAAGCGCACTGCCTCGAGGGCGAACTGCCGGGTGACCTCCTCGGCGGCCGGGCCGCGCGGGCTGGGAGCCATGTCGGACATCCAACGGGACATGAACAGGTAGTAAAAGAGGATGCCCAGGACGACCGCCTTGACCGGCAGCCCGATGTTGCGCTCGAGAAACTCGATGCGCCATTCCTGCTGCCGCGGGTCCGGCGAGGACATCGCCAGCCGGCTCGGCATCGAAGCTGTTGGTTGCCAGCCTGAGGCTTGCATGAATGCTCTTAACCCGTCACATGCCGGTTCATCGTTCAGGTTGCCGGGCGGGGGCGGAGCCTGCGCCCGGCGGCGGCCAGCGCACCCCGGTCTTGCGATCAACCGGCCCCGCCGGCGGGCCTGGGCTCAAGCGAGCAATTCCAGTGCCCGCGCCGCGATCTGCTCGATATTCCATAGTCGTCCAAGGCCTTCGTATCCGCAAGCCAGCAGGCCCGGCTCGGGGCCGATGAACTCGACGCCTCGCTGGCGGAGCGTCGCGACGTGCTGCTGGGTGGCCGGGTGCAGCCACATCTTGCCGTTCATCGCCGGGGCCACCAGGGTCCGGGCCTCCGGCCGAAGTGCCAGCGCAATGCAGCCCAGCGCGTCCTGCGCCAGGCCGAGGGCCAGTTTCGCGATGCTGTGGGCGGTCGCCGGCGCCACCAGCAAGAGGTCCGCCTCATCCGCCAACTGGATGTGCAAGGGCCGCCACCCGTCGGTCTCGTCGTAGAGATCCGTCACCACCGACTGCCGCGTGAGCGCTTTGAACGGCAGCGCGGTGACGAAACGCTGCGCGTCGGCGGTGAGCACCGCGCGCACCACGCAACCCTGTTTGGTCAGCAGACTCGCCAGGTCCACCGCGCGATGAGCGGCGATCGAGCCGCTCACCCCGAGGACGATGTTGCGTGGTGCGCTCATGGCTCTACTCGCTCAGTGGGGCCGGTGACCGGCTTTGGCGGAGTTTCTCGCTCTCGTAGATCACGCGCATCCGCCGAAGGTCCTCGGACAAGCTGCCACTGAGCACGAGGTAATCGAAGTTGCGCCATTGGGCGATCTCCTGCCGTGCCACGCTGAGCCGGCGCTGGATCGCCGCCGGGCTGTCCTTGCCGCGCTTCTTGAGCCGCGCCTCCAGCACGTCGATCGACGCCGGGGTGAGAAAGACCGTGACGAGGGCTTCTTTGAGAGCCGCTTCCTCATCCGCGCGCTGGCGGATCGTGGCGGCGCCCTGGACGTCCACGACCAGCAGCACGTCCTGCCCCTGACGCAGCCTGCCCAACAATTCGGATTTCAAGGTGCCGTAACTGTGCCCATACACGGTGGCGTGCTCGATGAAGTGGCCCGCCTGCACCCGCTTCAGGAACGTTCCGGCGTCCAAAAAGAAATAATCCACGCCCTCGCGTTCTCCGTCGCGGGGCGGGCGCGTTGTGCAGGTGACCGCCCGCGTCAGGTTGCTTGCGGTGGACAATAACTGTTCGCACACCGTCGTCTTGCCGCCGCCCGACGGAGCGGAGATCAGGAGCAGCACGGGCTTGGACTCGGAGCCGCTCATTCCAGGTTCTGCACCTGCTCGCGGAACCGTTCCAACTCGGCCTTGAGCTGCACCACTGCGTTGGAGATCAGGCTGTCGTTGGCCTTGGAACCGATGGTGTTGACCTCGCGGTTCATCTCCTGCGCCAGGAAATCCAGCACGCGGCCCACAGGCTCGGTCGAGGCGGCGCATTGGTCAAACTGCTGGAAGTGGCTCTGGAGCCGCGTCAATTCCTCGGTGATGTCCGCGCGATCCGCGAAAAGCACCACCTCCTTGAGCAGCCGCTCGTCATCCAGTGCCGGTGCGGGCAGGCCCGCCTCGCGAATCCGCTCGACCAGTTGCGCCTGGAAGCGCCTGGCCACCCCCGGCGCCTGCCGTTGGACCCGGCGCGCAAGCTTGCGCATGGTCCGCACCCGGTGGCACAAGTCGCGGGCCAGATGCGCCCCCTCCTGAGCGCGCATGCGCAACAGGCCCTCGAGCGCCTGGTCCAGCGCCGCGGCCAGGGCGGGCCAATGGGCCTCCGAGTCGTCCAGCTCGGAACTTGTCTCCACCACGCCGGGAATTCGCAGCAAGGTGTCGAGAGTAACCGTGCCAGGAAGCCGCAGCGCGCGTTCCAGTTTCGAGAGCTCACGCGCGTACGCCCTGGCCAGCGGGACGTTGAGCCGGATGCGGCGGTTCCCGTTGCCCTCAGCGGCCTGCAGCAGCACGCGCACCGCCAGACGCCCACGCGCCACCCGCTGGTTGATGCGATCCCGTATCCGTGCCTCGAGCGGGTCCAGCTCCCGGGGCAGGTTCAAAACGATTTCGCTTTGCTTCCGGTTGACCGAACTCATCTCCACGGTGAGCTTGTATCCGTGGCGGGCGCTCTCACCGCGCCCATATCCGGTCATTGAATTCATTGGCGGCCCAGTATGAGCGAGCCTGGCGAGCCAGGCGAATCATTTCTTGGCGGCGTTGGGACGGCGGACCCGGCGGCCGCGAGAGGCGGCGGGGGCCAGCCGCAAGGCTCAATCGAGCTTCACCTTGTCCGCCACCTGGGCCACGTCCTTGTCGCCTCGGCCCGACAGATTCACGAGCACCACCTGGTTCGACGCCATCCGAGGCGCGCGTTCGATCGCGGCAGCGACAGCGTGCGCGGACTCGAGCGCGGGTATGATCCCCTCCAGGCGGGCCAAACGAATGAACCCCGCCAGGGCCTGCTCGTCCGTGGCGAAGGAATACTCGACCCGGCTGCGGTCGCGCAGCCACGCGTGCTCGGGCCCGACGGCCGCGTAGTCCAGCCCCGCCGAAACGCTGTGCGTCAGTTGGATTTGCCCATGCTCGTCCTGGAGGATGTAGGAACGCGTCCCTTGCAGGACGCCGAGGGAGCCGCCCTGGAACCGGGCCGCGTGGCGATTGGCCACGATGCCCTCGCCTCCGGCCTCGACGCCAAGCATCTGAACTCGGCTGTCCTCGAGGAACGGATAGAATAGGCCGATCGCGTTCGAGCCTCCGCCGACGCAGGCGATCAACAGGTCCGGGAGCCGTTCTTCTTGCTCGAGGATTTGACGCCGCGCTTCATCGCCGATCACGCGCTGGAAGTTGCGGACCATCACCGGATAAGGATGCGCCCCGTAGGCCGTGCCCAGAATGTAGTGCGTGTGACGCACATTCGTCACCCAATCGCGCATCGCCTCGTTGATCGCCTCCTTGAGGGTCTTCTGCCCGGCATGCACCGGGACGACCTGCGCTCCGAGCATCTTCATGCGATACACATTGAGCGCCTGGCGCTCGCAATCCACCGCCCCCATGTAGATGACACAGCGCAGACCGAACATCGCCGCCACGGTGGCGGTTGCCACGCCGTGTTGACCCGCGCCTGTCTCCGCGATGACGCGGGTCTTGCCCATGCGCCGTGCCAACAGAACCTGGCCGAGGCAATTGTTGATTTTGTGCGCGCCGGTGTGCAGCAGGTCCTCGCGTTTCAGGTAAATCCGCGCGCCGCCGAGCTCCCGTGTAAGCCGTTCGGCAAAGTAGAGCGGCGTGGGCCGGCCCGCAAACTCGCGCAGGTAATACTGAAGCTCGCGTTGGAACTCGGGATCCTGCTGGGCGCGATGATACTCCGCCTCGAGCTCCATCAACGGGTGCATGAGCGTCTCCGGCACATAGCGCCCGCCATAGGGTCCGAAGTGGCCAAGGCCGTCAGGCAGCGTCGCCGCCGCAGTTGTCGTCATGCCATTCAAGGTAACGTGAAATCGCGGCTACGTCGAGGATAGCTTCGTCTGCGACTCTGCACTGCAGTCGACGAAGTGGAGGCTGCTCCTGTCATGGGGAGAAACCGGCGCGGTAAAGACGGGGTCGTGCTATTCCGTCGGAGTTATTCCCAGGCAGGGCAGGGCAGGGGATCGAAGGGCGGTGTCAGCCGGGAGTTATGCACAAGCTCGAAGAGCACGGTCAATGGACGGACATAAGCGACCTAGCTCCAATGCGTTAGGTGATTGGTGAGAGCGATCCGGGCTTGTGAATAAGCTGTGAATAACTCTGGAACAAGCGGTGAATAACCTGTGGATAAGTAGTTTGAAGATTCGCTGGCAGCGAGAGGAGGTTGAGCGTATAGGTAACAATAGGCATGAACGGGTATGAAAAGGTACACCCGCGCATCTCCGGCCGACGCCGGAGATTTCCCCAGCTCCTCGCGCGATGATCCCATACCTTGGCTACTTCAAGCATCGTGTCGATCCGAGCCATCGGATTATGTTGCCTTCGGAGTGGAGGCCGGAGGGGGCGCCCAGTACGTTCACGGTGATTCCATGGCCGGTGTACCGGCCCGAGTACCTGCTCGTGCTTCCGCCAAGCCGCTGGAGCGTACTCGAGGAGAACATCAATAAACAATCGCTCACAGACGATCGAGCCGCGAACGCGGTACGGGTACTGAGCTCGCAGGCAGCGTGGGTCGCCCTGGACCGCTTCGGACGTCTCCCACTGACTCCGCGGCTCTTGGAGAGCGTTCGGCTCGGAGAGGAGGCGGTGCTTGCGGGGAGCGTCGCGAAGTTCGAGATTTGGCGGCCTGAGGCCTATGCGCTGGCCCACGAGACCGCGCTCAGCGCTGTGCAAGAAGTGCTCCCGACTCTGATGCTATGAGCTTGGGTCTTCTTCTCGCCATCAACGGCTGCGCGAGTCTTCGGCCTAGCCGGCCCAGCCGGTTCATTCTCGGCCCGTGGCGGCGAGCGACGCCGCGCCTCGGAAAACGGGCCCCCGGCCTGCATGCGATCACGCCACCGCTCAACGCACTTTCCCGTCCGGAGGCTGCGCCGCCACGCCTGGGAACGCGGTTGGGTTGCTCCACGTGGGCGTGGCTCGCGGCTGCCGCGGCGCTTTTCGTCGTGGCGCTCTGTTTGTGGGTCAGAGGGACGGATCGCATCGATGGACGCAGGGAGGCATTGGCGTTGGCGCGCGAGCTGCGTCAACGCGACCGCGAGGTCGCCAGGCTGCGGGCCGCTGCGCAGGCGGCGCGGGCATTGACAGCGAGCGCAAGCGCGGCCGAATTGACGATGGAACGGCCCGTTGCTCAGGCGCGGCCCCCGGCTCTCGCGAAGGCGCGCTGAGACAGACAACCGACCCTTGCGAACCGATGTCGCGGGCACTCCAGTATCGGCGGCTCATGATCGCGGGGGCGATGCTCCTGGCGGCCCTGTTGGTTCTGGAGGCCAGGCTTGCCTCGCTGCAAATCCAGCGGCACGACGAGTTGAGCGCCAAAGCGGCGGGTTACACGCGGCAGGAGCGGCGCCTTGAGCCCTGGCGGGGCGAGATCCACGACCGCGCCGGGCACGTGCTGGCTGTGAACACGCCGACCCGGACGCTTTACGCAGACCTGACCGTGTGCACGAACCGCCCGGTTGAGGTGATCCATGTGCTGGCGCCTCTTCTGCGCACGAACGAGAGTTATCTTTGGCGGCGTCTGCGGCCTGACGCGGTGCCGCCGCGATTCCGCAGCGCGCCTGGCGGCGGTGCGCCTGGGACGAATCGTCGCGCACCCAAATGGTCCCCGGCCAGGAAGGCTGTCGAACTCAAGCGGGACGTTCCCCCATGGGAATGGGAGCGCATCCGGACGAACCTCGCCCTCGCGACCTTCGGGCTGGACCCGCGGAGCCGGCGCTCGGCCGATCGCGCACTCTTGGGACGGTTGCGCCGGAGGGCCGTTTTTGCCGACGAAGGACAGGCCAGGGTCTATCCGTACGGCGAGTCGCTCGCGCAAGTGCTGGGTTTCGTGGGACCGGCCAAGGGCACGGGGGAGATGGAGGGCAAGGCTGGGATCGAACGCTCGTGCAACACTCTGCTGGCGGGGGTTGGCGGCGTGTTGGCATCAGAACAGGACGCCGCGGGGCGCGAGCTTCCGCTACGGCGGCAGCGGTTGAAGGAGCCGGTGGACGGCGCGCGAGTGGTGTTGACGATCGACCTGGGCCTGCAACGCATCGTCGAGCGAGCGCTTGCGGAGGCGATGGCGAAGCGCCAGCCCCGGCATGCCTCGGCGCTGATCCTGGATGTCCGAACCGGGGACATCCTCGCGATGGCCTCGCTTCCGGCGTTCTCTCCGCGGCATCCTGGTGCGGCAGACCCCGCCACCTGGCGCAACCCGGTCATCAGCGACCGGGTCGAGCCGGGTTCAACCTTCAAGATCGTGACTTTTGCCGCGGCGCTCGAGGTCGCCGGCCTGACGCCTGACCAGCCGATTCTCTGTGGCAATGAACGGCTCGGGCCCGAGGGTCTCGCGCTGCGAGACCATGTGGGCAGGGGCTTCCGGACCGCGCGGGAGGCGCTGGTGAAATCCTCGAACACCGGCCTGGCGGAGCTTGGCCTTAAGACCGGCGGGCCGGCGCTGCACACCTACATGACAAACTTCGGGTTCGGCCGGCCCACCGGCATTGCGTTGCCGGGCGAATCTCCGGGCTATGTCCCCGCCGCAGGCAGCTTCGATCGCTATGCCATTACGCGACTGGCCATCGGCCAGGGCGTGGCGGTCACCCAACTTCAGATGGCCCTGGGGATGGCGGCGATTGCCAATGACGGTTTGCTCATGTCACCGAGGCTTGTCGATCGCCTCGAGTCACCCACCGGAGTCGTTGTGCAGCGCTACGCGGCCCAGCGCCCGCGGCGGGTGATCTCTGCGGCGACCGCGGCGCAGATGCGTGAGACCTTGTGCGGCGTGGTGTCCCGGGCCGGCACGGCCCCGCTCGCCGCGCCGGCACTGTACCATGCCTTTGGAAAGACAGGAACGGCTCAAAAGGCCGACAGCCGAGGCTACCTCAAGGGCCGCTATTATTCGTCGTTCGTGGGCTGTTTTCCCGCTGACCGTCCGGTCCTGTGCATCTCGGTGGCGCTCGATGAGCCGCAGAACGCCTATTATGGCGGGACGGTCGCGGCCCCGGTTTTCAAAGCGATTGCCGACGAGGCGGGCGCCTATCTGCGCATCCCGCCCGGGCGGGTTCAGCGGCCGAAGCCTGGTGACTCGGTTGGGCCCAGGGTACTGTTGGCGAGCGGTTCCGTCAGCGGAAGGCCGGGTATCGCGCGCGTGCCCGCCCCAGCCGGCGGCACAAACCGTGCCCTGCTGGCCAGGCAATGAGCACGCGCCTGACAGCGGTGGCGATGGCCCTGGCCGTGGGCGCGTTGCTGATCCTGCGTGGGGCGATGCTCCTGAGCGTGGCGCTCGCATCGGAGGAGGGGAGCGAGTCCGGGCCGCAATGGGAGTGGGTGGCTTGCGGGGTTGCGGCGTGTGCGCTGGTTGCGGCGTGCGATTATCGCCGCCTGGGGCGGGGGGCGGGTCCCTGGGTGGTGACAGGCTTGGCGGCGCTGCTGCTGGCAGCCGTCCTGACGCCCTGGCTAGGGCTAGATGCCAACGGCGCGCGGCGCTGGCTTCGGTGGGGCGGCCAACCCTCTGAACTGGGCAAGATCGCGCTGGTGGTCGGGTTGGCCGCTTACTGCGCGGCGCAGCAGCCCGCGATGGGTGAGCGGCTGCGCGGCTTCGTCTATCCCGGACTGATCGTCGGGCTTTTCGTCGGGCTGGTGTTTCTGGAGCCCGACTGGGGCACGGCGATTCTGCTGGCCACGGTCGGTCTCGCGATGCTGTTCGTTGCCGGCACACACTGGGGCTACCTGCTCTCGGGCCTGATCATCGGGGGCGAGGTATTTCTGATTCTGTTATGCCGGAATCCGGTGCGCCTGGGTCGCGTGCTCGCGCTGTTGGACTCGAACGGGTCGCGGGAGGGCGTGGGCTGGCAATCGTGGCAGTCGGTGCTTTCGATGGGCGCCGGGGGCTTTTGGGGGCGCGGGCTGGGAGAAGGGAAACAGAAATTCGGCTTTGTGCCCGAGCAGCACACCGATTTCATTCTGTCGCTGGTGGGCGAGGAGTTGGGCTTTGTGGGGACCACCGTGGTGGTGCTGGCTTTCCTGTGTCTCGCGCTCGGTGGCCTGCGCATCGCGTGGCGAACCACCGACCCATTCGGCCACTACCTGGCGATCGGCTGCACTTTCCTCCTCGGTTGCCAGGCGGCGATGAATATCGGCGTGGCCACCAGCGTCCTGCCGAACAAGGGCATCGCGCTTCCGCTGCTGAGCTATGGCGGGTCGAGTCTGGTGGCGATGCTGACCTGCATTGGTCTGACGATGAGCGTTGCCCTCCACGCGGGGGTGGAGGATTCTTCCTGACATGAGTTCGTCCTTGCCCGAGTATTACTCGGGGCTGGGTCCGTTCCGTTCGTGGTTCGGGGCGGGTGTTCCCATCCTCATGTACCATAAGCTTGGGCCCCGGCCACGCGGGGCTCGACTCAAGGGCCTCACCGTCGGAGCGCCGCTGTTTGAGCGGCAACTGGCTGAACTTCGCGCCGCCGGGTTCCAGAGCGCGTTGCCCGGCAACCTGCGGTTGGGCGCCGACAACGCGTCTCGCCAGATCGTCATCACCTTCGACGATGGGTTCCAGAACGTGCTCGAATACGGGCTCGAGCCGTTGGCGGCGCATGGTTTTCAGGCAATCCAGTTCCTGGTGGCCGACGCCCTGGGGAAGGCCAACGCCTGGGATGCGCCGCTGGGGGAGGTGCAGGAGCCGATCATGGATGCGCCCGCGGTGCGCGATTGGCTCAAGGCGGGCCACCAGATCGGCGCGCACAGCCTTTCGCATCCCTACTTGACGCGGCTCGAGACGGCGCGCGCACGGGAAGAGATCGTCTCGAGCAAGTCCAAACTCGAGGACTTGTTCGGCGTGCCAGTCCGCCATTTCTGCTACCCCTACGGTGATTGGAACGCGAGCGTACATGACCTGGTCTGCGAGGCGGGCTACGAAACCGCCTGCACGACCGATTGGGGCCTGAACACGGCCGCGACCGACCGCCTGGCGTTGAAGCGGATCATGGGGCGGTACCCAAGCCGCGGGCTTCGGGCGATGCTCGGTTGGTTGCGCCGCAGGCTCCGGGCGTGAAGGACCAGACAGGGCCGGCCGATATTGCTTTTCGCGCTTGCTCTCCGGCACGCATTTTGCTGTTTTATCCGCCCGGCTTCAAGGCCCGGCGGCTGTGCCGGGCCGGCCTGGCCGGGTGATGATCTGAAACAGTAGCGTTCATACAGATGGTTCGTTCGCAGTCCATGAGTGCCTTGCACCGGTATTCGGCGAGGAAAATGTCCAAGCCGGTCAATTTCTATTGCGTAGCGCCGGGCGCGCAGGCGGTCACCATCGTCGGGGACTTCAACCAGTGGCAACCCGAGGCCAGTCCCATGAAACGGCAGCCCGACGGCTCGTGGACCGGCCAGGTCTGCCTGCACCACGGCCATCACCATTATCAGTTCCTGGTGGACGGCCAGCCCATGCTCGACCCGCGCGCCCAGGGTATCGGGCGCAATGCCCAGAACGAGCGCGTGTCCGTGATCGCCGTCAGTTGAGACGGCAGGCGGCTCGCGCGACCGCGAACCCCCCTACGAGGCTGACTTTCCTTTCGTCTTCGCATCCGCGCGCTGCCGCGCGAAGAAGGCCCGCAACAATTCGCGGCATTCCTTTTCGCGCACTCCGGACGTGATCTCGCACCGATGGTTGAAGGTGGGGAACTGCAGGAGGTTCAACACCCCGCCTGCGGAACCTGCCTTGGGATCGCCGACGCCGAACACCACGCGGCGCAGTCGTGTGTGGACGATCGCTCCGGCGCACATCGGGCAAGGCTCCTTGGTGACGTAAAGAGTGCAGTCGGTGAGGCGCCAATCCCCGGCGGCCGCCTCGGCCTGCGTCAACGCCAGCATTTCGGCGTGCGCCGTGGCGTCCTTCAGCAATTCGACCTGGTTATAGGCGCGGGCAACGATGCGTCCTTCCTTGACGATCACGGCCCCGACAGGGACTTCGCCCGCCGCGCTGGCGCGTCGCGCCTGGCGCAGGGCCTCCTCCATGAAATGCTCGTCGCTGTGGAGATCGATGACCGGTTCCTCAGGCATGGCAGGGCGCGGGCTGGTGGCTTCGAGGCTCAGGCTCACGCGGACGCGATCGGGCGGGACTCCTCGATGGACCATTCGTTGCGCCCGTCGGCGAACGTGTGACAATGCGCGGCGAAGAAGCCCCCGCGATGCCGCCAGAACAGCGGCCAAATCTGCTCGCGGTCGGTCTGCGGCAACGGCAGGGTGGGCACAATCTCGCGAGGGAAAAAGCCGAACCGGCCTTCGTTGATGGGCGGAGGCAACGCGCGCAGCCGGGGGCCGACCTCGAACAGGAACATGAGCCAATGGGCCTGGCCCTGGTAACCGTGCTCGCTGACCAGGCCGGCCAGGTGCAAGTCGGAAGGGCGCAGCACGAGTTGCGCCTCCTCGTGAGCCTCGCGGCACGCGCAGGCGAAGGGGGATTCACCGGACTCCGTCCGGAGCTTGCCGCCGCACGGACTCCACTGCCCGAGGTTGGGTTCCTGGGCGCGTTCCAGCAGGAGCACTTCGTCTGCCTCGTTGAAGCAGTAAAGGAGGGTCGAGATTCTGTAGGGCAACGCCATCGGGCACAGTGAAGCAAGCGAAGACGCTTCCGGCAAGCCTCGCCCCCGAAAGCGGCCGGGAAATCCAGCACGACGGCCGCAACAAGACGCGGCGAACGATGCTCCCTCTCTCATAAGTGAGGCTTCGCTTGAGAAGGCTCACCCTCACCCCGCCCCTTCCATCCGATGGGAGAGGGTGAAACGCCCGGGCGTCCCGAGAAGCACAAACGGCGCTCTCGCGATCGGCGCCGTGGTGCCATTCGATCTGGCTTCCTGCCCTGGTCGCCAGACACGGGAGGGGCGCGCCAGAATTGCATTGCCCCCGCCGGGGAATCTGTTAGAACCGACGAAGCTTTTAACGACAAACTTACGATCCATTTATGCGCAAGGTCATTGCTTGGACAGTTACCGTTGGCGCGCTGGCGGCCGCGCTGGTCGCCTCCCGCGCTCAAACCACCCCGGCCGCAGCGGAGCCCCCTGGCACGCCGACAACGCCCCTGACACCACCGACTACACCGACGCCGGCCCCGGAGCCCGCCGCGCTGCCGGTTCCGACCTTGACGAACCCCGCACCGGCACTGGCCCCCGCCGAGGCGGCGCCCGCTCCGACCGTTCCCGAGCTGGCCAAGCCGGCGGATACCAACGCGCCGCCGGTGCTCAAACCCAAGCCCAAGCCGGTGGCGCCGCCCGCGTTCACCGGGACGCTCACCGAGGCCGACAAGGTTGCCATGACCCTCACCGTTGCCGCGAAGGAGAAGACCCGCACGTTCCAGGTGACATCACGCACGCGCTTTTTCAAAGGCGGGAAGCCGGCGATCTTCAGTGACGGTGTGGAAGGCGAGGGTGCGGCGGTGGTCTCGAAAGCTCTCAAGGGCGGCAAGGCCGAGGCGGTTACGGTGCGTTGGGGCACCAAGACCGAGTCCCACAAAGCGCCGGCCAAGCATAAGAAGACCGCGGCACGCTGAGCGGTGGCGCGGACGAGTCGGATATGATGATGAAGAAGATTGTCGTTTGCGGTGCGGGCGGGTTCATCGGCGGGCATTTGGTGGGCGACCTGTTGCGGCAGGGGCACAAGGACGTCCGGGCCGTGGACAAGAAGCCGCTGGCGGAATGGCACCAGGTTCATTCGGGCGTCGAGAATGCGGAATTGGACCTGCAGCACAAGGAGGCTTGCGAACAGGCCCTGGAGGGAGCGGGGTGGGTCTATAACCTGGCGGCGGACATGGGCGGGATGGGTTTCATCGAGCACAACCGCGCCCTGTGCATGCTCTCGGTGCTCATCAATACGCATCTGCTGATGGCGGCCCGGACCGCCGGGGTCGAACGGTTCTTCTATTCTTCCTCGGCCTGTGTGTATGCGGCGGGCAAACAAACCTCCGCGGACGTTATCCCGCTGCGCGAGGAGGATGCCTACCCGGCCATGGCCGAGGACGGCTACGGTTGGGAGAAGCTTTTCAGCGAACGGATGTGCCGCCATTTCCGCGAGGACTTCGGCTTGACTACACGCGTCGCCCGTTATCACAACGTCTATGGACCGTACGGGACATGGGACGGCGGCCGTGAGAAGGCGCCGGCGGCCATTTGCCGGAAGGTCATCCGTGCCAAACTGTCAGGCAAACTCGAGATCGAGATTTGGGGCGACGGCCATCAGACCCGCAGCTTCATGTACATCGATGATTGTCTCAAGGGCACGCAGGCGATCATGCGCAGCGACATCATCGAGCCGATCAACCTGGGCAGCAGCGAGCTCGTGACGGTCAACCAACTGGTCGATCTGGTCGAAGACATCGCCGGCATCAAACTCAAGCGAAGCTACAATCTCAGCGCCCCCAAAGGCGTCAACGGACGCAACAGCGACAACACCCTGATCCAGAAACATCTTGGGTGGGAGCCCGGCATCCGCCTGCGCGACGGGCTCGAAAAAACCTACCGCTGGATCTACGGGGAGATCACGAAGCCGGCGTAGGGGGCGGCGTGGCTAGGATGGGTTGGTGGGGCAAACATGGCGGCGCCGACACAGTTGCACGCACGCGCGCCTGAGGCCCTGGTGGATCCTTCCGACCGCTAAGCTCCCGCCGGCGCGGGCGCGGCCGCTGGTGCAGCCTCGGCAGGAGGGCTGGGCGGTGGCTCTGGATTGTCCCGCCGCCAGAGCGCCACGAACATGCCGTTGCCGCCGCGTTCGTAGGGATAGAAACTGTGGTGAGCGGATGGCTCGGGTTTCGCGCCAAACGGGTCCGGGACGGCCAAGGGTTTGAAATCTGGGAAGCGCGCCTCGAAGGCGGCGGCCACTTCGGAGGTTTCCTCACGCGTGAGCGTGCAGACGGCATAGACGAGTTTGCCACCAGGCTTGACCGCGGCGGCCGCGTAACCCATGAGCCGCTGCTGGAGAACGCCCAACTCCTTCACGTCTGTGGGAGTCGAGGTCCATCGCGCGTGCGGATTGCGCTGCCAGGTCCCGATGTTCGTGCATGGGGCATCCAGCAGGACGCCGTCGAACTTGACGTCGATCGGCAACTTCGCGCCGCCGTCCCAGATGGTGGCGCGGTAGTTGAAGACCTTCGCCCGGCCGGCGCGGTATTTCAGCCGTTTCAAGCGCGCCGGCAGACGGTCGGTAGCCCAGATCAAGCCCTTGTTGCGCATCAAGTCGGAGAGATGGAGCAACTTGCCGCCCTCGCCCGCGCAAGCGTCCCACCAGGCCTCGCCCCGCCGGGGCTGACAGAGCCAGCCCACTGCCTGCGAATGGATGTTCTGAAGCTCGAAGTCGCCGGCCTGGAAGGCCTCGGTCCGGTAGAGGTCCTGCGGGCCCTTGTAACGCACGGAGTCGTTCATCAGGCCTGGACCGGCGATTTCGCAGTCGCCCAGGCGTTCAGCCAGGGCCGGGCCTTGCCCGGTCTTCGCGCGCAGCCAGAGCACGGGCTCGGCCTGGATCGCCCGCACCCACCCTGGCGTGAGGGTGACGTGTTCCGTCAGCCAGGCTGGAACGGCCTTGCTCATCAGCTCATCGTCCGTGAAGGAGGCGGGGTCCTTCGCGTACCGATCCGCGAGGGCCAGCGCGGCCAGCAATTGGTCGGAGAGTTTTAGATTGCGGTCGAGCCAGCCCAACCACCGGTAATAGGAGAACACCGCGCGGCTGATGATGCGCCCGTACTCACGTGGGAGGCCCTCCTGGCTCTTGAGCTCGGTCCGCAACACCGAATCGGCCGGGCGGTCCCGATTGGACTGGTTGATCACCCGGGTGGCGAGTTTGAGCACGCGTAGGTCCATAGGCGGCAAGTTCGGATGGTTCGACAGCATTCGGGGTGGTTCAGCCCGCGGGCTTGGGAGGCAGGTTCCGGTAGCTGGCCACCACCCATTCGCTCAACGCGCGGTCGGGCGCCTCGACGGCGTCGGGGCCGATGGTGAACTCGGCCTGGCCAGTGTTCTGGGCGATGAGCTTGAGGCCAAACTGGAAATCGCGGAATCGCTGCGCGCAGAACTCGCGCACGGGTTGCGCTGCCGTCTCGGCCAACTCGGCCACACGGTCCGCGGCGGCCTCGGTAAAGCGCAGCGCCAGTCCGTGCTCGCGGGCGAAGCGCTCGGCGAAATCGTGGACCAACTGCCGGCGCACGATGCGTTCTTCGGCTGCGTGCTCGGAGAGCAGTTTCGCCAGCGCCGCGAGGGGCGAGTCCACAACCTCGCGCGTCACCACGAAACGCTTCACCTGCGTCGAGGGAAGCTCGTATTTGAATTCGCGCAGGACCCGTTCGCAGACGGTCATCAGGCCGCGAGCGCCGGTCTGTTCCTCTCCCGCCAACTCGGCGATGCGTTGCAGGCCATCGTCGCGGAAGAGGACCTCGATGCCGTAGGCCGCGAACGTCTGTTCGTACTGGCGGATGATGCTGCCCTCGGACGACTTGAGGATCGAGAACAGGTCCTCGACCGAGAGCGGATGGCAAGAGACCCGCACCGGGAGCCGCCCGATGAACTCCGGTTCGAAACCGAACTCGATGAAATCGCGCGTTTGTGCCTGGGCAAGCGTCTCGGCGTCGGTTTGGGGGGCCTGGCCGCGGGCTGCGAAGCCGATGGTGGCGTCGCGCAAGCGGCGGCGCACCAGTTTCTCCAGCCCGGTAAAAGCGCCGCTGACGATGAACAGCACGTGCCGGGTGTTGATGACGTCGGGCGCTTTCTTGCCGCGCTGGCTCATGTCCATCATGGCCTGGATCTGCCCCGCGATGTCGTTGGGCGAGCGCGCGGGCACGTCCGTTTCCTCCATCAACTTGAGGAGATTGGTCTGCACGCCGCGCCCACTCACGTCGCGCCCGGTCAGGTTCGAGGCGGTGGCGATCTTGTCGATTTCGTCGATGTAGATGATGCCATACTGCGCGCGAGCCACGTCCCCGTCGGCCCGCCGCACTAACTCGCGCGCCAAATCATCCACGTCCGCGCCGACGTAACCGGTTTCGGAGAATTTGGTGGCGTCGCCCTTCACGAACGGCACGCCGATCAAGTCCGCCAGGCTCCGGATGAGGTAGGTCTTGCCCACGCCCGTGGGGCCAACCAGGATGACATTCTGCTTCGCGTAGTTGGGTTGCGGTTGTCCCGCCAGGGCCAGCCGGACGTGCTGATAGTGATCGCACAGCGCAACGCTCAGCACCTTCTTGGCCTCCTCCTGCCGAATGACAAACCGGTCCAGGTACGCTTTGACCTCGCGCGGCTTATGATCAAAGGAAAAACCGTCCGGTTCCGCCGCCGGCTGCGGCGCCGAACCGGGGGCGGCGGGCTCGGCTCGCGGCGCGGCGGGAGAAGCGCCGGTCAAGTGCTGCCGCATGAACTCGGCGAGCTGGCGCTGGAACTCTTCCGGCGAGGGCGGGCCGTTAAAGCAACTGACGGACATAGCATCTGAACCGAACGGTCGAACCAGATGACTCAGCTTAGCGCAAGGGAGCAGGGGCGCAAGCCGAGAGTGCGCGCCCAACGCCCCCGGCCAGGGTTTCAGCCAAGTGACGAACGGTTGGGGCCCGAGGCGGCAGGCCCCGGCAAAGGGACGCGGCGGCTCACGCCGCGGATTGGCTCCCGACTGGCGCGTCCAGTTGGGCGAACGGATTGTTGGTGAAGCCGGAGCTCTCGCCTTCGCTCGTCCGGGGGAGAATCAGCGCGGCTGATTCTTTCGATCCCGGCCCGGCGCCGGATTTTTGGCCGCCCTGGTCCTTGGGCGCTTCGGCGCCGGCGCGCGGGTTCTTGGCGCGGCGGGTGCGGGGCAGCGGGCTGAGCATCACATTGAGGCCGCGGCCGACCAGCTTGGGCGGCGCATCGGGATGGCCGTAGGGGGTGATTTCCTTGATCAGTTTCTCGACCACCTGCATGCCGAATTCCTGGTGAGCCATCTCGCGGCCGCGGAAGCGCAGGGTTACCTTCACCTTCATGTCGTCGCAGAGAAAATCCACTGTGTGGCCGAGCTTCACTCCGAAATCGTGGGGATCGATCGAGGGGCTGAGCTGGATTTCCTTCACGCGGTTGGCGTGCTGGTGTTTCTTGGATTCCTTCTCACGTTTGGCCTGCTCGTAGCGGAACTTGCCATAATCGACCACGCGGCACACAGGGGGCGTGGCGTTGGGGGCGACTTCCACCAGGTCCATGTGCTTCGAGCGGGCCAGGTTGATCGCTTCGTGGAGCGGAAGAATCCCGAGTTGTTGATTATCCGGGCCGATCACGCGCACTTCGCGCGCGCGAATCTTCCCGTTGATGCGAACGAGGGCGGTTTGGGGGGAACGCGAAGGGTAGGGGCGACTCAAGCCACCCCTCCCGGTTGAGGCTTATTCATGCTTTGCGCTAAACTGACGATCTGCCATCTTGCAGCTTTAACTCCGCAAGCATGAGGGTAAAAACCCGGATTAGGCAAGCTCAAATTCGCAGTTCCTTTTTGGCCGCGCCTGGGCGATGCTTGCCCAGCCTTGCATCAACGGCCGCCACATATCATGCACCCGATCAGTCGCCGCCAGTTCCTCCCTCACCTTTGTTTTGCCGCCGCCGCGGGCGGCGCCCTCCTCGAGGGCGTCCCGCGTGCCCTGGGCGCGGAGGCCCCGGCGCGCAAGCTCACCATCTGCCTCGTCTGCGGGAACATCGGCGTGTCCGCCAACCAAACGCAGGCCATCGACCTGGCTCAGAAGTACGGCTTCGAGTCCGTCGAGGCCCATGCGGAATACCTGGCGGGTCTGGAGCCGGACGCTCTGGCCGGGCTGCTGGCGGGCATGAAGGAAAAGCGCCTGGTGTTTGGCGCGACCGGGCTGCCGGTCGAGTTCCGGCAGGATGACGCACGATTTGAGGCGGGCATGAAGGGCCTGCCCCGCCTGGCGGCGGGTCTCGAGCGGGCGGGCGTGACCCGCGCGGGCACGTGGTTGAGTCCGGCGCATCGTTCGTTGACGTACCTCGAGAACTTTCGTCTCCACGCTTCACGCTTGCGTGAGGCGGCCAAGGTCCTGAAAGCCCATGGCTTGCGGCTCGGGCTCGAATACGTGGGCACGCGCAACCTGCGGACCAGCCAGAAGTATCCGTTCATCCACACGATGAAGGAGATGCGGGAGTTGATCGCCGAGATCGGCACGGGGAACGTCGGCCTGGTCCTCGATAGCTGGCATTGGTGGATGGCGGGCGACACCGAGCAGGACATTTCGGCGTTGCGGCCCGAGGATGTCGTGGCCGTGGATCTGAACGACGCGCCGGCGGGGGTGCCGATGGACCAGCAAGTGGACGGCCGCCGCGAACTGCCACTCGCCACGAGCGTCATCGACGTGGGGAGCTTTCTCAACGCGCTCAACCGCATCGGCTACGATGGGCCGGTCCGGGCCGAGCCATTCAACAAGCCGCTCAATGACCTGGAGAATGACGCCGCCTGCGCCGCCACGGCCGCCGCGATGAAGCGCGCCATCGCGCTCATCCGCTGAGCATCAGTTCCCGCCTTTGATCAGGGCGGAGGCTCGTTGGGCGAGCCAGACAACGTCTGGGTTG
>Ga0233425_10000843_pt1 | contig 74326 bp, 71 predicted proteins | sample Watercolumn_Towu_2_FD_181712 | JGI IMG/M metagenome (GOLD analysis project Ga0233425, IMG submission 181712) | Freshwater microbial communities from Lake Towuti, South Sulawesi, Indonesia - Watercolumn_Towuti2014_140_MG | ecosystem: Environmental > Aquatic > Freshwater > Lake | place... | reverse complement strand
TTCCAAAGCTCCAGCGTCGCCTCGATCGATGCCCCCGTCACCACAACCTCCTCGTCATGGTGACACACTGATTCAGAACACAGTCAAGAACGCAACTGTAATGCTAGTTCGGCATCAGCCGTTCGAGCGATGTGCAAATATCAGCCAACTGGGTATCCTCATCGTCGCCCCATGTTGCGGAGTGATCGACCGGCATCCGGAAATCGGCGCGGCTCAACGGGTCTCCGCCGATAACGACCGGCGTCCATATCACGATCTTGGCAACCCTAGAACTGCTCTTATACGGAGCGAATGCCAAGACTGGCGCTACGATCACCAGGAATATGATACCCTTCACGCCGATCCCAACCCCGCAGAGCGACGGTTAGTGATTCGGGTGGGATCACAGCATTAAAACCCCTCCGGCAAGTCAATCGCGCCCACCACCTGCTGATAACACCGCACCGCATAACGATCGGTCATGCCCGCGATGAAGTCGGCGATGTGCCGACTGCGCGCCGGTTCCTCGGTGGGCAAGCGCTCGCGCCATTCCTCGGGCAGTTGTGCGGGGTCGGCGTGGTACGCCGCGAACAGCCCCTTCACGATGCCATGGGCCGCGTCCGCCGCCGCCAGCTGGCGCGGGTGGTGATAGAGATTGGCGTACATGAAGCGCTTCAGGTCGCGCTCCTCGATCCGCATCACGTCGGAAAAGCCGACCAGTGCCCGGCCCGCCGCGCGGACATCCGCCACGTCGCTCACCCCGCTCTCGGCAATGCGAATGCGGGTTTCGGCGACGAGGTCGTTGACCATCACGCCGATCTGCGAGCGGATCAGTTCGCTCGCCAGTCGCTTCGGGGCGACCTCGGGGAATTGCGCCCGCGCCGCGTCCCAGCCGCGCGCGACCAGCGGCACGGCCAGCAACTGATCCAGCGTCAGCAGCCCGGCGCGCAGGCCATCGTCGATATCGTGATTGTCATAGGCGATATCGTCGGCGAGCGCCGCGACCTGCGCCTCCAGCGAGGCATGGCTGTCCAGATCGAGCGGGAAGCCCGCATCCGCCTCCTGCAACGCCCAGCCGGGATGGCGCACTGGCCCGTTATGCTTGGCCAGCCCCTCCAATGTCTCCCAGCTGAGGTTCAGCCCGTCCCAGCGAGGATAGGGCCGCTCGATCTCGGTCAGGGTGCGCAGCGTGTGGCCGTTATGGTCGAACCCGCCATGATCGGCGAGCGCCCCCTTCAGCGCATCTTCGCCCGCATGGCCGAAGGGCGGATGGCCGATATCGTGCGCCAGGCAGAGCGCCTCGGTCAGATCCTCGTTCAGCCCCAGCGTGCGCGCGATCGTCCGGCCGATCTGCGCCACTTCCAGGCTGTGGGTCAGGCGGACACGGAAATGGTCGCCATCGGGCGCCATGAAGACCTGCGTCTTGTGACGCAGCCGTCGGAAGCTGATCGAATGGATGATCCGGTCGCGGTCGCGCTGGAACGCATCGCGTGGTCCGCGCGCCAGGGCCGTGGCCTCGTCATGACGACGGCCACGGCTGTGTTCGGGAAAGGAAGCCCAGGGTGCGAAGCGGTTCACTTCGCGTCGAGCCGCGTTACCGCCTGCCCCGCGTCGCTGGTCACGGGGAAGGCCGACACCCCCTTCTTGGCGAGTTGGTTGACGAAGGCACGCGCCTCCGCATCGGTCTTGAACGGGCCGGTCAGGACGCGATGGGTCGCGCGCAACGGGGTCTTGTAACCCTTGTGGCCCGCAAACAGTTCGGGCGCCTTGGCCTTGGTCGCGGCCCAGGCCTTGGGCAGATCGTCCTCGTTGGCGCCGCCTGCGACCTGAACCCAGATACGCTCCGGATTGGCGCGGGCGCGCTTCTTTTCCTCGGCCGCTTCCTTGGCGGCGAGCGCCTTTTTATCGGCCTCGGCCTTTTTGGCGGCCAGTGCCTTCTTTTCGGCAGCGGCCTTGGCGGCGGCGGCCTTGCGCTCGGCTGCGGTCGGTGCGCGCGGCGCCTCTGCTTCGGCGGTCTTTTCGCGCGCTTCCTTATCGCGCTCCGCCTTGGCGCGCGCCTCCGCCACGACCCGTTGCGCGCCACTGCTCACCGGAGTCGCGGCGGCCATCGCGGCCGGGCGCTCGGGGCCTTCCACGCCCAGTTCGGACGCGGGGATCGAGAGGTTGGCGACGATCCGCGCCAGCACCGAGTCTTCCCGCGCCGCGCGCGTCGGCACCGGGGGGGTACGGCGGGATGCCACGCGCGTCGGGCGCGGTGCGGGGATGGGCTCCTCGGCGTTGCTCGGCAGCGGCTGTATCATCGCGGTCGCGACCGGCGCGGGAGTCGCCGGCACCGGGTCCGGCGCAGGCACCGTCTGCACCATCTGAAGCGGCGGCGTGGCCGTGGTCGCAGCAGGCACAGGCTGAACGATCGCGGTTGCCGTCGCCGGAGCGGTTGCCGTCGCCGGAGTCGTCGCGGCCGGAGCCGTCGCGGACACGGTGGGCAGCTGCTGGATCATGGGACGCGCGGTGTTCGACGCCATCTCGACCGGTGCGCGTGTTGCGGGCGCCGTCGGCAGCGCGCCAGTGAAGCCGGGTTGAGGTTGAGGTTGAGGTTGAGGCCGCGCTGACGCCTGGGGCAGTGGCTGGATCATCTGCATCGGCGATGCCGCCGCGACGACACGGGGCGTGGTTGCCGATGCCACCGCCGTCGGCGCAGGGCTTGCCGCCACCGCCGTACCGCGCGAAATGCGTCCGCCGCGCCGCCGATCAGCGCGCGCCGCCGGGGAAGCGGACGGAAGAACGGGCGCAGAGGCGAGCGCCACCGGCGCCTCCGGGGTCAAAGGCGGCAGGTTGGGCGCCAGCCGCGCGTCGGCCAGCCGCTCCGGCGTCGCACGCGTTTCACCGAAATGGACGGCAAAAGCACGATCGACGGCGGGCAGGCTCGGCAGCCGCTGGAAAAAGGGTTGCAGCCCCTGCGCCAGTTGCGGCGGCATCATCGTCGACGCGATCCGCGTCGCTTCGGGCAGGTCGCCGCCCATCGCCAGGATGAAGGCGCGCGCGCGCCACGCTGCGCGATCGGTCTTGCGCAACAGTGGGTCGAGTTGCTCGAGCGCCTGATCGCGCTGCCCCGAGATACCCAGCGACAGGGCATAGCGACGGATGATCTCGTCACTCGGGGCATTGGCCAGCGCGAGACGATAATCGCGCTGCGCCCGCGCCTGATCGCCGATCAGGTCATAGGCCAGTCCCCGATCGCCCGCGAAGCGCGCAGGCGGCAGCCCCGCCGCCTCCGCCTGGGTGAAGTAGCGAAGCGCCTCGCCCGGTCGTTCCGAACGGACCAGGATCGACGCCATCCCCGCTTTGACGCGCGGATCGCGGGCATCGACCTTCTCGGCACGCGCCAGCAACGAGGCGGCGCCCGACAGATCGTCGAGATGGATGGACAACTCCGCCGCCTCCACCAGCGCGTCGACATTGCGGGGGTTCTGCGCGACGCGGCGCATCACGTCCCCCAGCTTGTCGGCGTCGGTGGTGCCGGGAAGCGGCTGAACCACCTCCTGCGCGAGAAGGGACGCGGGCGCAGTGGCGAGGGCCAACGCGAGCGCGAGCGAAGCGCGGGGAAAAATTGCGAACGTCATGGGACCATGTCCCATAAAGCGTGTTTCGCGGGTCGCGGCAATGGCTAAGGCGAGCCCCACGCGCCCGATTGCTCCGCACGGTCGACCAATAGGGAAAGATTGGCAGTCTTGGGATATTTACCCAAGCCGCTTAGCCTGCGGCACCGCCCTCCCCCAGCCCCTCCCGCCTGCGGAAGGGGAGTTTTTAAATAACGCTCAACTTCCACCACAAGCGCTCCCCCTCCCGCAGACGGGAGGGGGCTGGGGGGAGGGCACGCCACGAGAGATGCCAGCATTATAGCCTCCCCAGGATAAAAAGAGGCCCGCGCGATCGTCTCGCGCGGGCCTCTTTGCTCATCCTCATCCCGGCACGCCGGGGCAGGATATTACTGGTTGTTCTGTCGATGCAGGAAGCGCGGGATGTCGAGCGACGAGTCCGGCCCGCCCTGGCCATTCTCATCCCGCTGCGCACCGCGCGCGGCGTTCGACATACGCTCGAACAGCGTGCCGCCCAGCTTCACGCGCGGCGCGGGCTGTGCTGGGGCTTCCCCGGCCTCGCTGCCGGGTGCCAGCCAGCGTCGGCGTGCTTCGTCGCTTCCCGGAGCGGGCTCGGCGGCAGCGGGTTGGGAGGGTGCGGTCGGTGCGGGCACGATCGTGTCAGCGCCCAGCACCAGTTCGTCATCCGCCGCCGGAGCCGGGGCCGGAGCGGGCACGGGCTTGGCCACCGGCGCGGCGACGGTCGACGCGACAGGAGCCGCCACCGGAGCGGGGGCCGGCGCAGGCGAAGGGACCGGCTGCTCGACCGGCGCGGAAGCAGCTACGCTGGCCTGCGGTGCGGGCGCGGCGGGTTCGCTGGAGCGATGGCCCGGCGTCTCATCCGACTTGCGCGCCATGCCGCCCATGCTGAATCCGCTGCGGTTCGATTCCGAAGGCGACGGCGCGACCTTCACGTCGGCGTCGATGCCGGTCGCGACGACCGACACGCGGATGCGGCCTTCCAGTTCGGGATTGAACGCCGAACCCCAGATGATGTTGGCGTCGGGATCGACCAGTTCGCGGATATGGTTGGCCGCCTCGTCAACCTCCAGCAGGCGCATGTCGTCGCCGCCGGTGATCGAGATGATGACGCCCTTGGCCCCCTGCATCGACACGCCATCGAGCAGCGGGTTGGCGATCGCCTTCTGCGCCGCCTCGATCGCGCGATTGTCGCCGGTGGCTTCACCGGTGCCCATCATCGCCTTGCCCATCTCCTGCATCACCGAGCGGACGTCGGCGAAGTCGAGGTTGATGAGGCCCGGCATGACCATCAGGTCGGTGATGCCGCGCACGCCCTGCTGCAACACCTCGTCCGCCATCGCGAACGCTTCCTTGAAGGTGGTGTTGGCATTGGCGATCAGGAACAGATTCTGGTTGGGGATGACGATCAGCGTATCGACGTACTTCTGCAGTTCCTCGATGCCGCCATCGGCCGACTTGGCGCGACGATTGCCCTCGAACGCGAACGGCTTGGTCACGACCCCGACCGTCAGGATGCCCATGTCCCGCGCCGCCTTGGCGATGACCGGAGCCGCACCGGTGCCGGTGCCGCCGCCCATGCCCGCCGCGATGAAGCACATGTGGCTGCCCTCAAGCAGCTTCGACAGGTCCTCGATCGTCTCCTCGGCCGCCGCACGGCCGATTTCGGGACGACTGCCCGCACCCAGGCCTTGCGTGATCTTGGCACCCAACTGGATACGCTGCGGCGCGATCGACTGTTTCAGCGCCTGCGCGTCGGTGTTGGCGACGAGGAAATCCACGCCCTGCACCTCGGCGCGCATCATGTTCGCGATCGCGTTGCCGCCGGCACCGCCGACACCGATCACCGCGATGCGCGGCGTCAGTTCGTCGACCTCGGGTGCGATGAATTCGATGCTCATCCCAAATTTACTCCGCCGTTCCCGATCGGTACGCAAAGACCGGGCCCCTGAATTCATCGTTAGTGCACCAGTCCTGTGCCCGGTGCCAACCCAAAAGCGTCAAGCCTATGACGCTTTTCTCTAATAATTTGCCTTCGCCGCCTGAATCAGCCGCCGGAACAGGCCCATCCCGCTCGGCCGGTGCACCGTCTGGTTCACCGCCGGGATGCTGCGCAGGTCGATCGGGTCGGTCGCGGCATAGAAAGCCAGCCCCGCGAGCGTGGCGAAAGCGGGTCCGCCATGCGCATCGGGCAGGCCGGTCAACCCGCGCGGCCGGCCGATCCGGACCGAGCGGCCAAGCGCCTGCTGCGCATAATCGGCGATGCCCTTCAGCTCCGCACCGCCGCCGGTCAGCACCACCTGGCGCCCCACCGGCCCCTCGAACTTCAGATGCTGGAGCGCCTTGCGGATTTCGCCCATCTGATGTTCCAGTCGCTGGCGGATCACGCCGATCAGCTGCGCCTTGGTGATCTGCATCGTATCGCCGCCATCTTCCGCAGAAATGGGCGTCACCTGGAGCATGTCGTGATTGTCGCGAGGGCTGGCATTGGCCGAGCCGTGGAAGCACTTCATGCGCTCGGCCATCTGCCGCCGCGTGCCGAACGCCGAGGCCACATCATCGGTAATATCCGCCGCGCCCATCGGCAGCGAGCAGAGCCCGACCAGCATCCCGCCGGCGAACAGCGAGACATTGGTGATCCCCGCCCCCATCTCGACCAGCGCGACGCCAAGCTCGCGCTCTTCGTCCGACAGACAGGCCAGGCCCGTCGCCACGGGTGCGGCGATGATCGACTTCACCTCCAGATGCGCGGAGCGGACGCACAGGTCGAGGTTGCGCACCGGCGATCCATCGGCGGCGACGACATGGATATGCACGCCCAGCCGGTCGGCGTGTAGCCCCAGCGGCTTCTTCACACCCGTAAGCCCGTCGAGGGTGTAGAGCGCGGGCTGTGCGTGCAGCACCATGCGCCCCTGCGGATCGATCGAGTTGCGCCCGGCCGCCAGCAGCGCGTCGATGTCGCCCTGTTCGACCTGATGGCCGCCCAGCTCGAACTCGACCTCGGCCACGTCGGACACCAGGCCACCGGCCGAAAAGCCGACCCAGACATTCTCGATATTGAGCCCAGCGATCCGCTCGGCCTGTTCGACCGCCTCGCGCACCGCCGCCTCGGTCGCGCCCATATCGGCGATATAGCCGCGCTTGACGCCCCGGCTCTCGCGCTGGCCGGTGCCCAGCACGATCAGTTCGCCGCCGTCGCCCTTGCGCGCGATCAGCGCCGACACTTTGGACGACCCGATGTCCAGCGCGGTAATCAACCCTTCGGGTGCAATCTTCGCCATGACCTTGCTACCCCTGTATCGCCCCTGGCGCCGCCGCCCCTTCGGACGCCGCCCCGTCCGCGTCATTCCCGGACGCGGGATCGCTGCCCATGTCCCCGGCCTTGGCCGGATCGGCAAGCGCATGATTCTGATTCAAACCGGGCTTGCGCGCAACCAGCTTTGCAGGATCGCGCATGTCGAAGCGCAGCCAGCCGCGCCCAAGCAGCGGCCGCGAGCCGTCCATCGCGGCGAATTTCATCAACGCCGCGCCCGCGCCCTCCTCGGGCAGCGCCAGCGTCTCGCCGCTGTCGAAGGTCAGGTCCCAGCGGCGATTGCCGATCCAGGTCGCCGCCTTCACACGCGGCTTCAGCGCGGGCGCGGCGGACAGCAGCGCCTGATAGGCGGGCTCCTGCAAATTGGCGCCCGGCCCGATGATCAGCGGCAGGTCGGGCATCGCCTCGGCCCGCACCGGCTCCAGCAGCACGCCCCCCGCGTCGATCAGGGTCAGTTGGCCATTGTCCTGCCACACCGCCGCCGGAGTCCGCTCTTCGATGTCCACGAGCAGCGTGTCGGGCAGGCGACGCGAGACATGCGCGTCCTTGATCCAGCCGTAACGCAGCAGCTTGGCGCGGACATCCTCCAGATTGACCAGCGGCATCGCCCGGCTCTGCTGGTCGAGCGCGACGGCATAGACGGTCATCCGGTCCATGCGCTTCAGGCCGGTCACCTCGATCTGCTGGACGCGGAAACCGGCATGGCCCGCCTGTTCGGCGATCGCTGTGCCGATCATGCCGGGCACGCCGACATAGGTCGCGATCGCCAGCGCCGCCGCACCCGCCCCGCCCAGGATCGTCCAGGTCACGGCCTTCTTGATCGTCTCCTCGCTGACCGGCACCCGCGCCAGCAAACGCTGCGCCAGCGTGACCCGCTTCACCGGCTGGCGGCGGCGCGGCACGGGGCGGCGGGGTGGCGGCCCGCGCTTGATCGTGCGGCTCATCCCGCCTGATCCTTGTACCAGGCCAGCGCCTCGTCGACGATCGCCTGGACCAGCGTGTCGTAATCCATGCCGACATGGCGACCCTGTTCAGGCACCAGGCTGAGCGGGGTCATGCCCGGTTGGGTATTCACCTCCAACAGGAACAACCCGTCGACGCCGCGCTCATCGTCCCAGCGGAAGTCGGAACGCGACGCCCCGCGACAACCCAGAATACGATGCGCCTCCAGCGCCAGCGATTTGCACGCCTCGGCGATCTCGTCGGGGATCTGCGCGGGGCAAACATGCTCGGTCAGGCCATCGGTATATTTCGCATCGAAATCATACCAGCCATTTTTGGGCTTGAGCTCGGTCACGCCCAGCGCGCGGTTGCCGAGCACCGCGGTAGTCAGCTCGCGGCCGCGGATATAGGGTTCGGCGAGCAGTTCCTCGAACTCGGCCCAGGGGCCGCTCGCGTCACGGGCGATCGGGTTGCCGTGATTGCTGGTGTCGGTGACGATCGCCACGCCGACCGACGAGCCTTCATTGACCGGCTTCAGCACATAGGGGCGCGGCAGCGGATCGGCCGCGAACAGCTCCTCGGACTTGACGATACGACCACCGGGCATGGGGATGCCATGGGGCACGAGTGCCTGCTTGGTCAGCACCTTGTCGATGGCGATGACCGAGGTGGCGAGACCCGAATGGGTGTACGGAATGCCCATCAGGTCGAGCATCCCCTGCACCGTGCCGTCCTCGCCGGGCGAGCCGTGCAGCGCATTGAAAACCAGGTCGGGCTTGGCCTCGACCAGCTTGGCCGCCAGATCGCGGTCCATGTCGATCCGGGTGACGCGGTGGCCGTTCCGCCCCAGCGCATCGGCGACGCCGGCGCCGGACATCAGCGACACCGGCCGTTCGGCCGACCAGCCACCCATCAGAACCGCGATATGCAGATTGTCGGTCACTTCGCGATTCCCACTCGTTGAATTTCCCATTCGAGCGTCACGCCCGACTGCGCCTTCACTCTGGCGCGGACGTCCTCGCCCAGCGCCTCGATCTCCGCCGCGCTGGCATTGCCGAGGTTCAGGAGGAAGTTGCAGTGCTTCTCCGATACCTGCGCATCGCCCCGCGTCAGCCCGCGACAGCCCGCCGCATCGACCAGCGCCCAGGCCTTGTGCCCTTCCGGGTTCTTGAAGGTCGAACCGCCGGTCTTGGAGCGCAGCGGCTGCGACGCCTCGCGCGCGGCGGCGATGCGGTCCATCTCGGCCTGGATGTCGGCGGGTTCGGCGGCGTGACCCCGGAAGGTCGCTTCGACCACCACCGTCCCGTCGGTCAGGTTGGAGTGGCGATAGGTGTAGTCCAGGTCCGCAACGCCCAGCGTCTCGACCGTGCCGTCACGGCGAACGACCGTGGCGGAGACCAGCACATCGGCCACCTCGCGACCATAGGCCCCGCCGTTCATCCGCACGAAGCCGCCAACCGTGCCGGGAATCGAGCGCAGAAACTCCAGTCCACCGATGCCCGCATCGCGCGCATTGGAGGATACGAGAATGCCCGAGGTGCCGCCCCCGCAGGTAACGAGATGCCCCTCGCCTGCCCGCGCGTAGCTGAACGGCTTGCCCAGACGGATCACCACCCCCGGCACGCCGCCGTCACGCACGATCAGGTTGGAGCCGAGGCCCAGCGCCATCACCGGCACTTCGGCTCCAAGGCGGCGCAGGAACGCCGACAGATCGTCAACATCCCTCGGCTCCAGCAGATATTCGGCCGGTCCGCCCGCCTTGAACCACACGAGCGGCGCCAGCGGCGCGCGCGGGGTCAATCGGCCAGCGGTGTCGGGCAGGGTCATCGGCGCGCCTCGATCGCCGCCGCCAGACCCGCCGCCCATTTGGTGATGTCGCCAGCCCCCAGACAGACGATCATGTCGTCCGCGCGGATTGAGCCCGCCAGCTCCTCGGCCAGCGCATCGGCATCGGCGACCGTCGCGGTCGAGCGATGCCCGCGCCGCTTCAGCCCCTCGACCAGCGCGTCGGCATCGACGCCCTCGATCGGCGGCTCGCCGGCCGCATAGACAGGCGTCACCAGCACGCGGTCGGCGTCGTTGAAGGCCGTCTGGAACTCCTCCATCAGATTGCCGAGCCGGGTGTAGCGATGCGGCTGCACCACCGCGACCACGCGACCGCGCGCGCCTTCGCGGGCAGCGGCGAGAACCGCGCGAATCTCGACCGGGTGATGGCCGTAATCGTCGATCACGGTCGCCACGCCGCCGTCCACCGCGATCTCGCCGACCTTGGTGAAGCGCCGCTTGACCCCGCCGAACTGGCCGAAGCCCTGTTGGATAGTCGCATCGTCGATGCCCAGTTCCAGCGCGACGCCGATCGCGGCCAGCGCGTTCTGAACATTGTGGCGGCCCGGCATGGGCAGCTCGATCCCCTCGATCGAACGCACCGTGCCGTCGCGGTGGCGGATGATCGCTTCGAACCGGTTGCCGCCGGGAATCGGCGTGACGTTGACGCCGCGCACATCGGCCTGCGCCGAGAAGCCATAGGTCACGACACGCCGGTCACGGACTCGCGGCAGGATGTTCTGCACTTCCGGATGGTCGAGGCAGAGCAAGGCCGCGCCGTAAAAGGGCACATTCTCGACGAACTCGACGAACGCGTCCTTCACCCGATCGAACGAGCCGTAATGATCCAGATGCTCGGGATCAATATTGGTGACGACCGCGATCGTGCCGTCGAGCCGCAGGAAGCTTCCGTCGCTCTCGTCCGCCTCCACCACCATCCAGTCGCTCGCACCGAGACGCGCGTTCGAGCCATAGCTATTGATGATGCCGCCGTTGATGACGGTCGGGTCGACACCCCCGGCATCGAGCAGCGCGGCAACCATCGAGGTCGTTGTCGTCTTGCCATGCGTGCCTGCCACCGCGACGGTGGACTTCAGCCGCATCAACTCAGCCAGCATCTCGGCGCGACGCACCACCGGAATGCGGCGTTCCAGGGCGGCTTCAACTTCGGGGTTGGACCGGGTGATCGCGGTCGAGGTGACGACCACCGCCGCATCGCCTAGATTGTCGGCGGCATGGCCGATCGCGACCGGAATGCCCTTGTCGCGCAGCCCCTGCACCACATAGCCCTCGGCCACGTCGGAGCCCTGCACCCGGTAGCCGAGATTCTTCATCACCTCGGCAATGCCCGACATGCCGATGCCGCCGATGCCGACGAAATGGATCGTGCCGATATCCGTCGCGACGCCCTTCATGCGCCCGCTCCCGCCAAATTTTGTGTCCCTTGCGATTTGCCCACCGGCAAGACCATGCGCGGCGCGTCCAGGCTTTCGACCAGATCGGCGAGGTCGCTTGCCGCTTCGGGCCGTCCACAGCCTCGTGCGCGCCCTGCCGCATTCTCCAGCGCCGCCGGATCCAGACCCAGTTTCTGCATCTGCTTGGCCAGCTCGACCGGCGTGAAATCCTTTTGCGCGATGGTCCGCGCGCCGCCCGCCTTGGTCATCTCTCGCGCGTTGACCGTCTGGTGATCGTCGGTGGCGCTGAGCAGCGGCACCAGGATCGCCGGGCGACCCGCCACCGTCAGTTCGGCCAGCGTCGAGGCCCCGGCCCGCGCGATCACCAGATGCGCCCAGGCAAGCTGCTCGGGCAAGTCGGGCAGATAGGTGGCGAGTTCGGCCGGAATCTCATGCTCGGCATACTTTGCGCGCACCGCGTCGATATCCTCGATCCGCGCCTGATGCGTCACCTGCAACCGCCGCCGGAAGGTGACGGGCAGCATGGCCAGGCCATCGGGCACGACCTGCGACAATATGCTCGCCCCCTGGCTGCCGCCGGTGACGAGGACGCGGAAGATGCCGTCCTCCTCCAGCAGCGGATAGGGCCGCGAGCGAAGCGCCAGCACCTGATCGCGCACCGGATTGCCGACCAGCCGGGTCTTGGCCGAATGCTTCGCGCTCAGCCGCTGCGTGTCCTCATAGGACAGGGCGATCGCATCGACCTTGCTCGCGACCAGCCGGTTGACCCGGCCCAGCACCGCATTCTGTTCATGGATCGCAGTCGGGATGCCCTCCGCGAAGGCCGCCAGCAGCGCGGGCATCGCCGGATAGCCGCCGAAGCCGATCACAGCCGCCGGGCGGAACGTCTTGTACAGCTCGCGCGCCATCGCCCGGCCACGCCACATCTCGCGCAGCGCCTTGGCCCAGCCGACCGGCCCGCCCGCAAAGCGCCCGGCGGGCAGGACGTGCGTCTGGATGTCCTCGAACAACCCCGGAAAGCGCACCCCGCGCGCATCGGACACCAGCGCGACGCGGTGCCCGCGCCGGGTCAGCTCGGCCGCAAGGGCGGCGGCGGGAACCATATGGCCGCCGGTTCCCCCGGCGGCGAGGACGAAGTGACGGCTCATTGCCCGCTCCACCTGACTATATAGGGGCTGCGCGTCAGGAACGGATTGCGCCGGGTGAACGCCAGCAACAACCCCATCCCGATCGACAGCGCGATCATCGACGAGCCGCCATAGCTGATGAACGGCAGGGTCATGCCCTTGGACGGGGCAAGCCCCGTATTCACCGCCATCGAGATCAGCGCCTGCGCGCCGAACTGCACCGCCAGCCCGGAGGCGGCGTAGAGCTTGAACTCGTCCTGTTCGTCAAGCAGCTTCACGAACACGCGCACCACGATCGCCAGGAAGACGAGCGCGATGATCGAGCAGGCGATCAGGCCGAACTCCTCGCCGATCACCGAAAAGATATAGTCGGTATGCGCCTCGGGCAGGCCGAACTTGGCGGTGCCCCCGCCCGGCCCGGTACCGGTCCAGCCGCCCGCGGTCAGCGTATTGTGCGCAGCGTTCACCTGGAAGTGATCGGCCGCCCCCTCGCCATCGACATCGGGGAACAGGAACGCATTGATGCGGTTACGCGCCACGCTGTAGAACATATAGGCCGCCGTCAGCCCGACCGGCACCATAGCCGCCAGGCCCAGCATGATCCGCATCGGCGTTCCCGAAATCATCAGCAACGCGGCCCAGATGACGCAAAATACGATCGTCTGACCAAAATCCGGCTGCATCATCAGCAGTCCCGCAACCAGCCCGGTCAGCCCCAGGGTGAGCAACGTGGCGGGCAGATCGCGCTCCTTGGCCTTCAGCGACAACAGCCAGGCGGTCGTCACCACGAACATGGGCTTCAGAAATTCGGACGGCTGAAACTGCGCGATGCCAAAGCCGATCCAGCGCCGCGCACCGTTGATCTCCACCCCGATAAAGGGCGTGACGGCCAGGATCGCAATCAACACCCCCGTCCCCAGTACCGCCATGCGCCGCGCGGTGACGACCGGCAACATCGACACGACGAACAAAACGGGCAGCGAGACGCCGACCCACATCACCTGTCGCCAGAAATAATAGAGCGGCGTGAATTTCCGGTGCTCACCCGAATAACGCATCGCCGTCGCGGGGCTGGCGGCGGCGACTGCGATCAGGCCGATCGCGATCAGGAACAGGGTCAGCAGCAGCAGCACCCGGTCGATGTCCCAGAACCAGGTGCCCAGCGGCGAACGGTCGCCTCGGCCACCACGGCCCTTTATCGACCCGATCAGGCCGGGGCGCGGAGTCTTGGGCGCGCGTTCGCTCATGGCAGGGCCTCCACCGCCGCGCGGAAGGCGTCGCCGCGTGCTTCATAATCGCGAAACTGGTCAAAGCTGGCACAGGCTGGCGACAGCAGGACCGTGTCCCCCGGCCGAGCCGCTGCCGCCGCATGGGCGACCGCCGCCTCCAGCGTGCCCGATTGCTCAACGGCAGGAACCTTGTCTTTCAGCAAATCGAAGAACAGCGGGGCGGCCTCGCCGATCGTATAGGCCGCGACGACATGATCCAGATGCGCGGCACAGGCGTCGAGATCGTCGCCCTTGCGCTTTCCGCCGACGATCCAGTGGACGCGGGGGAAGGCCGCCAGCGCTGGCGCGGTCGATTCGGGGTTGGTCGCCTTGGAATCGTTGACGAAGGCGACGCCGTTGCGCGTTGCGACATGCTGCATCCGGTGCGGCAGGCTGGCATAGGTGCGCAGCCCCGCCTCTATCGCATCATCGCGCACGCCGAGCGCACGGACAACCGCAATCGCGGCCTGTGCATTCTGAGCGTTGTGCGGACCTTGCAGTGCGGGCCAGCGGCTCTGATCGAGCACGCCTGGCGCGATGGCGACAAGATCGTCGGTCCGCCCGGCAAGCCCTTGCGCGATATTGGCCGAGGCTTCGTCGCCCGTGCCCACGACGGCGACATGCCCTGCCGACTGCATCGCAAACAACCGCGCCTTGGAGGCGGCATAGCCCGCAAACCCATCATAGCGGTCGAGATGATCGGGCGTGATGTTGAGCAGGACCGCGACGTCACAATCCAGGCTCTGCGTCAGGTCGATCTGATAGCTGGACAGCTCCAGCACATAGACCCCGCCCTCGGGCAAGGGCTCCTGCCCCAGGATCGGCAGGCCGATATTGCCGCCCATCAGGGTCGGCACGCCCGCCGTCTTCAGGATGTGGTGGACCAGCGCGGTCGTGGTCGACTTCCCGTTGGTGCCGGTGATGCCGACGACCTTGTGCGGCGGCAGGTCGTGCCGCGACTGCGCGAAGAGTTCGATGTCGCCGATCACCGGCACGCCCGCCGCCCGCGCGGCGGCGGCCAGCGGATGGGTGTTGAGCGGCACCCCCGGCGACACGACCAGCGCGTCAAAGCCCGTTAGGTCCACGGTATCGAGGTCAACCAATCTCAGCCCCTCCCCTTCAGGAGCATCGGGTAAACCGCGCCCCGCGCGGTTTAGATCAGGCTGGGAGCCTGATCGACCCGATGCTGGGTTGGGGTGGGGCGCATCCCCAAGCCGCAGGGTTTGTGGCAACGCCCCACCCCCAGCCCCTCCCCTGCAGGGGAGGGGAGCTAGAGCCTCACGCTTGGCGGGATCGCTGTCCCACGCGACAACACTCGCCCCGCCCGCCAACAACGCCGAAACGGTCGCGGCGCCGGAGCGTGCGAGCCCCAGCACCGCGTAACGTTTCCCCGCCCAGTCGCTGGCGACGATCATCGCAGCTTCAACGTCGACAGGCCCGCCAGCGCCAACACGAAGGCGATGATCCAGAAGCGGATCACCACCGTCGGCTCCGACCAGCCGAGCTGTTCGAAATGATGGTGGATCGGCGCCATGCGGAACACCCGCTTGCCGGTCCGCTTGTAGAAGAAGACCTGGATGATGACCGACATCGCCTCGACCACGAACAGGCCGCCGATGATGCCCAGCACGATTTCGTGATGCGCGACCACCGCGATGGTGCCGAGCGCGCCGCCCAGCGCCAGGCTGCCGGTGTCACCCATGAACACCGCCGCCGGGGGCGCATTGAACCACAGGAAGGCGAGGCCCGCACCCACCACCGCACCGCAGAAGATTGCCAGCTCGCCCGCTCCCGGCACATGCGGGATACCGAGATAATCGGCGAACTTCACGTTACCCGCCAGATAGACGATGACCATGAAGGCCACGCTGGCGATGATGACCGGCATCGTCGCCAGCCCGTCCAGTCCGTCGGTCAGGTTCACCGCATTGCCGAACGCGACGATCGTGAAGGCGGCGAACAGCGGATAGAAATAGCCGAGATCGAGATACATGCGCGAGGTGAAGGGCAGGTACAGATGCGGCCCGTTCTGCCCCATGATGATCCACGCCGCGACGCCCGCGATCGCGAACTCCAGCAACAGCCGGGTCCGACCCGACACGCCCGCCGTCGAGGCCTTCCGCACCTTGTCATAATCGTCGAGGAAGCCGATCGCGCCGAAGCCAAGCGTCACAAACAGGCACGCCCAGACGAACGGGTTGAACACGTTCATCCAGATCAGGATGGACAGCACCATGCTGGTCAGGATCATCAGCCCGCCCATGGTGGGCGTGCCGCGCTTGGCGAGGTGAGTCTGCGGCCCGTCGGCGCGGATCGGCTGCCCCTTGCCCTGGCGGACGCGCAGCCAGCCGATGAAGCGCGGCCCGATGATCAGGCCGATGAACAGCGCGGTCGCCACCGTCGCACCGGTGCGGAACGACTGGTAACGGATGAGGTTCAGAAGTCCCGGAAACCCGAGATGCTCCGCGATCCAGTACAGCATCTAACTCACGCCCCGCCCGTTGCGGTGTCGCCCCGCAGAGCCGCCACGACACGCGACAGCCCCACTCCGTTCGACCCTTTGATCAGCACCACGTCATCCGGTGCGATGAACCCGGACAGCGCCTCGTGCGCAGCCTTCGCGTCCGCCACATGGACGAAATCGACCCGCCCCTCAAGCGCGGCGGCCAGCGGCGCCATCGATTCGCCGACCAGCAGCGCCCGTTCGACGCGCGCCGCAAGGATCGGCTCGGCCAGTCCCGCGTGATAATCGGCGGAGTCCTCGCCCAGCTCGCGCATCTCGCCCAGCACCGCGACATGGCGGCCGGGTTCTTCGGCCAGCACAGCCAGCGTCGCGCGCATCGAGGCGGGGTTGGCGTTGTAACTTTCGTCGATGACCAGCGCGCCATTGGTCGCGCGAAACCGCGCGCCGCGCCCGGCGAGGCCACCCAGTTCGGCCAGCGCGAGCCCGGCCAAACCCAGATCGCCCCCCGCCGCATCGACGGCAGCCAGCACGGCCAGCGCATTGGACACCCAATGCCGTCCCGGCTGGGACAGGGTGAAATTCAGTTCCTTGTCGCCCAGCTTGGCGGTGACGAAGCTGCCGCCACGCGTGCCGCGCATCGCCTCTACCGCGCGAACGTCGGCGGCGGGATCGAAGCCGAAGGTCACGATCCGGTCGGCATAGGGCCTGGCGGCGGCGATCAGGCGGTCGCGGTGCGGGCTGTCATAGGGGATGATCGCCGTGCCGCCGGGCTGCAGCCCCTGGAAAATCTCGCCCTTGGCGTCGGCGATGGCGGATTCGTCGGGGAAGAATTCGGTATGGGCGGGCGCGATGGCGGTGATGATCGCGATATGCGGCCGCACCATCGCGGTCAGCGCGGAAAGTTCGCCCGCATGGTTCATCCCCATCTCGAACACGCCCGCCCGCATGTCGCGCGGCATCCGCGCAAGGCTCAAGGGCACGCCGGTATGGTTGTTATAGCTCTTGACCGAGCGATGCACGGCACCCCGCCAGCCGCGTTCGAGCGCGGCGTAGAGCGCTTCCTTGGCGCTCGTCTTGCCGACCGATCCGGTGACGCCGATGATCGTCGCGTTGGTCCGCGCGCGGCTGGCACGGGCCAGGTCCTGCAGTGCGCGAAAGCTGTCCTCGACGCGGACATGCGGATGATCGGTGGGGTTGCTGACCAGCGCGCCCGCCGCCCCCTGTCCGAAAGCCTGGTCCAGGAAGCGATGACCGTCGGTCGCCTCGCCCAGCATCGCGACGAACAAGTCGCCGGGGCCGACCTCACGACTGTCGAAGGCAACGCCGGACGCGACGAAATCCGCCGAAACGGTGCCGCCGGTCGCCTCGGCGATCTCGCGCGCGGTCCAGACGGTCATTTGCGCTCTCCGCCAGCCGACGCGCCATAATGAAGCGACAGCTTGGGACGCACGCGGGGCGCCGCCTCGGGCTGAGCACAGGCAGGGGGCGATGCCGGGGGCACCTTGGTTGCCGGGGCCTTGGCGGTCATACCGCGCACTCCCGAGCGACGGTGACATCGTCGAAAGGCAGGACAAGATCTCCGACGATCTGGCCCTGTTCGTGACCCTTGCCCGCGATCAGGACGATGTCCTGTTCGCCCGCCTCCATGATGGCGGCCGCGATCGCTTCGCGCCGGTCGCCGATTTCGATCGCGCCGGTCGCCCCCCGCATCACTTGGGCGCGGATCGCGGCGGGGTCCTCGGTCCGGGGATTGTCGTCGGTCACGATCACCCGGTCCGCGTGCATCGAGGCTACCTGCCCCATCACCTCGCGCTTGCCCGGATCGCGATCGCCGCCCGCTCCCAACACGACGATCAGCCGCCCACCCGCATGAGGCTTTAGCGCGGCGATCGCCGCCTCGATCGCGTCGGGGGTATGGGCATAATCGACATAGATGGGCGCACCGCTGCGCGCGATGGCCGCCCGCTCCAGCCGACCGCGCACCGGCTGCAACCGGGCCAGATTGGCGATAGTCGCCTTGATCTCGCCGCCGGTCGCCAGCACAAGGCCCGCCGCGACCAGTGCGTTGGCGGCCTGATAGGCGCCGATCAGCGGCAGTTGCACCTTATGCGCCTGGCCATGCTCATCCTCGATCACCAGCCCCTGCCCCAGCAGCGTCGGATGCCGCTCGACCAGCTTCAGCGTCGATCCGCGTTCGCCGACCGTGACCAGCTTGTTTCCGCGCGCCCGCGCCAGGTCGATCACCCGGCCGCTCTGGACGTCGTCCGCCCAGACGACAGCCGTGCCGCCCGGCGACAGGACTTCCGAGAAAAGGCGCATCTTTGCCGCAAGATAGGCGCCCATATCGCCATGATAGTCCAGGTGATCGCGGGACAAATTGGTGAAGGCGGCCGCCGACACCTCCAGCCCCTCGGTCCGATACTGGGTCAGGCCATGGCTGGATGCCTCGAACGCCAGATGGGTCACGCCCTCGCGCGCCAGCCCTGCGACGTTGGACAGGAAGGTCACGACATCGGGGGTTGTGAGGCCGGTATAGGTTCGTTCGTCGGCGGTGGTGACGCCCAGTGTCCCGATCGAGGCGGCGTGATGCCCCGCCATCCGCCAGAGCTGGCGCGTCATCTCGACGGTCGAGGTCTTTCCGTTGGTCCCCGTCACGGCGACCGCCGTAGCGGGGAAAGGCGCGAAGAACGCCGCCGCCAGCCGGGCAAAGGCGGCACGCGGCTCGTCCGAGGCGATGTGGACCGCGCCCTCGACCCGGACGCCCGGCCGCGCCACGACGGCCACGGCGCCGCTGCGCACGGCATCCGCGATGAAATCCTCGCCATTGACCCGCGCACCCTGGAACGCACCGAATATGGTGCCGGGCGCGACCTTGCGATGGTCGATCGCGAAACCGGAGACGAGGGCGTCACCGCCCTCGCCCTGAATGTCGCCGGTCAGTTGGTTCAGCTTCATGCCGCGCCCCTCATCGTCCGTCCACCGGCGGTGCCTTGGGATCCTGCCACAGGGTCGGCAGGATGTCCGACACGTCCACGTCCTTGTTGGCGTCGGGCACGACGCCCAGCATCGCGCCCACCCGCGTGATCGTCCGCCCGACCACGGGGGCGGCGTTCCAGGCTGCGGTCTTCCACCCGAACGTCTCCTTCGTACCCTTTGGCGAGTCGAGCATCGCCAGCACCACATAGCGAGGCGCATCCATCGGGAACGCCGCCGCAAAGGTAGCCACGTTGCGCGACCGATCATAGCCGCCCGCGACCGCCGCCTCGGCGGTGCCTGTCTTGCCCCCGACGCGGTAGCCTGGCGCATCGCCCTTGCGGCCCGTGCCGCGCATGACGATCAGACGCAACATCTGCCGCATCCGCGCGCTGGTCGCTTCGCTCAGCACCCGCCGTCCCGTCGCGCCATGGCCCGGCTGAACCTTCAGCAGCGTCGCGGGCCGCCAGATGCCGCCATTGACCAGCGCGGCATAGGCCGAGGCCAGATGCAGCGGCGTCACCGCGATGCCATGCCCATAGGCCGTCGTCATCGTCGTGGTCCGCGCCCAATAGGTCGGCAGCAGCGGGCGCCCCTTTTCGCGAAGCTCGATATCCGGCTTGGTATCGAAGCCGAGCTTCTTGAACATCGCCTGCATCCGCTGCGGCCCGATCTCGTCGGCGATGCGCGCGGTGGCGATGTTGGACGAATAGATCAGCGTCTCGGCCATGTTCAGCCAGCGCTTGGGATCGCCCGCTTCGTCATGGATCGTATACCCGCCGACCTTGAGCGGGTGGGTCGCGTCGAAGCGCCGCTGCATCGAGGTGACGACGCCATTCTCCATCGCCACCGCCATCGTGATCGGCTTGAAGGTCGAACCCAGCTCGAACACGCTCTGCGTCGTGATGTTGCGCAACTCCTCGGTGCCCGCCATCCCGACCCGGTTGGGATTGAAGGTGGGCAGCGAGACCATGGCGATCACCTCGCCGGTATGCACGTCCAGGATGATGCCGCCGCCACCGCGCGCGGAGAAGGTGTTCATCGCGCGGCCGAGTTCGCTTTCCAACGCAGCCTGGGCACGGGTGTCGATCGACAGCGCCACGGGCTTGCCCGCCTGCGCCGGATCGAGCAGCCGTTCATCGAGCACGCGCTCCATGCCGCTCATTCCATGTCCGTCGGTCGACAGGAAACCGAGCGCATGGGCGGCGAGCGAGGATTGCGGGTATAGGCGTTGCGTCTCGCGATCGAAGACCAGACCGGGCTCGCCGATGGCATTCACCTGCTCGACCAGCGTGGGGCTGGCGCGGCGTTGCAGATAGACGAAATTCGCCTTTCGGGTCAGCTGGTTGTAGAACCAGGCCTGATCGCCGCGATCAGGCATCAGCGCAGCGAGACGCGCGGCGATCTCCATCGGGTCGCCGATCAGTTTCTTCGGGTGGACCGCGATCGTCCAGCTGTCGATCGTGCGCGCGAGCGGCGCGCCGTTGCGGTCGACGATATCGCCGCGCGCCGCCAGCGTCGCCGTCCGCGCCGCCGCATCGGCGGGTCCGGCGAACAGCGCCAGCAGCATCAGCCGCCCGATCACGACAAGGACCGCCGCGCCGAACAGCATCATCAGCATCATCAGCCGCATATGCGTCGTCGCGACCAGCGCGTGGCGCTGGCCGGCGGTACGCTGCGTTCCGGCGGGACGCGCGACCAGAACGCTCAACGCCGCCGCCGCGATTCGGTCTTGGCGCCCTTCAGAATGTCACCCAGCGTCGTGTCGGACAGCAGCTGGCGATCGAGCATCGCCACCGCCTCGGGCCGGACCTTCGCCACCGCGGCGGCGGTGCGAACGGTCGCCAGAGGGGCAGGCTTGGCCTTCCTAGGCGTCACGACATGCTCCGACACGGCCTGGACGATCTGGGGCTTGGGCAGATCGACCTTGGCGAGGCGGACGACGGGGGCGGGCGCGTTGGGCTTGGGCGAAGCGGCAGGCGTGGTGGCTTCCGGCTGGACGATAACCGGCGCGGGCTGCGAGGGGACGAGCAGCGCGGCGGTCTGGATCGCGCCTTCGGTTGGACCATGGGTCACGTCGAGCGAGGCAAGCTGCGTTTCGTCCCCGACGAACTGGCCCGCCACCGGCGCGGTCAGCGCCAGTGTGTCGCCATTCCACTTTTCCAGCTGGACCAGATTGGCGCGGGTGTCGAACTCGGTCTCCAGCGCGCGGATGTCCCGCTGCGCAGCGGCGATGCGGCCGTTGACGTCGTCGAGCTTCTTGCGCTCCGCCGCCACCTGCAACGAGACGAGGTAGAATCCCAGGACGACTGCGACGCAGCTCCCGAACCATCCTATCCCCTTCAACCGATACGCCGCCGTCATATGCGCAACTCCTGACTCAACTCGCCCATCGGCGCCCCGCCCTGCCCCGCCGACCAGGCGGGGGATTCCGTCCGCGTCGCAAAACGCAGCGTCGCCGAACGCGCGCGCGGATTGCGAGCCAACTCCGCATCTCCCGCGCGCACCGCCTTGCCGACATGGGCAAAGCTGGGTGCGCGCGCCGCCGCCTGTTCGGGCAGATGACGCGAGCCGCCCGGCATCTGCCCGGCGCGCTCGCGGAAGAAGCGCTTGACCATGCGATCTTCCAGACTGTGGAACGTGACCACCGCCAGGCGACCACCCGGCTTCAACGCGCGCTCGGCCGCCGCCAGTCCTTCGGCCAGCTCGTCGAGTTCGCGGTTCACATGGATGCGGATCGCCTGAAAGGTTCGGGTCGCCGGGTCCTTCTTGTCGTGCGGACGATAGCCGAGCGCCCGGCGGACCACGGCGGCGAGTTCCCCGGTGCGGGTCAGCGGGCGGGCGGCGACGATCGCCTGCGCGACGCGGCGTGAACGCGGCTCCTCGCCATAATGATAGAGGACGTCGGCAATCGCCGCTTCGTCAGCCGTGTTCAGGAAATCGGCCGCAGACTGGCCGGCCTGCGCCATGCGCATGTCGAGCGGACCGTCACCCTGAAACGAGAAACCCCGCTCGGCCTGATCGAGCTGCATCGAGGACACGCCGATATCCAGCACCACGCCATCGACACGGACATCAAGCGCCTGATCCAGACCGGAAAATTCGCGGTGGATCAGGGTCAGCCCGGGCTCGGCCGAGACCAGCGCCTGGCCATTGGCGATCGCATCGGGATCGCGGTCGAAGGCGATGACCTTCGCGCCCCGGCCCAGCATCGCGCGGGTATAACCACCCGCGCCGAACGTGCCGTCGACATGCGTCTCGCCAGGGGCAATGGCGAGCGCGTCGAGCACTTCGTCGAGCAGGACGGGGATATGGGGGGCGTCAGACATCCCGCTCACAACGCGATCCCCTTTTCCTGGCAATGGAAACGCGCGGCCGAAATCATCTTGGCCGGCAGCCCCGGCGTGTCGACCAGCGTCTTGGGATCCCAGATTTCGATATAGTCGAACGTACCCCAGAAAAAGGCATGACCGGTGATCCCGGCATGAAAGCGGGGAAAGCCCGGCATGATGAAACGGCCCGATCCGTCAAAGGGCACCGCCTCACCATTCGCCAGGTCGCGCTTGATGTTATAGTCGATCCGGCCATCTGGCCCGCGCGACATCTCCGTCCGCGCGTCCAGTTCCTTTTTCAGCACGGCAACATAACCCGGATCATAGGCGATCAGACAACGCTCGGTTTCATGGACCGCGATGATGATGGTCCCGCCATCCTTTCCGTCGGGGCGCGGCGCGTTCTGTGCCAGCGTGGAGCGGAGTGCATTGGGGATGGCAACGCGACCCTTGTCGTCGACAAGGCCAATGCCACTTCCCTGATACAAACCCCTTTCAGACACGCCAACCTCGCACATGGCGCGCACGACCTCACCGCTTCGAAACACGGCCATCGCCGCATTCCGACCATTTCTGGATCACAGTGAGCCTGCCCCTCTGTTGGAATCCGGTTTACCTATAGCATAACCGGGAGGCAACGGGATTTTTGGGGAGAAGCGGGGAAATCCCGCCTGAAACCGGCATTTTGCGACGAACGGCCATGCCGCACGCGGGACCGTGCGCACAGCGGGATCACCCGAAATGGTGGATTTCTGCGGATCGGGGGCGGGTTCCCCGAATTTCCCCGGCCAATTCTCGTGTAAAGCGCTCGCGAGGCAATTAACATTTATTAAGCAAAAAGGCCGAAACGGACGGTTCGCGCGGTAACGCTTGGAGGGGGAGCACCCGTCGACAGACGGGTCAGACGCGCGCGATCAGCGCGCCGCTTCGGCGGAGGCCTGACTGTTGACCGGGGCAGGCGCGACACCCAGTTCGGCCAGCGGCTCGCTGCTTGCCGGGGTGGCGGCATTGGCCATCGCCATGCCGGCCACCATGTTCGACTGCGCCGCACCCGCGGCGACAACCGGCGGCTCGTCACGGTTAAGCGAGCCCAGGATCGTACTGGCGATCGCGATCAGCAGGATGACGGCGGCCAGGCCGATCATGCCGACTTTCACGCGCTGCATGATATGATGATGGTCGGGTGACTTCATGGAACCGAACGATACTACTCCGCGCGCCGCATCCTGTCGACCTCCGCCGCGCAGGGTCAGCGGCTACAGCCCCTTTTCGGCCCGCCACGCCGGGTTGTGGAGCGTGGAAAGATAGCGGAATCCCGTATCGCACAAAATGGTTACGATCCGCTTATCCGGCCCCAGCGCGCGCGCCAGTGCCACCGCACCCGCCACGTTGATCCCCGAGGACAGACCCAGGCACAGCCCCTCTTCGCTGAGCAACCGCTGCACCCAATACCATCCCTCGGCATCCGAAATTCGGAATTGGGTATCGATCGGCGCGCCTTCCAGATTGGCGGTGATCCGCCCCTGCCCGATCCCTTCGGCGACCGAAGAACCTTCGGACTTCAGTTCGCCATGCGCATAATAGTCATAGAGCGCCGCACCATGCGGGTCGCTGAGCGCGATCGTCACCGATTCGTCATGCGCCTTCAGCCCCAGGCCGACGCCCGCGAGCGTGCCGCCGGTTCCCGCCGCACAGGTAAAGCCATGGATTCGCCCGCCCATCTGGTTCCAGATTTCCTCGGCCGTCCCGACGATATGCGCGCGGCGATTGGCGATATTGTCGAACTGATTGGCCCAGATCGCATTGTCCGTCTCCTCGGCGATCCGACGCGAGGTGTGAACGAAATGGCACGGGCTGGAATAGGGCGCGGCGGGGACCAGCACCAGTTCGGCCCCAAGCGCGCGCAGCGTATCCATCTTCTCGCGGCTCTGCGTCTCGGGCATCACGATGATCGTGCGATAGCCTTTGGCATTGGCGACCAGCGCCAGGCCGATGCCGGTATTGCCCGCCGTCCCTTCAACGATCGTGCCGCCGGGGCGGAGCAGCCCACGGGCCTCCGCATCCTCGACAATGAACAACGCGGCGCGGTCTTTCACGCTGGCGCCCGGATTGGCGAATTCGCATTTGCCGAAGATATCGCATCCCGTCGCCTCGCTCGGCCCCTTCAGGCGGACGAGCGGGGTATTGCCTATCAGGGCCAGCGTGTCGGAGGTCACATCCATGTCGCCTAGATGGCTCCTGCCCCGCCGTCGGGCAAGCAAAGCCTTGCTTGGGTGGTGACAAGAAGGATCGCGCCGGGGCCAAGGGACGAAATGTTCGAGATTCGGGCGCCGGATGCACAGGTGATGCTTGACGCCGGGTTGCTGCATTTGCGAAGCACCGGCCCGCTATGAAAAGCCTCCTCCCCGTTTTCGTCGCCGCACCGCTGCTCGCCCTGGCAGCGTGCAATTCCAAGCCCAGCCAGCCCGAGGTCGTGGACACCAATCCCGACCCCATGGCCAACATCCTCGCCAACCGCGCGCCGGTCGAGCTGCCGCCCGCGATCAAGGCGGACAAGAGCTTCCGCTGCAAGGACAACAGCCTCGTCTTCGTCACCTTCTTCCAGGGCGACAAGCAGGCCAATGTCCGTCTGAAGGAAGGCGAAACCCCGGTCGTGCTGAAGGCCCCGGCCGCCGGTGAACCGCTGACCGCCGAGGGCGGCTGGAAGATGACGGGCGACGAAAAGGCGGTCACGCTGACCACCCCGAAAAAGGCCGCGCAGGTCTGCCACATCTGATCGCGCGCAATTCATCCTTGGCGTCGCTTGATCGACGATAAGGACTTGATCGCAGACCGGCCGGCGGGGATATCTCCGTCGGCCTTTTCTTTGGGCTCTATGGGGAGGTCGAACGGACAAGCCGTGGCTGCGATCGCGATCTACAGCCTGAAGGGGGGCGTCGGAAAGACCAGCATGGCGGTCAATCTGGCCTGGTGCGCCGCCAGCCTGTGCGCGCGCCGGACCCTGTTATGGGATCTTGACCCCCAGGCCGCCTCGACCTGGCTGCTGGGCGGCACGGCGCATGGCGAGCGGGCGCAGGCCGTGTTTTCCCGCGACATTCCCGTCGACCGGCTGATCCGACAGACGAACATCCCGCGCTTGTCGTTAATCGGCGCCGACGACTCGCTGCGCGGCCTGGACCTGCTGTTCCACATGATCCAGAAGAAGAAGCGCCTCGGCAGGCTGATCGACGGGCTGGACGGTTACGACAGCGTGATCCTGGATTGCCCGCCCGGCCTGACCGAGACGGCGGAGCAGATACTGCGCGCGGTCGACCTGATCGTGGTGCCTGTCGTTCCCTCTGCGCTCGCCACCCGGGCGCTGGAGGTCGTGGATGGCCATGTCCGGGGCCGCGTGCCCCTGTTGCCCGTCCATGTCATGGTCGACCGCCGCCGCCGCCTTCATGCCGAGGCGCTGACCGCCCATCCCGACTGGCCGATCATCCCGATGGCCAGCCTGGTCGAGGCGATGGGACAGCATCGCGCGCCCGTCGGTGCCTTTGCCCCTCGCAGCACCGCCGCCCGGGCCTATGCCGATCTGTGGCGGGTCATCGAACGAAGGCTGGCGGGAGGATGAGTCTCCGCGACGAACCCGGCCGTGTCGAACGACTGACCCCGCATCTGGTGCTGGGGGCCTATGCGGTCGGCGTCTTCCCCATGGCGGACACGCGTGAGACCGACCATGTCTATTGGGTGGAGCCGCGCAAGCGCGCCGTCCTGCCCCTCGACGGGTTTCACCTGTCGCGTTCGCTGCGCAAGACGGTGGCCAAGGACCGGTTCCGCGTGACCGCCGACACCGCCTTCGAATCGATCATCCGGCTTTGCGCTGAAAGCGTGCCCGACCGGCCCGAGACCTGGATCAACTACGCCATCGAACGGGTGTTCATCGACCTGTTCGATATGGGCTTTGCCCATTCGATCGAATGCTGGGACGGCGACGAGTTGGTCGGTGGGCTCTATGGCCTCGCATTGGGGCGCGCCTTTTTCGGCGAGTCGATGGTCAGTCGCCGGACCGATGCGTCCAAGGTCGCGCTCGTCTGGCTGGTCGCCCGGCTTCGCGCCGGGGGCTACAGCCTGCTCGACTGCCAGTTTCAGACCGCCCATCTGTCGACCATGGGTGCGATCGAGATCGGACGTGAGGATTATGTCGCGCTGCTGTCCGACGCATTGGCAGGCGTGGTCGCGCCGGGAGCATCCGCAGCCGGCGTATCGGCCCCCGGCGACTTTGCCGCGCTCGATCGCTTCGGTGCGGCGCCGGGCAGCGAGGCCGGGACCGTGTCGGGTCCCGTCTCGGGCCAGGACATCGTGCAACTTTTGGCCCAGACGTCATAGACCGGGTGGAGCGCGACATTCAGCGCAGGCCGCTCCTTGTAGAGCCAGCCTGAGAACACACGCTGCCACCGCTGATTCGCACCGCGCACGTCGAGCTGGACGAAAGCGCCGGTGAGCGGCTCCGGCTCCCAGGACGCCGTCTTCTCGCAAGCGCGAAGGCGCACCACGACATCGCCGACGCGCACCGCCTGACCGGGTTTCAGGGTCAGGTCACGCGACACGCCGTTGCGCTTGTTGAGCAGGCCGATCACCGCGACCCTCTCGGCCATCGGGGTTCCGCCGGTGGGGAGCGTCGCCTGCGCTCCGTCGACCGATTCGATTCCCGACGCGGCGCCGGGGCTATCGGGCAGGATCTGGCTGACCGTCGATTCGGTGGAATCGCCGCCGCCATGATCGGTCAGCGCCTGATAGCCGAACCAGCCGCCGACCCCCAGCAAGGCGACCAACGCACCGCTGGCGAGCCAGCGCGACGTCTTCACCCCTCAGGCGTCCAGGCTTCGTAATCCCCGGTCGCCGCCTGACGCTGCCCACCCTTTTCGAGCGCGCCCGACGGACGATAGGCCATAGCGGTGCCGGTCATGTTCGGCATAGCGGGCTTCTGCCACGCGCGACGCGGCGGCAGCGAACGGTCAGGCACGTCATCGATCTGATGATGCAGCCAACTGAACCATTCCACCGGAACCCGGCTGGCATCATTGGCGCCCTTGTAGATCACCCAGCGGCGCGGCCGACCGGCGGTATCGCTGCCGCCCTCATAATAGACGTTGCCATGCGCGTCCTCGCCAACCTGCGCCTTGCCGCGCAGACCGAACCAGGTGCCGATGGTGGCGCCGTTCCACCAGGTGAAGGGATTGAGGTTGATGCCCATGACGCGCCGTGTAGCCCGGCTCTCGCCGCCCTTCAACCGCGTTCGTGTGATTGGGCGTCCCGATAATCCTCCCCGGCACGGGGAGGTGGCAGGGCGCAGCCCTGACGGAGGGGGGCTTCCTCACAGAACACGCCTTGCGGCACGCCCTTCTGAAGCCCCTCCTCCCGACAGGGGGGAGGGGTTTGGGGGGGGGGAGGGCCGCGAGCGATGGTCTCGGTGAGACACCTTGCCCTCCCCCAGCCCCTCCCGCCTGCGGGAGGGGAGATGCTTGGGGCGACGCGAGATACTATCAAGCCCCTTCTGCACCCTGGCGGGAAAGAAGCGCCTCAGCGGATCACCTCCGCCAGGAAACCGAATCGCCCTCCGCTATACCCAGTTCCGCCGAACGTCCCCCAACGAGTTCCAGCACGGCCGCGACCGGCTCGCCCGAGGGAATCTGCGCCTCGCTGAACGGCACGGTGTTCTCCGCGATCCGGGCGATCGTGCCGTCGGCGCGGATGAACAGGATGTCGAGTGGGGTCGGCGTGTTCTTCATCCAGAAACTCGCCGTACGCGGGCCGCCTCCCTCGGGGGGATAAGGCGCGAACAACATGCCGCCATCAGGCTTCACGTCGGTGCGATACATCAGCCCCTGCGCCTGCTCGGCGCTGGTACGGGCGGCTTCGACGTTGAAGCGGTGCCGGCCCTGCGCGGTTGTGATGGTGACGGGCACCATCGCGACCTTTTGCCCCGCCTGTTCGGAGGAAGAGTTTTCGCCCGAGCATCCCGCCAGCCCCGCGCCCGCCAAGGCCAGCGCCATTACCGCAACCCGCATCATTCGGGTCCTCTCGGCGTCACGACCACCGCCAGCGGGCCTTTCGGCCCCTCGACCACGCGCGCCGCCAGTGGCTGACCGGGTTCGACATCCAGGATCCCGCCGCGACGCAGCGTCTCCATATGGACAAAGACGTCTGCCCCGTCACGGTCGCGCAGCAGAAAGCCATAGCCTTTCAGTCGGTTGAACCATTTTACCGCCACCTGTTCGGGCTCTCCCGCTTCCCCCACCAGCGTGACCGGATCGATCCGGTCGGGCGAGCGGGGGCGTTTGGGAACTTCGGGCAGCGCATGGGCGAGGTCGATCGTCAGCACCTCGCGCGCCTGATAGCCGCGCCCGCCACGCGCGCCCAGCAGCTCGACCCGCGCGCCCTCCGGCAGACTGCGCCGCCCATGCGGCTGCAACACGGTGAAGTGCACCAGCACATCTCCGTAGATCGGATCATCCGCGACCACGAAGCCGAAACCCCGCGTCACGTCGAACCACTTCACGACCCCCGCCAGCCTTACGGCCGTTTCCGCCGCCCCGCCGTCGATGCCGCCCCCTTCACTTGGCGTTTCTTCCAGCATCATCGTACCCTTGTGCCCAAGTGCTAGCATCATTGTTCGCACTCGCAATGCACGGACGTGCGTTTTTGCTGGTCCGGAGTGGGACGATGGCGCGAAAATTAACCCACGCCGCCCATATTCTTGCGCTGGATCAAAAATCCTCGTCATCCGGCAGATCGCCCGGAGCTGCCGACACGATCCGCCGCGACAGGTCCATGGGGTGTCCCGCGCGCATCATCGCCGCGAACTGCTTCTCGCGCATCGCCCGATCCGCCTCACCATCGCCATAAGGCCCGATTCGCCGCCGCCGGGCAAAGGCGAGTGCGGCGTCGCGCGCCGCCTCCGCAACTTGCGGCGCGATCGCCTCATGATCCTCCGCGCCAACCCGCGCGGCGTGCAGCGCCTGGGTTACGCGTCTGGCCCCCATTCCGCGTCGGGCGAGCGACGCAGCCTTGGCCTCCGCATAGGCGCGGTCGTCGATATAGCCGAGTGCGACCATTCGCGCCGCCAGCCCCCGCGGGTCGGCGGCACCGTCGCTGGCCCAGCCGCGTTCGCGCAGCTTGCGGTTCAGATAATCGACCAGCTTGCCTTCGGTGGTGGCAAATCGCTCGACATAGCGTAGCGCAAGATTCTCCAGCGTTTTGGGATCAAGGGGTTTTGGCGGGCGACGATCGGCGGGCACGCCTTGTTTGTGCCACACTGACACCGGATTTAGAACGCGGGAAGCCGCCATCCTTGGCGGAAAAGAATCACTCGTCCCCGCGCGATCACTTTGCGGGGGCGCAAAAGCATAAGGAACGAAGGCAAGGCCATGACGATCGAGCACCATCAGGACGACGCGCGCGCCATCATCGCGACGCCGACCGAGGATGCGCTGCCGCGCCGCTTCGCCGACTTCGACACGCTTGGCGAAGCGCTGGACTATGCTGCCTCGGGCGCGCGCGGGCTGAACTTTCATGACGCACGCGGCACCCTGACCCGCCCCTATCCCTTCGCCGAATTGCGCGAGGATGCGCTGGCCTGTGCCCGCCGGCTGATCGCCAGCGGCGTGAAACCGGAGGAGCGGATCGCGCTGGTCGCCGAAACGGGGCCGGAATTCGCCGCCTTGTTCTTCGGCGTGGTCTATGCGGGCGCATGGCCGGTGCCGCTGCCGCTGCCGACCTCGTTCGGCGGACGTGACAGCTATATCGAGCAGTTGCGCGTCCAGCTCGCCAGCTGCGACCCCAAGATGCTGATCTTTCCGCCCGAGCTGGCCCAGATGGCGAGCGCCGCCGCCCAGGCCGCGGGCGTCGAGGGCATCGACTGGGACAGCTTCGCCACCCGCGAGGCGCCCGAGTCGACGCTGCCGCAAGCGAGCCCGGACGCCATCGCCTATCTGCAATATTCCAGCGGTTCGACCCGCTTCCCGCATGGCGTGGCGATCACCCATCATGCGCTGCTCAACAATCTCGCCGCGCACAGCCATGGCATGAAGATCCAGGACAGCGACCGCTGCATCTCGTGGCTGCCCTGGTATCACGACATGGGTCTGGTCGGCTGCTTCCTGTCACCCATCGCCAACCAGGTCTCGACCGATTACCTCAAGACCGAGGATTTCGCGCGCCGTCCGCTCGCCTGGCTCGACATGATCAGCCGCAATCCGGGCACCTCGGTCAGCTATTCGCCGACCTTCGGCTATGACATTTGCGCGCGCCGCATCTCGTCGCAGACCAAGGCGTCGGATCGCTTCGACCTGTCGCGCTGGCGGCTGGCGGGCAATGGCGCCGACATGATCCGCCCCGATGTGATGCAGTCCTTCGTCGACGCCTTTGCCGATGCGGGTTTCCAGGCCACCGCCTTCCTGCCCTCCTATGGCTTGGCCGAGGCGACGCTGGCCGTGTCGATCATGCCGCCGGGCGAGGGTATCCGCGTCGAGCTGGTCGAGGAAACCCAGTTGTCGGGCGGTGCACGTGGTACCGACCGCCCGCAGCGCTTCCGCGCCATCGTCAATTGCGGCAAGCCCGCACGCGACATGGAAATCCAGATCCGCGAAGAGGACGGCACTCCCCTGCCCGATGGCGCGATCGGCAAGGTCTGGTGCAAGGGGCCATCGGTCATGGTCGGCTATTTCCGCGACCAGGAAGCAACCGACGCCTGTCTGGTCGACGGATGGCTCGACACCGGCGACATGGGCTATATGTCCAAGGGCTATATCTACATCGTCGGCCGCGCCAAGGACATGATCATCGTCAACGGCCGCAACCACTGGCCGCAGGACATCGAATGGGCGGTCGAGCAGCTCCCGGGGTTCAAGGCTGGCGACATCGCCGCCTTTGCGATCACCACGCCGGGCGGTGAGGAAACCCCAGCCGTGCTGGTCCAGTGCCGCAGCTCGGACGACGAGGAACGCGCCCGCCTGCGTGACGAAATCCGCGAGCGAGTGCGCGCGGTGACCGGCATGAACTGCGTGATCGAACTGATCCCGCCGCGCACCCTGCCTCGCACCAGCTCGGGCAAATTGAGCCGCGCCAAGGCCCGCAACCTGTATCTGGCGGGTGAGATCAAGCCGTACGACGTCGCGGCGTGATCTTACCGATCCGATTGAGATGAAAGGGGCTCGGTCGAAAGACCGAGCCTTTTTTCATGAAGTTACAAGTCCGCTCGCACACCCATAGGCGCTTGATACGTCTGCAATGCTGACGCATCCTGCCGCGATCCAAGGGGAGACGACCGGCATGAACTACGCTCGCGCAATGATGATGACCCTGGCCGTCATGACGACCGCCGCCCCCGCCATCGCGCAATCGGGACAGACGGCGGAAAAACCCAAGGTCAAGAAGACGTGCCGATCGCTGACACCTACCGGCTCGTTCCTGCCAACCCGCGTCTGCAACACCGACGAAGAGTGGCGCAAGTTCGACGGCATCGGCCAACAGGGCGTGGGCGAGTTTCGCCGGGCGCTGAACATGACCAGCACGAACGAGCGCAACCAGCGCAACTGAACGATCGATCGGGGCGGCGTCTTCGGGGCCGCTCAGCCCTTCAACGGATCATGCCCCCAGTTCATCAGCGAATAGCGCCACGGCGAATGTTCGACATCCTTGTCCGGTCCGCCCTGCTTCCGATGCCGGTGCACATAGCCGACGACCTTCTTCATATGGGCATAGTCGTCGTCCGTCAGATCGGCCTTCTTCTTGCGCTTGATCTCCACGATACGGCGGCCCGATTCGTGCCCGACGCTCTCGCCTGATCCGCCCTTCTTCTGGCCGACTTTCTGCGACTCGTCGGTGTCCAGAAACGTCTCCAGCTCCGCCGGGGCCATGTTCACGGCCTCCTTGAAATCGGCATAAATCTGGTCGTGATCCTCGGCCATGCGCGGCTCCTTTCGGGGCGGTCAACGTCGCGCAGCGGCTTTGGGGTTCAGATCAGCATCGCTTCATAGCTTTGCGGGGGCAGCGGCATGGTCGCCCGCGCGATGCCGCCGACGATCAGTACCACCACCAGCACCACGCCCGTGGTCCGCACGATCCATCGATCGCCACGCCACGGCTTGGCCAGAATCAGCCCCAGCGCGCACGCGACGATCGGCCAGAGGTGATAGCGAACGTCCGACGCCACGCTGATGACCAGGAAGCTCGCCTCCAGTCCCAGCGCCGAACCGAACAGCGCGCCCGCCAGTCCATTGCCGCGCGTCACCGCCAGGCCCTCCGCGGCCAGCACCAGCCAGACAATCGGCCACATGATCGGCATATCGGCCCAGCTACCCGCCATTTTCTGCCAGGCCAGCGCGGTTCGGCCGGGTTGCCCCAGATGATAATCGTTGGGCTCGCTGCCCTGCGGCGGCGCGGCATTGATCCAGTGCGGCGGCACCCACAGCCGCCAGGTCGAGTTCACATGCGCCAGCCGCTGCTCGGCATAGGCCAGCGGATGGTGCAGGATCGCAGGGGCGAGCCGGGCATAGATCTGTCCCGGCGGGGTCTTCTCGAACCGGTGGAGCCGGGTGCCGCAGCGGGCGGGCTCGCCCAGCGGATCCCAGAAGAACGGCTTGACGCAATGCTTGGCGCGAATCTCCACGACCTCGGCCGGGGACAACCCCAATCGGGGGTCATAAGGCACCCGCACCGCGATCCCCGCAAGGTCGTACAGCGCCTGGGTCCGCGCGACGCCGCTATCCGCCGCACCCAACAGGCGATGGTTGACGAACGGCGCCGCCGCCAATGTCACGAGGGTCAATGCGATCGTAATCGCGATCCGGCGGGGCCAGCGATCGGCCACCAGCAGCGCGACGAACGGTGCGATCGCGAAGATCGCATTGGCCCGCACCAGCGCGGCATAGACCAACAGCAGCGCCGCCGCCCCCCAAGCGCCGCGCGGCACCGGCGCCCCGCGCAAGCGCCACCAGCCGATGATCCCCGTGGCAGCCAGCATCGCGGCGGTCATCTGCGCATCCTTCAGGATCGCGACCTGCCATCCGAGCCAGGGTGGCATCAGCCCGACCGCCAGCACCATCAGCGCGGCGCGCGGCCGCCGATCGACGATCGCCGCCGCCAGCGCCCCCAGTCCCAGCCACCATCCGGCCAGTTGCAGCGCGAGCATCGGCGCCGTCCCCCGATGCACGAACAGCGACCAGAGCCGCGCCATGATTGGCGGGTGCCAGTCGTCATATTTCCCGGTGAGCGCCTGGGCATATTGGCCGACGCTGTCATATTGAACGAAGCCGGGCGAGAAGATGGCGACGCCGAGCGCGAACAGGATCAGGGCCGCAACGATGACGCGCAGACGGTGGCTATGGGCTCTGGTCATGACGGATGCGACCGATGCGGCCAAAACCGGATGTTTCGCAAGCGGAATTCGCCGTATCGGCGCGGACGAATGGTCATCGGAGACGGCTCACCCTCGGCCGGATCGAAAGCCGGGGTGATCCTCGAAATTACCAAGGCGTTGCTGGCGGCGGATTTTGTCGAGGGGATGGGAAGTCGGGAGGTCTTCGACTTCGCTCGGCAACCATGATGACTTGGGAGGCCATTTGGTCTGGCTGGCACGTTGATTTAACAGGGCCTGCCGGGTGCAGGCCATCGCCACAACCATCGGCTTGAACCGATGAATGACCGGCACGTTGCAAATCGCTTGCCAATCGGACACCATAGCCCATACATTACGATTTAATGACGCTTACCGCCCCCGACATGTCACGGGACCGTCGGATAGAGGATCCGACAAATCTCTGGATCATTCATCCAGCGGCTCGCCGCCTTTTGCCTTGGTTCGTCGAGCGTGGAATCTCAGCCAATGCCGTTTCCTTGGCCGGGCTGGCTCTGGGCACATCCGCGGCGCTGGCCTACACCCAATGGAAAATCTGGTTTTTGGCCTTTGCCGGCTTGCTGCTGTCAGTCGGATGGCTTGTCGCCGACGGCTTGGACGGGATGATAGCGCGGGCCACCGGCACAGCCAGTCCGCTGGGGCGCGTGCTGGACGGGTTGTGTGACCATGGTGTTTTCTTCCTGATCTATGTCTCGCTGGCCTTCTCCATCGGCACGTTGGAAGGCTGGGCATTGGCGGTCGCTGCCGGCATTGCCCATATGGTTCAATCCAACATGTACGAGAGCGAACGAGCCCGCTTTCACCGTCGTCGCAATGCGGTGGCGACGATTGTCCGTCCTGCCCCTAGCCGCAATCCGCTCGTTCAACTTTATGATTATAGCTGGGGAATGCTGGATCGCGTTGCCGCGCGGTTCGATCAGGCCCTGGGGCGCCACCCTGCTCCCTCTGAGCTTGCGGCGAGATATGCCACCTTGGCCGTTAGGCCCATGCGGCTGATGAGCCTGTTGTCCGCCAATGTGCGGGTCTATGCCATTTTCCTGGCCTGTCTTTTCGGTAATCCACGCCTGTTTTGGTGGTTTGAGCTCATCCCACTAAACATCATCCTCATCCTTGGACTTTTCCAACACCGCACCGTCGAGAATTGCTTAACAGTGCCGGGAAAGTATTTTCCAGAAATAAAAGGAAGTAAGAAGTAATGCCGGCCATTAACATTGCCATCGTTGGGGTAGGCAACTGTGCCAGCTCTCTCGTGCAGGGGCTTTCCTATTATCGCGAGGGTGCAAATGAAACGGTCGGGCTCATGCATTGGGACTTGGGCGGTTATAAGCCGACTGATATAAACGTCGTCGCGGCCTGGGATATTGACCAACGAAAAGTCGGCAAGGACGTAGCAGAGGCGATTTTCGCCAAGCCCAATTGCACCACCGTCTTTTGCGAAACCGTGCCTCCCACTGGGACCAAGGTGCAGATGGGGCATGTCCTTGACGGCGTCGCCGAACATATGTCGGATTATGACGATCATCGGACGTTCCTGCTCGCGCATGAAAAGGAGGCGTCCAAAGCGGAAGTGGTCGCCGCGCTGCGCGAGACCAAGACCGATGTGCTGATGAACTATCTGCCGGTTGGTTCGCAGGCTGCCAGCGAGTTCTACGCCGAATGCGCGCTCGAGGCGGGTGTGGCTTTCGTGAACAATATTCCGGTGTTCATCGCCAGTGACCCCGTATGGGCCGAGCGCTTCACCAAGGCTGGCGTGCCGATCATTGGCGACGACATCAAGGCGCAGCTCGGTGCCACCATCGTTCACCGCGTGCTCACCGATCTGTTCGCCAAGCGGGGCGTCAAGCTGGAGCGCACCTACCAGCTCAACACCGGCGGCAACACGGACTTCCTCAACATGTCCAATCATCGCCGCCTTGCCTCGAAGAAAATCTCGAAGACCGAGGCGGTGCAGTCGGTCGCTGCGGAGCGGTTGCACGACGACAATGTTCATATCGGCCCGTCCGACTATGTGCCTTGGCAAAATGACAACAAGATCTGCTTCCTGCGGATGGAAGGGACGATGTTCGGCGGTGTGCCGATGAACCTCGAGTTGCGCCTGTCCGTCGAGGACAGCCCGAACAGCGCCGGCGTCGCTATCGATATGATCCGGTGCGCCAAGCTGGCGAAGGATCGCGGTTTGGCGGGGCCAATCGACGCGGCCTCGGCGTATTTCTGCAAGCATCCGCGTATTCAGATGACCGATGACCTTGCGGCGCAGGCAGTCGATGAGTTCATTGCCGTAGCGGCGGAATGATCGAAACCGGTATTGTTCTCGCGGCAGGCGAAGGCTCGCGCCTTCGCTCTGTCGCCCCGCTCAAGCCGCTCTGCCGCGTTGACGGGCGGACACTGCTTGCCCATGCCGTGTTCGGCATGGCTGAGGCAGGGCTGGCGCGAACGGTTGTGGTCGTCGGCTATGAGGCGGAGAAGATCGAGTCCTACGTTGCGGCGAACGACTGGCCGATCATCGTCGAGACGATAAGGGTCGAAGATCATCGGAATCCCAACGGTTCATCGTTGCTCGCAGCGGAACCGCTGCTGGGCGGCGATGAGGCAATTCTGGCGATGTGCGACCATCTAGTCGAACCAACATTCTATCGGCGAATGGCCGGCGCCAATACGGGCGGCGGTGCGTCGCTGGGAATCGACCGTCGGATCGATAGCGATTGGATCGATCTTGAGGATGTGACCTGCGTTCAGACCGATGGCGACTGCGTGGTCGGGATCGGCAAGGGCCTGGCCGTCTATGATTGCTTCGATACGGGCGTCTTCACCGTCGGCAAGGGCCTTTTCGACGCGCTCCGCGGCTTAGAAAAGCCCTCTCTCACCGAAGGAATGCGGCGCCTGGCATCCGACCGGGCCGCCGCCGTCAAAGATTGCAGCGATCTTGAATGGATCGATGTAGACGATGAGCGGGCATGGCACATTGCACAAACATGGCTCGCGGCAGGGCGTCGCAGCGCAGACATCGGCGAAATGGCGACCAGGACGATGCTGCCGACTTAAGGTGAGCCGTTCTCCACCGGATGCATGTCGATCCTGAAGGCGGCCGTCCTGGGGCGCGAAATCCTGCAACTTCGTTGGGGCGGTGGAGCGGTGATTTTGATAAGTCTGGCGATGGATGAGCCTGAGACCGGCAAACCGGTCGCGTGGCACGTCGATCGACAGCTTGCCGGTATAGGTCGTCATCGTCTTCCGACCGTAGCCGTAGCGGGACTTGCCGCTCCCCTCCTCCGGCGAGGTGATGATCCGGGAGCGTCAGGAATTTCGTGTGCGAGCGGGCGGATGAACATTACGCTGCCATGGCCCTGATGAAGCGTTCGCCGAAGATGACGGCGACCTGGGCCTTTGCCATGGTCCACTCACGCGGCGGCATCTTCCACTCTTTCTTCGAGCGGTTCAAGATCAGGTAGAGCAGCTTGGTGGCGGCCTCGTCGCTGGGAAAATGCCCCCGGGCGCTCACCGCCCGCGCCAGAAAGCTCCCCGCCGACGCCAATGTCGTGCTCGCCAGACGGACCAAATGGTCCCCTAATGCATAACGATTGCTAAACGAGGTCGAAGGCCAAGGGAACCCTAACGAAAAAGGGGTCCGCAAATGCGAACCCCTTCGTCATAACCTGCTCGGCAAAAATCAGATGTGCAGCGCACGGCCATAAGCGGCCAGCACCGATTCGTGCATCGATTCCGAGATGGTCGGGTGCGCGAACACCGTTTCCATCAGCTCGGCTTCGGTCGTCTCCAGCTGGCGGGCGACGACATAGCCCTGGATCATCTCGGTCACTTCCGCGCCGACCATGTGCGCGCCCAGCAGCTCGCCGGTCTTGGCGTCGAACACGGTCTTCACGAACCCTTCGGCCTCTCCCAGCGCGATCGCCTTGCCGTTGCCGATGAAGGGGAACTTGCCGACCTTCACCTCGTAACCGGCTTCCTTGGCCTTCGCCTCGGTCAGACCGACGCTGGCGACCTGCGGACGCGAATAGGTGCAGCCCGGGATGTTGCCCTTGTCCATCGCGTGCGGGTGGACATCCTTGTTGCCCAGCGCCTGCGCGATGGCTTCGGCGGCGATCACGCCCTCATGGCTCGCCTTGTGCGCCAGCCAGGGTGCGCCGGTCACGTCGCCGATCGCCCAGATGCCGTCGACATTGGTGCGGCCATAGCCGTCGGTCTTGATGTGACCACGATCGCTTTCGACGCCCAGCTTCTCCAGACCGATATTCTCGGTGTTGGGGACGATGCCGATGGCGACGATCGCATGGCTGAATTCCGCGGTTTCGACCTTGCCATCCGGGCCTTTCATCGCGGCCTTCACGCCCGATGCCGTGGCTTCCAGCTTTTCCAGACCCGTCTTGGTCTTAATGGTCATGCCGAACTTGGTCAGCTGCTTGGTCATGAACTCGCTGACTTCGGCGTCCTCGACCGGCATGATCCGGTCGAGCATCTCGACGATGGTCACTTCGGCGCCCATGTCGTTGTAGAAGCTGGCGAACTCGACGCCGATCGCGCCCGAGCCGATGACCAGTAGCTTGGTCGGCATGGCGGGCGGCACCATCGCATGGCGATAGGTCCAGATCCGCTCGCCATCGGCCTTGGCGAAGGGCAGGTCACGCGCGCGCGCGCCGGTGGCGACGATGATGTGCTTGGCGGTCAGCTCGATGGTCTTGTCGCCCTGGACGACCGACAGCTTGCCCTTTCCGGTGATCGTGCCGACGCCCTCATGGACGGCGACCTTGTTCTTCTTCATCAGGCCCTTGACGCCCGCATTCAGCTGGCCCGCCACCTTGCGGCTGCGGTCGACCACCTTCTCCAGACTGAACGAGGGCTTTTCGACCGACAGGCCATATTGCGCGGCATGGGTCATGTAATGATAGACCTCGGCCGAGCGCAGCAGCGCCTTGGTCGGGATACAGCCCCAGTTGAGGCAGATGCCGCCCAGCCGCTCGCGCTCGACGATCGCGACCTTCAGGCCGAGCTGGCTCGCGCGGATCGCCGCGACATAGCCGCCGGGGCCGGAACCGAGGACGATAAGGTCGTAAGTGTCAGCCACTTGGATCTTCCTTCTGAACGCACGCCTCAAGGCGGCGGATGGGGTTACCCCCGAGGTAATGTCAGTCTTGTGCCGGGGCCATCGGCGGAACGGTGCGCGGCTTGCGGTCCTTGTCGGTCGCGACGAACACGAAGCGCGCCTGGGTCACCTTGGTCGCGTCCTCCATATGGCGGGCGCGGCGCCAGGCTTCGACCTCGATGGTCATCGACGTGTTGCCGACCCGGACGAGCGTCGCATAGACCGAGACCTCGTCGCCGACGAGCACGGGGGCGTGGAACTTCATCCCCTCCGCCGCGATCGTGACCGCGCGGCCGCCAGAGTGGCGCGACGCCACCGAACCGGCCGCCAAGTCCATCTGGCCCATCAGCCAGCCGCCGAAGATATCGCCATAAGGATTGGCATCCCCCGGCATGGCGGTGACGCGGATCGTCGGGTTCAGATCGGGCAGCGCGCTCATTGTTCGCTATGCCTGCGCGCCATGCGGTCGGCGATGCGCGCCCGGTGGAGCGGGCCGATGCCCATCGCCACCGTCACGATCGCCGCCCCCGCCCCACACCACCAGATCTCGGTGCGTGCCAGCGGATAGGCCCAGGCGGCGGCCCAGGTCATGACGAGCGCCGCGACCAGCCCCAGGCCGATATAGAACAGCTCGATCCCGACCCGCATGGCCCCGCCCCTTCGCTGCTTTAGGCCAGCATGGCGAGCGGACGCTCGACCAGCTCCTTGAACACCTTCATCAGCTCGGCACCGTCGGCCCCGTCGATCGCACGGTGGTCGAAGCTGCCGGTCGCCGACATGACGGTCGCCACGCCCAGCTGGTCGTCGACGATATAGGGGCGCTTCTCGCCCGCACCGATCGCCAGGATCATGCCCTGCGGCGGGTTGATGACCGCCTCGAACTGCTTGATGCCGAACATGCCCATGTTCGAGATCGAGGCGGTGCCGCCCTGGAATTCATGCGGCTGCAGCTTGTTGTCGCGAGCGCGGGTGGCCAGGTCCTTCATCGTAGTCGAGATGGACGACAGCGACCGCGTATCCGCCTCCGACACGATCGGGGTGATCAGGCCCGCAGGCGTCGACACCGCGACCGAAATGTCGGCGCGCTTGAAGCTGATCAGCTGGTCCGGCGTGAACATGACGTTGCACTTGGGCACCGCCATCAGCGCGACGCCCAGCGCCTTGATCAGCATGTCGTTGACCGACAGCTTCACGCCGCGCGATTCGAGACCGGCATTCAGCTCGCCACGCAGCTTGAGCAGCGCGTCGAGGCGCACGTCCACCGTCAGATAGATGTGCGGCACCTGCTGCTTCGACTCGGTCAGGCGACGCGCGATCGTCTTGCGCATGTTGGACAGCTTCGACACTTCATGCGGAATGTCCGGCACCTGCGCGGGCTTGGGCGCGGGCGCAGCCGCCGAAGCGGCTTCCGCCGGAGCCGAAGCGGCGGGAGCGGCGGCCTTGGCCTGACCGGGCTGTGCGTTCTCGACGTCGGCCTTCACGATGCGGCCGTTCGGCCCCGAGCCGGTGACGGCAGACAGGTCGAGGCCCTTTTGCGAAGCGATGCGGCGCGCCAGCGGGCTGGCGATCGCGCGGCCGTTTCCGGCGCTCGATCCACCCTGCTTGCCCGAATCGACGGGCTTGCCGTGATCCTCGGCCTGGGTCAGCGTGCGCTCGACCGGCTTGGCTTCGCTGCCGGTCTTGTTGGGATCGGTCGGGTCGGTCGGCATCGGCTTGGCAGGCGCCGGAGTTTCCGACTTGGTCGGGGCCTGGACCGACGCGGCATCCTCGCCCTCTTCGGCCAGGATCGCAATGACGGTGCCGACCTTCACATTGTCGGAGCCTTCGGAGACGAGGATCTTGGCGATGACGCCTTCGTCCACCGCCTCGAATTCCATGGTGGCCTTGTCGGTTTCAATCTCGGCCATGATATCGCCGGACTTCACCGTGTCCCCTTCCTTCACCAGCCATTTGGCCAGCGTGCCTTCCTCCATGGTCGGCGACAGCGCGGGCATCTTGATCTCGATCGACATGGAGGTCCTCTCGGGGAAAACGAATTCCGTAGCGGCCCGTCTCTTGCGCCCGAATTGCGCTCGGTCAAGTCATGGCCTTGCATGAAATACTATGTAACGGCATCCCATCATCGGAATTTGGGGGCCGCCATGCGCATCTATCTGGTCGTGATCGACGACAGTCCGGAATCGAAAATCGCGCTACGCTTCGCCGCTCGGCGCGCCGTCAAGACCGGCGGGGGCGTCGAAATCCTGACCGTACTGCCGCCGCAGGAGTTCATCGCATTCGGCGGCGTGCAGGCGACGATCGAGGACGAGGCGCGGCAACAGGCCGAGGCGCTTTTGGCCAGCGCCGCGGGCACGATCCTGGACGAATCGGGCCTGCGCCCCTCGATCACGGTGCGCGAAGGCGACGGGCCGAAGGTGATCCGCGAGATGATCGCGGCCAATCCCGATATCGCGGCCCTGGTGCTGGGCGCGGCAGCGAGCGGCGCGCCGGGCCAGCTGGTCAGCCACTTTGCTGGCACCGACGCCGGCGCGCTGCCGGTGCCGGTGATGATCGTGCCGGGGTCGCTGACGCCCGAGGCGATCGATCGGTTGAGCTGATCCTCCCCAGCATGGGGAGGGGGACCGCCGCGAAGCGGTGGTGGGGGGGGATGGCCGCAAAGGACGCCCTTTGTGGCACGCCCCCTCCACCACCGCTTCGCTGGTCCCCCTCCCCGTTCCGGGGAGGAATTTACTCCGCCGCCTTGGCCAGTTCCTCGAACTCGGCCGCCGCCAGGAAGCGTTCGGCGTCCAGCGCGGCCATGCAACCCGTGCCCGCCGCCGTCACCGCTTGGCGATAGACCTTGTCCGCCACGTCACCGCAGGCAAACACGCCCGGCACGCTGGTCCGGGTCGATCCCGTCTCGACCGCGATATAGCCGTCCTGGTCCAGTTCCAGATGGCCCCGGAACAGTTCGGTCGCCGGATGGTGGCCGATCGCGACGAAGCCGCCTTCGACATCCAACCGGCTATGCTCGCCCGTCACCGTATCGAGCAGGTCGAGCGCGACCAGGCCCGCATTGCCACCACCGTCGACGAACTCGCGCACTTCCTTGTTCCACAGCACCTTTACGTTCGGGTGCGCGAACAGGCGCTCCTGCAGGATACGCTCGGCACGCAGCGAATCGCGGCGGTGGATCAGCGTTACATCGTCGCTATGGTTGGTCAGGTACAGCGCTTCCTCGACCGCGGTGTTGCCGCCGCCGATCACCGCGACCTTCTTGCCGCGATAGAAAAAGCCGTCGCAGGTCGCACAGGCCGACACGCCCTTGCCCTTCATCGCCTCTTCGCTGTCCAGACCCAGCCATTTGGCCTGCGCACCGGTGGCGATCACCAGCACCTCGCCCTCATAGACATCGCCGCCATCGCCGATCAGGCGGAACGGGCGGTTGGTCAGGTCGACCTCGGTGATCGTGTCCCACATCATCCGCGCGCCGACATGCTCGGCCTGTTTCTGCATCTGCTCCATCAGCCAGGGTCCCTGGATGACATCGGCGAAGCCCGGATAATTCTCGACATCCGTGGTGGTGGTCAGCTGGCCGCCGGGCTGGATGCCCTGCACCACGATCGGCTGCATGCCTGCGCGCGCGCCGTAAATGGCGGCCGACAGCCCGGCGGGGCCGGAGCCGAGGATGAGCATACGCGTGGTGTGGGTGGTCATGTCCGAGTCCTGTGAAACGATTTGCCCCCAGATAGGCGCTGCCCGTCCAAAAATGAACTGCTTCTCATGCGGCCAATCGGCGCGTGCTTCGTTGGGCGTTTGAGTGGAGATTTGCCCGATGCGCGACGACGACGATGTGAAGATCACCGAATATACCGCCCCCGCTGGTGGTTGGGGTTCGATGAAGGGTATGGCCAAGATCCTCCCCAAGGAGGGTCTGGGGCCGGAGACGCTCGATACGCTGCGTCGTCAGAACAAGCCCGGCGGGGTCATGTGCGTCAGCTGCGCCTGGGGCAAACCGGCCAAGCCGCATATCGCCGAATTCTGCGAGAACGGGGCCAAGGCTACCGCCTGGGAACTCAGTTCGCTTCGCGTCACGCCCGATTTCTTCGCCAAGCATAGTGTCACCGAGTTGGAAGCATGGCCCGACCATGACCTGGAGCAGGCGGGCCGCCTGACCCATCCGATGCGCTATGATCGTGCGACCGACCGCTATGTCGCGGTCAGCTGGGACGAGGCGTTCGCGGCGATCGGGGCCAAGCTGAAAAGCTGCGACCCGACCAAGGTCGTGCTCTATGCCTCGGGCCGCGCCTCCCTTGAAACCTCGTTCATGTATTCGCTGTTCGGGCGGATGTGGGGGCAGCAGAACCTGCCCGACAGCTCGAACATGTGCCACGAGACCACCTCGGTCGGCCTGAAATCCGCCATCGGTTCGCCCGTCGCGACGATCCAGATGGAAGATTACGACAAATGCGACGCGATCTTCTCCTTCGGGCAGAATGTCGGGACCAATTCGCCGCGGATGCTCCACAATCTTCAGGCCTGCGCCAAGCGCGGTGTGGAGATCGTCACCTTCAATCCTTTACGCGAGCGCGGCTGGGAACGCTTCGCCTCGCCGCAGAACCCGGCACAGATGCTGACCGGCAGTTCGACCGACATTTCCAGCCAGTACCATCAGGTGAAAGCAGGCGGCGACATCGCCGCGCTGACCGGCATTTGTAAGTTGGTGATCGAGGAGGATGACCGCGCCGTCGCCAAGGGCACCAAGCGCATCCTCGATCATCACTTCATCGAACAGCACACCACCCGGTTCGAGGATTTCGCCAATTACTGCCGCAATGCCGCGTGGAGCGACATCCTCCGCGATTCGGGGCTGACCCGCGACGCGATTGAGCAGGCCGCGCGCGTGTACATGAAGTCGGAGCGGGTGATCGCCGTCTATGGCATGGGCATCACCCAGCACCGCTATGGCATCGATGCGCTGCACATGATCGTCAACCTGCTCCTGCTGCGCGGCAATATCGGCCGCGAGGGCGCGGGGCCGGGTCCGGTGCGCGGGCATAGTAACGTGCAGGGCCAGCGCACCGTCGGCATCACCGAAAAGACCGAGCTCGCCCCCGTCGAGCGGCTGAAGGAATTGTTCGAGTTCGAGCCGCCGACCGAGGATGGCTGGGACACGGTCGAGGCCTGTCGCCAGATCATCGCGGGGACCGCCCAAGGCTTCGTCCAGCTGGGCGGCAACTTCCTGCGCGCGACGCCCGAACATGCCAGGATGAAGCAAGCCTGGGCGAAACTCCCGATTACCGTCCATATCGCGACGAAGCTCAACAAGAGCCATCTGGTGCCCGGCGAGGAGAGCTATATCCTGCCCTGTCTGGGGCGACTGGAAACAGACATGCAGAGGGGCGGACGTCAGGCGGTGTCGATGGAGGATTCGTTCAGCCATATCTACGGCTCGGTCGGAAAGGCGACGCCCGCCGCTGATACCTTGCTGTCCGAACCCGCCATCGTCGCGGGGATCGCCAAGGCGGTGCTGCCGCCCAACCCCAATGTGCCGTGGGACGAATGGGTCGGCGATTATGGCCTGGTCCGTAACGCGATCGAGAATGTCTATCCGGACAAGTTCGCCAATTTCAACGAACGGCTTTTCGAGCCGGGCGGCTTCTGGAAAGGCAATCCTGCGGCGCACCGCAAATGGGAAACCGAAAGCGGCAAGGCCGAATTCAACGTGCCGCGCGCGATGGACGCTTCCGGCATCACCCCCGCCGAGGGCCGGATGCGGCTCATCACTCTGCGTTCCAACGACCAGTTTAACACCACTATTTATGGCTATGACGATCGCTTTCGCGGGATTAGCGGGACGCGGATGGTCGCGATGATGAACAAGGCCGATATCGCAAAACTCGGCCTGTCCGATGGTCAGACCATCGCGCTGGAAAGCGACGCCGAAGATGGCGTGGATCGCGTGGTGGAGGGCCTGCGGTTGGTCGAGTACAACATCCCGGAAGGATGTATCGGGGGCTATTATCCCGAGCTCAACTATCTGATCCCGCTCGAACATCACGCATTGGAAAGCCATGTCCCCGCCGGCAAGTCGGTGCCCGTGAGGGTCCGCGTACAGGATGCGACCCTAGGCGCATGAGCATATTGGGCGCGGTCCTGACCGGAGGCCGATCCTCGCGCTTCGGATCCAACAAGGCGGTTGCAATGCTGGGCGACCGCACCCTGGTGGCGCACGCCCGCGCGACCATCGCCCCCCATTGCGCGCGGGTCATCCAGGTCGGGGGCATGGACGGTGTACCCGACATGCCCGCCCCCGGCCTGGGTCCGCTGGGCGGCATTGCCGGGGCGCTCGATTATGCCGCGACCCATGGCTTTCGCTGCGTACTGACCATCGGGTGCGACATGCCGCGCCTTCCGCAGGGATTGATCGAGGCGATCCTGCGTCGCGAGCCCAGCTATTGCCGGGATGCGCCGGTGCTGGGGCTGTGGCCGGCCGCGCTCGGGGCGCATCTGATGGCGCATCTTTCGCTCGGGCAGGATCGCTCGGTGCGCGGTTGGGTGCGGGCGATCGGGGCGATACCCATCGCCTCGCCCGAGCCGCTCGCCAATGTGAACACGCCCGCCGACCTCGCCGCATTGTGAGGGCGGATTACGATCCCGCCCGTCCGCTGACGGTGATCCGCCTGTCCGCCGACGGTGCGGCAGCGTCGATCGAGCGTGCGGTCGCGGTGGAATGTCCGGTTGCGATCGAAGTCGACGGTTTCGGCTATGCCGTGATGATGATGACGCCCGAACGGCTGGAGGATTTCGCCACCGGCTTCCTCCTGACGGAGAGACTGGTCGACGTGCCAGGCGACATCCTTGCCATCGAGCCCTTTGCCGCCGAAACGGGCTGGATCGTCCGGGTGACGCTGGCGGCGCATCTGCGCGGTCGGATGCACGACCGGGTCCGCCACCGGACCAGCGATACGAGTTGCGGGCTATGCGGCCTTTCGGGGCTGGAGCAGATTGCTCGCCCCGTCACCAAACGCCCCCCCCGGCCGAAAGCCAGCACCGAGACGCTGTTCGCGACGCTGGGCACCGTTCGCGCGCATCAGCCGCTCAATGCCCGGACGGGAGCCGTTCACGCCGCCATCGCCTGTGACGCCACGGGAGCGGTGCTGGCGGCGGCCGAGGATGTCGGGCGGCACAATGCGCTCGACAAGCTGGTCGGCATGTTGGCCCGCGATCCGGCGCTGCACGCCGACTTCATCCTCGTCACGTCGCGGATCAGTTATGAGATGGTCGACAAGGCACTGGTGACAGGCATCGGCCTGCTGATCGGGATATCCGCGCCGACCAGCCTGGCGATCGCCCATGCCCGCGCCCATGATCTGACCTTGATCGCGCTGGCCCGGTCCGACGCGATGCTCGTCGCGCACGATCCGCACGGCTGTTTCGCCTGACGGATCAGCCCGCGACAAGCCGGGGCACTTCCGCCCAGCCGATCGCGTCGCGATCCGACGGCCTGTCGGGCGTATCCTGCAAGATGCGGTCACGCCCCGCCCGCTTCGCACGATAGGCGAGCTGGTCGGCACGCGCGATCAATCCGTCGAGCGTATCTCCCGCCCGGTAGCGCACGATTCCACCGCTAGCGGTCAGCGCGGGCAGACCGCGCGCGGCAAAGGGCTTCAACGCGTCACGAATCGCTTGACCCAGCCGGGCCGCGCGATTGTCTGGCCCATCATGCACGCCGTCGGCATCAGGGATCAGGATCGCGAACTCCTCGCCGCCCATGCGCACCGCCAACATATCTTTCGCGATCAGGCCCTGAAGCACGCGAGCGAAGGCGACCAGCACGGTGTCGCCCGTTGCATGGCCATGACAGTCATTGATCGCCTTGAAATGGTCGAGGTCGAGGACCAGGGCATGAAGCCCTCCGCCGCGCAGCGTCGCCTCGACCATCATGCGCGGCCCCACCCGGTACAGGCGCCGCCGATTGGCGAGACCGGTCAGCGGATCGGTTTCGGCATCGAGGATCGTCTCTTCCAAGGCTCTCTGGATCACCAGCAGCATCAGACACAGCCCGGACGCGACCAACAGCACGCCGGTCGAGATTTGCGAGATGATCGCATAAAAAGTGCTTAGATAGGCCTTGGCCGAACTGCCCGATCCCAGCGATAGCGCCAGGAACGGCTTGGCCAGAAAATGCGCCCCGGTAACGGCAAATACGCCGACCAGCATGGCACGGATCGGCCCTGCCGCCCCGATCTTCCGAACCGCCAGCATCACCCCCGCCGAGGCGATGGCGAAGGGAAGCTGGAACAGCAGCTCATAGGGCATGGTGTTGCGTGTGCCGCCCCATATCGCAAGGCGGAGCGCCAGTCCGCCGAGCCAGATCAGCAGGGGCAGCCGCCACGGCGGGCGATCCCCGGCAAAGACCTGTATGCCCATTCCCATGGCCAAGATGCCGCCCAGGAACGCCGCATAGCCCAACAGAGCGAACAGATCGGCAGCGTCGGTATAGCGGACCATCAGCTCGCAAATTGGCGTCAGGAAGCCGAGGAGATAGCTGACCGTGAACCAGATCGCCGCACGCTGTCGCGGATAGGACACCGCGACCACGCCATAGGTCACGACGAAAAGCGCCGCCATGCAGCTATTGGCTATCAAGGCATAGACGGCGGCATTCACGACCTAATGTCCGAAGCTCCCTGAGAAAATCGTGACGCGACGCTACCGAGCAGAAGAAAAGGAGAGGTTAAGGCGCAACATACCCCTCGCCACCGGCCCCTGCCGTCGTAGAAACAAGCACGCTATGGCAACCCGTGGCAATAGGCTATGCGGGTGGAGCGCCGAATGCACGAAATGTTATAAAGCCAAGTCATTTTACTTGCAGGAGCTGCGCAAAGGCCGCGCTGAACACCGCCTGCCCACCGGCTCTTTCCAACGCACAGCCGCGCGATTCGAGGCGCAGGTCCGCCTGCGCCGGATCGTCACGATGATGGGGAAATACACCGGGTGGTAGCGAAGGAGGGACTTGAACCCCCGACACGCGGATTATGATTCCGCTGCTCTAACCAGCTGAGCTACTTCGCCATGCTAGGCGTTCCACCCGGTGGAGGCGCGCCTATAGACAGGCTGTTTTCGGGCGTCAAGCGAACAAATGACGCGACAGCATTTCCCAAGGACCCCCGCGATACCACCAGGCGCCCAGACCGATCAGCTCGACCGGGCGGGGCCGGAAATCGCGTTCCATCTGTTGCAGCAGCAGCTTGGCGGTCGCGGGCGTCACCTTGTTCTGGATCGTCACATGCGGACGCCATCCCCCCGCATCCTGCGGGGTCAGCATCCCCGCAAAGGCATCGATCAGTTCGCGACGAATAGCGACGAGGCCGGGCGATTCGATCCGGATCGCCACGCCCCGGCCCAGCGACATCAGCCCGCCCGCGCGCGTATCGGGCGCGCGCACCCCGCGCGTCAGGCCGTTCAGGCGATGCTTCAACTCCGCCTCCACGGAGGGCGGCAGATGATGGAACAGCGTGCAATGCGCGTCGAGCACGTTGCGCTCGGGCGGAAAATGCTGACGACGCAAGCCATCGAACCAGCCCTGGTCGGTACGACCGAATAGCGCGGTGACGATGATGGGCGCCGGGATCGGGGCAGGCTGGCCGCTCAGATTTCCACCTGACTGCCCAGCTCGACCACGCGATTGGTCGGCAGGCGGAAGAATTCCATCGCGCTTTCGGCGTTGCGCAGCATCCAGGAGAACAGCTTTTCGCGCCACATCGACATGCCCGGTCGCTCGGCGGCGAGCAGGGTCTGGCGCGACAGGAAGAAGCTGGTGTCCATCATCTTGAACGCCCCCCCTTCCATCTCGACCCGCTTGAGCGCAGCGGGAACGTCCGCCTCCTCCATGAAGCCGAAGCGCAGGACCAGGCGATGGAAACCATGACCCAGATCGTCGCGCTTGGCCCTGTCGCCTTCGGGCCAATAGGGCTGGCTCATGATCTTGACGGTCAGCAGGATGATGCGCTCGTGCAGCACCTTGTTGTGCTTGAGATTGTGGAGCAGCGCGTGGGGCACCCCCTCGGGCGAGGAGGTCATGAAAATCGCGGTGCCCGACACCCGGCTCGCCGCGCCCGCCGCCGAATCGATGAAGATGTGGATCGGCATCGTCCCCTCGCGCAGCCGCTGGATCATCAGCTTGCGCCCCGTCGACCAAGTCGTCAGGAAGGTGAAGATGACGAAGCCGACCAGCAGCGGGAACCAGCCGCCCGACGGCACCTTGGTCAGGTTGGCGAGGAAATAGGCGCCGTCGACCAGGAAGAACAGGCCGAGCAGGGGCAGCGCGGCATAGAGCGGCCATTTCCACAACCGGGTCAACGCGACGCCGAGCAGGCAGGTATCGATCAGCATCGCCCCCGTCACCGCGATGCCATAGGCCGAGGTCAGGTTGGACGAGGAGCGGAAGAACAGGACGAGCAGGATCACCATCACCATCAACATCCAGTTGATGAGCGGGATGTAGATCTGCCCCGCGGTCGCCGCGGACGTATGCTCGATGCGCAGGCGCGGCATGAAGCCGAGCTGGATCGCCTGTTGCGTGACCGAAAAGGCGCCGGTGATGACCGCCTGGCTGGCAATGACGGCCGCGGCGGTGGCGAGCAGCACCAGGGGCAGCTGCAACCCTTCGGGCGCCAGCATGTAGAAGGGGCTCTCCAGCGCGGCGGCGCCCTCGCGGAACAGCAGCGCCCCCTGCCCCATATAGTTCAGCATCAGCGCGGGCAGCACGAAGACCAGCCAGGACAGGCCGATCGGTCGCCGGCCGAAATGGCCCATATCGGCGTAGAGCGCCTCCGCGCCCGTCACCGCCAGCACGACGGAACCCAACGCCAGGAAGCCACGCAACGGATCGATGAAGAAGAACCGCACCGCATGATGCGGCGACAGCGCCTGCAACACCTCGGGCGTCTGGACGAAGCTCATGATGCCCAGAACCGCGATCGCGCCGAAATAGAGGAGCATCACGGGTCCGAAGAACAGGCCGACCCGCTCGGTGCCGGATCGCTGGATCTTGAACAACACGATCAGGATGGTGATCGCGATCGGCAGGACGAAGCCGCCAAAGGCCGGCGCGGCCACCGCCAGCCCCTCGACCGCGCTCAGCACGGTGACGGCGGGCGTGATCATGCTGTCGCCATAGAAAAGCGCAGTGGCGAAGACCCCGAGCAGCACGATGCCCCGCGACCAGCGCCGCGTCTTGGTCTGCCCCGACACCAGCGCGAGCAGCGCCAGGCTGCCCCCCTCGCCCTTGTTGTCGGCACGCATGATGATCGCGACGTATTTGATCGAGACGACGATCATCATAGACCAGAAGATCAGGCTGATGACGCCCAGGATATGCGCATTGTCGAGCGGCAGCGGATGGTGCGGATTCGCGAAGGTCTCGCGGAAGGCATAGATCGGACTGGTGCCGATATCGCCGAACACCACCCCGATCGCCCCTAGCGCGAGCCGCGCCATGCCCTGGGGCGGATGGGGATGGGAGTCTTCGTTCGCGGTTGTGGCGATCCCGGTGGGAGAGACGCTCATGACTGGGGGATCGTGCCGGTGATGGGAAGGATCATCGGCGACATCCGTGGCAACCCTGTGATCATCGCGACGCCCTAGCATGGCCCCAAAAGACCAGCAACGCAGGGGCCGAGGGGTTGTTGCGTTGCTGCACGTTTTCGGGGGGCGGGCGATGCCGCAATGCAACAGTGCAATCGCGAAGGCGCATAATCCGGTCCCTCTTAGCACGCCCCTCCCGCAGGCGGGAGGGGATGGGGGAGGGCATGCCACGAGCGTTGCTCTCGGCGAGACTCCCTGCCCTCCCCCGGCCCCTCCCGCCTGCGGGGGGGGGGAGAAGAAGATGGAGGAAGAGGGAATCCCCCCGTTCAGCCTGAGCGAAGTCGAAGGCCTCGCCCGCCCTCAGCCCGAACGCCCCATTCCAAACCTTTCCGAAACGGTTCACCTCCCGCCCGCGATCGGCTACGGCATCACCATGGTTAGTCGCACCGCCGCTCAGGCCGCTTCGGAAATCCCGTCCTCGCTCGTCACCATCGACGATGTCCGCGCCGCTCATGCGCGGATTTCGGACCGGATCATCCGTACGCCGACGCTGATCAGCCGGACGCTGTCGCAACTGACCGGGGCGACCGTTTACCTGAAGTTCGAGAACCTGCAGTTCACCGCCGCCTATAAGGAACGCGGCGCGCTCAACACGCTGCTCCAGCTCTCCGAGGAAGCCAAGGCCAAGGGTGTGATCGCCGCCTCGGCGGGCAATCATGCGCAAGGGCTGGCCTATCACGCCAATCGACTGGGCGTGCCCGCGACCATCGTGATGCCGCGCACCACCCCGATCGTGAAGGTCGTCCAGACCGAAGGACACGGCGCCACCGTCGTGCTGGAAGGCGACACCTTCGACGCTGCCTATGCCCATGCCCGCGTGCTGGAGGCGCAGCGTGGCTATACCTTCGTTCACCCCTTCGACGATGCGCGGGTGATCGCGGGCCAAGGCACGGTTGCGCTGGAGATGCTGGAGGACGCCCCCGACATCGAAACGCTGATCGTGCCGATCGGCGGCGGCGGCCTGATCTCGGGCATCGCCACCGTCGCGGCGGCGGCGGACAAGCCGGTCGAAGTCGTGGGTGTGCAGGCCGAACTGTTTCCCTCCATGTACAACCGGCTGAACGGGACGACCCTGCCCTGCGCAGGCGATACGCTGGCCGAGGGCATCGCGGTCAAGGAGCCGGGGGGCCTGACCTCGCAGATGGTCGCGCAACTGGTGCGCGAAATCCTGCTGGTCGATGAGCGTCATCTGGAAGAAGCCGTCAGCGCGCTGCTCCAGATTGAAAAGACCGTGGTCGAGGGCGCGGGCGCGGCGGGCCTCGCCGCGCTGATGTCCCACCCGGAGCGCTTCCGGGGCAAGACGGTCGGCATCGTGCTGTGCGGCGGCAATATCGACACCCGCCTGCTCGCCAACGTGCTGCTGCGCGACCTGGCGCGCTCGGGCCGCCTCGCCCGCCTGCGCATCCGGTTGCAGGACCAGCCGGGCGCGCTGTTCAACGTCGCGCGCATCTTCGACCGTGAGCGGGTGAACATCATCGAGGTGTATCACCAGCGCGTCTTCACCACCCTTCCCGCCAAGGGCCTCATCACCGATATCGAGTGTGAGACGCGCGACGCGCTGCACCTGCACCGACTGATCGAGGCGTTGCGCGCGGCGGGGTACGAAACCACCCAGGTCGAACTCGCCTGATCCACGGCTGTTTTTCGGCCGATCGTCCCGTTTCCGAACGATGCTGCCCCATCGCTTCGGACGGGAAGATCGCTAAAGAGAGTTATCGTCCCCTACTCGTAAGGAACTGCCCGGCGGTGACCGCGCCTTTTCGTTTTCCGCGCTTCTTCGTCACCAGCCCCGCCCCCTGCCCCTATCTGCCGGGGCGCGACGAGCGTAAGGTGTTCACCGAACTGAGCGGCGACCATGCCGATGAACTGAACGAAGCGCTGAGCCGCATCGGCTTTCGCCGCAGCCAGGGGGTCGCCTATCGCCCCTCCTGCGCGGGGTGCAGCGCATGCGTGTCGGTACGGGTCGTGGCGGGTGGCTTTCGCCCCAACGGCACCCAGCGCAAGCTGCTGCGCCGCCACGCCGACCTGGAAGTCACCGCCTGCCAGCCCTGGGCCACCGCCGAGCAGTTCGCGCTGCTCCGCCGCTATCTGGGTGAGCGGCATCCCGGCGGCGGCATGGCGGCGATGGATGAGAGCGACTATGCCGACATGGTCGAACTGTCGCCCGTCCAGTCGGTGCTGGTCGAATATCGCGAGCCGACCGCGGCGGACGGGACGCGCGGACGCCTGGTCGGATGCTGCCTGACCGATCGGCAGGGCGACGGCCTGTCGATGATCTACAGCTTTTTCGAGACGCAGGACGAGAGCCGCCCGGGTCTCGGCAATTTCATCATCATGGACCATATCCTGCGCGCGCGCGCCGCCGAACTGCCCTTCGTCTATCTCGGCTATTGGGTGAAGGGATCGCCGCGCATGGCGTACAAGACCCGCTATCAGCCGCTGGAGGCGCTTACCGTGCGCGGCTGGTGTCCTTTCACCGGCGAAAGCCCGACGCCCATCGCGCCTCCCCCGGTCGAAACCGCGATCGAGGCGGGGGAAGCCTGACCTGGCGCGCCCTTATTCCTCCCCTGCAAGGGGAGGTGGCAGGGCGCAGCCCTGACGGAGGGTGTCACGCTCTCGATAGGGGGACACCCCTCCACCAGCTGCGCTGGTCCCCCTCCCCTTACAGGGGAGGAATGGGGGCAGCCTGATACGCCGCTACTGCGCTGCCTCGTCCACCAGCGCGACCTCCCGCCACGCTTCACCCGACAGCGCCGTCGCCCCGGCGGCATCGAGCGCGACGGCGACCCGCACGTGCCGGTCCTGCGGGCTGAGGCCGATACTGGGATCAAAGCCGATCCAGCCCAGTCCCTCGACATAGGCTTCCGCCCAGCAATGCGCGGTGGCGCTTGCCGCATCGTCCCATGAGGCGAAGCCCGAGACGAACCGGGCAGGCACGCCCAGGGACCGCGCCGCGACGCAGAAGATGTGCGCCAGATCACAGGCACCCAGCGCTCCCGCCGCGAACGCCGTCGCGGCGTCCGGTGCGGGGCTGCGCGCGTCGCTGGCGAAGCGCCGATGAAGCGCCGCATTCACCGCATGGAGCGCCGCCAGGCTGCTGTCCGCGCCCTTTATCGCGTCCTCGGCAAAGGCCGCGATCGCCGCATCGGCGGGCGTGGCCGACGTCGCGCGCAGGAACAACGCGGGTGGCAGCGTCTCGGTCGTTCCGCGCACCATGCCATGCGCGTCGCTGGTCAGAACCTCGCCGGTCGCGGTGATCGTCACCGTCTCCGGCGCGTCTTGGATGTACAGCATGGTGACGACATTGCCAAAGCCGTCCTGTCCGCGCCGCAGCCGCGCATCGCAATCCACGTCGATATGCCAGTTGGCCACCGTCTGGTCGTCGTAATTCTCCGGCGTCAGGCGTAGCATCTGGACCGATGTCGGCCGCCCCGCGCGAGCACGGTGGACGATCTGGTGCTCGATTGCGATGCGCATCAGGCGAACTTGAACTGACGGCCGATCGCGCCGTGCAGCAGGGCATTTTCCTGGATAAAGGCTTCGAGATATTGATGAAGCCCGCCCGCGATCACGTCCCCCGACCGCGTCTTGCTCATCCGGTTTGCGCGCAACCTCGCCATACGATCCGCCTCCCCATGCTGCCCCGTCCGCCGGGCCAACTGTCCCAGCACGTCCACCGTTTCCTCGACCGACGCCGCCAGGCTGCGTGGCAACTCGGCACGCGCGATCAGCAGGTCGATGACGTTCGCGGGCTTCAACCCGTCCGAATAGAGCCAGCGATAGGCGGTGACGGCGGAGACGGTCTGCAGGATCGTCGTCCACTGGTCGCGATCCACGACGCCGCCGATCCGCTCGCCCGCGGGCAGCAGGATATGGTATTTCACGTCGAGTAGCCTGGCGGTGTTGTCCGCGCGCTCGACCGCCTGGCCCAGCCGGATGAACCAGGTCGTCTGATTGCGCAGCATCCGGTGGACGGCGCCCTCAAACCCGCGCGTCTCGTTCTTCACCGCCTCGACCAGCCCGAGCACGGCGGTAGGATCGTCGGCGGCGGGCTTGGCCTCGAAATGCAGCCAGGCGCGGTTGATCGCACTCCACGCCTCGCGGGTCAGCGCGGTGCGCACCGCACGGGCGTTGGTCCGTGCCATGTCGACGCAGCGGACGATCGAGCCGGGATGGCAGCTCTCGACCGTCAGGAAGCGCGCCACCTCGCGACGGCGCATCTCGCGCCCGCCCTCGGCAAAGGCGCTGGCCGTGTCGGTGACGGCCAGCGCCGAGCCCCAGGCGGCCAGCCCCGCCGAGCGCGGCGACAGCACGTCGAGCCTTACGGTGGCCTCAACCAGCCGGGCGATGAAGTCCGCCCGCTCGAAATAACGCCCCAGCCAGTAGAGCGAGGATGCGGTGCGCGAGAGCATCAGTGCGCCCCCTGCGTCTGGATTTGCGACTGCTGCCCTTGAACCTGGACCCAGCTGTCGAGTTCGGCCGGTAACAGGACGAAGCTGTCCTTGGTGCCGCCGCCCTGGCTGGAATTGACGACCAGCGAGCCTTCGCGCAGCGCCACGCGGGTCAGCCCGCCCGGCGTCACCTCGACGCCGCCCGCGCCCGTCAGGACAAAGGGGCGGAAATCGACATGGCGCGGCGCGACCCCGCTTTCGACCAGCGTCGGCACTGTCGACAGCGCCAGCGTCGGCTGCGCGATGTAGCGGTGCGGCTCGGCAATCAGCGCGGCGCGGAACTCCTCGATCTGGCGCGCACTCGCGGTTGGGCCGACCAGCATGCCGTAGCCGCCCGAGCCGTCCACCAGCTTGACCACCAACTCGCTCAGGTGGTCCAGGACATAGGACAGCGCCTCGGGCTCGCGGCAACGCCAGGTCTCGACATTCTTCAGCTTGGGCTCGGCGCCCGAATAATAGCGGACGATGTCGGGCATATAGCTGTAGATCGCCTTGTCGTCGGCGATCCCGTTGCCCGGCGCGTTGAGGATGGCGACATTGCCCGCCGCATAGGCCGCGATCAGGCCCGGCACGCCCAGCATCGAATCGGGGCGGAAGACCAAAGGATCGAGGAAATCGTCATCGACCCGGCGATAGATGACGTCGACCTTCACCCGGCCCGCAATCGTCCGCATCCAGACGATGTCGTCATCGACCACCAGATCGGCCGCCTCGACCAGCTCGACACCCATCGAATCGGCCAGGAAGCTGTGTTCGTAATAGGCGGAGTTGTAATGTCCCGGCGTCAGCACGACACAGGTCGGCTCGGCGACGCCGTGCGGCGCGACCGACTTCATCGTGGCAAGCAGCCGGTCGGGATAGCTGTCGACCGCCGCCACCCGGAACTGGCGGAACAGCTCCGGGCAGAGGCGCAGCATCGCCTCGCGGTTCTCCAGCATGTAACTGACGCCCGACGGCGTGCGGGCATTGTCCTCCAGCACGAAGAAATCGTCCGGCCCGGTGCGGACCAGATCGATGCCGCAGATATGCGCCCAGACGCCGTGCGGCGGGCGCATCCCCGCAATCTCGGGCCGGAACTGCGGATTGCCGAAGATCAGATCGGGCGGCAGGATGCCGTCGCGCAGGATCTTCCGCTCGCCGTAAATGTCGTCGAGGAACGCGTTGATCGCCTCGACCCGCTGCACCAGCCCTTCGGACAGGCGCGCCCATTCGTCGGGCAGGAAGACGCGCGGCACGATGTCGAAGGGGATGATCCGCTCGGCCGCGTCATTCTCGCCGTAAACCGCGAAGGTGATGCCCAGCTGGCGGAAGGTCGCTTCGGCCGCCTGCTGGCGGCGGCGGAGTTCGCTATCGGGGGTAAGATCGAGCCAGCGTTGCAAGGCAGAGAGTTCGGGCCGCGACGCAACCGCGCCGGAAGCCCCCATGATTTCGTCGAACGCGGCGATAGTCCCCATCCGGTCGTTACGCTCCCCCTCGTGTTCCGGTTCCATGCTGCACCGCATGATGGGGGTGTGCAAGGGGGAAACACGATCCTCCCCGGCACGGGGAGGGGGACCGCCGCGAAGCGGGGGTGGAGGGGGATCGCCGCCAGGGGCTCGCTAGATGGAGAGCCCCCTCCACCAGCCTGCGGCTGGTCCCCCTCCCCGTGCCGAGGAGGAATTTACGCGCCCAGCTTCTCCAGCATCGACGGGGTCAGCACCTGCGGCAGGACCTGCGGCTCCTTCGCACCCGGCGCATAATAGAGATACAGCGGCACGCCCGCCCGGTTATGCCGTTCGATGAAGCGTCCCAATACCGGATCGCCATCGGTCCAGTCGCCGACCAGCACCGCCACCTTGTTGCGCTGGAACGCATCGCGCACCGAGGACCGATCGATCGCGGCGGCTTCGTTGACCTTGCAGCCCAGGCACCAGTCGGCGGTGAAATAGGCGAAGACGGGGCGATTCTGCTTACGCAGGTCGTCCAGCTTAGCCTCGGTAAAGGCGGTGTCGGCGGTCGCCTTGGCCACCGCAGCGGCGGGCTTGACCGTCACGACGATTCCGATCGCCAACACCAGCGCGACGATGGCGGGCCAGCCAGCATGTCCCTTGCCGCCATGCTGACGCAGGCCCGTCCACCAGAAACCCAGCGACGCGATCAAGGCGGCGGCGAGACCCAGCGTCATGCCGGTCACCCCGGCCTCCTGCCCCAATATCCACGACAGCGCGAGCGCGGTCAGGAACATCGGCACCGACAGGATATGGCGCAGCCGCACCATCCACATGCCCGGCTTGGGCAGACGCCGCCGCAGCGCAGGCACGAAACCGATCGCGATGAAGGGCAGCGCGATGCCGATGCCCAGCCCCGCGAACACCGCCAGCGCGGCGGCGGCGGGCAGGACCAGCGCCGCCCCCAGGGCGCCCGCCATGAACGGCCCCGAACACGGCGTTGCGACGAACGCCGCCAGCGCGCCGGTCGCGAACGATCCCATCGCCCCCGACCGCCCGGCAAAGGCGGGCGTCGGCAGCTCGAACAGCCCCGCCAGATTGAACGCGATCCCCGCGACGAGCAGCAACAGGATGCCGATCACACGCGGGTCCTGAAGCTGGAAGGCCCAGCCCGCGCTTTGCCCGCCCGCGCGCAGCAGCAGCAGGACAACGCCCAGCCCGACGCACACCAGCACCACGCCCGCCGTATAGGCCAGCGCCTCGGTCCGCGCATGGCGCTCGTCCCCGCCGCCCTTGGCGAGGCTCAACGCCTTCAGGCTCAGGATCGGGAAGACGCAGGGCATGATGTTGAGCAGCAATCCACCCAGCACCGCCCCCAGAAAGGCCAGCGCGATCGCGCCGAAGCCATGATCCGCGCTGCCGCTCGCCCCGGCGATGGCACCCGGCTTGGCGGCGAAGGACAGGCCCTGCCCCTCACCGATCGACAGCACGCCCGACACCGGACCCGGCGTCGGCACGGCGGCGGCGGGCATGGCGAGGATCAGTTGGTCGCCGCTGCGCGTCATGACCTGCGGCGCGGCATGGTCGATGATGCCGCTGCGCTCGGGATAGAAATAGACGTCCCTGACCGCAACCGAGGCGGGCAGCGGCACCGCGATCCGCACCTGCTTGCCCTGCGTCTCGATCACGCCGTCGCCGCCCAGCGGCCGGGGCAGCGCAGCGCGCCAGCGGTCGAACTCGGCACGCGTCACGGGCGCCACCGCCCCGTCACCGACCGTCAATTTGGTCGACAGCGTCTGGCTTTCGGGCACGCAGATCGTATCGGTGCAGACGAGATAGTCGAGCTTGACCGTGACGGGCAGCGGCGTCCCCTTGGCCAGCCCGGCCGGGATCGACAGATCGACGAGCAGCGTGAAGGGCCGCTCATAGACATAGTTCATCAGCCCGGCGATCTTCAGCCGCCCCGGCACCGGATAGCGCAACTCGCCTGCGCTCACGCCCTTGGGCAGCGTCCAATGCGCCTCGGTCGGCAGGCCCGCATCGCCGCCATTCTTCCAATAGCCGTGCCAACCCTTTTCCGGCGTCGCGACGATCGCGAGTGTCGTGTGGCCACCCGCCGCCGGGGCTTCCCTTTCGGCGACCAGGCGCATCGACAGATGGATCGCGCCCGGCGCGGGTGCGCTTTCGGCCATGCCGGGGCTTGCCGCCACCAGCATGAACAGAGCCGTCATCAGGATGTAAAACCAACCGCGCATCGACCTTGCCCTAACCCGCTTTCGCGTTCCATAGCGCCACTGTTCCCGCTTTGCATCAAGGCTGCCCATGAACTCCCTGACTGCCGCGCTTCTCGCCTCCGCCATGCTGGTCGCCGCTCCCGCGCTCGCCCAGACCGCCAGCCCCGCCCCCGGCAGCGCGCCCGCGCCGGTCGTCACCCTGCCGGGTACGCCGCAAGCCCCCTTCCCCACGACGCCGCCCAAGCTGATCGTGGCGATCTCGGTCGACCAGTTCTCGGCCGACCTGTTCGCGCAATATCGCAACCACTTCACCGGCGGCATGGCGCGACTGCTGACCGGCGCGGTCTTTCCCTCGGGCTATCAGAGCCATGCCGCGACCGAGACCTGCCCCGGCCATTCGACCATCCTGACCGGCTATCGCCCCGCCCATACCGGGATTATCGCCAACAATTGGGTCGACCAGTCCGTCAACCGCCCCGACAAGATCGTCTATTGCTCGGAAGACGAAAGCATCGCGGGCATGGACCACAACAACTACACTGTGTCGGACAAGCATCTGAAGGTGCCGACGCTGGGCGAGCGGATGAAGACCGCCGACAGCCGCGTCCGTACCGTCTCTGTCGCAGGCAAGGATCGCGCCGCCGTGATGATGGGCGGACACAAGATGGACGAGATCTGGTGGTGGGACGGCAAGACCTATGTCTCCTATGCCGGACGGCCTGTACCCCCGGTCGTGGAGCGCACCCGCAAGGCGGTGGCCGACCTGATCGCCCGCCCGCAGGAGCCGATGCCGCTGCCCGGTTTCTGCAAGCCGCTCGACCGGCCGATCACGGTAGGCGGCCAGACGCTGGGCACAGGCCGATTCCAGCGCGCGGCGGGCGACCTGAAGGCATTCCGCGTCTCGCCCGCCGCCGATGCCGCCGTGCTGGCGATGGCCGCAGGCTTCGTGCAGGACATGAAGCTGGGCCAGGGTCCGCAGACCGACATTCTGTCGGTGGGCCTGTCGGCGACCGACTATATCGGCCATGCGCTGGGCACCCAGGGCGCAGAGATGTGCATCCAGATGGCCGAACTGGACCGTTCGCTGGCGGGCTTCTTCGACGTGCTCGACGCGACCGGCGTCGACTATGAGGTGATGCTGACCGCCGACCACGGTGCGCACGACATGACCGAGCGCCAGCAGATCCGCGCCATGCCGATGGAAAGCCATGTCGCGCCCGAGGCCAAGACCAAGACGATGGCCGCCGCGATCGCCCGCACGCTGGGCCTGCCCAACGACCCGCCGATCATGATGAGCGCGGAGGGCGACATCTATATCGACCGTGCTTTACCGGCCGCCACGCGCGCGAAAGTGCTGGCCGAAGCCAAGCGCCGCTACGAAGCGCTGCCGCAGGTGGCCGCCGCGCTGACCCGCGACGAGATCGCGGCGACGCCCTGGCCGACCACCCCGCCCGAAACCTGGACGTTGAAGGAAAAGGCGCGGTCGTCCTATGACCCCATGCGCTCGGGCGACCTGCTGATCCTGCTCAAGCCTCGCGTGACGACCATCGAGGAGCCCGGCCCCGGCTATGTCGAGACGCATGGCTCGCCATGGGACTATGACCGCCGCGTGCCGATCCTGTTCTGGCGCAAGGGCATGGCCGGGTTCGAACAGCCGCTTTCGGTGGAAACCGTCGATATTGCGCCGACGCTGGCGGCGACGATCGGTCTGCCGATGCCGGGGGTCGACGGGCGGTGCCTGGACCTCGATCCTGGTGCGGCGGATACGTGCAGGCGATGAAAATATCCTCCCCGGTGCGGGGAGGTGGCAGTGCGCAGCGCTGACGGAGGGGGGCTTCCACACAGGACACCCCGTGCGGAGATCCCCCTCCACCACCGCTTCGCGGCGGTCCCCTCCCCGTGCCGGGAAGGATTTCAGGCCCGCTCGACCCTGTATTCGATCGGTTTGAAGCTGCCCCCGTTCGAGGCGGGCGCGGAGCACGCGGTCAGGCCGATCACCAAGTCCATATGCGCCACGAAGCGGATATGGTCCCCCGGCCCGCTGAGCGGTGGCAGCACCTCCAGCTTGCCGGTCGCGCCGTCGACGGGGACGTTCATGAAACAGTTGAACGCCACCGGAATCCGGTCGGGCACCACGCCATAGGGTTCCAGCGCCGCCGCCAGATTGCCGAAGCAGCCCCGGTGGCGCGGCAGGTCGGGGTAGAAGTGATCGAATGTGTCGACCGAACACGGCGTCAGCAGGAAGTCGTGCATCCCGACCGTATCTTCAACGATCTCCAGCATCACCCGCGAACGGTTGGAATAGAGCTTGTGCCCCTTGGTCAACCGGATCGTCTCGGCATAATCGAGCGTGCGGCCCGACGAGATCACCTCGTCCAGATCAGCCGCGTTGAAGGCCAGCAGATCCGCCACCTGTCGCCCGCGCGGATCGATCACGGTCAGGCTGTCGCCCTTGGCCATGCGGAACGCGTCGCCGCTGCGCGGCGGAATTTCGACCGTCGCGCCGCTCATGGCTTGGCCTCGCTTGCCCCGCCCGCATAATGGAATGGGCAGCGCCAGCCCTCCTCGACCACGCGGCCGCTATACTGGCGCGCCTCGCTCATCTCGCCGTGGCGCGCGAGCATCGGGTTGCGCGATCCGGCCAGCGCTTCGTCGCGCATCAGGATTTTCTCGCGCATCGTCTCATACTTCCCCTGCGCGCGCAGGATCTCGAACTGGTCGTGCAGGTTGAAGATCATCGCGGGGCGCGGAAAGCGGCGTGCAGGGCGGCTGGCCTGGGGGTGCAGGCCCACCACGAAAAATGCTTCGCCGCCAAAGGAGAGTGAGAAATGCGGGTCGCTCGGATCGGCACTGACCCGCGTGTCCCAATCCTGGCCCAGCCAGACATCCTTGTCGGACAGCGACTGGATGCGCGACCACACCGCCTGCTCGAACGCCGCCTCGTCCAGCGTGTCCGGCCCGGCGAACACCACGGCCAAGCTGCGGAACAGTTGCGGCTCGGCCCGGTAGCGCTCGGCGAAGCGGCGCAGGGAGTCATGGATGCGTAAATCATCCCAGGCGCTGGCGATGTCGCGCGCACCCAGAATTTCGAGCGTGCCGCGCGCCATCGCCGCCTTGGCGCCCACGCATGGGAAATCGGCCTCCGCGATATGGGCGCGGAGCATCGCGGCGGATTCCGGCTCACTCGGATCATGAGCGGGGAATAGACTGCTTTCAGTGTCTGACATGGGATGCCCCAACGCCGCTTGGACCTGGGACGTTCCGAAAGATTCCCTGTTGCCAAATGATTGCGGATCATTTCTCAGGTATATTGATAAGGATCAATCCGGAAGCTGGTGGCGCCGTGCTCAGCTCTTGCCGGACACCAGCCGTGACATGGGCTCGCTATGACCGCTGCCGCTACGCACGGCTTCCGGGTAACCATGATAATAGCCCTGTTGCCAGATTGCACCGCTGACAAAGGCCAGGTCGGCCATGGCCTGGGTCTCGACCCCTTCGACGATTACCGTCCCGCCCAATTCGCGGATCAGACCGATGAGATGCGGCAGGCTTTGGCAGGGCTCGCCGTCCCGGGTCGCCCGCTGAAGGAACAGCCCGTCGATCTTCACAAGAGCGGGAACCAGGTCCATCAGTTGGCGAATCGATGTGAAGCCTGCTCCGAAATCGTCGAGCGCCAGCGTCGCCCCCACCGCGCGCAGCGCCCGCGCAAAGGCAATCGCGTCATGAATGTGCGTGATCGGCTCCGTTTCGGTAATCTCGACGACCAGCCGCGCCGCCAGATCGGGCCGCTCGGCCAGTTCCGACAATATGCCTCTCCACCATCCGTTGAGGTGCGCCGAGCTTGCCGAGATATTGACGCCCAGAACCGCGTCGGGATGAGCGCGTAGCTCGTCCATTACATGCCGGACCATCGCCCAGTCGAAGGTCGTCGCGGTCCCCGTCCGCTCCAGCGCCGGAAAGATCGCTGCGGGAGACAGCCCCGCCCCCGGTTCGTCGAAGCGGACCAGCCCTTCATGATACAGGGTCCGCGACGGATCGCGGTAGTCGCACACCGCCTGCCAACATACCGTCATCCGACCCTCGTCCGCATAGCGAAGCGATTGCGCGGCCAATTGCATGTCGTTCCGGTATAGCGCGAACCAGCCCTCGCCAGGATCGCGCGCGCCCCGGTATCGCGGCGGCTCGTCATTCCGCCAGGCCATGACGGCATGGACGGCCGCGCCGGGCTCGCCGGTGATCGCCTCGATCGATATCGACTCCGCGGTCAGGCGATAGGACAGATCGGCAAGGCGGTCCTGGGACGGCGCTCGCCCATTCTGCATGCTACCCAATATGCGAAACCGCCCGGACTTCGCATCGAGTTCGATCGCCATCCCCGCCTCGCGCAGACGCGCCGCGATCCGACTTACGACATGGTCCCCTATCTGCGGCCCCCAACACGCCGCGATCAGTTCGAGATTGCTGATCTCGATCTCACAAGCCCCATCCGGCACCCTGACCATGTCCCCCCGCGAACAGCAACCACCAAGGCACCACGCCCCCTGATGAATGCATAGAACTATTGCGGAGAGTTAGCGGCGCCTTGCTGAGTTGCATAGGCACAACACTTACATTAACCACGAAATCGAGTGACTAGGATATCCTGCATATCAGTATTGAGACCGAATTTACGATTTGTCATTAATCTAGATTGGTCCGCAGCCACCGCGTTGCCTGTGCCGCATCGACGCCGCGTCGTTCGGCATAGTCGGCCACTTGATCCTCGCCGATCCGCGCGACGCCGAAATACTCTGCCTGACCGTGCCCGAAGTAGAAACCGCTGACCGCCGCCGTCGGCAGCATTGCGAAGCTCTCGGTCAGTTCCAGCCCTACGGCCTGTTCGGCGCCCAGCAGATCGAACAGCGTCCGCTTGATGCTGTGTTCCGGGCAGGCCGGATAGCCCGGCGCGGGGCGGATGCCGCGATATTGCTCGCGGATCAGCGCCTCATTGGTCAGCTGCTCGCCCGCCGCATAGCCCCACAGGTCGGTGCGGACATGCGCATGAAGCCGCTCGGCAAAAGCCTCGGCCAGACGGTCGGCCAGCGCCTTCAGCAGGATGTCGTTGTAATCGTCATGCCCTGCCCGGAAGCGTTCGATATGCGCGTCGATGCCGTGGATGCCGACCGCAAAGCCGCCGATCCAATCACCCGCCGGGTCGATGAAGTCGGCCAGGCACATATTGGCACGGCCTTCGCGCTTGGCGATCTGCTGGCGCAGGAAGGGGATGCGGGTTTCCGCGCCATCGGCGGTCAGGATCACGTCATCGCCGTCGCGACGGCAGGGCCAGAGCGCGGCCACCCCGCGCGCGGTCAGCCACTTCTCGGCGATGATCGTGTCGAGCATGGCCTGCGCGTCGGCATAGAGCCCGCTGGCGCTCTCGCCGACCACTTCGTCGGTCAGGATCGCGGGGAAGTTGCCTGCCAACTCCCAGGCGCGGAAGAAGGGCGTCCAGTCAATATAGTCGCGCAGGTCGGACAGATCCCAGTCCTGATAGACATGCACGCCCGGCTGCTTCGGATCGCCCGCCTTCAGCGCCATGTCGGCAACGAAGCCGCGCGCGCGCGCTTCCTCCAGCGGCAGGAGCGCGTTGGAACCCTTGCCCTCGCGGGCCTTGCGGACCGCTTCGTAATCGGCCGCGACCTGCGCGACATAGGGGTCGCGCTGGGTATCGGAGACGAGCGTCGTCGCCACGCCGACTGCGCGGGATGCGTCGAGAACATGGACCACCGGCCCCTCATAGGCGGGCGCGATGCGCAGCGCAGTGTGAACCTTGGAGGTCGTCGCGCCACCGATCAACAGCGGCATCGTCATGCCCGCCCGCTGCATTTCCTCACCCACCGTCACCATCTCGTCCAGCGAGGGGGTGATGAGGCCCGACAGGCCGATCATGTCGGCGTCATTCTCATTCGCTGCCGCGATGATCTTCGACCAGGGCACCATGACGCCCAGATCGACCACCTCGAAGCCGTTGCACTGAAGCACGACGCCGACGATGTTCTTGCCGATATCGTGCACGTCGCCCTTCACGGTCGCGAGCACGATCTTGCCCTTGCCCTTGGCGCCCGGCTCCTTCGCCGCCTCGATGAAGGGGAGGAGATGCGCGACCGCCTTCTTCATCACGCGGGCGGACTTCACCACTTGCGGCAGGAACATCTTGCCCGACCCGAACAGGTCGCCGACGACGTTCATGCCGTCCATCAGCGGGCCTTCGATCACCTCGATCGGCCGCGCGAATTGCTGGCGGCATTCCTCGGTATCGTCGACGACATGCGCGTCGATGCCCTTGACCAGCGCGTACTCCAGCCGCTTGGTGACGGGCAGGCTGCGCCACTCGGCCGCCTGTTTCTCGGCCACCGCATCGGTGCCGCGATAGCGCTCGGCCAGCGCCACCAGCCGCTCGCCTGCTTCCGGATCGCGGTTTAGGACCACATCCTCGCACGCCTGGCGCAGTTCGGGGTCGATCGTGTCATACACGTCCAGCTGGCCCGCATTGACGATCGCCATGTCCATGCCCGCCGGGATGGCGTGGTAGAGGAACACCGAGTGCATCGCGCGGCGCACCGGCTCGTTGCCGCGAAAGCTGAACGACAGGTTCGACAGGCCGCCCGAAATATGGACGTGCGGGCAGCGCGCCTTGATCTCGCGACACGCCTCGATGAAGTCGACGCCGTAATTGTTATGCTCTTCGATGCCGGTGGCGACCGCGAAGACATTGGGATCGAAGATGATGTCCTCGGGCGGGAAACCGATGGACATGAGCAGGTCATAGGCGCGCGCGCAAATCTCGACCTTGCGCTCCTTGGTGTCGGCCTGGCCGACCTCGTCGAACGCCATGACGACCACCGCCGCGCCGTACGCCATGCAGCGGCGGGCGTAATGAAGGAACGCCTCCTCGCCTTCCTTCATGCTGATCGAGTTGACGATGGGCTTGCCGCTGACGCACTTCAGCCCCGCCTCGATCACGCTCCATTTTGAGCTGTCGATCATGATCGGCACGCGCGCGATGTCGGGCTCGGCGGCGATCAGCTTGAGGAAGGTCGTCATGGCGTATTCGGCGTCGAGCAGCCCTTCATCCATGTTGACGTCGACCACCTGCGCGCCATTCTCGACCTGGCTGCGCGCCACCTCCACCGCACGGGCATAGTCGCCCGCAAGAATCATCTTCTTGAACGCCGCCGATCCGGTGACGTTGGTCCGCTCGCCGACATTGACGAAATTGGTGGAGGATGCGGTCTGGGTCATGGTGTCTTCTCAAATCCTCCCCGCGAGCGGGGAGGGGGACCAGCCGGAGGCTGGTGGAGGGGGGTCTCCTCAAATTCTGTCGCTGGTGGATACCCCCCTCCACCAGCTTCGCTGGTCCCCCTCCCCTTACAGGGGAGGAATTACAAATTTACGCCGCCATCGTGAACGGCTCCAGCCCGGCGAGGCGGGTGACGACGGGCGGCGTCGGGATGGTGCGGGGCTTCATGCCGCGCACCTTGTCGGCAATCGCCTTGATATGCGCAGGCGTCGAGCCGCAGCAGCCGCCCAGCACATTGACCTGTCCCTCGACCGCCCATTCGCCGACCAGACCGGCGGTGGTGACCGGCGCCTCGTCATAGGCGCCCAGTTCGTTGGGCAGCCCGGCATTGGGATAGATCATGATCAGCGTGTCGCAGATCTCGCTCAGCGTCTTCACATGCGGCCGCAGCTGTTCCGCGCCGAACGAGCAGTTCAGCCCGATGGTCAGCGGCCTGGCATGGCGCACCGCGTGCCAGAAGGCCTCGACCGTGTGGCCCGACAGGTTGCGGCCCGACAGATCGGTCAACGTCATCGACAGCATGATCGGAATCTCGCGACCCAGCGCCTCGCCCGCCTCGATCGTCGCCATGATCCCGGCCTTGGCGTTCAGCGTATCGAACACCGTCTCGATCAGGATGAAGTCCGCGCCGCCCTCGACCAGCGCGTCGATCTGTTCGCGGTACACGTCCTTGAGGAAATCGAAGTCGATCTCGCGATAGCCCGGATCGTTGACGTCCGGCGACAGCGACAGCGTCTTGTTGGTCGGCCCGATCGCGCCCGCGACGAAGCGCGGGCGGCCGTCCTTCGCCTGATATTCGTCGGCGAGGCGGCGGGCGAGCTTGGCGCTCTCGACATTGATCTCGCGCACCAGATGCTCGGCACCGTAATCGGCCTGGCTGATCCGGTTGGCGGAGAAGGTGTTGGTCTCGGCGATGTCCGCGCCTGCCTCGAAATAGGCGCGGTGGATGGACTCCGGCACCTCGGGCTTGGTCAGCGCCAGGATGTCGTTATTGCCCTTCTGGTCATGCGACAGGCCCAGCGTCCCCGCATAGGCCGCTTCGTCCAGCTTCCAGTTCTGGATCTCAGTGCCGAACGCGCCGTCGGTAATGAGGATGCGCTTGGCCGCTTCGGCGAGGAATGTGTCGCGGGTCGTCATCGGTCTTGCTCCTGCTCGGTGCGAGCGGTTGTTCCGTTGGGGTGGGGAGCCTCAGGCGTCATCGCCCGTGGCTTTCCCTCCCCCATCCCCTCCCGCTTGCGGGAGGGGCGCGCTTGGGTCGTAGGTCGGGCGCTATCGCCGAACCCCGCCCTTCAATTTCATCACTCCCCTCCCGCAGGCGGGAGGGGTCGGGGGGAGGGAAAGCAGCAAGCGACGCCCCCTGTTGTTCCGCCCCCTTACGCCGGAAGAATTAACATCACGCCGCCACGACCGCCTCAGCCTTCTTCCCCCGCACGCCCAGCAAATGGCTGATCGCATAGGCCAGCTCGGCGCGGTTGAGGGTGTAGAAGTGAAACCCCTTCACCCCGCCCGCGTACAACCGACGGCACATCTCGGCGGCGATGGTCGCGGCGACCAGCTGGCGCGCGGCGGGATGGTCGTCCAGCCCCTCGAACAGCCGGTCCATCCAGTCGGGGATGCGTGCCCCGCACATCGCGGCGAACTTGCGGGTCTGCGCGACGTTCGACACCGGCAGGATGCCCGGCACGATCTCCGCCATGATCCCCGCCGCCGCTGCCGCATCGCGGAAGCGGAAATAGGCTTCGGGCGAGAAGAAGAACTGGGTGATCGCGCGGTTCGCGCCCGCATCGATCTTGCGCTTCAGATTGTCGATATCGGCTTGGCTGTCGGCCGAATCCGGGTGGCACTCTGGGTAGGCCGCGACCGAAATCTCGAACGGGTGCAGTTTCTTGAGGCCAGCAACCAGATCGGCGGCATTCTCATAACCGCCCGGATGGCTCACGAAACGCGCGCCCTCGGCTGGGGGATCGCCGCGCAGCGCCACGATATGCCGCACGCCCGCCGCCCAATATTCCTGGGCGACCTGATCGATCTCCTCGCGGGTCGCCTCGACACAGGTCAGGTGCGCGGCGGCGTCCATCGTCGTCTCGCGCTGGATACGCGCGACCGTCGCATGGGTGCGCTCGCGGGTCGAGCCGCCCGCACCATACGTCACCGACACGAAGCGCGGGTCGAGCGGCTCCAGTGTGCGGATCGCATCCCAGAGCTGCGCGTCCATCTTCTCCGTCTTGGGCGGGAAGAATTCAAAGCTGACCGCGATATCGCCGCCGACATCGGCGAACAGCGGTTCCTCATGCGCCAGCGCGGCCTCGGCTCGCGTCAGGATCGTGTTCGTCATGCCGCCCTCACCCTATTCGTCTCGACGGGCCGAAGCCCCTTCTTCACACCCAGCCAGAGTTTGACGGTCAGTTCGCCGCCCTCCAGCGTCTTCGTCTCCGCCAGCGTCAGCCCGGCAGGACCGAACCAGCTGGCCATTTGCTCATCGGCAAAGCCCAGGCGGCTATGCGCCGCCTTTTGCCGCAATTCCTCGCGATCATGCGGCGCGAAGTCCGCGATCAGCAAGCGCCCGCCCGGCCCCAGCACCCGCGCCGCCTCGGCGATCGCCGCGCCCGGCTGCTGCGCGAAGTGCAGGACATGGTGCAGGATCGCGATATCCGCCGCGCCGTCGCCCATCGGCAGCGCATAAAGGTCTGCCTGCCGCAACTCGGTATTGGCGCGACCGTGCAGCTTGGCGCGGGCGAGCCGCAGCATCTCCGACGAACGGTCGATGCCGAGCGCGCTTTCCGCCCGGTCGCCGAACAGCTCGAGCATCCGCCCGGTGCCCGTGCCGATATCGATCAGCGCGCCCAGATCGCCCTCGCCGATCAGGCCCGCCATCGCCTCCTCGATCTCGCTGTCGGCGACATGGAGCGAGCGGATGGCGTCCCACTCGCCCGCATGATCCTCGAACCAGGCCGCCGCGCTCGCCGCCCGGTCGGCGCGCACCGCCGCCAGCCGCGCGACATCAGCCACCACCCAGGGGTCGGGCGTCTCCGCCGTCCAGCGATCGAGCGCCGCCGTCATCGGCTCCACCGCCTCCCGGTCGCCCAGCGCCACGAAGACCCAGCTGCCTTCCTTGCGGCGTTCGGCCAGTTCGGCATCGACCAGGATCTTCACATGGCGGCTGACGCGCGGCTGGCTCTGGCCCAAAACCTGCGCCAGTTCGCCCACGGACAGCTCCATCGAGCGGAGCAGCGCCAATATGCGCAGCCGCGTCGGATCGCCCAGAGCGCGGAAGATTTCGAGCGCATTCGCCATGGATCACGATATAAAGATATCTTTATATGCGGTCAACGGAGCGAACAGATTTCGGCCGGCACGGACCCGAAACGGATAATCTGCGTTGGCACGCCGATCATATGTTTGAAACGGGAGTGTTTGCCATGAAGAAGGCCCTGATCCTCGCCCTGACCGGCGCCGCCGCAATCTCGCTGGCCGCGTGCAGCCAGAACAGCCGCGAACAGTCGGAGCAGGCGGCCGACGCGATCGGCTCGGACGTGAAGGCGACGACGCAGAACGCCTCGGATGATGTCGAGGCTGCGACCGCCAAGGCGCTGAACTCGGCCGAGAATGCCATGGACAAGGCAGGCGACAAGCTCGACCGCGCCGGTGACCGCGCCGCCGCCAACGCCGATCGCGCGGGCGACAATATCGATCGCGGGCTGGACCGCGCGGGCGACAAGATCGAAAACGGCACGGCCAAGGCTCGCGAGGCGACCGGCAACGCGCTGGTCCGCGCAGGCGAGGACGTTCGCCGCTAAGGGCTTTATCCTTTCGGATGATGGAAGCGGGTCGGCGATGGGTTCGTCGGCCCGTTTTTTATCGGGTTCCTTGGCCCAGTGCGTTCAGTCGAACCGGACCTTCCCCCGCCCCGCCTTGACCTGGGCGCGCCCCTTCTTGGCATCCACGCGCCGGGTCTGCGACGCCCGCGTCGGTTTCGTCGGCCGCCGTTTCTTCGGCACGACCGTCGCCTCGCGGATCAGGTCGATCAGCCGCTCGCGCACCTCACGCCGGTTCATCTCCTGCGACCGGCTGGCATCGGCGCGCAGGGTCAGCACGCCGTCCTTGCTCAGTCGCTGCCCGGCCAGCACCGCCAGACGCAGCTTCACCGCCTCGGGCAGACTCGATGAGCCCTCCACGTCGAAACGCAGCAGCACCGCGCTGTCGGTCGTGTTGACATGCTGGCCACCCGGCCCGGAGGCGCGGGTGAAGCTCTCGGCGATCTCGCGCTCGTCGATCGCGATGGCGCGGGTGACGGGGATCAGCGCCATCGCCTGACCGTCCTAGTCGCGGAACGCGCCGAAGCGTTCGGGGATCGGAGCCTCCGCCGTGATCGGGTCCTTCTCGCCACGCGGCACGGTCAGGCTGGCGGCGTGGAGCAGCATCCCCCCGGGCTCGCCCGCGCCGTACACCAGATCGCCGACGACGGGAGCGCCCAGGCCGGTGGCGGCATGGACGCGGATCTGGTGGGTACGCCCGGTTTCGGGCCGGAACTCGACCAGCGTACGCCCACCATCATGGCGCAGCGCGCGCCAGCCGGTACGCGCCGCCTTGCCCGACGGATCGGCGACCATCCGCCAGCCTTCCTCCATCGTCGATACCTTGGCCAGCGCCAGCTCGATCATGCCCTCACCCTCGACGATGCCGTTCAGCACCGCAAGGTAACGCTTCTCGACCAGCCCCGCCTCGAACGCCTGCTGGAAGCGGGCATGGGCCTTGGGATTGCGCGACAGCAGCAAACAGCCGCTGGTGTCGCGGTCCAGCCGGTGGACCGCATGGGGCCAGCGCTTGAAGCCGAATTTCAGCGATTCCAGATGATTTTCAAGGCTGATCGACCCGTTGCGGGGCCGATCCACGGGCAAGCCCGCCGGTTTGTCGATCACCAGCGCTTCGCCGTCGATGAATAGAACGCGATCTCCGTGCATCGCGCTCCCTTGCCACCGTGCGCGCCGACATGCCAGAGCCCCGCGCGTCATGCCGACCGCTCCTGCCGCTTTCCTGCGCTTTCTGGCGCTGCTGATCTTCGCCGCGCTGCCCGTCGCGGCTCAGGCGCAGTCCTGCGACGGCGCGCTGCTGCCGCCCGGCCCGGATGGTCGCGTCGCGGGCCACTTCCCCTATGGCGATGCGCCGCCCGAGGACATAGTGCCCGCCCCCGCCGGGTTCGGGCTGAAACCCTATTGCCGGGTGCACCGGGCGATGCTCGGCGATCTGCAACGGCTGCTTGATGCGGCGAAGGCCGATCCGTCGGTCGGCGGCGCGTTGCGTGGCCTGTCCTGCCACCGCGAGGTCGCCCGCCAGCGCAACGTCTTCTGCCGCGACCGCAGCGTCTCGGCCGCCGAACGCGCTATCTCGGTCGCGCCTGCGGGGCATAGTGAACATGCGACCGGCTATGCGATCGACTTCGCAGTGCGCCCGGCCAAGGGCTGCCCGGATGCGGAGGCCTGCATGGCGGCCTCTCCGGCTGCGCGCTGGTTGATCGCGAACGCACGGCGCTTCGGCTTCGAGATGAGCTTTCCGGCGGGCAACAAGCAGCGGGTGAAGTGGGAGCCCTGGCACTGGCGCTGGGTTGGAACCAGTTTGAACGAGTCCGGCGCGGCGCAGGCGCGCGCGATATTCGCCAAGGCGCGGGCGCAATTCCCGGCAGAACCGGGGATACGCGATCCGTTGAAGGTTGTGGTGACGAGCCAGCCGCCGGTGCCGGTCGTGCCGGTGGCGGCTCCGCCGGCGCCTATGAAGAAGCGGGGCGGGCGGCGATAGGGTTTCGCTTGGCTGGCGCGGGCGGCAAAAAAACGGGGGCACCCATCGGCGCCCCCCGTCTCTCAAATCACCCGAACAGCTTCGCGGCCGTCTCGGCGATGCGCTTGCCCTGGTAGCGGGCGCCGTCCAGATCGACCTGGCTCGGCTGGCGGCTGCCGTCGCCGTCCGCCAGCGTCGATGCGCCGTAAGGCGTGCCGCCATGGACTTCCTTGACGCCCATCTGCCCCTGGAAGCCGTAATCCAGCCCGACGATGGTCATGCCGTGGTGGATCAGGTTGGTCAGGACTGAGAACAGCGTGGTCTCCTGCCCGCCATGCTGGCTGGCGGTCGAGGTGAAGGCACCGCCGACCTTACCGACCAGGCCGCCCTTCATCCACACGCCGCCGGTGGTGTCCCAGAAAGCGGCCATCTGGCTCGCCATCCGGCCATAGCGGGTCGGCGTGCCGACGATGATCGCGTCATAATTGGTCAGCGCGTCGGGACCCTCGATTTCAGGATGCGCGGTGTCGGTCTTGAAGTGCGCGGCCGCGACAACCTCTGCGGGTGCGGTTTCGGCGACGCGGCGGATGTCCACCTCGGCACCGGCCGAACGCGCACCCTCGGCGATGGCGTCGGCCATCTGCTCGATATGACCATAGGACGAATAATAAAGGACCAGAACTTTGGCCATGTCAGATACTCCCTTCCAGAAAATGAACTTACTCGGAATCCACCAGAACGATCTCGGCATCCTCGATCGCCGTGATCGTCACGGTCCGACCACCCGGTTCCTTGGCGGACAGCGCCGCCCCATCGCGTGCCGCGAACGGCACACCGTCGATTTCGATCCGTCCGGTCGCGGGCACCAGATAGGCGTGACGCCCCTCGCCAACCGCATGGGTCAGGCTTTCCCCGGCACGCAGCGTCGCGCCCAGCACGCGGGCATCGGCACGGATGCGCAGCGTGTCGCCATCCTCGTCGAAGCCGCTGGCCAGCGTCACGAACTTGCCCGAACGCTCGCCCTTGGGAAACGGCTTGCCCCCCCAGCTCGGCTGGCCACCCCGGCTGCGCGGCTCGATCCAGATCTGGAACAGCGTCGTCGGCTCGGATTCCAGATTATATTCGGCGTGGCGCACGCCGGATCCGGCGCTCATCACCTGCACGTCGCCCGCGGCCGTCCGACCGACATTGCCCATCGAGTCCTGGTGCGTGATCGCGCCGGTGCGGACATAGGTGATGATCTCCATGTCGGCATGGGGATGCGGCGGAAAGCCCGAATTCGGCGCGATGACGTCGTCATTCCACACCCGGATCGCGCCCCAGCCCATGCGGGCGGGATCATAGTAATTGGCGAACGAGAAATGATGCCGCGCGTCGAGCCAGCCATGATTGGCATGGCCCAGACTGTCGAAGCTGCGCCGATCAATACCTTTGGCGATCTCGTTTCCGAGAACTTGCGTGGTCATGAGGGTAACTCCCTTGGTTATCCCCAAGATAGGCGCGATAATGATCGCGTAAACGGAAACGGTGGAAACCGATCGTTTCCACGTTCATTGTAGCGCAGAGCCAGCCGCCCCGGCTTGGCCATTGGGGGGTGTCGATGCGTCTGCCGGATCTGGAAGCCTGGGCGATCTTTGCCGCCGTGGTCGAGCACCGCTCGTTCAGCGCCGCCGCCGATGCCATCGGCCTGTCCAAGGCCACCGTGTCCAAGGCGATCACCCGGCTGGAAGCACAGCTCAAACAGTCGCTGTTCCACCGCACCTCGCGCCGTCTGGCCCTGACCGAGGCGGGCAAGCCGCTGGCCGAACATGCCGCGCGCATCCTAGCCGAGGCCCGCGCCGCCGAGGAGGCCGCGCGCGACGCCGCCAGCGCGCCTGCGGGCCGCATCCGGCTGGCCGCGCCGATGTCGTTCGGGGTGACGAATATTGCCCCCGTCATCGCCGAGTTTCTGGCACAGCATCCGGGGATCGAGATCGAACTCAGCCTGTCCGACGCACGGGTCGATATCGTTGCGGAGGGCTATGACATCGCGCTGCGCATCGCCGATTTGCCCGACAGCTCGCTGCGTGCGCGGCGGCTGTGCGGCATTTCGACCCATGTCATCGCTTCCCCCGCCTATCTGGCCAAGCATGGCCTGCCCCGCCATCCCAACGAACTGGGCGAGCACCGGCTGCTAAGCTATTCCAACGTCACCGGCCCCTGGCGCTTCCGCCACCCCAATGGGGCAGAGGTGTCGGTCCGGCCTCAGGGCCCCCTGACCGCCAATAGCGGCGATGCGCTGGTGCCGGCGGTGACGGCCGGGCTGGGCATCGCACGTCTGCCCGGCTTCATTATCGGGCCGCACCTCGCCTCGGGCCAGGTGGTCGCGATCCTGGAGGATTGGACCCCGCCGCCGATCGGGCTGCATCTGCTCACCCCGCCCAGCCCGCTGCGTCCCGCGCGAGTCGAGGCATTGATTACGTGGCTGGCCGACCGGGTGCGCGATCCGTGCATGGCGGCGCAGGCGATGGAGGCCGCATGATGAACCGGCTGCGTCCCGACGAAAGCGATGCGCGCTTTATTCGCCGCGTCATCCTGACGCTGCTGATCCTCGGTGTGACGGCGGCGCTGTTCCGTGCGGGCGACCTGTTGATCCTGGCCTTCGGGTCGATCCTGGGTGCGATCGTCATCCATGCCATTGCCGATCTCTATTCCGATCACCTGCCGATCGGGCCGAAGCGTTCGC